>Ga0209690_1002136_pt1 | contig 11283 bp, 9 predicted proteins | sample GraSoiAngelo_150_FD_186164 | JGI IMG/M metagenome (GOLD analysis project Ga0209690, IMG submission 186164) | Grasslands soil microbial communities from the Angelo Coastal Reserve, California, USA - 14_1009_09_40cm (SPAdes) (version 2) | ecosystem: Environmental > Terrestrial > Soil > Grasslands ...
CGCGATGCGGAAGATGCCAGTTGGCGCCGTCAAAATGATCCGCGAGATACGAGCAGCTCTTGCAACCTTCTTCCCATCCAGGGCCGAGCATGAAATGATAAACAATCAATTGACTGCGCCCGGCGAAGAGATCGGCCAGCGTTTCCCTGCCGTCCGGTCCATCGAAAACGTATTCCTTATCTATCTTGACCCATGGTAGCTCGCGGCGATGCTGGCTGACTTCGTCGCGCAACCGTGTCAATTCCTTCTCACGCGTCAGCAAGTCCTTGCGTGCGACCAGCCACTCAGCTTCTGACACGACTTTGGAGGGATTCGTTTCTCTCTTGTCTGTTTTCGGTTCCAATGTCTCGATTTTCATTTTGTCTTTCTCCATTTCGTTTTCTTTGATGATTTTGCTTGGTTTTTGAAAAAAAATCTTTTCACGCCAAACGCAGTGAGCCCGCTAGTTGAGCTCGCGCCGACGGCGATCAAAGCCATGTTTGCAACACAAACAGGGCACATGATCCGCCTCCTCTCAGATTTCTAGGAACGAATGTTTTAGTCATCTCAACTAATATGACGAACGAAAGAAGCCGTTCAGGACATTAAGGATATGAAATCGGACAAAAAAAAGTTTGGATGGCGAGGGCCAAGCCATGCAGCAAACGCTCTACGGAATATGTGTTCCAGAACCCAGTACCCAGATCCGCTGAGGACAGCGGACACTACAACACTTCGTGGTTTGAAAACCGCTGTAGCCCCGAAGCATTCGAGGCGTTGATCAGTTGCTACGCGCCTGCGACCTCAGGCGTCCACGATAGTTTTGAATCCGCCGTACATCATTCGTTTCACGTCGAATGGCATTGCCTTCGAACCTATCATCTTCGCTAAACGCGGATCTTTCATCACCCCGGCATTGACGCGATCGCGGTGGGCGCGCGACTTGAACACGATATAAGAGAACAGTACGTCTCGCCGGGCTTGGTCTTGATTCCGCGCGGGAAGGGCTTTCCCATTTTGATGTTCAGGTCATCGCCGACGCACTCGCCGAATTCGAGCGCGCCGTGATCCCGCCACACTTTCCCAGCCTTCTGGGCCATACGGCGATAGACGTTCACGTTCTTCTTCGGAACAGGGATTACAAATCCATCGATATAATGGGCCATAGCCTTGAGTTTTAGTTGAGAGCAAGTGTTGAGAGGTTGGATTGGTCACACTTGCGCGAACTGCGCTTCTGTTCGCGCCTCGGCACCAATAGGACACTCGCCCGCCACAGGCCTGACTTCCACACGTATGCCATACGGGAGACCGGGGCATTCCCTGGCGATTTCAACCGCTTCGTCCATCGTGGCGACATCGAGAAGAAAATAGCCGCCGATTGCCTCCTTGGATTCGGCGAATGGGCCATCGGACACGATATGCTCCTTACCCGAAACGATTTTCCCCTCGCGCTCCAGTGGATTTCCGGCAACCGCTTTGCCCTGTTCGGTCAGACGTCTGAACCAGGCCATCCACTTTTCAGAGACTTTTTGCATCTCCTCAGGCGAAAGACTTTTGCGTAACTCGGTGCCGCGAAATAGCAGCATGTATCCGTTTTGATTCTGTGTGCTCATAGTATTGCTTTTAGCTGATAGTTAATTGTTGATAGTTTTTTGGATGTTTCAATGATACGACGAACAGAGCGCGCATTCGCGGGACAATTATTTTGCATTTCCGTCGCTCTCCCAAATCCCGAACGCGTTGCCCTCGGTATCCTGGCAGACGGCGAAGTAACCCATCTGTGGCACGGCAGTTTTGGACATGCAGATTTTGCCGCCGAGTTTCTCGATTTTTCCTGAGAATTTAGCGACTGAATCCACACTGACGTAGCTGGTAATCGGCTGTTGCGGCTGTTTGCGCGCCATCAGCGCGCCATCAGGAGTCTCATCGGCGCCTGCGGTGTCGATGTGCCAGTACTCCTGCGGCCCTGGGAACCTCTCGATTTTCCAGCCGAACAACTCGCCATAAAACTTTTTGGCCCGTTCGACATTGTCAGCCGGGATTTCGAACCATACGATGCTCGCAGCTTGTTTTTTTGTAGAAGTGCTCATGTTTTGCCTTTCTGTTGATGTGTGATTTTTCGTTCTGTCGGAGATACGACGAATGTGCGCGCCCGTTTAGGACAAATTTTTTCCTAATTCAGCAGTTTCGCCATCGACGCAACATTGGAGTCGTTTCAAAAGGAAAGCTCGCTCTGATTTGGTTTCCGCCAGTTCAAACGATCTCCGAAATTGTTCGGCAGCGCTTTGGAGCTTGCCCGTCCGCATTTCGAATTCTCCCAGCACAGCATAGAGCAAATAATACGAGCTCAGTTTATTGAGGCCCCGGATGCCTTCCACAGCCTGAAGTCCCGCTCTTGGTCCGTGAATGTTGGCAACAGCAACGGCACGATTGAGGGCAACCACCGGCGACTGGTCGAATTCAATCAGCCGATCGTAAAGCGAAAGGATTTGCTGCCAGTCGGTGGACTCGTAGTCCTTGGCTGCGCAGTGACAGGCGGCGATTCCCGCCTGCAGATGATATTCACTGAGCTCGTCACCTGCTGCCGACTGCGCCAAGTGGAACATGCCACGCGCGATTGTCGCTTGGTCCCATCGCGTCCGGTCCTGCTCTTTCAAGCGCAGCAGATTGCCCTCGCTGTCCACTCGCGTCGGGATACGCGCGGCATTCAGCAGCATCAACGCCAGCAACGCATGGGTCTTGGGCTGATTGCCGATCGGATGTTGCGCCAACAATCCCGTCAGGCGAATCGCTTCGTTGCAAAGTTCTTCGCGAACCAGATTTTCCCCACTCGACGCTTTGTAGCCTTCGTTAAACAAGAGGTAGAGCGATTGCAAAACGCCATCCAATCGCTGTGTTAATTCCTTCGCGTCTGGGATTTCAAATGGAATTCGCGCCTGACGGATTTTTTGTTTCGCGCGCGTCAATCGCTTTGCAATCGCTGCATCCGTGGTGAGAAATGCGCGGCTGATCTCCGTCACACCGAACCCGCACAGCGTCTTCAAAGCAAGCGCGACCTGCGCGTCTGCCGGAATCGCCGGATGGCAGCAGACGAACATCAATCGCAAACGGTTGTCGGCAATTTCCTCCTCCGAAAAAATCGCCTCGTCCGGCGCTACGCCGTCGCGGTCCATCGAACGAATAATTTCAGCTTGTTTGCTCTGAAAGACTTTCCGGCGCCGGACGACATCCAGCGCGAGGTTGCGCGAAGCGCGCATGATCCAGGCGGACGCATTTTGTGGAACTCCGTAAAACGGCCAGGTCTGCAACGCGCGCGCCAGCGCTTCCTGGACGACATCTTCAGCGAGATTGAGGTTCTCAACTCCGAATATTCTCGTCAACGTCGCGACCATCTTTCCCGCCTCGTGACGAAAAAGGTGTTCCACCAATTGGGACACGCCGTCCGATTCTTGCACAACGGTTTTCAAGGGCACCGCTTCTGCCATACGCTCAGGGCGCACAAAAACAACAAACTGTAATTTGGACCAGAGGCCTTGAGGAACATGACTGACCCGTCCGCTGCCTGCGCACGGCTAGTTGTCCACCCACTTCTGTTTCAGAGCCGTTCTTCTTCCAAGTCGTACACGTCGAACCAGTGGTGCACCACCCGGTTACGCGGAACGAATTGTTGAATGTAATCCTCCATGTATTCCTGGAGTTCCAAGGGCAAATCGCTCAGGTGCAGGTCACGCTCTTTGTTATTCCAGGCAATGATCTCGGCGCGCGGTCGTTTCTTGGCATGTTCGCCGATCCACGCAGTTATCTCATTGTCAGTCGCGCCGGCGGCGACAAACGATCGGAACTCGTCGTAATCAATCTCAGCGAACTTTAGCCAGCGCTGATCGAGCGGACAATTGGAATGGTATTCGCCTTCCCAGCCGGCGAGCACCGCACGGCATTTATCCACCGCCCGCGCCGCCAATACATAGTCGGCCAGCGTTTCCCGCGGGCTGCGTGGGAATTGTTTGCCGTCGCGCAGATCGCGGGCCAGCAACTTCACTTTTTCGAGGTTCTTATCCATAGATTTTCTCCTTCTTAGTTATTTGATTTCGCCCTGCCACTCCTGATCTAGTCGAGATTTCATTGTTTCCGCATCTTCTCGGTTCTCCTCGCTCTTAGCCTTTTGGTTTTTCAGTCGGCTTAACCTGAACCTGAATACCCTCGTGCAAGTCATCGGTGGGGTTGATCACGACCTTTGTGTTTTCAGTCAGGCCATCGAGCACTTCCAAATTCGTTCCGAAATCGCGCCCGACATGAATATTTTGCCAGTGAATGCGATTCTCGTTCACAAGGATTGCAACCTGCGGCCCTTCCGTTCGAAATAGGAACGCATTGGCCGGGACGACGATCGGCGCGTTTTCATCCACCAACAGAAATTTCACCTGCCCGTACATGCCGGCATAAAGCTTGCCTTCATGATTCGGGACTTGTACCTCCACTTGCATCGTGCGCGACTGCGGATCGAGCGCGCCGGCGGTGCGTGTGACTGTGCCGTCGAAATCTTGCCCGGGAAATTCCTGCACTAGAATTTTCGTCGCCAATCCTTCGTGCATGGAAGGCGCGTTCGTTTGCGGCACGTAAACATAAACGCGCAGCGGATCGCTCTGCACGATCCTGAAGAGCGGTGTGCCCGCGTTTCCGGTGCCAGCTGTGACAAGCGTGCCAACATCGATATTTCGCGCGGAAATGCTTCCACCAAAAGGCGCGACGATTTCTTTGAATCCTTGCGTCTTTTGCAATTGCTCGAGGTTCGCGCGCGCCGCTTCGGCAGCTTTTTGTTTCTCGTCGTTCTCCTGCGCCGACACGACTTTTTTCTCAACCAGATCGCGCCAACGATCCGCCGTCACCTTCGCGATATCATAGTTTGCCTTGGCTTGCGCGAGTTGCTGATCGACTTCCGGCGTTTCGATCTCGGCGAGCAATTGGCCCGCGGATAAATAGTCGTCTCCTTGAATGCCTGAAAGGTGCCGGGCAAAATCAGGTCCTTTGGTTTACGGTCTCGTTGCGCGCTCACCACGTTCACCTCGAGTTGCGTCGCTTGTTTGGTGAACGCTTTTTCCTGGCCGCGCTCTTGGACTCGCCGCCATACGCCGATGGTGACGAGGAACGCCAGCACCGTGACTGCAGCGATCGGTCCCCAAACTGCAACGCTGCGCACCGGCGGGTGGGTAGGGACGCCGCGCTGCGGCGTCCGCGCATGTCCATTTTGTTCGCCCGTGGCATATCGATCTTCTGCGTCCGGCGGCTCCTTCGGTCGCGCTCTACTTTGTCGATCTTCCGCGCCATTGTGACGATGCTTGCGATGCTTGGTCTGGTTCATGGCACCGGCTGTTCTCCTTCAACCCCGCGTTGCTCCTGTCGCTCGAACTCTTCGTCTTCATCGCAAGTAAACTCCGCTTTTCGCAACATGCTGTAAACCACCGGCACGAAAAAGAGCGTGGCGAAAGTCGCGAATATCAAGCCGCCAATGACGGCGCGGCCGAGTGGCGCGTTCTGTTCGCCACCTTCGCCGAGCCCGAATGAGAACGGCAGCATCCCGATGATCATGGCCAGCGCAGTCATCATTACCGGACGCAGCCGAGTGAAACCGGCGGAGAGCGCGGCATCATGCGAACTTTTCGGCTTGTCGCCGCAACGTTCGTCGTTGGCGAAACTGACAACCAAAATACTGTTTGCGGTCGCGACGCCGATGGCCATGATCGCGCCCATGAGCGACGGCACGCTAAGCGTTGTGCCGGTGATAAAGAGCATCCAGATGATGCCGCACAACGCGCCGGGCAGCGCCATGATGATGATGAACGGATCGGTCCACGATTGGAAATTGACCACCATCACGAAATAAACCAGCACGATCGCAAACAGGATTCCCGCGCCGATGCCGGCAAACGATTTGTTCATGCTCTCGACCTGCCCGCGCACGTTCAGAAAAGTGCCGCGCGGCAAATTCTTTTTCGTTTGATCGAGAATCTTGTTCACCTGGCCAGCCACGCCCCCGAGGTCTCGGCCTTGCACATTGGCGAGCACGTCGAACACCGGCTGCACGTCGTAATGGTTCACAATGATCGGTGATTCGCGTCGCTCCACCGTGGCCAGGTTTCCCAGCAACTCCGGGCGCGGCTGATTGGGCGCCACCACCGGCGTGTTTTTCAAATCTTGCAGCGTGTCCATTTTATATTGCGGCGTTTGCACAGCGACCTGGTAATTCACGCCGTTCTGAAAATTGAGCCAGAAGTTCGGTGACGCCTGGCCGCTGGAACTGAGCGAAATTAACATTGTGCGCGCGACGTCGTTCTGGCTGAGACCAATCTGCTGCGCGCGGGTGCGATCGACATTCACCCGCAAATCGGGCCCGTGCACGACCTGGTGCACGTGAACATCGGCCGCGCCGGGAATTTGCGCGACGTGTTCTTTGATTTGGTTCGCAATCTCGTAACCCCTTGGGTCGCGACCCGTGACCTGAATGTCGATCGGAGCCGGAATACCGAAATTCAAAATCTGGCTAACGATGTCCGGCGCGGCAAAAAAGAACTCCATGTCTGGAAAATCGCGGTGCAATTTCTCGCGCAGGATGTGCATGTATTGCGCAGTCGGCTTGTGCTTTGGAGTGAGCGCGACAAGAATTTCGCCGTCAGCCTCGCCGATGGTGGCGTTGTCGCTGAAGGCGAGGTTAATTCCGCTGACCGGTAGACCGATGTTATCGAGCACGTTGTCTATTTCGTCCGGCGGAATCACTTCGCGAATGGCGCGGCCAACTCGATAAAAACGCTCCTCCGTCGCTTCGAGGCGTGTCCCTGCCGGCGCGCGCACGTGCAACCGAAATTGCCCGGCGTCCACCACCGGAAAAAAATCGCGCCCGAGAAACGGGACCACGCAAAGTGAAATAAGCACCATCGCGCCCATGGCGATAAACACGATCTTGCGATTCCCAAGGCACCAGCGCAATGCATCGACGTAGTGGTCGCGGATTTTTTCGAACCCGCGATTGAAGCTTTCGTGAATTCTGTTTAGGAATCCCGAGACTTTTCCAAGAAAGCCGCGTGATCTTTTCTTCGGACGTTTTGTGCGCTCCTCCCGGGGTTCATTGTCTATCTTCTCTTCGCTGCCATCATGCTCGCCCAGTCCGTGCGCGAGGCTGGTATCGATTTCCTGGAGATGCCCGCGCATTAGAAATTTCACCATCGTCGGGACGACCGTGCGGGAGAGAAGATAGGAGGCGAACATGGCGAAGATGACCGCCATCGCCAGCGGTTGAAAAAGAAACTTGGCGACACCGCTTAGAAAAAAGATCGGCACAAACACAATGCAGATGCACAGGGTCGAAACGAAAGCCGGCACGGCGATCTGCATCGCGCCGTCGAGAATCGCACGTATCATCGGTTTCCTCATCGCAAGGTTTCGATGGATGTTTTCGATCTCAACCGTGGCGTCATCGACGAGAATGCCGACCGCGAGCGCCAGTCCACCCAGTGTCATGATGTTGACCGTTTGGCCGAGCGCGCCCAGCACGATGATCGAGCACAAGATCGACAATGGAATTGAGGTCGCGACCACGAGTGTCGAGCGCCAGTTTCCCAGGAAAAGAAGAATCATCAGCGCCGTGAGACACGCCGCGATTACGCCTTCGCGCAAAACGCCGTTGATGGCCGCGCGCACGAAGATCGATTGGTCGAAAAGTTGCGTCATCTCGAGCTCCTTCGGTAGCGTCGCTTGAATACGCGGCAGCGCCTCCTTCACGCGTTTGATGATGTCGATGGTGGATGCGCTCGCGCTTTTCAAAACGGTGAGGAGCGCAGAGCGGATCCGGTTTTGCGCGACAATGTTCGTCTGCACAGCGAAGCCGTCCCGCACCTGGGCGACGTCGCGGATGTAAACAACCGCGCCGTTCACCTGCTTGATCGGCAGATCGTTCAACACTTGCAAGACCTCCGGACTGGAATTGAGCCGCACATTGTATTCACGGTCGCCGATTTTTTGCGTGCCGGCCGGCAGAATGACGTTCTGCACATTGATCGCGTTGCTAACGTCGGTGGGTGAGAGTCCCTTGCCGTAAAGTTTCGCCGGATCGATGTCGACCATGATCTGGCGTGATTTTCCGCCGTAGGGCAACGGCACCTGCGCCCCTTGCACGGTGGCGAGCTGTGTGCGGATAAAATTCAAGCCGAGATCGTAGAGTTGCTGCTCGGAAAGCGTTTTGCTGCTCAAGCCCAATTGCAGAATAGGCACGTTGGACGCGCTGTATTGAATAATGAGCGGGGGCGTCGTGCCCGGCGGCATGATCCTCAAAAGCGTCTGGCAAATCGATGTGATCTGCGCGACGCCCGCTTCGACTTTCGCGCCTTCATGAAAAAAAACTTTGATGACCGCGACGCCGTTGTAACTCTGCGATTCGATGTGCTCGATGTCGTTCACCGTCGTGGTCATGGCGCGCTCGCAGACCGTGACGAACCGCTTTTCCATTTCTTCGGGTGCGACGCCCGAGTAGCTCCAGATCACGCTGACGACTGGGATGTTGATGTTCGGAAAAATGTCCGTGGACATCCGCGCGATCGTCACGATCCCGAGCAGCACCACCATGACGGCCACCACGGTGAACGTGTACGGACGCCTAAGAGCTAAACGAACAATCCACATGAGATGACCATTTTAGATCTCGAAGAGAGGAGTCTTCCTTAAGGAGATCGGCCATCGGCGCCTGTTCGGCCTCACTCTTTGAGCGAGAAGAGTTCTCATAATGCGGTTCCGTCTCTCTCAACCAAACGTTTGAAATTGCCGAGATACTCTTCCACTCTTCGCGACAGACTCGGCGGATCGAAAATCGAACGTATTTTCAGAGTCACTTCCGTGTCTTCATTGGAGCGCGGTTCGAAACAAACAACGCCCGACATGAAACCGTTGGAAGGGGAGCGCCAGGCTATTCGGCGCTCGGGAATTCGAAGGACAATCTGAAAGACACCTTGCTGTTCGTTGCTCCGGCTGCTGCCGGACCAGGTGTAAGAAAAGTGTGCATCATCCATTCTTTGTACATTTCGCAGCGGCGTGACGAATTTGGGCAGGTCTTCAACACGCGACCATTGTTCATACGCTTTGCTGATAGGCGCCTTCACAATGACAGAGTGTCGCGCTGCGTTCATTTCGACCGCGGCCGGATCCATCGTCTGTGTCGAGTTGTTAGGCGGAGAAGCGTCCATATCGGTCCCTCGAAAAAACCCGGCTCCATCCGTCGGTGAAGTTAAAGAGCGACATGTTGAGCACCAGCATGGGGTCATGCCTGCGGACACGTCTTCGAAACATCTGGCGAATGGCGGGCCGTGGAGTGCTTTGGTGTAGTTTTGTTTTCATTTGTTATTTTGTTTGCTTCCAACGCTAGACATGGCGGTGCCGTGTCACCACGGAGCGGTGGGAGGATTTTTCACTGCTCCACAAGAGAGAGCCGATGACACCTCTTTCGAGGGAGGAAACAAAAGTGGCGCGCTGGCGGAGGATTGTTAGACTTTGCTATTCGCACGCGCACACCATATCAACCGGGTTGAGGCGGCTATTTGCACGAACGATTCAATAGTTATGAAGCTCGACACAACGGCAGCGGAGCAGACCATGTTTGCCACCGCTGATCTGTCTCATGGCGAACCCGATTCCCGCGCACAACCGTGCCCGCATGCCGAGGATGACAACAGCGCAGCGAAATACCTATACGAGCTGTCCCGTGATGTAATCTTGTTCCTGGATCGCACGGGAAAGATCCTTTGCGTTAACCCGTGCGGCATCCAACTGAGCGGCTATTCAGCAGAGGAATTGCGCGGGGCGAATATCTTCGAGCTCCTGCTTCTTCCCGAGGACCACTCCGCCATTCGCCAAATGCTGCAGGATGCGGTAAACGGCAAGGCACGCGAATGCGAGGTTCGGTGGAGAACGAACGACGGCACCACTGTCCATTTCGACGGCGCATCTGTTCCACGCCTTTCCGCCAACGGAGAATTTTTGTCTGCGCTCTACACCTTGCGGGATGTGACCGAGCGTAAACGCGCGCAAGAAGACCTGCGCAAAAGCGAAGAGAAATATCGGGACCTGATCGAAATTTCGCCCGACGCAATCTACGTCGTTGATGCTAATGGCATCTGCGTTCTCGGGAATCGCGCAGGTGCCGAGCTGGCTGGAATCCCTCGGGATGAGGTGATTGGCACGCCGGTCACCGAGACTTATCTTCCGGAAGAACGCCACAAGTTTCGGGAGCGGCTCGATCAATTAAAAGCGGAAGGCACTCTGCGATTCGAGAGAAAGTTCGTGCGCAAAAACGGGGACATCGTTCCTGTGGAAGTTTCCTTGTCCGCGGTACGCGGTGGATGTTTCCAGGCAATCCTGCGCGATATCAGCGAGCGCAAGCAAGCGGAGGCGTTGTTCACCGGTGAAAAGCGTCTTCTCGAGATGATCGCGACCGGCGTCGCGCTCAAGGAGATTCTGAATGCCTTGTGTTTGATTATCGAGGAGTTTCGCAGCGGGACGCTTGCTTCCGTCTTACTGCTTAATCCTGATGGTCTTCATTTGGATTCCGTTGCGGGGCCGAGTCTACCCAAAGAATGGACGCGGCAGATGGAAAGTCTGCCAATTGGACCGTGCGCCGGTTCTTGCGGCACCGCGGCGTATCGCGGATCACCGGTCATAGTCTCCGACATCGCGACTGACCCGCTGTGGGACGTGCCGGAGCATCGCGCTTCAGCACTGGAGCACGGGCTGCGAGCCTCCTGGTCGAATCCAGTACTCTCTTCGCGAGACGCGAAGTCCGAACTCGCAAGACCTCGAACTGATCGACCTAGCGACGCACCTTGTACGGCTTGCGATTGAACGTGATCGGGCTGGGGAGGCTCTGCGCGCTTCCGAGCAAGTTGCCCGCGGCCAGGTGGAGGCGTTGACCTACAGCCTGGATGTTCTCGCGACTGCGCCGGCGCCGGACAAGTTCCTCGGCCAAATGCTGAGCACAATCGGCCGCCTCCTGGCCGCACAAAGTGTGATCCTTTGGTTGCTGGATGAATCGAATGATTCGCTCGTTTTACGTGCCTGGGCCGAGGGCACAAATTTTGCCAAGGCCGATCCGAAGCATCCATTCATTAAGAATCCTTTATCGTGGAAGGACGATCCCGGACTTCGTGAGCTGTTTTTTTCCGGAGCGCCCGTCGCTTGCGAAGATGTGGAACATGATCCGTACACCTCCAGCGATCTTCGCGAGTATTTGAAATCTGGAGGAACGAAGAAATTCTTGAGAATTCCAAC
>Ga0209690_1002138_pt1 | contig 11279 bp, 14 predicted proteins | sample GraSoiAngelo_150_FD_186164 | JGI IMG/M metagenome (GOLD analysis project Ga0209690, IMG submission 186164) | Grasslands soil microbial communities from the Angelo Coastal Reserve, California, USA - 14_1009_09_40cm (SPAdes) (version 2) | ecosystem: Environmental > Terrestrial > Soil > Grasslands ...
AGCCCCCGGGCGATCTCGAGGCGGCGTTTCATGCCGCCCGAGAACGTCTTCACCAGGTCATCGCGCCGGTCCCACAGCTCGAACATCCGCAGCAGGACTTCACAGCGCTCCCGCCGGGAGTGCCGCGGCACGTGGTACAGCACCCCGTGGATGTCCATGTTCTCCCACGCCGTGAGCTCGCTGTCGAGACTCGGATCCTGGAACACGACGCCGAACCGCGTGCGCACCTCCCTCTGATGCGTGGTGACGTCGAGTCCGTCGAGCTCGAGCGAGCCCGTCGTCGGGCGCAACAGGGTGGTGAGCATCTTGATGGTGGTGGTCTTGCCGGCGCCGTTCGGCCCCAGGAACGCGAAAATCTCTCCGGGCCGGACGTCGAAGGAGACGTCGTTGACGGCCATGACGGTGCCGAACGACTTGACGACGTGCTGGACGCGAATGATCGGACGATCGCTCACCTACGCCCTCGGCGCCGCCGGTTTGGCCGCGTAGATGAACTCGTAGTAGTCCCGCATCGTCAGGCCGGCGGCCGCCGCGTCGTCGACGATGACGGTCGCATCACGGTGCAGCTGGATGGCACTCGCTGTCACCATGCTGGTGACGGGTCCCTCGACGGCCTGGGCGATCGCCTTGGCCTTGGTCTTGCCGCTCGCCACCAGCACCAGCCGCCGCGCATCGAGGATCGTCCCGACGCCCATCGTGATCGCGTAGCTCGAAGAACCGGGCGTTGTCGTCGATCGTCTGTTTCGACAGCGTCTTGAGCCGCGTCCGCGAGCTCAGGGAACTCCCCGGCTCGTTGAATGCGATGTGGCCGTCGGTGCCGATGCCCAGGATCTGCAGGTCGATACCGCCGCATTCCGCGATGCGTCCCTCGTACCATTGGCAGAACGCGGGGTAGTTGCTGGTCGTGCCCGACGGGATGTTGATGTTGTGCCGCGGGATGTTCACGTGTTGGAAGAAGTGCTCGTGCATGAAGTAGTGATAGCTCTGCGGGTGATTCGCGGGCAGCCCGACGTATTCGTCGAGGTTGAACGTCGTCACGCGAGAGAAGTCGACCTCCCCCGCCTCATGCAGCCGCACCAACTCCTGATAGAGACCAAGTGGCGTGGACCCGGTGGCCATGCCGAGCACGGCATTCGGCTTGGTGTTGAGCACGTCGATGACGAGCTGCGCCGCCGTCGCGCTCATTTGCTCGTAGTCCCGCCTGATGACGACTTCCATGGAACCTCCCCCAGCCTCACTCCGTCTCTTCCCATCGCTTGGCCCGCTCGAGCGCCTTGCGCCAGCCCGCCTCGAGCTGCCTGCGTTGCGCGGGCTTCATCGCGTGTGTAAAGCGACGGTCGACCTGCCACTGCGCCGCGATCTGCTTCTGGTCCTTCCAGTAGCCGACGGCCAATCCCGCGAGATACGCCGCGCCCAGCGCCGTGGTCTCGGTGACTTTCGGTCGGACGACCGGAACTCCCAGGAGGTGTGACTGGAATTGCATCAGCAGGTTGTTGGCCGACGCGCCGCCATCCACGCGCAGCTCCTTCAGCTTGATCTTGGCGTCGGCCTCCATCGCCCGCAGTACGTCGGCCACCTGAAACGCGATTCCCTCGAGCGCCGCGCGCGCGATGTGCGCCGCGGTCGTGCCGCGCGTGACGCCGGCCAGGATGCCGCGCGCGTACTGGTCCCAGTGCGGCGCGCCCAGTCCGGCGAATGCGGGGACGAGGTACACACCCTGCGTATTCGCCACCTGTGAGGCGAGGGCTTCGACTTCGGAAGACGACTTGATGATGCCGAGTCCGTCGCGCAGCCATTGTACCACCGCACCGGCGATGAAGATGCTGCCTTCCAGCGCGTACTCGGTCCGATTCCCGATGCGCCACGCCACCGTCGTCAGCAGATTGTGCTTGGACGCAATCGGCTTGGTGCCGGTGTTCATGAGCATGAAACAACCGGTCCCATACGTGTTCTTCACCATGCCGGCCTGGGTGCACGCCTGGCCAAACAGCGCCGCCTGCTGGTCGCCCGCAATGCCGGCGATCGGAACCGCGCCGCCTAAGAGTGTGGTCTCACCATACACTTCGCTCGACGAACCGACGGCCGGCAACACCGACCGCGGCACACCGAACAGCTTCAGCAGCTCGTCGTCCCAATCGCCCGTCCGCAGATTGAACAACATCGTGCGCGACGCGTTGCTCGGATCGGTCACGTGCGCGCGGCCGCCGGTCAAGTTCCAGACGAGCCACGAGTCCACCGTGCCGAATGCCAGTCTGCCGGCCTTCGCCTTGGCACGCGCGCCGGGGACGTTGCGGAGCATCCATTCGAGTTTCGTGCCGGAGAAATACGCGTCCACCACGAGGCCCGTCTTGCGCTTGATGAGCGGCGCGAGCCCACGGGCCTTGAGCCGGTCGCACGCGGCGGCCGTGCGGCGATCCTGCCATACGATGGCGTGATGCACCGGCTCGCCCGTCTCGCGGTCCCAGACGACGGTGGTTTCCCGCTGATTCGTGATGCCGATGGCGGCGACGTCGGCCGCAGTCAATCCGGCCTTGCCGAGCGCTTCCGTCGCCGTGTACCGCTGCGTGGCCCAAATCTCGCGCGCATCGTGCTCCACCCACCCCGGCTCGGGGAAAATCTGGCGAAACTCCTTCTGCGCCGACGCCACGACGCTCCCGCTGTGATCGAACACGATAGCGCGCGAGCTCGTGGTGCCTTGGTCCAACGCCAGGATGTGTTTCACGCCGGCCACACCGCCTTGTACAGGAAGGCCGCGATCAGACCGCCGAGGATCGGTCCGGCCACCGGGATCCAGGCGTAGCCCCAATCCGAATGCCCCTTGCCCGCGATCGGCAGCACGGCGTGCCCGAGCCTGGGACCCAAGTCGCGCGCCGGGTTGATCGCGTAGCCGGTCGGCCCGCCCAACGAAAGGCCGATGGCCCACACGATGATGCCGACGAGGCATGGTCCGAACCCCACGTCCCACCCATGGGCGGGGTTCAGGTTCTTCGGCGTGAGGATGGCCAGCACGCCGAGCACGAGGATGATCGTGCCGATGATCTCCGTCAGGAGATTCGCCCCCGGGTTGCGGATGGCGGGGGCGGTGCAAAAGACGGCCAGCTTGGATGACGGGTTGTCCGTGACCGACCAGTGGGGCAGGTAAGCGAGCCATACGACGCCCGCACCGAGAAACGCGCCGAGCATTTGGGCCGCGATGTAAACGGGCACCGACGCCCAGGCGAACTTGCCGATGGAAGCGAGGCCGATGGTCACCGCGGGGTTCAAATGCGCGCCGCTGAAGGCGCCGACGGCATACACCGCGATCGTCACGCCGAACGCCCAGCCCGCGGTGATCACAATCCAACCGGCGTTCTGGCCTTTGGTCTTATTGAGCACCACGTTGGCGACCACGCCATCGCCCAGCGTGACCAACAGCATGGTGCCGAGCAGTTCTGCGAGAAAGGGTGGCATAGGTTTGAATGGGAAGCGGCGAAGCTAGCAGTGCGGCAGCGGCTTGTCTACACATTCAAGAGTCATGGCTTCGCCTTCTTCTTGCTGCGGTCGGTGAGCGCCAGCTTCTCCGCAGCCTCCTCTTGGCGATCCGCGAGGTCCGACAGCAGGCCGTCATCCGAGAGATCGAGCGGGTGCGAGTTCTCCTTGTCGAGTTTGACGATCGTGTGCAGCCGGTCCACGACGGCGGCGTCGCGCACCTCGATCGCGAGCTCGCGCCTGCTGTCGAAGCTCCCGGGGGCAAGGTTGATCGACCCGACGATGGCGGTGAGGCCATCGGCGAGGAGCATCTTGCCGTGGAGTTTCAGCCCTTTGAGTTTGCGGACTTTGACCCCGACATCGTCGAGAATCCGCAGGCCCCCCACCCCCTCGATCAGCTGGTCCTGCTTCAATGAATGCGGCGGGCGTGCCATCACATGCACCTTGACGCCGCGCCGGGCCGCGCGGACCAGCCGTTCGAGGATCACAGAATCCTGGTACCGCTCGTTCTGAACGTACAGCGTATGCCTCGCTTCGTCGATGAAATGCGCGATCCGGTCCCGGCCGTTGATGGGGCACCACAGCAGGCGTACGGTGCCGCCCGGAACGAATGCCTGCCGATGCCAGTCCGCCTCGAAGCACGCCACGATCTCATCGACCTCGTGCCGGTGATCCGTGACGACCGCGTAGTCACGGGTCTGAGTGAGGTTCTTCGTCTCCCAGTTGAGCGACTTGACGAACGCCGTCGAGTCGTCCGTGACCATCGACTTCTCGTGCGTGAGGGCGAGGGCCGGGTTCGAGTCGATGACGTCGACACCGGCGCGCGCGAGCTGCTGGCGCGTCGCCTCGTTGTCTTCCTGGCCGCTGCGGCGTGCCGGGTTGAGCATCACGCGGACCTGCACGCCGCGGCGCTGGGCGGCGATGACGGCGCCGATCAGGGCCGGATCGGAGAAGACGAACATCTTGATGCGGAGCGACTTCCGCGCTCTGCCGATCGCGTCGAGGATCGGCGTAGCGGCATCGTCAGGCAGGACGATGAGCGAACGAGACGCCATGGAGACTCCTGGCCGCTCAGACGGCAGATCCGAATTGGACCCGATAAAGCTCGGCGTACACCCCGCCGAACGCCAGCAACTCCTCGTGCGTTCCCTGCTCAGCCACGATCCCTTCTTTGAAAACGAGGATGTTGTCGGCGTGGCGGACGGTGCTCAGGCGGTGCGCGATCGCGATGGCGGTCCGACCCTGCATCAGCCGCGCCAGGCCCTGCAACACGAGCTGTTCCGCCTCGGCGTCGAGCGCGGCGGTCGGTTCGTCCAAAATGAGGATCGGGGCATTCCGGATGAGCGCGCGCGCGATGCCGATCCGCTGCCGCTGGCCACCCGAGAGCGTCAGTCCACGCTCGCCTACGGCGCTGTCGTAGCCCCGGGGCATCTGCGCGATGAACTCGTGGGCGTCCGCGTCTCGCGCCGTCTGGATGACCTCCTGGCGCGTGGCGCCCGGCCGCCCGTATGCGATGTTGTCCGCGATGGTTCCCTGGAACAGCACCGTGTCCTGGAGGACGACGCCGACCTGCGCGCGGAGCGACTTGAGCTTGTAGGCGCGGACATCCACGCCGTCCACGAGTATGCGGCCCGCGGTCGGATCGTAAAACCGCGGGATCAAGCTGGCGGCGGTGGACTTGCCGCCTCCCGTCGCACCCACGAACCCCACGAATTGGCCCGGCTCGATCGTGAAGCTGATCTCTTTGAGGACCGGGGTGTCGGGTTGGTACGAGAAGGCCACTTTTTCGAAGATGATCTCACCCTTGAACGGCGCGGGCTCTGTGGCGTTGGGTGCCTCGGGGATCATCTGGTCGGCGAGAATGATCGACTGCACGCGCTCGACCGCCACGGCGGCCTGCGCGATGCTGTTGGTCATGGTGGCGAGGTCCAGAACCGGTTTGAAGAACTTGTTCAGGTACGAAAGGAACACGGTGAGCGCTCCGATCGTCATGGCACCCGCGAGGACCAGCGATGCGCCGCGGTACAGTACGTATGCCGTGCACAAGGAAACGCTCACCGTGACGACCGGCGAAACCAGCGACTTGACCCGGCGCGCCCTCAGCGCCGCGTCCACCGCGGCCTTACCGGCCTGCTGCAGCTGCAATTCCGCGAGGTCCTGCCGACCGTAGGCCTGCACCACACGCATCGACTGCAACCCTTCCTGAACGACGGCGACGACGTCGCTCTGTCGGCGCCGGACCTCGTGCGTCGCCCGTTTGACCGTCCGCTTGAATCGCATGACGAAGACGAGGATGAACGGTGCGACGGCGACTGTGATGAGCGCGAAATCGAAGTTCAGCCAGAACATGAGGCCGAGCATGCCGATGATCGCCAGGAGATCGATCAGGATGCCGAGCGTCGCCTCCGACGCGAAGGTCTGGATGGTGGAGATATCCGTGGTGATCGTGCTCAAGAGCCCGCCGGTCTGCTGCGTGTCGTAGTAGGTGAGGGACAGGCGGTCGAGCTGGTGGAAGACCTGCATCCGGAGGTCGTTGGCCACCCACTGACTCACGCTCTCGGTGTAGTACTTGTCGATGTAGCCCGCGATGGAGCCGAACACGCCGATGATCACGAGTCCGGCGGCTGCCGCGGCGGCGATCGCCACACTGTCGTCGGCCAGCCGGTTGCCGAGCAGCGGAACGATCCACTGAGGGAGCGGGTGGTGACCCACCACGCTGTCGAGCACGATCTTGAGCGGCCACGGGCCGGCGAGGCTCATCGCCGTCTCGACGAGCAGCGCGAGCAGGATGATGGCGAGCCACCCCCGGTAGGGGCGCAGCAGGTCGCGGATGAGGTGCATCGCCTGAATTTCGCTCCGGCGAGTAAGACCGGTCTACGCCACCGCCGCTTCCGTCCTGTCCCACAGCTCGTTCGCCAGCGCTTCATCTTCCGCCAGCGGATTGGGCCGCACTTCGCGGCGACGGTCGTAGTAGCGGCCGCTGGTCGTCGCGAGCTCGGGGGCGGTGGCGCAGTAGAGCGGGGTCTCGGCACCCTCTTCGTTCGAGAGCATGAACAGCTTCCCGAGCCATTGCAGCGGCCGCGGCAGGGCACGCCAGATGTTCGACGCCACGGCCCCGGGGTGGAGCGCGTAGGTCGTCACCCTGGTCTCGCCTCGGGCGAGCCGGCGCGCCAACTGCTTCGCGTGCAGCACGTTCATGAGCTTGGTGACGGCGTAATCGGCGAAGCCGCTGCGCTGCGGCGTCGAGCGGCGCTCCAGTACAGACCAGTCGATCCGCTTGACCATCATATGGGCGGCGCTCGCCACATTGACGACCCGCCCTTGCGACGACTCGCGCACCCGCGGCAGGAGCAGGCTCGTGAGCAGGAACGGCCCGATGTGGTTGGTCGCGTAGGTCAAGTCGAAGCCGTCCTTGCTGAGGGCGCGCGTCCCTGCGATGCCCGCATTGTTGACCAGGACGTCGATCGGATGGCCGGACTCGAGGAACGTCTGAGCGGCGCGCCGCACCGAAGTGAGATCCGAGACATCGAGGGACACGCATTGCGGCCGCGCGGCCGGGTAGCGGCTCTGAATCGCGCTCAGCACGGGCCTGGTCCGCTCCTCGGAGCGCGTCGCGAGCACGACCCCGCCGCCGCGTGCCGCGAGGGCCTCGACCAGCGCCCGACCGATGCCGGAGTTCGCTCCGGTGACGAAGAACGTCCGCCCTCGAAGATCGGTGGCGTTCACTCGAGTCAACGAGCCGGCAGGCGCTGACTCACCGCCATGATGTTGCCTTCGCTGTCTTTGAACCACGCGGTCTTCGCGCCGCCGCCGGTGGCGATGCTGTTCTTCATCTTGATCCCCGGCATGTCGTACTCCTCGAACACGACGCCTCGGGCCTTGAGCGCTGCCACCTCGGCCGCGACGTCGTCGACCTGCCAGAACGCCTGGCTGGCCTTCGACGTACCCGCGTTGGGGGTCTGATACATGAAGACCTCGGCGCCGCCGCACGTGTAGATTACACCACCGCCGTACGCCTCTCCCGGCTCGAGCCCCACCGTCTGCTCGTAGAATTCTCTCGCGCGCTGGAGGTTGGAAACGGGGATGTACGCGCGAATCGGTGCGGCGCTCAGCATCAGGAGCTCCTCGTGTCGATCGATCGACTCGCCGCTGGCGCGGGGGTCGATTTGGTCTCAAGTTCACCAGCCGAGGCTTCCATGACCCAGACGGCGATCCAGCAGGCCAGTACCTCGCGTCTCGACCATATCTATCCGACGCTCACCGAGCCGCAAGTCGCCCGCATTGTGGAGCAGTTCGAGGCACAGGTTGGCTGACGCGCCGCTGCTCACTCCGCCCGTCGGCCCGGGCGACCACGCCTTGGGACCGGCGAATGCCCCCGTAACCCTCGTGGAATACGGCGATTTCGAGTGCCCGTTTTGCGGCCGCGCCTACCCGGAGCTGAAGCAGGTGCTGCGCCGGGTCGGCGCCAAGGTGCGGTTCGTGTTCCGGCACTTTCCCTTGAGCGAGGAGCACCCGCACGCCCAGCACGCGGCGGAAGTCGCGGAAGCGGCCGCCGCGCAGGGGAAGTTCTGGGAGATGCATGATCTGTTGTACCAGCGGCAGGCGGCGCTCGCGGACGAGGACTTGGTGCGATATGCGCGCGAGCTGGGGATCGACGCCGAGCGGGTGCGGCGCGAGCTCGACGCCCATGTCCACGCGGCGCGGGTGAAGCAGGACGTCGTGAGCGGCATCCAGAGCGGCGTGACCGGCACCCCGCGGTTCTTCATCAACGGCCGTCCCCACGAGGAGCCGGGCGACGCCAAGACGCTCGCGGCCGCGCTGCGGCGCGCCCTCTAGAGCGCGATCTCGTCTCGGTTACGCTGCCGGGACGGCACGGCGGCCGCGGCTCCAGCCTGGGAAGCCGGCGGCGAGCCCCAGCACCAGCGCCGCACCCATGGCAGCCAGCGACCCGCTCGTGCCGGGCTTGATCGCCATGACGAAGATCACGCCCAAGCCGAGGGCCGTTCTGAGCCAGGCCGAGAGCAACAGCACCGGGTCGAGCAGTTGCTGACGCAGACCCGCCGAGATCGCGCCTGTCTCGCCGGCCACGGTCCGAGCGATGGCGGCGGACCGGCGGCCGCCGAGCGCGCCACCCACGACGGCGATCAGCACGAGACCGGCCAGGCCGGCGCCGATCCATCCCTGGCCGCCCCAGCGGGTCGCCATCATGTAGATGCCGGTGACGAGGATGGTGAGGGTCGAGGGGCCGCCCACGAACCGCAGCGCGCTCAACAGCTTGGTCCACTCGCGGGCCTGCCCGGCGGTGGGCACGCGGCGGAGATTGTAGAGGCTGGCCCACTCGAGGGCGAGCGCGGCGAACAGGCCGAGGGCGCCGACGATGTGCAGGAATACCGCCATCGCGTACACGGACATCTGGACCTCCCGGGTGTTAGATTTAGATATACAGTATGTACAGTTAACGTAGGGATCCTGGCAAGGGTTTCATGAGCCCCCGTCCGTACCGGCTCGGCCGGCGCCAGCCCGCGGCACAGCGAACCCGTGCCCGGGTGCTGCGCGCGGCCCGGGAGCTGCTCACCGCCCGGGCGGGCGCCGAGCCCTTCAGCGTCGACGCCGTGGCGCGCCGGGCCGGGGTCGCCCGCATGACCGTGTACCACCAGTTCGGCTCGCGCCGGGGATTGCTCGAGGCGTTGTTCGACTCCTTCGCCGCCGGCGGCGAGCTGCCGGCCCACCTCGCCGCCGCGTTCCAGCGGCCCGATCCGCTCGATTCCCTGGCCGACGTCGTCGCGGCGTTCGCCCGGTTTTGGGACGCGGGGCGCCTGTGGATCCGCCGCGTGAGAGCGTTGGGTGTGTTGGATCCGGAGCTGGGAGACGCGGTGGAAGCGCGCAACGCCCGCCGTCGCGAGGTCGTGCGGGTCGTCGTGGAGCGCCTGGGGCAGCGGTACGGGCGGCCCGCGCCCGAGGAGCGGGCGCAGGCGGAGGAACTCCTCTACACGCTGACGAGCTTCGAGACGTTCGACAGCCTCGCCGGCCCGAGGCGCAAGCTTCCGGAGGTTGCGGGCGAGGTCCTGTTCCTCGCCCGCGCGGCCGTCGGGTGGTCGCGCGACTCCTGAGGAACTGCGGTCGTCATATACCATCCTCCCCCGAGACACCAATCCTTGACACCACCGAACGCGCGATGTCGCCCGAGGCTTTGGAGCTGGAGCTCGCTCGCCTGCACCCAGCAACCTTCGGCTGGGCGATCGCGTGCTGCGCGGGCGACCGGTCCGCCGCGGAGGACGCCCTCCAGGCGAGCTACTTGAAGATCCTGGACGGGCGGGCGCGGTTCGACGGGCGCGCGAGCTTCCGCACCTGGCTCTTCGCGGTGGTGCGAAACACGGCGGCCGAGCTGCGGCGCCGGGCCGCGTTGCGGCGGCTGCTGCCGCTCTCCGTCCTGGGCGACGCTCCCGACGGCCGGCCCGACGCCGCGACCGTGCTGGCGCGCGGCGACGCGAGCCGGCGCCTCGAGGCGGCGCTCGCTACGCTGTCGCGGCGGCAGCGTGAGGTGCTCCACCTGGTGTTCTACCAGGAGCTGACGATCAGCGAGGCGGCGGACGTGGCGGGGGTCTCGCTCGGCACCGCGCGCACCCACTATGAGCGCGGCAAGGCCGCGCTCAAGAAGCTCTTGAAGGAAGAACCCGAATGATCGAGCGCACCGATTCCGACCTGGGGGACCGCTTCCGCGCGTTGCGTCGCGAAGATGCCGCGGCGGCGCGGCCGTTTGATACGACGCTCGCCTCGGCACGCGCCCGGCGCGCCGCCCGGCCGCGCCACCGCACGGGCTGGCTCGCCGCCGCGGCGGTCGCCGTCGCCGGCATAGCTGTCGCGCTGCTGCTCACCCGGCCCCACCGGCACCGCATGACGGTCGATCTCGCGAGCGTGCGCTGGAACGGGCCCACCGATTTTCTGCTCGTGCTCCCGGGCGACGCGCTGTTGCGCGCCGTGCCGGACCTTGGTCGGATGAACCTATCGACCCTATTAGACCGGAGGACTCCGTGAAGACGCTCGCCCTACCTCTCGTTGCGGCGCTCGCGCTGTTCGCCGTCGCCGCGGGGAACGCCCAGCAGCAGCCCCCGCCCCTCGGGTCCCCCCAGCCTCCGGAGGACCCGCTCGCGCGCGTGCTCTTCCCCCCGGAGCTCGTGATGCAGCACCAGCAGGATATCGGGCTCCGCGCCGAGCAGCGCGCCGGCATCACCAAGGCGATCCAGGAGTTTCAGACCAAGGTGGTGGACCTGCAGTGGCGCATGCAGGAGCAGTCGCAGCGGCTCGCCGCGCTGCTCGGGAAGCCGGCCGTCGATCAGGCCGCCGCGCTCGCGCAGGTGGACGAGGTGCTGGGCGTGGAGCGTGAGATCAAGCGCGCCCACATGACGCTGCTGATCCAGATCAAGAATGTGCTCTCGGCGGAGCAGCAGGAGAAGCTCACCGTGTTCCGGGCGGCGGCGCGGTGAGTGCCCTCACTCGTACATGTGCGCCGCATCCGCCTGCGCCAGCTCCACCAGGAAGCCCCCGATCTTCTCGCTTACCGCCTCCACGTACTTCCGTCCCTTCTCCGCCGTGGCGGCCGCGGGGTTCCCCACGCCAGTGTCGTCGGTGACCTGGCGCCAGCGCCGCGGCGCCCAGGCCCACCCCTCCTTGAGCGCCGCGATCGTGAACCGGCGCGCGCGCCCCGGGCCGGCCTCGGACATGGGCCGCACCAGCTCGGGCGCGACATGGAGCATGACGCTCGTCTCGAGCTCACCCGCGTGATCTCCCAGGTCGGAGAAGAACTGCTTCTG
>Ga0209690_1002140_pt1 | contig 11268 bp, 11 predicted proteins | sample GraSoiAngelo_150_FD_186164 | JGI IMG/M metagenome (GOLD analysis project Ga0209690, IMG submission 186164) | Grasslands soil microbial communities from the Angelo Coastal Reserve, California, USA - 14_1009_09_40cm (SPAdes) (version 2) | ecosystem: Environmental > Terrestrial > Soil > Grasslands ...
GATCATCTGGAACGACATGGCAGCCGCGGGGGTCATCGCCATGGCCCTGCCGCTCGTCCTGATGGTGATCGGTCGCAGGTACATCGTCGCCGGGCTGACCTTCGGCGTCATACGTGAGAAGTGAACGCCGCCATCTACCTCAATGGGGCCACCTTGATGACGACGAACACACAGCGTGTGCTGGAGATCGCGCGGGACACCGGCTATGCCGGCATCGAGGCACGCGCGGAGCGACTCCTTCAGAGCAGCGCCGAGGTTCGCGCGACCGCAGAGCTTGCGCGCCCGAACGAGGTCCTGACCGTGAACGGGGTCGCCTTGAGCTTGAGGTCGGACGGCCGGATGAACCGCGAGCAGCTCGACGCAGACCTGCCGCCGCGTCTGCGCATCTGCAAGGAGATTCGGTCCCGGTACCTGCTCGCCATCGTCCCGAGAGCGCCTGGTCTACAGACCAGTCGGGCGATCCCGGGCACGCGTGAGGCGCTCGAGCTCGCCCGCGAGCGTGCAGGCGCGATGGGAATTCGGATCGGGTTCGAGTTCCTGGGTTTTGCTGACTGCCCGATCAACACGCCCGCGCTCGCCGGCGAGGTCGTCGACGGTGTCGACGGGATTGAGCTCGTGCTCGACTCGTGTCACTGGCACGCGAGCGGCGCCCGGCCGCTGCGCGATTACCCGGTTGAGCGCCTCGCACTTGTCCATCTCAACGATGCTCCTGCCATGCCACCGCTGGAGATCGAGGACCGCGATCGAGTTTTTCCCGGCGAGGGGGTGATCAACCTGCGGGATCTGGCAAAGGACCTCACGGCGGACGGTTATGCGGGACCGTGGAGTCTTGAGACCTTCAACGCCTCGTATTGGGGCGAGGACCCTGCCGAGGTTGCGGGCAGGGGGCTTGCAGCCGTTCTTCGGATCGTGGGTGGGAGTCCAGAAGGACTCCCACCCAACCTCGACCTAGATCCCTAAATCCCCAAGCTCGAACGGCTGATCACACCCACAACCTGCTGCTGGTAGTACAGCGTGGATCCGTCATCCGCCTTCACATTCGAGGGATAGTGCGTCGAGACAGACAGCGTGTAGATGTTCCTCGCCGATACGGCCAGACCGAAATAGTCACCGATGAACGAGAGCCTGCAGGGGTCGTTATGCGAGGCGCAGGCCATCTGCCCGAGGCCATCGAGCGTCTGTACGTCGGTCGTGGTCCCATCAGGGTTGACCAGCAGCCCGGGCTGCTGCGGATCCCACGTGAAGTTGGACGCCCTGATGTTCGATCCGACCGGCGCCGCCCCGCTCCCGCTGTCCTTGTATGGCTGCACCGAGACGTCGATGCAGAAGTTCGATCGGCCCTGGTCCGGCGGGATGATGCTCCCATCGGACGGACACGCGGCGCGCCGGTCGTAAAACCCGACCGCGACAGCCCCGTCCGGACCGGCGGCGACGGCCGGCTGGAAGTGATCGGCCACCTTACCTGAGCCGATGTCGTCATTGACCGCAACCGGCTGGCTCCAGGTCTGGCCGCCGTCCGTCGACTGAACGAAGAAGGTGTTGTATTGGGTGCCGTTGAAGTCGTTGTAGGCGAGATAGAGATGACCCGGGAAGTCCGGCGATACGGTGAAAGCGAAGTTGATGCCGTCCCGGAAAGTGGTGTTTGTGTCCCGAACCGAGCCCACTCCGATGATGTGGCCAGACGCGGCCCTGACAGGCGTGCTGAAGCTGTTGCCGTCGTCGCTTGACCTCGTGACAAACATGTCGGCGAGGGTGCTCTTGGTCCCGATGTTCGCGTAAGCAACGTACAGATCCCCCGACGGATCGACCGCGGGCTGGCTGAACTGGTTGCGCTGCTGGTTCACCGACGCCGAGACGATGGTGGCCGCCTTGGAGAAGGTAAGTCCTCGGTCGCGCGAAACCGCAGCCTTTAGCTTGACCGTGCTGCCGACGTTGCCGTTGACGATGTCCCAGGTTGCGTAAACATGGTCCTGGAACCTGCTGCCGGGATAGTGGTTGACCGCCACCCACTGCTTGTCCTCGACGTGGCCGAGCTGGAAGGAGCTTGCGTTGGGGACCTGCTCCAGGGCCTGCCCGCCGTTGCCCGTCACCCAGTGAACGCCGAAATCGTCGCTGTAGGAAACCGTGATCTCGCCGTCGGGATGCAGGTTCGTCCAGAACGCGTTGAACGGCAGCATGGTTTGGTAGACGCGGCCCTTGGTGTCGAACGCGACATTCGGGTCGGTGGTGTTGGTCCAGCTCGGCGGCATGTTCTGGTTCAAAACTCCCGGGGTGGTCTCCGTCGTCGAGCAGTCGTAGCCCTGGACGATGTTGTTGGAGTGGGACGTTCCGTTGATGTTGAAGCTGCCCAAATAGAAGTTGTAGTTGGTCGAGAACTTGTCAAAAAAGAACTTGGATGAGCCAACGATCTGCTCGGATCCCGGCTCGACGGCCAACTCCGACTCGGAGTGATTGGCATTGAAGTTGTTGGGGCTCGGCCCGACGCAACCGCCCTTCACGGGCGGGAGTTCCGGGTAGCCGCCTCCGCTGGTCGGCGTGCTCACGACCATGTTGGTGGCTGTGATCGATGACGACCAGAGACTGGATCCAGCCGCCAGGCCTGAAGGCCAAAGAGCGAGCAGCGCGCTCAGGCCAAGGACCGCCGCCTTCAGCCTAATGGAGTGACGTAGGACCAACCACACCATGGTCGTGACCTCCCCATGCAACCCGAAGCCGGCCGGACTTCCACGGACCCAAATCCCCCTGACAAAATAATCCTTCCAAGCAAGATCCGCATTTGCCTCGCGGAACGTGCCGCAATAGACTGATTTTTTTCCCGTCACGTTGGCAGGAGGACGCCATGCGCAGGCTGCATGCACTCGGCCCCTTGATGATCATCGGGATGTTCGCTGCCACTCCGGTCAGCACGGCGAGCGCAGCAAGCGTCCCGCACAACGTTGACGCTAGCCAGCGGCACCTCAACGAGTCCGAAGAGACGATCGCCGTCAACCCGACCAACCCCGACAACATCGTCATGCTGAGCAACATCGGACACCGGGAGGCAGGACTGACCGCGGGAATGTTCGCGGCCATCAGCTTCGACGGCGGCGCCACCTGGACGCATCGCCTGATCGGCAACAACGACAGCCTCGGCGACTCCTGCTGCGATCCGAGCTTGTCGTTCGACGAGTTCGGGAATCTGTTCCTGACCTACCTGTTCGAGGCCGAGAACGAGGTCCCGATCGCGCTCAGCACGGACGGGGGCCTGACGTTCAACATCATCTCCAACGTCGTGGCACCGCCCAAAAACACGCCGACGAAGTCGGGCGGGGACAATCGCGGGCTGTTTCGATTTGTGGATCAACCAACCATCACCGCGGGTCACGGCGAGGTGTGGGTCATCGTCAACGCAGGCGGACCCATGTTCGCCACCGGCGCACCGGTGACCGGCCTGGGCCAGGTCGGTGCGTTCTTTCAGGGAGAGGTCGTCCCCGGAACGAACAACTGCACATATGGCGATATCGCGATCGGACCTGCCGGGCAGGTGATGCAGGTGTGCACGCTCACCGAGAGCGGTCAGGGCGGCGGAAAGCTGTTCATCAACGTCGACCCCGACGGTCTGGGACCGGCCAATTTCGGCGATCGAGTATTTGTCACCGCTACGCATGTCGGAGGGTTTGACTTCATCCCCGCGCAGGCGGATCGCTCGATCGACGCCGAACCGGGGCTCGCGTGGGATCGGACCGGAGGACCGCACAATGGCCGCGTCTACCTGATCAACACCAAAGAGCAGCAGAACGAGAGCGACGACACGGATATCTACGTGCGGTATTCAGACGACGACGGCGCAAGCTGGAGTCAAGGGGTGCTGGTGAATGACGACCAGACAACCAACAGCCAGTTCCTGCCGAAGATCGCGTTGGACCAGACCACGGGCGACATCGCCGCCGTTTGGTATGACGCCAGGAAGGACCTGGGCGCGGGTGGCGCTGGAGATACGGACGGGGCCCCGAATACCGACGCTCAGTTGTGGGGTGCGTTCAGCTCAAATGGCGGAACGTCGTTCAGCCAGAACATGCAGATCAGCGCCGGGACGTCGAACTCCCACGATTCGGGCAACGGGATCGACTACGGCGACTACTCCGGCCTCGCCTTCTTCGGTGGCGTCGCGCATCCGGCCTGGTCGGACAACTCCAACAGCACCGGGACGAATCCCGACGGTGCGCGGCACCAGCTCGATATCTACACGGCCGCCGTGACGGTCTCGTGAAGACTTGAATTCGGCTTAGGTCGGAGGCGACCAGCACTGGGTCCTCGGTAACCTATCGACCAATCGATGAAGCTGTACGACGAGCTGGCCGGATGGTGGCCCATCCTTGCCGAGCCGTCGGAGTATCGCGACGAAGCTGCTTTCTTCGGTCGCCTTCTGGGAAAGTCCGGTCCTCCTCGACCGCGCACGGTGCTCGACCTTGGTTCCGGCAGCGGAATCATCGCCTTCCACCTCAAGGCCCGTTACGCGATGACGTTGGTGGACAAGTCTCCTCAAATGCTCGCGGTGAGTCGAAACAGGAATCCTGAGTGTGAGCACCTTTTGGGCGACATCCGAACCGTGCGCCTGGCCAGAACCTTTGATGCGGTCTTCGTCCACGACTCCGTGTGCCACATGACGAATGAATCGGACCTGAGTGCGCTGATGAAGACCGCTTTTGTCCACTGCCGGCCTGGTGGCGTTGCTCTGTTCGTACCCGACGAGATGCGAGAAACCTTTGTCCCCAGCACGGATCACGGGGGCTACGACTCGGACGGCCGCAGCGTGAGGTACGTGCAGTGGACCACCGACCCAGACCCCGACGACACGACGATCCGAGTCGACTTCGGAATCCTGCTACGGGACAGGCGGGGCCGGGTACGGGTCGTTCACGAGCGCCAGACGCACGGACTTTTCGCCCGCGCGGCCTGGCTGCGGATGCTGCGCCAGGTTGGATTCAAGCCGTCAGTAGTGAGGCACAATTCGATTCGAGATGTCGTTCTGTGCCGCCGGACGTGATTACTGCGTGACGTCGATCCAGACCAGGCCCGGCGGCAGCTGCAGGGACTGGCCGTTGTCGAGCGTGAACACCAGCGGGCCGTGGCTGTTGGTCGACTTCCAGGCTCCCTTGTAGCTGAGGCCTTTGTAGTAGACGCTGATAGCGCCGCTCGTGTCCAGGTCGAAATCGTGGATGTGGGCGCCATGGCCGTCGCCGACGTCGAGCAGCTGCTCCCGGGTGTGCAGGACGACCAGCATCTCGATCCGCAGCGGCTGCTTCAAGCTCGCGTCGGCGTAGCGGTGGCCCTCTTCCGTCTTCTGGTACGTGCCGGTGACCGCGTCGTATGAATAGGTCGAATAGTGCTCGCCGACGGTCACCGTGCCGGCCAGGCTGCCGCCGCTCAGGTCAGGCCGCGCCTTCGGAATCGTGAATGCGGCGATGCCGGAGTAAAAGTTGTTCTCGGCCGCCGCCACCCTGTCCCCGTTGATCATCAGGTTGTCGGGCACGAACCGAGCGTTCGTCCGGTACTGATAGCCGATCGTGTCGAAGAACTGTGGGCTCGGATCCGAGGCGGCCCGTGCGCGGGTGGCTTGTGACTCGCCCGACTGAAACAGCAAGCCCCGGTAGTGGCGTCCGATCTTCAGCGAGATGAATCTGGCCGACCTCATCGGGCCGATCAGGTTCGGAGCGTTCTGGTAGACGGCAGTGAGGCGTGTGATTCCACCCTCGGCGAGGTACTCGAAGATGATGTCCGCCGCTTGCAAGCCGTTCTGGTCGCGCGCGAACTCGTCATTGGGAATCTGGATCATCGCCGGATAGCGCAGCGAGACGGTGTGCTCGTGGTCGTGCCAGTAGATGCCGGTCTTGACGGTGAACGCCGCCGCGGCGATGTGCCCGCTCTGGTCGCGGCCACCAGGCGCGATCTGGATCGTGAGCGGTCCAGACGCGAGACCGGCGGTCGAGAAGGTCGCGCTGCGGTCGTCCTCGGCCCATTTGAGGTTGGCGACCTGTCCACCGATCGTGGCTTTGATCGTGACCGGCTCCATCGCGTCGTTGAAGGTGACCTTCAGCGACGACGACGGATCGATCTCCATCCCGTCTTTCAACTGGCTGCCGTCTCCTGAGGTGAGCCCGACCACGCGCGGGATGATGATGGTCGTAAAGCTCCACCGGCCTCCGCTCACGCGGTGATGGCCGATGTCGTAGATCGGCAGCAGCGCCGCGGTGTAGGTCGTGAGCTCGCTCAGCGGTTTGCCCGGCGTCCACGCGTACTGGGTCTGCGCCGACACCGACGTGATCGTGCCGTCGGTCGCCGGCGTGATCGAGAACGCCGCCCTGATCACGTCGGGGGAGACCGACCTCGAGAACGTGAGCGTGAAGCTGCCGTCCGTCGGAATGTCCTTCGCGCCGTTTTTGACGTTCGTGGTCACGGTGGTTGGCAGCGTGTTCTCGTAGATGAGAAATGCGCCCACGCCGATCAGGACGACGAGCAGTACGGTGCCGATGCCGGTCCAACCGCGGCGGCCAAGAGTCCGACGGCGACGCGCGGGTCGTCTCAGCGGATAGGCCGCGGGGGACGGTGGCTTGATTTCTGGCGGCGACGTGGAGATCGACAACGGGCCGCGGGAATTATTGCATCAAGTGCCGTCGGAGGTAATTGAATGTATAGAGGCCGGTCGCGTGCCCGCTCTCGAACGCGATCTGCAGCGCGTACTGACCGACGAGCGTGACGTCCTGGACCCGCAGCTCTTCCGCGCTCAATGCTTTCACGCGCGACAGGCGGCCTGGCAAACCTGCCTCGCCGCGGCACTCGGCGCACGGACATGCCCACCGCAGCTGCTCGCCCGTGTAGGTCGTGTGCGCGCCATCCTCCCACATGATCTCTACCACCTGGCGCGCGCGGTCGACATCGATGTTGGTGGGAAACGGGTCTGGGTCTTGCAGCGGCCTAACCGCCTAGTGGACGTTGATGACGGGCAGCTGCCGGTACGACTGAATCGAAGTGCGGGCGGCGACCTGCGAGGCGATCTCCACAAACGCTTTCGCGCCCGCGGATTCAGGTCGCGAGATGACGACGGGGACGCCGTTGTCGGCGTCTGCGCGGATCGCCTCTTCGAGCGGGATCGCGCCGAGGAATGGAACGCCCAGCTTCTTCGCCGCCGATTCCGCTCCACCATGGCTGAAGATCTCGTGCCGGTGGCCGCAGCTGGGGCAGACGTACCAGCTCATGTTCTCGATGAGGCCAAGCGGCGTGACGTTGAGCTTGCGAAACATCTGCAGTGCCTTGACCGCGATGTCGGTCGCCACGTCCTGCGGTGTGCAGACGATCGCCACGCCCGTCAGCGGCACGGCCTGCGCGAGCGTCAGCGACGCGTCGCCGGTCCCCGGCGGTAGGTCGATGACGAGGTAGTCGAGCCGGCCCCAGTCGACCTGGATCATCATCGCCTCGATCGCCTTGCCGACCATCGGGCCGCGATAGATGGTCGGCTCGCCCCCCGGGTTGATATGTCCGAAGGACATGAGCTTCATTCCGTGCGACTCGACCGGCAGGAGGCGGCCGTTGGCCTGTTGGGGAACGGTACGCGAGCCGGTCATCACGGGGATCGAAGGGCCGTAGATGTCCGCGTCGAGCAGCCCGACCTCGGCTCCGCTGAGGCGCAGAGCCGCCGCCAGGTTGACGGCGACCGTTGACTTGCCCACCCCGCCTTTGCCCGAGGCGACGGCGATCGTCTGCTTGACGCCGGGCAGGATCTCGGACGGTTTCGGGCGCGTGAAGGCCGGCCGGACGTTGGCGGTCATGCGGATGTCCACCGCTGTCACTCCAGGCAGCTCGTTGACCGCGTCTTCCGCCTGCGACTTGAACCGGTCGCGAACAGGACAGGCAGGCGTGGTCAGCTCGAATGTGAAGCTGACCTTGCCCTGCGGGCTCACCTCGAGCTCCTTGATCATCCCGAGGCTCACGACGTCGCGGCCGAGGTCGGGGTCCTTGATCCGCGCGAGCACCTCGAGCACCTGCTGCGAAGAAGGCATGCCCATAGGCCTCGGATCTTACCGAGGCTGCTAAGTTCAATGCGCAATGAAGCAGGTTACGGCCGCCAGTCCGGCGGCCGAGCTCATCGCCTATTACGGCGGGCCCGCCTCCGACGTCTACTTCCAGCGCGCCCGGACGACCCTGGCCGGCGCCCACGTCGACGCCGTCGTCGCCATGGATTTCTTTGCCAGCCGGCCTGGAGTCCTTTGCGGAGTCGCCGAGGCCGTGCGGCTGCTCGGCGGGGTGCTGCAGGAAGGCGACCAGGCGTGGACGATCGCCGAAGGCGCGGCTATGAGCGCAAAGGAGACTGTGCTCCGGATCCGCGGGCCTTATTCGCGCTTCGGTGTCTATGAGACGGCGCTGCTCGGCATGCTGTCCAGCTGCTCTGGCTGGGCGACCGCCGCGCGAGAGATCGTCGAGGCCGCGGGCGGCAAGCGCGTGATCAGCTTTGGCGCCCGCCACGTCCACCCTCTGATCGGTCCGACGATGGAGTATGCGGCGGTCGTCGGCGGGTGCGCCGGCTGCGCGACACCTCTCGGCGCGCAGCTCGCCGGACTGCAGGGAGCGTCGGGCACGATGCCGCATGCGATGATCCTTCTGTTCGGCGACACCGTCAAAGCGGCGCTCGCATTCGATGAGCACATGCGCGACGACGTGCTGCGAATCGTGCTCGTCGATACGTTCAAGGACGAGGCCGAGGAGGCGCTGCGCGTCGCCGAGGCGCTGGGCAAGCGGCTGCGCGGGGTGCGGCTCGACACTCCGGGCGAGCGCGGTGGAGTGACGGTCGATCTTGTGAAAGAGGTTCGCGCTCGCCTCGACTTTGCGGGGTTTGAACATGTCGGCATCTTCGTCTCCGGGGGTCTCGACGCCGCGCGGATCCGCGAGTTCGAAGCCGCGAAATGTCCCATCCACTCCTATGGGGTGGGGATGGCGATCAGCTCAGCCTCACCCATCGCCTTCACCGCCGACATCAAAGAGATCGCGGGCAAGCCGATGACCAAGCGCGGGCGGATTCCTGGCGCCGCACCGAACTCGCGCCTGATCCGCGTCATCTGACGGCAGGCCGCTCTGACCTGCTCGCGCACCAGGCCGCGTGTCGCGCGTGCCGCGTGTGCGCCGACCAGGGCATCATCGGGGAGGCCAACCCGACGTTCGAGGGACGATGGGGTGCCCCGTTCTTTCTCATCGGACAGGCGCCCGGGCCCGCGGAGCGCGAGACCCGGCGGCCGTTCTCCGGACGTGCCGGCAGGGAGCTCGACCGCTGGATGCTGCGGGCCGGCTTCCACGACCCCGAGGAGTTCCGCCGCCTGACTTACATCGCAGCGCTGATGCGCTGCTTCCCCGGGCGCAACCGCCAGGACACGGGCGACCTGGCGCCACCCCCCGCCGGGATCGCGAACTGCGCCCACTGGCTCGACGCCGAGCTAGGGCTGCTCAAGCCCAAGGTGATCATCCTCGTCGGCCAGATGGCGATCTCGCGCTTCCTCGGCCGCGCCGCGTTGGAGGACCGCGTGGGCAAAGCCTTCGGCGCCCGGCCGGTGATGATCCCGCTGCCGCATCCGTCGGGTCAGAACCGCTGGCTCAACGCGCCGGCGAACCGCGACCGGCTCGCACGAGCGCTCGCCCTGATCAGCGAGCAGCGATCAAACTTGGCGGGGTGAGATACCTCCTTATCCATTACGGCTGTCCGGTGATCAAAGGCGGCGCCCAGGTCGCCGTCTACGAAACCTTCAACGTGATGTAGATGCCCGCGTTCTTCGGCCGCCGCGAGGGCGAGCGGGTGGTGATCGAGGGCGGCGACGCCCTCCACCTCGCGCGCTCGCTGCGGGCCCGGCCCGGGGAGGAGATCGATGTCGTCGACCCCCGGGGGTACATGCTGACCGTCCGGCTCGACTCGGTCACGGCGGAGCGCGTCGAGGGATCGGTCGCGTCGGAGCGGAAGCATCAGCCCGAACCAGCAGCGCAGATCACGATCGCGATCGCCAACCTGCCGGCTCCCGCGCTCGAGCTGGTGCTGTCGCGCTGCACGGAAGCCGGCGCGTACGCGTTCGTCGTCTTTCAGGCCGAGCGGAGCGTGGCTCGGGGCGAGAAGCTCGAACGCTGGGCGACGATCTGCCGGGAGGCAGCGATGCTGGCCGCGCGGTTGCGCGTGCCCGAGGTTTCGGCCGCGTCGTCGCTGGATGCCGTGATCGGAGCGGAGGACTATCCGGTGATGCTCGTGCGCGACGCCCCGCGACGCCTGGCCGACATGGGTGCACCTCGCGACCTGACCATGCTGATCGGTCCGGAAGGGGGTTGGACGGAGCGGGAGCGCGAAGCCGCTTCGGTCACGGCCAGCCTCGGGCCTCGAAATCTGCGCGCGGACACCGCGGCGGTCGTTGGGCTCGCGATCGCCCTCGCCCTCAGGTCCGGCTAGCCTTGTTGCCTCTGGCGGTTGCGACCTCGCCTCGGATCGCGAGCACCGAGGCGAAGCCAAACGCCACCAGCCCGATCCCCAGCAACGCCGCGCCCGGCGTCACCGCCGAGGCGGCGACCCCGACGCCGAGAAATACGAGCCCGATCGCGAGAACGAGCAGGGCGTAGACCTGGAAACCTCCCTTGGAGGCCGCGAATCCGGGCGGAAGGGTGCCCAGGGGTTTCGATGTCAGATGCCGGATGACGTAGTCACCCGCGCCGACCAGGTTCGCGAGCAACACACCTCCCGCCACGCTGACAAGGGCGCCGATGACGAGCACCGCGTTCATGACCCCTAGCATTTTGAACGTGGCAGCGACGACAAAGCAGGCTTTGGTGCGGAATTTCTGCATCATCGCCCACATTGATCACGGTAAATCGACGCTCGCGGACCGGCTGCTCGAGCGCACCGGCTCGATCAGCCAGCGCGATATGCAGGACCAGGTGCTCGACACCATGGACCTCGAGCGCGAGCGCGGGATCACGATCAAGCTCCAGGCCGTGCGCATGGCATATCCCGCGCGCGACGGACAGACATACGAGCTCAATCTGATCGACACGCCCGGCCACGTCGATTTCGCGTACGAGGTCTCGCGTTCGCTCGCGGCCTGCGAGGGCGCGATCCTGGTCGTCGACGCTGCGCAAGGTATCGAGGCCCAGACCCTTGCCAATCTCTACCTGGCCGTCGAGGCGGGGCTGACCATCGTTCCGGTCGTGAACAAGATCGACCTCGACGCGGCGCAGCCTGAGATGGTCGCCGAGGAGATCTCCGACGTC
>Ga0209690_1002141_pt1 | contig 11267 bp, 11 predicted proteins | sample GraSoiAngelo_150_FD_186164 | JGI IMG/M metagenome (GOLD analysis project Ga0209690, IMG submission 186164) | Grasslands soil microbial communities from the Angelo Coastal Reserve, California, USA - 14_1009_09_40cm (SPAdes) (version 2) | ecosystem: Environmental > Terrestrial > Soil > Grasslands ...
CGTCGAGTCGCGCGCGTGACATAAGTGCGCCGCTCACGGAAGGGAACCTCCATGAACCGCCTCGCACTCGCCGCCTTGATCGCCGTTCCTCTCGCCGCGCGCGCGCAGGCGCCGAAGAGCGACGACGAGAAGACGCTCTACGCCATCGGCTACATCACTGGCGGACGCGTACAGTTCCTCAAGCTCAAGCCGGGCGAGCTGAAGACGGTCGAGCAAGGGTTCCACGACGCCGCTGCCGGCGCGAAGCCCAAGGTGGAGCCGGAGGAGCGGCAAGAGGCGATCAACAAGCTGGTGCAGGCGCGCTCCAGCGCCGCGGCCGACAAGGAGAAGAACGCCTCGAAGGACTTCCTCGCCAAGGCGGCGCAGGAGAAGGGCGCAGAGAAGACCCCCTCGGGCCTGGTGATCCGGATCACCCGTCCCGGCAACGGTCCCAGCCCGAAGGCGACCGACAAGGTCAAGGTGAACTACGAAGGGCGCCTGATCAACGGAACGGTGTTCGACTCGTCCTACAAGCGCGGCCAGCCCGCCGAGTTCCCGCTCAACGGCGTGATCAAGTGCTGGACCGAGGGCGTGCAGCGGATGCACGTCGGCGAGGAGGCGGAGCTCGTCTGCCCCTCCGACATCGCTTACGGCGACCACGGGCACCCCCCTACCATCCCCGGCGGGGCCACGCTCGTCTTCAAGGTCGAGCTGCTCGGCATCAACGGGCAATAACCCGATACTTCCTCGCTATTTTGCTCGGGGTGTGCGCAAGTCCTCCCCGGTCGCGCTTGCTTCACTCCGCGCGGCCTGGGGAGTTGTCATGAAAACTATCGGTATGACGGCGCTGGCGGCGCTCGCCGCGGTGGCGCTCGTCTCATTCGCGTCGCACGGCGAGAGCAACGAGAAGACGGGTTCGCTCACGCAACGATTGCAGGGGAGTTGGACGATGGTGTCCAACGTCCTCGATCAGGACGGAAAGAAGTCGGAGCCTTTCGGCCCGTCTGCGAAGGGCGGCGTGATCTTCACCAGCAATGGCCGCGTCATGCTCATCATCACGCGTGCCGACGTCCCCAAGTTCGCCTCGAAGAACCGCACGACGGGCACTCCGGAGGAGAACAAGGCGGCAGTGGCGGGCAGCATCGGTTACTTCGGCACCTACACGGCGAACGACGCGGACAAGACGCTCGTCATGCGCGTCGAAGGGAGCACCTTCCCGAACTGGGCCGGAACCGAGCAGAAGCGGACCATCGAGCTGTCGGGAGACGAGCTCAAGTTCATCAATCAGAATCCGTCCATGGGCCCAGGCACCGTCACGGTAACGTGGAAGCGCGTCAACGAGGCCCGGAAGACGGCATCGACGGCCGACACGCGCCAATAGGACGGAAGGCGGGGTAGCCGCTTCACGCAAGACGTGCTCGGATCCCCACGGCCGCGTCGCCTGATGGGCGCGGCCAAGGGGAAGCACATGCAGACGAACATTCGAACGACGTTGCCGGCGCTCGCCGCACTGGCGCTGGTTGCTTTCGCTGCCGGCGGGGCGGGCAATCAGAAGACCGGCAAGCTCAAGCAGCAACTGATCGGCGCATGGACCATGGTGTCCGACACCGTCGACCAGCAAGGTACCAAGGTCGCGCCCTTCGGGCCGAGCCCCAAGGGCAACATGATCCTGACGAGCGACGGCCACTTCTCCATCGTGCTCACGCGGCCGGACGTGCCGAAGTTCGCCTCCAATAGCCGCACGAACGGGACCGCGGAGGAGAACAAGGCGGCGATGCAAGGCGGCATCGGCTACTTCGGGACGTACACGGTGAGCGACGCGGACAAGACGGTGAACCTCCACGTCGAGGCGAGCACGTTCCCCAACTGGAGCGGCACCGATCAGAAACGCATCGTGGCGCTCTCCGGTGACGAGATGACGGTCACGAACCCCACGCCGTCGATCGGTCCGGGGACCGCGACGCTGGTGTGGAAGCGGGCGAAAGAGGCGCGGCAGACGGCGCAGCGCTGACCTCTGCGACAGGCGGCGCCACACACGCGCAGGGAGTGTCGGAGGGCCGTGCTACCGATGCACGCGCTCTACGGCGATGCTTGACTTGCGGATCCGGTGCTGTACAAGAATTCAGTGATCGCGCCTCGCGCGCAAAGGAGGGAACGAGTGGCGAACGCGGAGAAAGAGAAGGCCATCGAGCTGGCGGTGAGCGCCATCGAAAAGCAGTTCGGGAAAGGTTCCGTCATGCGGCTGGGCGTGGACGAGCCGCTGGTGCAGGACATCCCGGCCATCTCCACCGGCTCGGTCTCGCTCGACCTCGCGCTCGGGGTCGGCGGCGTTCCCCGCGGGCGCATCGTCGAGATCTACGGGCCGGAATCGTCCGGCAAGACCACTCTCGCCCTCCACGTCGTGGCGGAGGCGCAGAAGAACGGAGGGGTGGCCGCCTTCATCGACGCCGAGCATGCGCTGGACGTCGGCTACGCGCGCAAGCTGGGCGTGCGCACCGAGGACCTGCTCATCTCCCAGCCCGATACCGGCGAGCAGGCGCTGGAGATCTGCGAGATGCTGGTGCGCTCGGGCGCCGTGGACGTCATCGTGATCGACTCGGTCGCCGCGCTGGTGCCGCGCGCGGAGCTCGAGGGAGAGATGGGCGACCAGCACATGGGCCTGCAGGCCCGGCTCATGTCGCAGGCCTTGCGCAAGCTCACCGCCACCATCTCCAAGTCGAACACCACGGTGGTGTTCATCAACCAGATCCGCATGAAGATCGGGGTGATGTTCGGCAATCCGGAGACGACCACCGGCGGCAACGCCCTCAAGTTCTACGCCTCGCAACGCCTCGACATCCGCCGCGTCGGCGCCATCAAGGACGGCGAGACGGTCATCGGCAACCGCACGCGCGTCAAGGTGGTGAAGAACAAGGTGGCGCCGCCATTCCGCGAGGTCGAGTTCGACATCCTCTATGGCCAGGGCATCTCCCGCGAAGGCGATCTGCTCGATCTGGCGGTGGAGAACAACATCGTCGAGAAGAGCGGCGCCTGGTTCAGCTACGGCGGCGAGCGCATCGGGCAAGGACGCGAGAACGCGCGCGACTTCCTCAAGGCGCACCCCGACACGCTGCGCGAGGTGGAGGTGAAGCTGTACGAGAAGTTCGGCATCGTGAAATCGGCGCCTCCTCCTCCGCCGGTCGAGCTGGACGAGAAGCGCGCGCGGGTGAAGGCGGTCAAGTAAGGCGCAGCCGCCGGGCGTCCGCGGCCGACCCGACCGCGGACGTCCGGGATGCGCCGTGGTGCGCGGCCCGGCCCCGGGGCTCTGCTACAATCGTCGGAGATACCGAGGGGTGCCACATCGAGTCGCTTCTTCACCAGGGCCGGCAGGCGGAGCTGCCGGTGGGCAGCACGGACTGGCTGCTCGCCGTCGTCGGCGCCGTAGCAGTACGCGTCACGAAAGGTCCGCCCCACCGCCTCGGCCTCCACGAGCGCCGCGATCGGCTGGAAGTCATGCTGCGCGCCTCGGGGCTCGCCTACGGGACCGGGGCAGTCGATCCCGCCGTGGAGCTTCCGCCCGACGCGGTGCCCGGCGCACGCGCGTTCGCCCACTTCGTCGCCGGGCTGGTCCGGCTCTGCGCCAAGGCAGCCGCGCTCTCGGCCGCCCCGTACTTCGTCGAAGGGCCGGAGCTGGCTCCCGACGTGGCGATCGACGCGCGACGCAACCAGCTTCTCGCCGTGCTGGGCGCTGTGGCCGGACGGACCAAGGAGTCCGCGCGGCTGTTCGCCGCCCCGCTCGCAGCGAGGGTGGCGGCCGTGCAGCGGCTCGCCGCGAAGGTCGCCACGCGCCTGTCGCGCCGGTACCTCGCGCTCGGCGGGCCGTTCGCGGGGATCCCGCTGCACAACGGCCTCTGCGCGATCGAGGTGCGCACCTGCGCGAGCGTGGCGCTGGCGGCTTTCGCGCACGGACGGATCTCGCCCGCCGCGACGCGGATCGCCGATCGCGCCGCGCTCGTGTGGCGCTGCGTGCTGGTCGAGCTGCTCTCCGGCCTCGCGGCCGGGCAGGAGAACGGAAGGGAAGTGGCGCGCAGCATGGATCAAGTCCTGCGCGCGCAGAAGCTGCCGGCGCCCGAGTACCGCCTGCTCCAGCGCGCCCGCCGCGATCCCCGGCCGATCGAGCGCCTGGCCCCGGCGATGCAGGCGCCCGCGCTGCGCCGGTTCGCGATGGAGCAGGTGCTGCTCGCGGCACTGGTGGACCGCAAATTCGACGCGGGCGAGATCGCCTTCGTCGAGCGCCTGGCGGTCGCGCTCGGAGTGGAGGCTGAGGAGTTGGCAGCGCTGGAAGTCCAGGTGGACAACTTCTACCGGCAGAACCGCGACGCGCTCACCGCGCTCCGGCTGGCCGAGACTCCCGAAGGACTGGCCGACGCGCTCACCAGCCGCCTGCAGGCCGCGGTGGCGGACAACCTCGACCGCATCCTCCAGGAAATCCGCGAGACGGGCGAGCTGGCGCAGCTCCTTGCCCGCGCCAGCGCGGGGGCGACGCTTACCGCCCCGGAGAAGAAGAAGGTCCGCGCGCAGCTCATCGACGTCGCCAAGACCATTCCCGCGCTGGCGATCTTCGCGGCCCCGGGCGGAATGCTGCTCCTGCCGCTCCTGGTGAAACTGCTCCCTTTCAACCTGCTCCCGTCGAGCTTCGCGGACCCGCCCCGCCGCGCGGGCGAGCTGCCCCCCGCCCTGCCGGAGCCCACCCGGAAGGCAGGCTCGTAGATCGACGTAGCGAGCACGATCTCCGACAAAATCGTCGCGCCCCCCTACCGCGCCGCCCGCACGAATGCTTAGCGTGCGCTCATGAGCTACCGCATCCTCGTCGAGCCGGCGGCTGCGCAGCGGCTGCGCACGTTTTCTTCGCACGTCGTGCAGCGGCTGGGCCGGCTCCTGGCGGAGCTCGCCGATCTGGCCAGCATCGCGCCGCCGCCCAGTCTGATGTTCGCGCGGAACCCGGGGCCCGAGGCGAATCTCCTCCGCGTCGAGGTGGAAGACGTGACGGTCTGGTACCGCGTCGACAAGCGCGAGGAGACGCTCACGGTCGTCGAGGTCGCCTCGGGCGCCGACGATCTGCCGGACGCGCAGGCAGGCTGAAACACGAAGGCCCGGCCTGGCGGACCAGACCGGGCCTCGGGGCTTTCGAAGCGAACGTTACGACAGCTTGCGCACGTTCTGGGCCTGCAGGCCCTTCGGACCCTTCACCACCTCGAACTCCACCTTCTGGCCTTCGGCCAGCGAGCGGAATCCCTCCGCTTTGATGGCGGTGTGATGGCAGAAGACGTCTTCCCCTCCGCCGTCCTGGGTGATGAAGCCATAGCCCTTCGTGTCGTTGAACCACTTCACGGTACCAGTCGCCATTCGAAACAATCCTTCTTGTTCGGCTGCGGTCTGCAGGCCGGCCCCGAGCTTTCCCGCTACGGTGCGCGCGTCCGTTTACCGGGACGCGACAGGCAGGTCAAGGGAACATCCGGTCAGCCGCACGTCGGCGGATCGGCAGCGCCCGCCCAGGCCGTCATGGGCCGGCGCCGGGCATCTCGCCGATCGGACGTATGAGCACTTCGCGCGGCTTCGCCCCGTCCGCCGGTCCGACGATGCCGTCCCGCTCCATGCGCTCGATCATGCGGGCGGCGCGGTTGTAGCCCACCCGCAGCTTGCGCTGCAGCAACGAGATGGAGATGAAGCGCATGTCCGAGACCGCCGCGATCGCTTGATCGTACAGCTCGTCCGGACCCTGGTCGTCCTCGGGAACGCCGTCGCCATCCTCGGCGCGCGGCTTGAGGATGTTCGGGTCGTAGACCGGCGCGCCCTGCGCCTTCCAGTGCTCGACGACGGCATGGATCTCCTTCTCGTCCACGAAGGGTCCGTGCACGCGCGTCAGCGTCGAGGTCCCGGGCGGCAGGATGAGCATGTCGCCCATCCCGAGGAGATTCTCGGCGCCGGGAGCGTTGATGATGGTCGCCGAGTCGTGCCGCGAGGCGACCTGGAAGGAGATGCGCGCGGGGAAGTTCGCCTTGATCACTCCGGTGACCACGTCGGTCGAGGGCCGCTGCGTGGCGACCATCAGGTGGATGCCGGCGGCGCGCGCCATCTGCGCCAGCCGCGCGATGTACGTCTCCACCTCGCGAGAGGCGACCATCATCAGATCCGCCAGCTCATCGATGATGATGACGAGGTACGGCAGCTTGCGCAGCGGCTCGCGCGTCGCCACGTGCGCATCGGGCGCGACGCCTTCCGGGACGTCCGGCGCCTCGCCCACGGCGATCCTGCGCTCGTTCTCGCGCATCAACTGGACGGCGGGATTGTCGCTCTCCTGACGTGCCACTTCCCCGGCAGCCGCGGCCTGCTGCAGCTGCGGGATGGAGAGCTGCGGATCGGTGAGATCCACGACGCGCTTCTCCTTGGCCGGCTTGTGCGCGCGCCGCGCGGAGTCGCCTTCCTTCTCCACCTTCTTGTTGAAGGAGGCGATGTTGCGGACGCCGCACTCCGCCAGCAGCTGGTATCGGCGCTCCATTTCCTCCACTCCCCAGCGCAGCGCCATCGCAGCCTTCTTCGCGTCGGTGACCACGGGCAGGAGCAGGTGTGGAATGCCCTCGTAGATGGAGAGCTCGAGCATCTTGGGATCGACCATGAGGAAGCGCACCTCCTCGGGCGAGGCGCGCAGCAGCATGGAGACGATGATCGCGTTCACCGCGACCGACTTTCCCGAGCCGGTGGTCCCCGCGATGAGCAGGTGCGGCATCTTCGCCAGGTCGGCGATGTAGGGCATTCCCTCGATGTCCTTGCCCAGGCACATCGCGAGCTTGCTGTGCGATTTCTGGAAGGCGTCCTGCTCGGCGAGCTCGCGCAGGACCACCATCTGCCGCTCCTTGTTCGGTACCTCGATGCCGACCACGCCCCGGCCGGGGATCGGCGCGACGATGCGCACCCGGAGCGCCTCCATCGCCATCGCCAGATCGTCGGAGAGCGAGGCGATGCGCGATACCTTCACGCCCGCGGCGGGCAGGAACTCGAACATGGTGACCACCGGCCCCGGGCGGATCTGCGTCACCTGTCCCTGGATCCCGAACGAGGCGAGCTTCTGCCGCAGCTTCTCGGCCGTCGCGGTGAGGCCTTCGCGATCGATCGGCGCCGCGGCGGTCGCCTCGCCCGTGAGGATGCCGATCGGCGGCGACGTGAAGCTCTTCCGGCCGCCGTGCAGCGTGAATCCCGCGCCGGCGCTCTCCTGGTCTTCCTTCCGGTCCTCCTTGCGCGCGCCGGCGCGCGGAGGCGGCTTCGGCTCGACGATGGTAGGCGCCATCGGCAACGGTTCGGCGGGGCCCGTCGGCGCCGCGGCCGGCGGCGTCGAAGCGCCGGCCTGCTTCTTCGGGCGTCCAGGGTCCGAGCCGGGAGGGACAGGCAGGCGCGGGTCCTGCGGCGCCTCCTCGTCCATCCCCAGGCGGAGCGCGGCCTGCTTGTTGCGCGGCTCGAGCGTGATGCGGACATCGGGATCGGGCTCGAAAGGCTCGAGGTCGTCGTCCTCTTCGCCCTCGGCTGCTCGGACGCGCGAGAGCGCCTCCGTCGCGCCTTTGACCGCGCGCGCGCCGCCAGCGAACCCCAGCCGCCCGGCGACCACCAGCGCCGCGGCGCCGATCGCGCCGATGAGCACCGCCGCGCCCCAGGTGGACAGCGCCGCGCGGGCGCCGCCGGCGATCAGTCCGCCCAGGAGGCCGCCGGGAGCGTGGCCCTGGACCCGGGCGCGCACGCCGAGGTGCACGAGGGCGATGAGGGAAAGAGAGAACAGCAGCCAGGAGGCGCTGCTGGAGAAGGAGAGGCGCGGCCGTCCGACGATCAGCGCCGCCGCCAGGAAAAGGAGGAAGAGGGCAGCCGCGTACGCGCCGACGCCGGCTAGATCGAGGAGCGCGCCCGCGATCGTGTACCCGACCGGGCCGGCCCAGTTGGCTCCCGGCGCCCGCGGCCCATAACTCCACAAGCCGAGCAGTGCCACCACCGCGGCGCCGGCCAGCAGGATGCCCGCCACAGGCCGCTTCCAAGCCGTCTCTTTCGGCCGCCCAGCCGCCCTTCTCGCGCGCGCCACGCTGCCTCCCTCCCCCTACAGCGCAACAGGACCACGCAGGGGCAGGCCCGACTGTAAGAGCGGCCGGCATTCCGTCAATTTTAGGCTCGCATCTGGCGCTTTCGCCCCGCCGACACTCACCTTTTCCAACTGCCGCCGGACGGCCGGGCTCCTCTCGTACCCGCCTTTACAGTAGAATACGGTCCGCTTACGCTCCCCGCTTTTCACCACCCGGCCCGACCCCGGGCCCGGGGAGAGTTCGCGCCGGAGGGGACGCACCATGGACGTTCGCTGCGACAAGTGCCAGGCGCGGTACCGGATCGACGATGCGCGCGTCGGCCCGCAGGGGCTCGCCATGCGGTGCGGCAAGTGCGGGAACACCTTCCGCGCGATCCGGGAGCCGGTGCAGCCAACTTCCCCGCCCCCGAGTGCATCCCCGCCCGCGATCGCTTCGGCTCCGGCGCCCGTGCCAGCGATTGCGAAGCCGGCCGCGGCTCCCGTCGCGACGAAGACCGCCGCGACCCCGATGGCGACGAAGCCCGCGGCGGCTCCGGCTGCGGCGCCGATCCCCCCCGCCGCGCCGCCGCGGGGTCCGCGCGCCGCTCCATCGGCGCAGAAGCCGGCGCCTTGGCCTTCGAAATCAGCGGGCGGCCCGGCCGCAGCAGTGGTTGCGTCGCTTGCCGACGAAGCAGCCGGCAGGACGATGATGTTCAACGCAGCGCCTTCACTGAAGACCCAACCTCCGTCCCGGACACCCCCCGGAACGGTGAAGCCGCTCTCCAAGCCGACCGACACCGGTGGCGCGACGCTCGTCTTCGGCGCGTCACCAGGCGCCGCACACGAACCCAAAGTCCCGGCGAAGATCGACGCCAGCGCAAACGCGACGATCCTCTTCGGCAAGGCCCCGTCCGCGGTCGCCAGGCCGCCGGCCGCGCAAGTGCCGACGCCTCCCCCGCAGAAGCCGCCGCTGCCGATGCGCGCAGCGGACCACGCACGGGGGGGCGCGCCCGCGACGCAAGCCTCCGCGGAGGACGAGCCGGGAGCAGGCGAACCGGCCGGGGAAATCCGGGATGCGGGCGGCGAGCAGGCCGCCGCGGGCGCGAGCGCAGCCGAGGACGATCTTGCGGCTGGGCAGGCGGCCGCGTCGGAGGAGTCCGAAGCCGCCGGGTCGGAATCGGCGGAAGGCGAGCAGGCGGAGCAAGCTCCGGCCGCGCACGGGCCACCCCGCGCGCTGGTGATCGGGGTCGGCGCGGCGGTCGCGCTGGTCCTGGCCCTCGCGGGCGTGGTGCTCGCCGTGAAGACTCTGGGTCACCGGGCTCCGCCCCAGGTGGCCGTCGAGGCCCTCGCCGATGCTCGCGCAGCCGCCGAAAAGGACACGCTCGCTTCGCTCGCCGAGGCCGAAGGTCTGGCGAACGCCGCGCTCCAGGCGGCGCCCAAGGCGCATTTCCCGCAGGCGCATGCCCAGCTCGCCGAAGTGGAGATCGCCTGGGCCGACGCGCTGAACGACCAGGCCTGGTACTGGAGCGAGCGGGCGATTCGCGCGCTCACGCAGGGCGACGACAAGACGAAAGCAGAAGCGGAAGCGAAGGGGGCGGCGCTGCAGGACGCGGCCAAGGCGCGACTCAAGACGGGATTCGAGGCAGCGGCGGCAGGCAACAAGATGGACCCCAAGTCGGCGGACGTGGCGCTGGCGCTCGCGGACTACTACCGCGCAGCGCGGTCCCGGGTGAACTTGAGCCGCGAGCTGAAGCGCGCTGCGCTGCTCAAGGCCGACGATGCGCGCATCGCCTTCGTCCAAGGAACGGAATTCCTCGCCCAGGAGGAGGGCGCGCCGCGGGCCTTGGAGAAGCTCCGCGCGGCGCTTGCCGGCTCTCCGCAGAGCGCGCGAATCCGGTTCCGGATCGCGATGGCCCAGTTGGCGATGCACCAGGACGCGGAAGCGAGGAAGGAGCTGCTCGAGACCCTCCGGCTCTCGCCGCAGCACGAGCGGGCGAAGCTCGCGATGCAGCTCCTCGCCCCGGCCGGCGCGCGTCCGGCGCCTGCCGCCGAGGGCAAGAAGGAATGACGGTCGGCAAACGATCCACGCTGGAGGACGAGTACTTCGTGCGCGAGGACGCGGAGCGCATCCGCCAGCTCCATCTCGAGGAGATGCGCCGGCTGAAGGAGCACGAGAGGGAGGAGCTTCGCAGGCTGCACCACGGGCACTGCTCGGAGTGCGGTTGGCTCGTCGTGCCGGAGAAGCTCGGCGAGGTCGCCGTCTTCCATTGCCTGAACTGCGGGGGCGCCTTCCTCCCGCGCAGCTCTTGGGAAAAACTGCACAAGGCCGCCGAGTCGCACGGCTTGCAGGCGGTCATCGACTCGGTGCTCAACTGGTTCAGGCCGGTGGCGTACAAGCCGTAGCGGCCGGCGGTAGGGCGGCGCTATGTTTTTCGGAGCGCGGACGTTTCGACCTGCGCTCTGGAGGCAGCATGGCGATCGACAGGAACACGGTGCGCCACGTCGCGCGCCTCGCGCGTCTCGCGCTCACCTCCGAGGAGGAGGAGCGCACCGCCGCGCAGCTCGGGCACGTCCTCGAGTACATCGAGCGGCTCGGGTCGGTGGACATCGCGGGCGTGGAACCGCTCTCCTTCGCCGGCGACGCGAGCGAGGCGGAAGCCGTCATGCGCGACGATGCGGTCCGGCCGAGCCTCCCGCGCGAGAAGGTGCTGGCCGAGGCCCCCGAGCAGGACGGCAGCGCGTTCGTCGTCCCGAGGATCCTGGAGTGAACCCTTCGCTCCTGCCCCTGGGAGACCTGTCGCGCGCCCTCGATCGGGGGGAGGCGCGCCCGAGCGCGGTGCTCGAAGAGTGCCTCTCGCGCACGGCCCGTCTCGACGGGAAGGTGCACGCGTTCCTGCGGCTCACCGAGGCGCAGGCGCGCGCGGCCGCCAGGGCTTCCGACGAGCGCCGCGCACGCAAGGAGCCGCTCTCGCCGCTGGACGGCGTGCCGGTGGGCCTCAAGGACCTCTTCTGCCAGGAAGGCGTCGAGACCACGGCCGGCTCGCGCATCCTCGAGGGGTATCACCCGCCGTACGACGCCACGGTGGTGCGCAAGCTGCGCGAGGCCGGCGCCGTGCTGGTGGGCAAGCTCAACATGGACGAGTTCGCGATGGGCTCGTCCACCGAGAACAGCGCGTACGGACCTACCCGCAACCCGTGGGACCTCGAGCGC
>Ga0209690_1002144_pt1 | contig 11247 bp, 8 predicted proteins | sample GraSoiAngelo_150_FD_186164 | JGI IMG/M metagenome (GOLD analysis project Ga0209690, IMG submission 186164) | Grasslands soil microbial communities from the Angelo Coastal Reserve, California, USA - 14_1009_09_40cm (SPAdes) (version 2) | ecosystem: Environmental > Terrestrial > Soil > Grasslands ...
CCGCGTTGACAAATCGAGGCCACTCAGCTCGCCCATCATTCATCACGAATCAGAGTAGGTTCGATCATCACGGTGGCGGGTAGACAAGGCTGGCGCGAGAAATAGGCTTTGTGCCGCGAGTCCTACACCGCCTCGCGCTTCGACACCTATATGGTGGAGGCGTCGCTTCCGCGTCATCCGTGGACTCTCGGACCCCGGCGCACGAGCGAATCGACCGCGTCCTCCGCGATCTTGTCCAACCGTCTAACTACGTCACGTGGGAATACTTCTCTCGGCAGCGGCTTCTGGCGAGGGGCATCGTAGGCTCTCGTCGGGCCCAGCGGACGCGCGTGCTCGACATCGGTTGCGGCCATGGAGCGCTTTCCCTCACATTGGCCGAGAGCGCGGGCTTCGACGTTGTGGCGATGGATGTCCTTGAGTCGCGCGTCCGGTCGGTGGGGGCGAGGAGAGCGACGCGGGATCCGGAGGCTGCGGCTCGGGTCCGGATCGTCCGCGCCGACGCCGAATCCTTGCCGTTCCGGGACGAGTCGTTCGACGCGGTCGCAGCCACCGAAGTCCTCGAGCATCTGGACGAACCCGGGCGGATGTTAGCCGAAGCCCGCCGCGTCCTGCGGCCTGCCGGACGATTCTTCATGACGACGCCAAACTCCGGAGCGCTGCCTTATCGGATCCTGCGGTTTCTGCCCGACTCCACGGTCGCGCGCCTCGCCGCGTCGCTGACTCAAGAGACCTTGCACCCGGAACTCCTGCACGACCACGCGACGGCAGCCTGCTCTTCCGGCGATCCCGATCGGCACCGTCGCGAAGGCTTCACGTTGCAGGAGCTCGGGCGCCTCGCTGCGCAGGCCGGCCTGCGGATGGCGGGGGCCTACACATACCGAATCCCGATCCCGGATCGCGTCATGCAGGTCACCCCGCGGACCTTGTCGCGCTCGGTTGCAACCCTCGGCACCCGTCCCCTTCCGCTGGGGCTGCAGCTCTACGCCGAGTTCACGAAAACATAGGAGGGCCTCGGTTGGGAATAATTCGCCTCGTCGCGTATCACGCCGGACAATGCGACCCGAAGAAGTGCACGTCCCGCCGGCTCGGGCGATTGGGCCTCATGACGTTCGTCCCCCGTCCGTCGGCCTTGCCTCGGGGCGCCGTCCTGCTGACTCCCGAGGCGGAGCGGGCTCTGTCGCCCGCGGACGGACCTCGAGCGGAACGCCGCGGCCTCGCGATCGTCGACGTCTCGTGGAAACGCGGAACGTTCCCTCCGGTTCCCCAGGCGGTGGCTCGCGCGTTGCCGTATCTCCTGGCGGCGAATCCCGTGAACTACGGAAAGCCGTTCGTCCTCTCGTCGGTCGAAGCGTTGGCTGCGGCGCTCGTCATCTTCGGCCGCGGCGAGGAGGCCCGGACGATCCTCTCGAAGTTCACATGGGGCGGACAGTTCCTCACGCTGAATCGGGAACCCCTCGACGCGTATGCGAGTGCAACGGATAGCGTCGCCGTCGTCCGCGCTCAGGGGGATTTCATTTGAAGCTCTGTGGAAATCCGCTTCCGTGACCGGCCCTGCCACATCATCAGGGCCGCCCAGCCAATCCCCGATCCAACGCCCGCGGCCATGAGAACCCATCGATGGACGAAGGTCCAGGTAGGCTCCGTGCCGAAATACAGGATCAGGCTGTCCGCTGCGACGAACGCGGCCGTAATCACGGTGGCCCGTAGGAGCAATCGCGACTCGTTCAACCGGCGACCCCCAACCTGCCTTCGATATCCCTTTTTCGCATCTTGCGATCGGTCGTGCGATGACCGTTCGGTTGCACGAAGACCTCGCGTATAAGTCTGTTAGGGTTACAAGTGGGCACGAGCCACTGCGCGAGGCCGCGAGGGAGGTTCTCGTCGAAAACCGCGGATCGGCAGGGCGGCGCCGGACGAGAATCGGGACCCTCAGTGGTCACTTGAAATCCGGCGGCAACAGGTCGGGGATCCCGTCCTTAATCTCGTACCGGTGGTTGCACTGCTTACAGAAGAGCGAGCCCTCCAGGATTTCGTCTTTCTCGACGTCCACGCGGAGCTCCAGGTCCCCTTTGCACACGGGACAGCACAGGATCTCCATGAGATCTCGCTTCATCGGCCGCCGGAAGGTCGGCGTCCGCCTTAAGCCCATCGCGCGCACGAGCGTCCGAGCGCCGTTCCAAAAGCCTCTTCCCGGCGCGGCTCTTCGCGAGGTCCGCGCCCGTCGAGACGTTTCCGAACAAGCGATATATAGGCGTTCCCTCATGGGCGCAACCTCCCGGAGGAATGTCGAGTCTTGGACGATGGGAAAGGCTGGCTCCGCGCCCACTGGCGGACCGCCGCAGTCCTCGTGATGATCTTCGGGCTCGCGCTGTTCCTGCGAGTCTATTTCGTCTACGGAGTCGCCTTTCAACCGGTCCCGGCGGACTGTTCCGGGATCTACACCCCGCGGTTCTCCGGCGGGTCCGACTCGTACTATTGGGACCGGGCCCTCTGCTATTCGTTCCAAACGGGTCGGGACCTCGGCCGGGATACGATGCTGAATTATCCCCTCGCGTTCCAGAACCCGAGGGGGCCGCTCTTCCCGTGGTTCTCGCTCCTCGTCGGGCGGCTCGTTGCGCCTCTCTTCGGGGACCCTTGGAACTCGGTGATGTTCGTTTGGCTGCTGAGCACGGCTCTCTTCGGTTCCCTCGCGGTCTTCCCGACGTATGCCTTGGCCAAGGAAGCATTCGGGCGAAAGGCGGGCCTCATCAGCGCGTTCCTCCTCGCGATCAGCGTCGGGAACCTGCAACGGAGTGCAGCGACCGATGCGGACCATGACACGTTCACCCTGTTCTTCGTCATCTCAACGTTCTTCTTCTTCCTCCGGGCCCTGAAGACGATGAACCGGCACCGATGGGTCGAGAGCTGGTTCCACGGTAAGGCGATCACCGCTGGTCTGCGGGCGTTCTTCCGGGAGAATCGAACGAGCGTCCTCTATGCGAGTCTCTCCGGGCTTTCCGTCGCGGTGATCGCCCTCGCGTGGCAAGGCTGGGCGTACGTCGTGGTGATCCTCCTCGCTTGGTTCGCCGCCGAGCTATTCCTCGCTCGCTTCCGGAACGAAGACACGATGGGCACGTGGATCCTGTTCGCGATCGCGCTCGCCCTCCCGGTGATCCTCGCGTTCCAGTGGTACTACGTGCGGGTCCAGATCCGCGTGTGGTTCGACGTTCCGGCGTACTTGTTTCTCGCCGCGCTCGTGCTGGGCTTCGCGTTCACCGTGACCCGCGACTATCCGTGGACCCTGGTGATCCCGGGCACCCTCATCGCCGCGGGGGTCGCCGTGGGCGTCGGCGTCGTCGTGAACCCGAGCCTTCTCGACGCCTTGGTCAGCGGGGCGGGGTACTTCATCCCGTCGAAGGTCGTCACAACGATTGCGGAGGACCAGTCGCCCGGGATGTCCCAGATGATCCTGTCCTTCGGACTCTTCACGTTCGGCATGAGCCTTCTCGCGATGGCATATCTGCTCTGGCAGGTGCCGCGCCGTCGGGATCCGGCATACAGCCTGGTCGTCGTCTGGGCCTTCGTCGCGATCTTCATGGCGATCACGGGCGCGCGGTTCATCTTCGACGCGTCGCCTGCGTTCGCGGTGACCGCCGGCTTCGCGATCGACCAGGTCCTGGTACGGGCGGACTTCGCGACGATGCGGCGGACCTACCGCTCTCTCGCAGCGGGGAGCTGGCGCAACGCGGTGCGGAAATCGGTGAAGGCGCGCCATGTCCTCGCGGTGATCGGCATCGTCTTCTTGGTCCTCGTGCCGAACGTATGGTGGGCCGTCGACGCCTCGATCCCCTTCGATCTCAAGGCGCAGTACGATCAGCAGGTCGCGAACCTCCTGCCCACGTTCCTCCGGCCCGGCTACAATCCGAGCAGCGGCAGCCCCTTCTACTTCGGGGCGTTCGGATACAGCATCCCGAAGTCGACCGACTACTATCCGGCCGCGTGGCAATGGTTCGCGACGCAGGATACGGGCACTCCACCGGAGCTCCGGCCCGCGTTTCTCTCCTGGTGGGACTATGGCTTCGAGGCGGTCGATCGAGGGGACCACCCAACCGTCGCGGACAACTTCCAGGACGGCGTCGCGCTCGCCGGCCAGTTCATCACGGCCCAGAACGAGACCGCCGGGATCGCCCTCCTCGTCGCCCGACTCCTGGAGGGCGACTTCCGCCTGAACCGGCCGAACTTCCGGCCCGCCGTCACGGCGCTCCTCCTGAATGCCGGCCTCCCGGTCGACACGCTGCGCAGTGTCTTTGCCCGACCCCAAGATTACATTCCGGTCGTGCTAAACGACCCCATCACGTTCGGCCTCTGGGCCTCGGATCTCCAACCTCTCAACGCCCAGTACATCTTCCTCACGAATCTCCTCACCCGCCGGATGGGGGAGGAACAGCTCGTCACGTTGTACCATGACATCCGAGACGCGACCGGCTGGAACATCGGCTACTTCGCGGTCGACGCGCGGCTGTTTCCGACTAGTGCCCAGAACACTGGAATCTTCTACGCCCCAGTGAAGCTCTCGGACCACCGCGTCCTGAACCTCCCGGACGGCCGTGTCTTGCCGTCCGGGTTCTTCCAGATCCTCGCGAACACGAACCGCGGCCAAAACATCCCGATTCAGTTCGTCGCCCCGGGCGATCAGATCAGTGGCCAGACGATCCAGTACCAACCGGCGTTCTACAACTCGATGTTCTACCGGGCCTACATCGGCTATTCACCGAAGGATCTCAACTCGACCGACACCGGCATCCCCGGCATCAGCGGGGCGCTGCAGAGCAATCCGCCGGTCCCCGCGTGGAACCTCACCCACTGGCGGGTTGTCTATCGCACCGCGTACTACAACCCGTTCCCGGATGCGGGGAACCATACGAGCGCCTTCCAGGCGATGAACTACGACCAGGCGCAACGGAAGCAGGCCGCGATCCAGGCCGGGACGATCAAAGGCGCTGTGGACTTGAGCACCCAAGCGTCCGTTTTCAACGGCGTCGTCTTCTTGCGCTACTACGATGGCGCGGTCGTCAACGGGACCGTGTATGCGGGGTCGACGCCGCTCCCACACGTCTGGGTCACGGTGACGGACGAGCTCGGCACGCCCCACGGCGTCACCCAAACCGATGCGCAAGGCCACTACAGCGCGATCGTCCCGTTCGGGAATGTCACCATCACGGCGTCGATCGGGAACCTGACCCGCAGGACGCTCGTCGGCGAGCGGTCCCTCGCGTCGTTCACCCTCCCGGTGACGATCGACCAAGCGATGCGGACGCCCGCCGACGCGAATGGCGATGGGGTGCCGGACTGGATGATCCCCCACGACTTCCATGTCGCCTCGCACACGGCCCAAGGGACCGTCTTCTTCGACCTGAACCGGGACGGGTCGTTCGGGGCGACGGATGTGTCCGCGCCCGGAGCGACGGTGACCCTCCGGCACGCCCTGTTCGCGTACAGCCGCACCGTCACCGCGGCGAGCGACGGGACGTACACGATTTCGGGCCTGCCAGATGGCTCCTATCGGGTTTCGATCGGGTTGAACGGACGCACGCTGTCCGCGTCGACCGTGACCGTCGCGCAAGCCGACCTGACGCAAGGCATCGCCGTACCGTATGCCGCGGTCTCCGGATTCACGGTCTCCGGCGCCGGCGTGGCCGTACCGTCGGCTCAAATCCAGTTCGTCGATGAGACGAACTCGACGATCATCCCGGTCACCTCCGCGCAGGACGGCTCCTTCGTCCTCCGGCCCCTCCTCGCGGGCAACTACACGCTCACGGCAACCGATGGAGACCTCGCGTCGATTCCCGCGCGCGTCCGCGCCGCGAACACGGACGTCTCGTTCAACGTAACGCTCCTGCCCACCGGAACGGTGAGAGGGACGACCACGCTGTTCGGCACGGCCCAGCCGTTCGCGACCCTGAGCTTCCAGTCCGCGTCGGATCCGCGGACGATCCGTCAGGCGACGTCGGACGGGAATGCGGAATACTCGATCCGAATCCCGGCGGGCGAATGGCTCGTCAGCGGACGGTTCTACGCCACGACTGCCTTGTACGCGACGCTCGGCCGCGTGGTGGTCTCGAGCGGCGGCACGACATCATTCGACGCGATGTTCGTCCAAGGCATCCGGATTAGCGGCACGGTGAGCGACGCGAACCCCGCGGTCCGGAATCCCGGCGCGACGGTCGCCTTCACGAACGCGGCCGGCCAGGTGTGGCTCCAGACGGATTCCGCAGGGGGCTACTTCGCGTTCCTTCCCGCCGGGACCTACGACGTCCAGGCGTTCAACCAGGCCGGCGCGTATTTCGCGCGGGTCGGGTTGTCCGCGACGACCCAGCTCAACGTCGCGCTCGCCGCGACGTCGGAGACGGTCGGTTGGGCCGTCTACCGGGACGTGAACCGCAATAGCGCGGTGGACCCGGGCGAGGCGATCGCCGGGGCTCGCATCACCCTGACGGACGACCGCGGCGCGAACCTCGCTTTCACGACGAACGCGACCGGCGCGTTCCAGATCCCGCTGTTCGCGAACCGCACATACGCCGGCGTCGTGACCGCAGCCGGGTACGCCGACCAACCGATTGCGTCTTCCTCGCCGATTCAACTGCGCACGCTGATGCCAATCGCCCTCGCCCCGCTCCCGGTCCAGGTGCAGGGGAGCGTCCTCGTGAACGGCTCGGCGTTCCTCAGCCACCCCGTCACCGTGGTCGCCGTCGCACTGGGGAACGGCGCCGTCGGGAGCTCGACCGTGACGGACTCGAACGGCGGCTACGGCTTCGGCCTCGTCCCCGGGTCGTACGCGTTGGTCGTCGACGAGAACGTCTCATCCACGCGGGCGATGCGGTACCAGAACCTGGGGACGGACCGGATCGTCGTCCCGGTGGGCACCAGCATCCTGCCGTACGACATCGACATCGTCGCCCGGAGCCTCGTGGTCGGAAACGTGACGCTGTCCGCCACGGCGCGGGCGGCCTCGCTCGAATTCGACGGCCCGGACCGCCGTGCGGTGAACGCGACGACGGCCGGGTTCGAGGTCTACCTGAGCCCCGGCACGTACGCCGTCACCGGGAGCGCGATGATCGGGCCCGACGAGTATGCCCTCCTTTCGACCGCGGCGGTCTCCGCGCCGACGACCCTCAGCTTCCCGCTCACGAAGGCGACGAGTGTTTCCGGACAGGCCCTCGTCGACGGCGTCGCGGTCCCCGGACCGATGCCGGTCTCGTTCGTCCGCAACGAGGGCGGTTCGCTTGCCGTGTCGACGGATCTTTCGGGCGCATACGTCGCGTTCCTCGTCCCGGGGAACTACACGATCACCTTGGCCGGTTCGAACAACGCGACGAGTGCGGGCGTGTCCCGGTTCTACCGGTACGCCTTCGCAGGGGCCGCGACCGTCACCCCGGGCCAGGCCTCGCTAAGGCTGGACCTGGCCGTCACGCGGACACTCGACAACACGACCGTCTCCGGTATGGCGACCCTTGCCGGCCTCGGCGTCGATGCGAGCATCACCTTCACTGCGAGGGGAGGCGGCGCGATCTCGGCACCGGCTTCCGCGGACTCAAGCGGTTCGTATTCCGTGTCCCTGGCACCGGGCACGTACGACGTGTACGCCTCGCGGCTGTTCGGAAGCGCCGTGTTCCTCGCCCGGATCATGGTGCCCCATGCCGCGACGTTCGGCCGCGACCTGGCCCTCGCGCAGGGATTCCGCTTGTCCGGGACGCTCCGCGATCCGTCCGGGGCGCCGGTGTCCGTCCCGGTCACGATCATCTCAGCGGCGGAGGTGGACGTGACGGCGGACTCGGGCGGAGCGTACCAGGTCTTCCTCCCGTCGGGTGTGTACACGATCTCGGCCTCGACGACGTCTACGGAGAACGGCCTCCCCGTCGTCTACAGCGCGACATTGTCCGTCCCGGTCAACGCCGACACGATCGCGAACCTCCCGCTCACGAAAGTCGTCAGCCGGTCCGCGAGCCTCACGTGGGATGCGTCGCAACGGCGGACGATCGCCGCCGGCGGCTCCGTCTCGTACGCGATCGTCGTCCGGAACACGGGGAACGTCGCGGAGACCGTGGACTTCGCGGGCCAGCCGGGCGATTGGCAATTCACGTTCGCGCCGGGCTCGCTCCCGTTGAGCTTCGGCGACGCGGCGAGCAGCGCGTCGGTCCAGGTGACGATCCAGAGCCCGACGAACGCCCTCGTGGACCACGGCACGATCAAGATCGTCGCGACCTCGGACACGGACGGCACGAACCTCGGGAGCGTCGACGTCCAAGTCGACATCGCGCGCGTGCGCGGGCTGAGCCTCGCCCTCGACACGACCGCGCCCGTCTTCGACGGACGGTTCCTGAACTACACGCTCCTCGTGACGAACTCCGGGAATGCGCAGGAGACGGTCACGCTGGCAATCACGAATCCCGACGATCTCACGGCCTTCGGATGGTCCGTCACCCTGACCCCGAGCGGCGGCTCCCCGGTCGGCGCGACCCTGACTAACCTCACGGTCCTCCCCGGTCGGCGCGACCCTCACGAACCTCACGGTCGCCGCGACGAGCACCGTCAACGTGGCGTTGCGCGCCCAGTCGACCGGCGGCCCGAGCGGGGCCTCGGTCGCCCTGACCGTGTCGGCGCAAGACTCGATGGCCGTCTCCGCGTCGACGTCGTTCCTCCTGCAGCTCCCGGTCCTCGCTTCCCCCGGCCCGACGGTGTCCGGACCGGACATCACCCCGTCGGCGCCGCTGAACCTGCAGCTCCTCGCGGTCGTCGTCGGGGCGATCGCGGCCGTCGGGGCCGGGCTGTTCCTCACGCGACGGAGGCGATGAGCGATGCGGCCGTCCGGGACGATCGCCTTGGGGATCCTCGCCGCGATCGTGGCACTCCTCGCCGCACCCGCCGCCCTCCTCGCGGTCGTCGTCGGAGCGATCGCGGCCGTCGGGGCCGGGCTGTTCCTCACGCGGCGGAGGCGATGAGCGATGCGGCCGTCCGGGACGATCGCCTTGGGGATCCTCGCCGCGATCGTGGCACTCCTCGCCGCACCCGCCGCCGCCCAAGGGCCGATCTACGGGACGATCGCGGGACCGAACGCCTTGGCTCCAAGTCAGGTGAGCGCGTACAACCTGACGATCGGTGGCGGGCCGACCGGCGCGGTCACGTACACGGTCTCGTGGTACCTCACCGGACCGAACGTCGCAGGCGGTAAGCCGAGCGCCAATCAACCGACGACCGTCACCGGCAATCGGACCAGGTTCAGCCTGAACATCACCGCGCCGCTGGCCGAGCAGACGATGTCGCTCGCGGTCCGGATCTCGGCCGCGGTCGGCTCGTCGTACGAGAACACGACCGTTGAAAAGTCTATTGCCGTCATCACTCCGATCGTCCTGAGCGCCTCGTTCCAGAATACGGGGACGACGGCCGCGGTGAACGTGACGGTGCGGTTCTACGTCGATGGCGTCCTCGCCGGCACGGAGAAGATCGCACGGCTCAATCCCGGGGCCCAGGTCACCGAGACGCTCAACTATCTGCCCTCCGGACTTCAGCCGGGGACGCACCAAGTCCGCGTCGAAGCAGATCTGGACGGGAACGGCGTGATCGACCCGGCGAAAGGCGAGGCGGTCGTCTCGAGTCTCTTCTATCGCGGCACGGCGCCCCTGAGCACCGCCTGGACGGTCGTGATCGGGATCGCGGTGTTCTTGCCCGTCCTGCTCCTCACGGTCGCCCTCCGGCGACGACAGCGCGCGTAGTCACGCGGGCTCAAGCAGCCAGACGTCGGAATGGTTCCGCATCAGCATGCCGAGTTTCGTGCGGCTGATCCCGGCGCGCTTCAGGAGGGCCTCGAGGGTCGGGCCTTCCGGGAGCTGGACGTCCCCGTCGACCCACGCGGAGGCCACGGGCTCGTATCGGACGCCGTCCCGGCCCACGTGGACGCGGGCCGCCGCCGCCTCGCGGAACGTATGGAGCACGACGTGCACCGAGGTCACAGCGGTCGGTCGGACCTTGTGATTGTAGTATTGCGCGACCTCGCGGTGGACCGGAGCGAAGGCGCCGACCCGCTTCGCGTACTCCCGCCAACCGCGCTCGAACGGAGAATGGGGACCGGTGCGAAGGCGCCGACCCGCTTCGCGTACTCCCGCCAACCGCGCTCGAACGGAGAATGGAACGTGGACATGCAGTGATCGGTAATCGGACGGACTTCCTCGAAGGTCGAGAGAATCGACTGGCCCGTCGACAGGGCCGAGAGGAACTCCGACCACGTGGTGTACTCCTCCTTCGGCATGGATCCCGCGAGGTTCTTCGCGAGCGAGACGAGGTAGTTGTTCAACCCGGCGATGCCGACCTTCGTGGCGATGTCCTCTAGGAACAGGTGGGTCGCAATCTCGACGAACGGGTTGCTCTCCGGCATCCGGGATTCGGACGCCATCTCAGCGCTCTCCCTTGATCCGCGCGCCGCGCATGACGAGCGCGTAGACGCACTCGTAGTTCCTCAGGAGGGCACGCATGTGGTCCTCGTTGATGTTCACCTGGGCCACGTTCTTCGAGGAGATCTTCGTCTCCCCGCTCCATCCGCGGGTGGCGAGGAGGAAGCAGGCGAGCGAGTTCCCCGACACGGAGATGTTCTTCGCGATCTCCTCCCGGAACCGTTCGTGGAAGACGCAGAAATTGCAGACCGCGATGTTGTGCACGTTTTCATTGTACTCGTCCGTCACGGCCTTGTCCGCCGGACTCATCCGCCCGACCGCGAACCGCGTCCGGAAAATCGTCGGGACGTAGCAGCACTGGCGCATCGCATACAGATACCCGACGACGTCCCCGTCGACGTCCGTGATCGCCATGTCCGTGAGCGGCGTAACGTCGCCTTCGATGCTGAAGGCGGTGCGGGCCTCCCGGACGGCCACGTTGAACGAGGTCCATCCGAGGTACGCCTCCTTGCCCATGCGGCTCGCGAGATTGTCCCCCACCCGCTGCCAGAACTCGACGACGCCGTCCGCTCCGGCCTTCTCGATCATGTCCTCGATCAGGGACGCGAGAGCGACGTCGATCATGAGGTCCTCCGGCGTCCTCACACGAAGGAGCTGATCACTTGCTTCAGGTGCGCGCGCCACTCTTTCTCGGCCCTCGCGGCGACCGCATCGCCTTCCAGATCCCGCAGCCGGTCGACGACGATCGTCAGGAATCGGTCCCAATGCCCCGCCGTCATGTAGGGCGCGGTCGTGCCGACCTCGTTGTAGGCCATCGTGACGA
>Ga0209690_1002145_pt1 | contig 11242 bp, 9 predicted proteins | sample GraSoiAngelo_150_FD_186164 | JGI IMG/M metagenome (GOLD analysis project Ga0209690, IMG submission 186164) | Grasslands soil microbial communities from the Angelo Coastal Reserve, California, USA - 14_1009_09_40cm (SPAdes) (version 2) | ecosystem: Environmental > Terrestrial > Soil > Grasslands ...
CGACTCCCGAATCCTGGTTCCCTGGTAATCGACGAAGAAGAATGTCTTGTCTTTCACAATGGGTCCGCCGAAGGTCCCGCCGAACTGGTTCTGCTTGAACGGCGGGATGGGCAACGTCGGATCGTCAAAGTAATTTCTGGCGTCCAGCGCGGAATTCCGCAGAAACTCGTACGCACTCCCGTGGAACTTGTTGGTCCCGGACTTCAGCACGACGTTCACCACCGCGCCGCCCCGGCCAATGTCGGCTCCAAAATTGTTGGTCTGAACCTTGAATTCCTGGATGGCATCAACCGCAGGCTGGATGACTTCGAAGCCAATCTGCTGCTCGTTGTTGTCAAATCCGTTCAGCAGGAAGTTGTTGTTGGTCGCCATCAATCCGTTTGCCTGAATCGCTCCGTTGCCGCGCTCGTTCTCAGGAATGCTTCCCTGTTGCACGATGCCGGCCGGGCCCTGGTTGACCCCGGGACTGAGGTAGGCAAGCTGGATGAAGTTTCTCCCGTTAAGGGGTAGATCGTTGACCCGGCTCTTCTCAATGACCTGGCCGATCGACGAAGTCTGCGATTCCACCAGCGGCTCGGCTGCGGTTACCACCACTTGCTCCTGAAAGGAGCCCACCGGGAGGGTGAGGTCAACCCGCACTGCCTAGTTGACGTCGAGCTTGAACGCCGCCTGGAGCACCTTCTTGAATCCTTCCAGTTCCGCCGTCACCGTGTAGGTGCCCGGCTGGAGTTCGGTGACGACGTAGTCGCCGCTATTGTTGCTGATTAACGATCGTGCGACGTTGGTTTCGACATTGGTTACGGTCACCTTGGCGCCCGCCAAGACGGCACCCGTGCTGTCCCGAACTGTGCCCACAACTTTCCCGGATTCGACTTGACCCGCAAGTCGCAGACCGCACGCCAGCACGAGCAAAAAAAGTAGGCCGAAGGTGTAGACAGTTCTCAGGCAGCATCGCTCGTTCCTAATGGGATGACTCATGGTCCGCCCTCCTGTCACAGGATCTAGGCGATGGAAACATCCTATGTACATATGTTGTCAACTAAAATTTGCGAACGACGCTGCTGGGCTTTTCTCCGGCGCCGATGACATATCCATATAATGCTCTTTTTAACAATGAGATACAGAAGAAGTCCCAGACCTGAACCAGGGGCACACCAAACCTCTCAAACTTGCCTTCAGAACCCCATAGAAACGTTGTATACTATGTATCTATGTCGGTTCGAAGGAAAGACGCCAATGTCTAACAGTGGGCAGACAGTCTCCGCGGCTACCGCCGAGCAGCTGGGACTCATATTGGACAGCGGCAGTTTCGTACCTTACTACGAGCAGATCGTAGACCAGGTGCGCTCGCTGATCAAGGCAAACAGGTTAAGGGAGGGACGGACGTTTTGTTCCGAGGGTGACATCGCCCGGACGCTCGGCATCAGCAAGATGCCCGTGCGGCAGGCTTTTCAAAAGCTGCGCTCCGAGGGTCTGTTGATCATCGCCAAAGGAAGGCGGCCTGTAATCGGCTCGGGGCGGGTTCCCTGGGATTTCCAGCAGCTTCGCGGGTTCAGCGAAGAAATGCGGCGCCGTGGTCTGGTCCCGTCCGCCAAAGTGCTCGCTCTGGATCTCCAGGAGCCCGATCTGGAAACAGCACAAGCGCTCAAGCTTGCGCCCAACGAGAAGGTGTATCGCCTCAAACGGCTGCGCTTCGTGAACAAGAAGCCGGTGGCAGTTGTAACGAGCTATCTGCCGGCGCGGATCTTTGCGGGCATTGAAAAGCAAAACTTGGAAAAGCAGTCCCTCTACCATGTTTTTGAGAGCATCTACCAAAGAAAACTTCATTGGGCAGAAGAAGTCATCGGTGCCGTCAACGCAGGCGAGGAAGAAGCGAGCGTCCTCCACGCCTCCGCTGAAAGTCCTCTGCTTCTGATCAAAGAAACAACCTACGACACGCTGCACGTCCCGATCGAATTCAGCGTCTCGCTGTTGCGCGGGGATCGGTACGCGGCCTCCGTCGTCTCCGTCCGCAAGAGATAGGCGTTCGAACCAACTACTTGGGCTACAAAGGGGTTCGGACTCCCGAGGCTGCTCTCTGTCGATGCATCTGCGGGTGGGTATCGGTTGCCCACTTCTACGGACAGCCCGTTTTTCGTCCAGACCGCGAGTCATGTCTATTCATTTGCGCTTGCTGCCTGGGGTGCACTCGGCATTCAGGTTCAGCGATGCGATAAGTCCCGGGTTGTTTGAATGCTTCTATGAGAAGGTCGTAAAAATCAAGGCCGACGTGGCGGCCATCCTTGATTAGTTCTTTTCTGAGCTGCATAGACTTCCGGTGCTGACTTGGGGAGCTGTCAAGGGCGCCCCGAAGGGGGCGTTCAACTTGACCCTTGACAGCTCCCCAAGTCACTTCACAATCGAACTCGGAACGAAGCGAAACGCAGTTCAGTTGAGCTTCGTTCCTTAGTGGAGTGGGGGTTCGCTCTTCTCGAGCACTCTCGTCGCGAGCCAAACTCCGCGTCACGCCTCTGGCATTCTCGGCCATTATCTTTTTCGTTTCGGTGACCGACGAAAGCTTTGGTGATTTCGACCAAGCTGTCAACATCGCAATCGCGAAGCTCCGCAGTGCGTTAGGCGACTCGGCTGAGAATCCGCGATATATCGAGACTCTTCCAAAACGTGGCTATCGCTTCATTGCGGACGTGTCGGTTGTCGATGCAGACGCCCGCACAAAAAGGCCAGAATCTGCGGCGGAGATCTGCATGGGACAGAGCCTGGGCATGAGCTCCAAGGCGCCGGGTTGACCAATGCGCCCGTTGCGCTCCAACGCCGGCTCTGGCCGGCGCGGCGGGGTCATCTTCATCCTGGCGCTTGTTCTGAGTTTACCGATTCTCGCAGTCTGGCTATTTCGTTCGCGTGGCCGTCCGCCCACGGGCATCCGTTCCCTTAAAACTGCTGCGCGAGCTGAAGAAGCGCTCAAATCCGAGCCATTCGAATAGTTCGGAGATTGCCATGATCTACGCATCTCTCGGGGATGCGGATCAAGCGATGAATTGGCTCGAAAAAGGCTACGAAGATCGATTTAATCCGGGTGTCCTGCTGCGGCCCGGCTTCGACCCTCTCCGCTCCGATCCGCGCTTTCAAGACCTTGTGCACCGCATTGGCCTACCCGGGTGAGATAAGAAAACCGACGATCAGAAGGTTCTGTGAAAAGGCAAACGCCACTGCATTTCGGCAGTAGCGTTCATGGTTGCGGGGGGCGGATTTGAACCGCCGACCTTTGGGTTATGCGATCTGACTCACCTTTCGATGAGAGTCGGACTGTACCTTCACCCACGAGGGGTGCTCGCCATCCAGTCTCTACGCCTTCCCCCAGTTTCAGGGGCTTGGTTCGGTATTGCCTTATCGCTCGCGCGACGTAGGTTCCACCGACTTTGACGAGTGATCTTCCGGTGCATTGCTGCGCCGGACGCCCATTTGCAACGCTCGATTAGGAAAATCCAAGGAATTCTTGGGAATCCTAAGGAGCGGCAGGTTATGAGCCCAAAATGATTAGCAATTTCAACAACTTACAAGACGCGGGTGGCCCTCGAAAAGCCTTGTAAGGACCGTAAAGAACCGTTATTGGACAGCTAAAGGACAGTCGAGTTTGAACGATTCGCGTGACGGGGGTAAGGCGAAACCTTTCCCGCGTTGTTGCGTCTTATTGTCAGCTGTAGATAGACTGGTGATGTTGAAACTGTTGATCAAAGTCGGTGTCTTCGCTCTGGCGCTGATGCTGGCTGCCCTGCCGGTCGCGGCGTGCGTATTGCCGGGTGCAGGAATGACAGCGGCCGAGCGCGAGTGTTGCAAGAAGATGGCCGAGCAGTGCGGAGACATGGGGATGGCGAAATCCCATCCTTGCTGTAAGGTAACCGCCACGCCTGCGGACTTTCACCCTCTGAAGACCGCTTCCTCGCTATTGGATCATGCCAGTCCGGTTCTGTTTCACGCGCTTCCCCTTACCGCCCAAACCGACGTGTACTTCTCGCTCGCACAATGGTCGTCTCGTGTTTCGTGCACGCATAGTCCACCAGGACTAGAGTCTCTCACTACCACAGTCCTAAGAATCTGATCGTCTTTCCTCTCAGCTGCTAACGCACTCGTGCGTCTGCACGTTTGTGCGTCTTGTGTTTCGTGCACGCATAGTCCACCAGGACTAGAGTCTCTCACTACCACAGTCCTAAGAATCTGATCGTCTTTCCTCTCAGCTGCTAACGCACTCGTGCGTCTGCACGTTTGTGCGTTTACAAACTTGTGTTTGTGATGCGGAGGAAAGATGCTATCTACCCATTTGTCCCGAAGTTTCTTCGGGTGTCCTCGTATTTCGCTAGTTAGTGCCGCTTTGTTCGTCGGAACTCTGGCACTTGCCGGCATCGCCGGTGCTCAAGAGCCACCGAGTTCGCAGAGGCCAATTCCTAAATCTCAAGCCATGGCGGAGCTCAATGCCGCGCCAACGTCTCTGCGTGAGTTGACGCAGGAAGCGGAGCAGAAGAACCCGCAGATTGCGGCCTCCTTTCACGCGTGGCAGGCCTCACGAAATGTTCCCAAGCAGGCCTCGGCCCTTCCGGAGACCCAACTCTCGGTGCAGCAGTTCAGTGTGGGCAGCCCACGACCTTTCGCGGGCTACAGCAACAGCGATTTTGCATACATCGGGTTCGGCGCGTTGCAGGACATCCCGTACCCAGGCAAAAGGCAGTTGCGCGCCAGCGTCGCCGAACACGAAGCCGACTCCATGGAGGCGCAGACCGATTCGGTCCGCAGAACGGTGGTGGGAAATCTCAAGATGGTTTATTTCCGCCTGGCCTACATTCAGCAAACGCTCAGTGTTCTGCAGAAAAGTGACGCGCTATTGACTCAGATACAGGAGGCGTCTGAGGCACGCTACCGCGTAGGTCACGGCAATCAGCAGGATGTGCTGAAAGCTCAGTTGCAGCACACGAAGATTCTTCAAGAGATCGCACACCACCATCAAGAAGAAGGACTGCTTGAAGCCCAGATCAAGCAGGTCTTGGGACGCCCACAGGAGTCCGCGGATATCGTTGCCGAGACCGTCACGTTGCGAGTTCTTCCGTACACTGCAGCCGAACTCCTGCAACGGGCTCGTGAGCAGAATCCCGATGTGCATTCAAAACAGGCCTCCATCCGGCAGCAGGAAACCAAGGTGGAGCTGGCACGCAAGAATTTCCGTCCCGACTTCAACGTTCAGTACACCTACGAGCATACCGGAAGCCAGGCTCGCGATTACTACATGGCTACGTTCGGCATCCGGTTGCCCAATCGCGGACGCCAGAAGGCCGAACTGGAAGAAGCGCAAGAGAACCGGCAGCGCGCACGGCAGGAGTTGGATTCTGAATCTCAGCGCGTGCTGTCAGAAGTGCAGCAACAGTATGTGCGCGCAAAGATCTCCGAAGAGAGGTTGAAGATCTACAGCGACGGCCTCGTCCCGCAGTCGGAAGCTACCTTTCAATCGGCGCTATCTGCATATCAATCGAACCGCCAAGATTTCGAGAGCCTGCTTTCCGGGTTCCTCGATGTTCTCAACCTCGACTTGGAATATCGAAGCGAGCTGGTGGAGCACGAATCGGCGCTGGCTGAACTGGAGCGCCTGACCGGGGTGGATGTGCCATGAAGCACCGCAACTTCAGAACGAACGCAAATGAGGGATCAGACATGCTCGGTACAGAACATACCAATTATCGCTGGGCGTTTTGGATTGCACTGACCACAACCATTGTGCTGGCAATCGTGGCTTCGGTCTTGTGGTGGCGTCTAAGCCATACCGGAACTGCGTCGCAGCCTGGCGTCACTTCCGCAATCGAGTCGGTGGGGGCGATGGCACAGACTTCATCAGCAAATGCCTCGCCTTCCGAAGCAGGGTCGGCGGGCGAGCCGCAGGTCGGCAATATGCAGGTGATGCCGCTTGCACCGATCCAGCTCACGCCACAGCGGATGCAGAGCATCGGCATTGTGCTTGGGAAGGTTGAATCCAAGCCGGTCAACACTGAACTTCGTTTCTACGGCAACGTGCAGGTTGATGAGCGCCGGCAGGCCTACGTGCAGACGCGATTCGCGGGGTGGATTCGCAAAGTCTATGCCGACGCAACGGGCAATTTCATCGGCAAGGGCCAGCCGCTATTTACGATCTACAGTCCTGACCTGGTTTCGACCGAGCACGAATACTTGCTGGCAAAGAAGAACTCCGAGTCTTTGCAGCAGAGCAAAGTGAGCGGGGTGGCTTCGGGTGCCGCTTCGCTCTTCAGTGCTGCCAAAGAGCGACTGCTGCAGTGGGAAGTGTCTCCTGCAGAAATTGAAAAGCTGGATCAAGGCAGAAAGGCGATTACGGATCTGACAGTCAATTCTCCCGTCTCGGGTTACATCACGCAGAAAAACGCGCTCCCCAATATGTACGTGCAGCCCGAAACCATGCTGTACACCGTGGCTGACCTTTCCGACGTTTGGGTACTTGCTCAGGTATTTCAAAACGACGCAGGGAAGATCAAACCGGGTGATCTCGCAGAGGTCACGGTCGATGCGTATCCCGGACGAGTCTTTAACGGCCATGTCGATTACATCCTGCCCCAGGTGGACATGAACACGCGCACGTTGCCGGTGCGGTTGGTGCTTCCGAATCCTGGTCTGAAGTTAAGGCCCGGAATGTACGTGAATGTTCGCGCGAAGCTGGCGATGGGACGACAGTTGGTAGTCCCGGCCAGCGCAGCTTTTCATTCGGGAACAAAGAACTTGGTGTTCGTCCATAGCGGCGAAGGCAGCATTGAGCCGCGCGCGGTCGAGCTCGGGCCGCAGGTGGGTGATGAGATCGTAGTCACCAAAGGCCTGAAAGCTGAGGAACAGATTGTTACTTCGGCAAACTTCCTGATCGATTCCGAGGCGCAATTGCAGGCTGCCGCGGGCGCATTTGTTCCTCCACCTCCAGGCGCTGGGCAGGCGGCTTCCATGAATGCCTCGGCACAAGAGCAAGCCAATGCGGAGCTGACAACCGCGCCGAACCCTCCGCACAAAGGCAACAACACCGTTCGCGTCAAGTTGACTGGACAAGATGGGAAGCCGATTACGGGGACCAACGTGACGGTGACGTTCTACATGGCTGCGATGCCGGCAATGGGAATGGCGGCAATGAAAACCGTAGTCAGTGCCACGGATAAAGGCGGCGGGATCTATGAAGGCAAGGGCGATCTCGGATCAGGCGGCACCTGGCAGGTCACCATTCGGGCGCAACTAAACGGCCAGACCATTGCCAACAAGCAGCTCAGGGTGAATGCCACGGGAGGTATGTAACGTGATCTCTCGAATCATCGAGTGGTGCGCACACAATCGCTTCCTGGTCTTCACCGGAGTGCTTCTGCTTACGCTGGCGGGAATCTGGTCTATTCGCCATATACCCCTCGACGCTCTGCCGGACATTTCGGACGTGCAGGTGATCATTCACACCAACTGGGAGGGCGAGCCACCCAACATCATCGAAGATCAGGTCACCTATCCGATTGTGACTGCACTGCTGGCTGCGCCGCGAGTGAAAGCGGTACGCGCGCAGACCATGTTCAATGATTCCTATGTCTTCGTGGTGTTCGAAGACGGGACCGATATTTATTGGGCCCGTTCTCGGGTTGTGGAGTACTTGCAGACGATTGCTGGCCGACTTCCCTCGAATGTTCATCCTGCCATCGGTCCGGACGCTACCGGCGCCGGGTGGGTCTATGAATATGTCCTCGTCGATCACAGTCACAAACAGAGTCTCGCCGACCTGCGAAGCCTGCAGGACTGGCAACTGCGCTATCAACTTGCAACCGTTCCGGGCGTGGCGGAAGTGGCGAGCATTGGTGGGTTCGTGCGCCAGTATCAGGTCAATGTCGATCCCAACAAGTTGCTGGCTTATGGCATTCCGCTATCCACCGTAATTGATCGGGTGAAGTCTAGCACCAATGAAGTCGGCGGTCGCGTACTCGAACTGAGCGGCACTCGCTACATGGTTCGCGGTTTGGGCTATCTAAAATCGCTAGACGATCTGAGCAATGTCCCCGTCATGGCAAAGAACGGCACGCCCGTACTCATCAAGGATCTGGGCACGGTCTCATTTGGCCCGGACATCCGCGAAGGCGTAGTGGAATGGAACGGCGAAGGCGAAACGGTAGGCGGCATTGTGGTCATGCGCTACGGCCTGAACGCTCTCAATGTGATTGATGGCGTTAAGAAAAAGTTGGCTGAGATCAGGCCGTCACTGCCGCCGGGAGTCGAAGTCGTCGCCGGCTACGATCGCGGGAGACTTATCAGTGAATCGATCAACACCTTAAAACACAGTCTGATCGAGGAAGCCATCATTGTCTCCCTTGTCATCATTGTGTTCTTGTTTCACTTCCGGTCCGCGTTGATTCCTATTCTCACGTTGCCCATCGCGCTCGCCATCTCTTTCATTCCCATGTACTACCTGAACGTCAGCTCCAACATCATGTCGCTAGGCGGACTGGCATTGGCGATTGGGGTTTTGGTAGATGCCGCCATTGTCATGGTGGAAAACGGGTACCGGCATCTTTCCGAGCGCCCTGCGTCCAGAGGCGATGCACTCGGGCAGATGAATGACTCGAATGGGCCTCTTCTCAACAAAGAGACAGAGACGAGCACTGTTGAAGCAACGAAGAGGGCCGCGGAAGGACAGCGGGTGCGAATTCTCATCGACGCTGCCAAGCAGGTCGGGCCCGCGCTGTTTTTTTCGCTCCTTATTATTGTGGTCTCTTTCCTCCCGGTATTCCTTCTGGAAGCGCAGGAAGGACGCATGTTCCGCCCGCTGGCCTGGACGAAAACTCTGGCCGTAGGCTTCTCGTCGTTGCTGGCCATCACCCTCGTCCCCATCCTCATGGTCATTTTCATTCGAGGAAAGCTGCGGCCCGAATCGGAGAATCCGATCTCAAGAGTTACGCAGGCAGTCTATTTGCCCGTATTGCGACTCTGCCTGAGATTCCGCAAGACGACATTGTTGCTCAATTTGATATTCCTCCTGCTGACGTTTCCCCTGATGTTCAAACTGGGCAGTCAATTCATGCCACCCTTGTTTGAAGGCTCTTCGCTGTACATGCCCACGGCGCTTCCCGGTATTTCCATCACGCAAGCCTCGCAACTCTTGCAGGAGCAGGACCGAATCCTCCGGTCCTTTCCAGAAGTCGAGAGCGTGTTCGGTGCAGTCGGTCGATCCGACAGTGCCACCGACAACGCGCCACTTGATATGTATGACACCACCGTCATGCTCAAGCCGCGAGAGAAATGGCGTTCGGGGATGACGTACGAAAAGCTCATCGGAGAGATGGACGCGAAACTACAGTTCCCAGGTCTGACCAATACCTGGACAACGCCCGTGCAGAACCGCCTCGACATGGCGCTGACCGGGATCAAGACACCGGTAGGCATGAAGCTTCAAGGCACGAATCTGGAACAAATCCAGCAGCTCGGCTCACAGATCCAGCAGATCTTGTCAGGGTTGCCACAGGTTCGATCGGTTTTTGCTGAACGGGTTTCTCAGGGCTTTTACATCAATGTCGACGTGAACCGTCCCGAGGCGGCGAAGTACGGTCTAACCATTGCCGACGTGCAACAGGCTGTGGAATCCGGCATTGGAGGAATGAACGTTGCCGAGAACATAGAAGGACGGCGACGTTATCCGATCAATGTCCGCTACCAGCGTGATTTCCGCGACAACGTCGAAGAACTTAGCCGGGTGTTGATTGCCACGCCCTCCGGAGCCCAGATACCAATTTCAGAAGTAGCCAAAGTTTCCTTCTCCCGCGGTCCGGCGATGATCCGCGATGAAGATGGCCAGCTCACCGGCTACATCTACATTGATCTCAACACCACTGACTACGGCGGTTTCGTAGACCAAGCCAGCAACATGCTTCGCCAAAAGCTGCAATTGCCCGCGGGATACACGTATCAGTGGTCGGGCGAATACGAATTCCAGCTGCGGGCGAAGAAGCGACTGAAACTGATTTTACCCGTCGTGTTTTTCGTGATTTTCATGCTCCTGTACATGGTTTTCCATTCCTTGACTGAGGCCATGGTCCTGATCTTCCCCACGTTCTATGCGATGACCGGAGGGCTGATCTTGCAGTGGCTGCTTGGCTACAACTTCAGTGTGGCCGTGTGGGTTGGTTACATCGCTCTCTTTGGCATCGCGGTTGAAACGGGGGTTGTGATGGTCGTTTACCTCCATGAAGCTTTGGACCGCCGCCTACCAGCAGGCGATCAAGTTACGGAGGCCGACATCGAAACCGCAGCCATTGAGGGTGCTGTGCAGCGCCTGCGACCGAAGCTGATGACAGTCTGTGCCGTTCTTGCCAGTCTGATTCCCATCCTCTGGGCGAGCGGTATCGGCTCTGATGTGATGAAGCCGATTGCCGCTCCCATGGTCGGCGGGATGATTACGTCAACCATTCACGTGTTAATTCTGGTGCCGGTTTTCTTCGTGCTGATGAAAGAACGAGCTCTCCGGCGTGGCACGTTGCGACCGGAGGCTAGCAACGACGAGGCGTAGGCATTTCCGACGCATAAGGTTTGGCGATTCAGTTTACCTTCACCAATATCACGATTAGAAGAATTGGTATGCTTCCAATATGCGTGAGTTGACAATTTCACGCCAGGCGATTGCCCATCGCGGAAGGCGGCTGGAATATTTCACGATTGTGTGGAATACCCTCGAAGGCTTAATCGCCGTCGCTGCAGGAGTGCTTGCAGGGAGCATCTCACTTGTTGGTTTCGGAATGGATAGTTTCATTGAGGTTACATCCGGGGCCACATTGCTTTGGAGAATGTCGGTTGACGCTGATGTTGAGAGCCGAGAACGAAACGAAAAGCTGAGTCTTAGGATTGTGGGCTTCTGCTTCATCGCGCTCGCGGTCTATATCACCTACGAAGCACTGGCGGACCTGCTTAGGAAAACAGCACCTGAGCACAGCATTCCCGGAATCGCACTGGCTTGCGTGTCCCTCATCGTCATGCCGATTCTGTCACGAGCTAAAAGGAGGGTGGGCAGTGCACTGGGCAGCGCAGCCATGAAGGCGGATGCCCGGCAGACTGATTTCTGTGTCTATCTCTCAGCGATTTTGCTGGCGGGTCTCGTACTGAACGCGGGTTTAGGATGGTGGTGGGCAGACCCGATTGCAGCATTGACTATGGCTCCAATCGTTGCGAAAGAGGGATTGGATGGACTGAGGGC
>Ga0209690_1002149_pt1 | contig 11235 bp, 6 predicted proteins | sample GraSoiAngelo_150_FD_186164 | JGI IMG/M metagenome (GOLD analysis project Ga0209690, IMG submission 186164) | Grasslands soil microbial communities from the Angelo Coastal Reserve, California, USA - 14_1009_09_40cm (SPAdes) (version 2) | ecosystem: Environmental > Terrestrial > Soil > Grasslands ...
AAGACTTGCCCAAATTCGTTGAAAACGCTCGCCAGCCCGTGCTTTAAGAGGATGAGAAAGATGGACGGGGATGCCAGCCTGTCTGCAATAAGCCCAAGTCTTTGACTGAAGACTGCATATCTCGGTCGCTCGCATAGGGTGCTCATATGTCCGCCGAATTAGTATGTCACGGCGATTAGCGGCGGATACCTGAGAAGCAGCACTTCGCCTCAGTTCTTCGATGTGCCCGACGTTGTGCGATTCCTGCGTGACGCAGTCTACGAACAAGAAGACTGCGAACGAGTACATGCGGCCTGTGATCGAATGGAAGAATTCGAGGCACGAAATTGGTACAACTACACAGCACGCGTGAGGCTCACCTTCCCACAGTACTGGGTCAGCACCTTTTTGAAAGCTTGGATTATGTCGGCTTCATCTTCTGAGGTAAGACACGAAGGGATGGACATGATTATGCTTCGCTCGAAGAGACCATCGGCAACTGGACAAGTGCCTTTCTCATATCGCATCTCTGAACCCGCGTTTTCAAGGAGGCTCCAGGGAAAGCCTAGCTTGTCAACACTCCGCCGCATGACGAGACTCACGACATTGTAATAAAGATGAAGACCCCACTCTGTCATCCTTACATTGGAAACACCCTGTGGGTGGGTCGTGATTCCTTCGGCGCGTAACGCATGATTCACGTCCTTGGCAATCGCGGGATCCTCATAGATAGTTATGAGAAATGCTCCCGTATCGCCAGCGGGATCGACAATTCGGCGCAGCTTTACTCCTGAGAGCGTCTCGAGAGCCTGCCGGATTCGGTACTTGCTATTTCGCATCCTTTCGATGATCGTTGGCAATTTTCTCAACTGCACGCGAAGGACAGCTCCCCGAAGCTCGTCAAGGCGATATCCTCTTCCCCACACGCACAAATCAGGATCATCAAACATCAGCCGCCCCTGTTCATCGCGAGCGTAACCGAGATCGTGGCCGGCAACAGCGCGGCGGTACAGTTGCAAGTCGCGCGTGACGACACACCCGCCCTCGCCAGAGGTCATGTTTTTATTCATCTGAAAGCTAAAGACTGCCATGTCGCCGAACGTCCCCACCTTTTGGCCCCCAATGTTGGCGCCATTTGCCTGCGCGCAGTCTTCCAGCAGAAAGAGGCCGCGCTCGCGAGCAATCTTTGCGATGGGAGTCACATTTATGGGAGCACCACTCATGTGGACAGCGATAATGCCGCGCGTCCGCGGTGTGACGCGACGTAGCAAATCTTCAGGATCAATACCGAACGTATCATCAATATCCGCCAGAATCGGAATGGCGCCGAGATTCACGACCGCGGCCACGACCGCAACCCACATGTATGCGGGCACAATAATTTCTTGCCCGGGGCCAACCCCTAGCGCAGATAACGCGGTGTGGAGCGCTCCGGTCCCGCTGCTGACAGCAACCGCATAGGGCAATCCGACATGTGCGGCGAATTCTTTCTCGAACTGGTCAACTTCATCGCGCAGCTTCACTCCGTAATAGCGGAAAGGGGAGCGATCGCGTAGCACGCGTGTAGCCGCTTCAATCTCCTCCTCGTCCATGTAGTGGATGCCTGGGAACTCGAGGGGCAGAGGCTGCGTCCGAACGGGCGAACCTCCATTGATCGCTAGCTGCCCTTCTTCCTTGCTCAACCCCGCTGCGCGAGCCACCTCTTCGTTTTTAATCGTCACGCCTCACCACCTGTTGATTAATTTCAAAATTTCAGGTTAATAACGCTAATATCGCGACTATTCGCCGTACGCGAGCGCAGTCGGAATGGGTTCATGCCGCTTAGATTCATGAGCTGAGCCCGCGCTTTTCACCTCCAACGTGCCTTTGGCGGTGATATCTGCCGAAGATCTTCCAATCATGATGTCAAACGTGCCCGGCACCACAACCCAGTGCATATCCTGATTAAGCAATTTCAGGTCTTCAGGTCCCAATGTGAAGCTCACAGTCTGCTTCTCGCCAGGCGCGAGCGAGACGCGTTCCAAACCGCGAAGTTGCTTAACGGGAGTCGCCACTGGAGTAAATCGCTCGCGAACGTAGAGCTGAACGGTCTCCACTCCAGCCCGCTTCCCCGTGTTCTCGACATCAACGCTCACATGCGTATTCCCGTCGCTGCGAATCTCTGCCGGATCGAGGCGGAGATTGCTGTGTTGAAATTGCGTGTAACTCAATCCATACCCGAACGGATAGAGCGGTGTACCGGGCATATCGACATAACCTTGGGTATGGGTCCAACCGCCGTTGATCCAATACGACTTCGATGGTCTGTAGTTGTAATATGCCGGCAACTGTCCCACACTGCGAGCAATAGTGATCGCCAATCGGCCACTCGGGTTAAAGTCACCAAACAGGACATCAGCGACTGCCTGGGCCCCACGTTCCCCCGGTTCCCAAGCCTCGACAATTGCGGGAACATGCTCTGCTTCCCAGCGAACCGAAAGGGGCCTGCCGTTAACCAATACCAGAACCGTCGGTATGCCCGTTGCCTGGATCGCCCTGACGAGGTCCTCCTGCACGCCGGTCAAAACCAGGCTGGCAACGTCATACCCTTCGCCATCCGTGGGAGCTGGCAAGCCTTTAGCGTTGTCTCCTTCTCTCCTGGACTGTTCACCCATAACTACGACGACAACATCAGCGCTCTTAGCCGCCTGCACGGCGCGTTCGAAGCCACTCTTGTCTTGATCGTTAACGGCGCACCCCTTGGCATAAACAAAGCGTGTGGCAGGCGAGATTTTGCCTTTGATCCCATCAAGGATCGTGTCGACGTGTTGAAGAACGACCTGGGGCGAGTAATCGCCGAACAAATTCGACGCACTATCCGCGTTAGGACCGATGACGGCAATCGACTTCAGGTTCTTCTTAAGCGGCAGAAGATTCCCTTCGTTCTTTAAGAGGACGATGCCCTCGCGAGCAGCATCAAGAGCGAGCTGCTGGTGCTCGCTCGAATGCATAACCTGTTTGGCACGGGCCAGGTCAACATAGGGGTGCTCGAACAGTCCCAGGCGGAACTTCAGTTCGAGGACTCGCCGCACCGCGCGATCAATAAGCGCCATCGGGACTCGGCCTTCTTCCACATTTTCGATCAGCGGTCCCATGTAGGCAGGCTCGTACGTGATATTCAAATCGACACCAGCCCGCAGCGCCAGAGCACCCGCTTCCTTCTGTGTCGGAACAATGCCTTCATAGATTAGCGTTCCAAAACCCTCACCTTCACTGGTGACAATTCCTTTAAAACCGAGTTCCTGCCGCAAGACATCATTGAGCCACTTTTCCGAGGCGTGCGCGGGGACATCCTCGATTTCGGGATACCCAGCCATCACGCCGAGGGCGCCATTCTTGGTGATCGCCGTGGTCCACGGCGGGAGAACTTCCTCGCGAAGCATCCGCTCCGAGAGGTTAATGGCACCGCGTTCCAGTCCGCTCATAGGTTCACTCTGAGTCGGGAAATCTGTCATCAGCGCGACCGCTCGGTCTGGGGCATTGATATTTGGACCTTGCGCACCACGTACGATAGCCTCGGCAATGCGAGACTCAAGATAAGGATCTTCGGTGTAACCTTCTTCATTGCGCCCCATCCGGGGATCTCGGTCGAGTTCGAGCACCAGAGTCGAAAGAACATGGATCCCCACAGCCCGGGACTCGCGGGCCGTAGCCGCATAGATTGACTCCACCAGTGGCATGTCAAAGCTGCTGCCGATGGCCAGTCCTTCCGGAAAGACCGTTGCGCCGGAAAACATGCCGCCGTGGGTGCCTTCTTCGTCCTCCAGAAGAGGTATTTTCAGCCGCGTCTGAGTCAGCGCAATTTTTTGAAGCTGATTAAAGTACTCGACCTGCTGCTCGGTTCCTTGATGGAGAATCGTGTCTGCGAGAGTAAAGAAGCCGGCGCCGGGGCCGATTTCGCTAGTTTGTGTTCCGGCTGCAAATCTTTTGCACGCTTCCAATTTTTCGGGAATACTTTTCCCGAGATCATCGACGTATACGCAGGGAAGATTGAGCTGGCCGACTTTTTCTTTCAGCGTCATCCGGCTCATTAGATCGTCAACCCGGCGCTCGATCGGTTGCTGCGGATCGAGATACAGCGGGAAAGACGATTGCGTGTGGACGCTGCCCGGCAGCATCAGCACAATAAAAATGAGCACTACACTCAGTGCTCTCGTAAGCCGCCTTGCGGCACTGGACTGAAGTTTGCGCTCCACCGGGGCGCCACAGTCTCTCACGGGAATCTCTGGCATCAAGTCTCCTATGATTAAAAAAGAAATTTAACCGCGAGTTGCCCGATGCGCGGACTGCTGGCCGATGTAACGAAGCCAAAGGACGAGTTGATAATGTCGCCTTGTGGAAGCTGAAAATTCGCGTGGTTGAAAATGTTGAAAAATTCGGCGCGAAATTCCAGCTTCTTGGATTCTGTCAATGGCAGATCCTTCAACAGGCCAAAATCCCAGTTTGCGCTGCCTGGACCGTGAAAGAAGCGGCGATTGGAATTTCCGAGTTGTCCGAGCGCCTCTAGGCTGAACAGCGACGTGTTGAAGTAGGGCTTTGGGTTTCCATCCGCATCCCGAGAGCGCGGATCAGTAAAATTCAAGGGGCCTGGTGTGAAGTTTGGGGTGTCCACCACGGAGCAGGTAGGACCGGTGCAAAATGTTCCAAGAAGGGAGTTGTCATCCTGTTCGTTGATGGTGACAGGTAAGCCGGTTGTATACCGCGTAATGCCGGTCACGGTCCAGCCCCGGGTCAGCTTGTTCGGTGAAAAGAGTTTGTCGAAGGGCAGCATGTACGAGTAGCTGACGACGAAATTGTGGGTCAGATCGAAAGCTGAGAGCGACCTCGATAACCTCGGGTTTATCGGATTGATCTGTTCACCCGCATCGCTGACGCCTGGTCCCCAACTGGAGGCATTGTCCATGGCTTTGCTATAGGTATAAGCGGCCAGGATTGTCGCCCGCTGGCTAGTATGGCGCAGACTTACCTGCAACGCGTTGTAGCCAGAATTCGCTATGGTGATGAAATATCCGTTACTCCCCAAGCCGTTCTGAAATACAGTCCGCGTCGAACCCATTACTCCCGAGGGCAGCGTATACGTGCCGTCCTCGCCAAACGGCCCGCAGCCCTGCTGACTAAGACTGAGGCACAGCGCGGGATTACCCGGATTGGATTCCAGGTCAGCAAGCAGACGGTGACCCTGAGTTCCAACGTAGCTCGTACTCAACATGGTATTGGCGCCGAATTGGCGCTGGAACGACAGCATGAAAGCTTCTGAATAAGGCACGCGGTTCTTGTAATAAAAGCCTGGCGAACTCGAAATTGGCGCGAACTGGGTCCAGTCAATGCTAGTGTCAGGGTGCGAAGGTCCCGTATTCAGAGGCGGAAATGCGACGGGGAACCGCTGGCCTTCGGGGTTCCCAGTGGCACGATCCACAAACGGAGTCGCAAACAGCGTAGGCACGGGACTGCCGTAGAAGTAGCCGAAGGGAGCATCGCCTACTTCGTTGAAGCTGGTAGCGTCCTCAAAAGCGGTGTAGAAAAGTCCGTAGCCTGCCCGAATGCTGCTGTTCCCAGAAGATCCAAAGAGGAAGTGCGAGATACCGCCGTCACCTTTTGGCGAATATGCCATCCCAACCCGTGGCCCAAAATTCTTGTATCGAGTCGGAGCCAGTGTCCGCGGGATTCCGGGATCGCCTGGGAACACCCAGCCCTTTGGCGCGCCCGGGAAAACGACTGACTGCAAACCCGGCACGATGGTCTCAATTTGGTTATGCTTTTCGTACCACGGAGTGGTTACTTCCCAGCGTAATCCATAGTTCAGAATCAGATTTTGCCGGGCTCGCCAGCTATCCTGGCCATATAGGCTGTAATACCGACTGGTCGTGTACATCGGGACCTGGCTCCCCTGCAGATAGTTAATCGGCGCTCCGAGCAGGAAGTCAGCGAAGTCGCTTCCCGTTTCTGAGCCGTCGAAGCTCCAGGTTCCGTTGTTCGCCCCGCGATCAAAAATATCAATCTGGCTTAAATGAAAGCTCCCTCCAAATTTGAAAGTATGCGTTCCTCGAACCTTAGTGAAATTGTCGAGGATCTGGGCAGTGTTGTTGATCTGATACTCAGTAAATGGGTTCACACCCAAGGAAAACTCGTTAGTGGCCACACTGGGAACGCCTTCCAGGCTCGGAGCTAGAACTACGACACCTGGCGTACTTGGTCCCGTAGGAATTCCGTACGAGCTTGTCTTTGGTCCGATACCGCCCGTCGGCAGCGGGTTCGTCGCTTCGCGTGTGTAGTTGATCCGAAATTCATTTACCGCCGTCGACGAAAAAGTTTTCGTGTCACTAACGTTGCCCTGCTGCGAACGTCCAAAAGTTGTGGTCGCGAACCCCGGCAAACTTGCGCCTAGATAAGGACTGGCCAGGCTGAAATCGTCGAAGAAGTAATACCCAGTGAGCGTACCCCATCCCGTGTTGGCGTCGACGCGAAAACCGAGTTTATCGTCACGCACAGTTTGCGCGAACGCCGAAGAGGAAAAACAGCCGGTCACGGATGGGCACTGTCCTCCGAGGACATTCGGCTGCGGGATATATGACAACAGGGCTTGTGCCGGGGCCGATATGGCTGAGGCGGGAATCATCGCATTGGGGAAAACGCAGTTAGAGCTGGTGCAGCCGGGAAAGTAGTAGGGCTCCCCCGAAAACACGGGCGTCGGATTGTTAACCGCACTTTGCAGCATATTGGCCCAGAATGAGCCGCTCACTCTCCCAGTTAGCTGATTGGAGATGTCCAACAAATTGCCGGTTCGATCCGCGCCAGAAAGAACCGGGATCACTCCGCTGTCCTGGCCAGCGATTTGGCGAGTGCCCTGATAGTCTGCAAAAAAGAAGATCTTGTTATGGACTATCGGCTCACCAACCGTGCCGCCGAATTGGTTCCGATGGAGGGCGGCACGCGTTGGGGAAAAGTAGTTGCGAGAGTCTAGGTTAGGAAACCGCAGAAATTCGAACGCGTCGCCATGGAACTGATTCGTCCCTGACTTGGTTACGACGTTCACCAGACCGCCCATATAATTGCCGTATTCAGCGTCGAAATTATTTGTGAGGATCCGAAATTCGGCGATCGAATCGAGGTTGGGAATGACTGCCGCCCCCATGTTGCCTCCCTCCTCCACGTCTCCACCATTCACCATGAAACCGTTAGCGGACTCGCGCATGCCGCTGACCGACAAATTGCCTGGATTCAGGTCGCCCGAAGGAGAAAATCCCGCGTCGTATTCGCCCGTCGATTGCGGGACAACTCCGGGCTGCAGCGCCAGCAGATCCGTAAAGGAGCGGCCGTTCAGGGGAATGGAAGTCATTGAGGAGCCGGTAATCACTTCCCCCATTTGTGTATTTGTGGTTTCCACTTGCACGGCGGTGCTGGAAACCGTCACCTGCTGCTGTACTGCGCCGACTTGCAGTTTCGCGTCAGCCCTTACTGCACTATTTGCATCAATGACGATGTTCGTCTGCTGAAAGTCCTTGAATCCGCCCCGCTGCACACTGATGGTGTATGTGCCAATGGGCAGCGCAGGGAATGAATAGAAGCCCTTCGTGTCCGTGGTAATGGTCTGTTCAACACCAGTTTGAATGTTAGTGGCCTTGACGGAGGCGCCAGCGACGACAGCACCGCCGGGATCGGTGACAATCCCTGAAATTGTTCCCGTGATGCTGGCCAGGGCTGCTGTTCCGGAAATGGGATGGTTCTCAAGTACCAGGCACTTCATCTCTCGACTCGCCTGGCGTTGGAAGAACAAAGCAGCGGCGAGTCCGCTGATGCCACCCCCGATGATCACGCAGTCGTAGCTCTCGCCAGCGTCGACGATCTCCTTCGGAAGCGGATCGTACAGACCGTCGCGAATGGAGTGTCCATCCCGAAGAACCTGTAGTGTGTTGCCGTTGGAAGTGCTGTATTCTCCGACTCCGCCGTACCCGGTAAACTCGTCTCTATCCGCAAGCAGTTCCGCTGGACTGGCGCCACCCAGCAAGGCCGCCCCGGAGGCCAAGAGCGTGGAGCCGAGGAAATCACGGCGGGTTATCAGCGCATCCATAACCGGGTTATGTCACGCGCCGCGTGAGATGTGGTGGACAGGCAATCCTGGGATATCGAGGAAATCGTTGCCATTGCAAGGAGCGCGTCAGGAGGTAGCGCATGCGCGTTGAGGATTATCCAGCGCCGCTTCTCGAAACGCAAGGAGGATATCTTGGGTCAGGGCTGCTCAAATTCTCGCAACGACGCAGCGTTTGATCAGCAATCTCTAAATGGTTTGTGCGATGTTATGCTTGAACGAGCACGCCTCACAGGCTGTAATTCTACATGTCCAATCCAAATAGCCCAGAATCTCCGATGAGGGCCGAATCCGGCGAGTCTTTCGGCTCGATTCTTTCGCAATTCGAGCGGAGCCACGCGGCCAAAGCCGCAGATGGACTGCGTGAGGGCACGGTCGTGTCGGTTTCGTCCGACTCGGTATTTATTGATCTCGGGCTCAAGACAGAAGGGATATTGCCGCTCTTAGAGTTCCAAAACGACGCGGCAGTGAAACCGGGCGACAAGCTGCAGGTCACGATCAAGGGCCGTGATCCAGGAGGCTATTACTTGCTGACGCGAAGCAAAGCGGCCCGTCCGACTGACTGGGCGGCACTGGAAAGGGCCTTTGCTGATAAAACCGCGATTGTTGGCACGGTCACGGGTGTCGTGAAGGGCGGCTTGAGCGTCGACATCGGTGTGCGTGCCTTTATGCCAGCGTCGCGCAGCGGCGTGCGGGATGCCGCCGAGATGGAGAACTTGGTCGAGCAGGAGATCCGCTGTCGCATCATTAAACTCGACGCTGCGGATGAAGATGTTGTGGTCGATCGCCGTATTGTGGCCGAAGAGGAAGAGCAAACGGTTAAGGACCGTCGCTACTCCGAATTAAAGGAGGGCAATACGGTGAGCGGCACAGTGCGAAGCCTCACCGATTATGGGGCGTTCGTCGATGTTGGCGGAGTAGACGCGTTGCTGCATGTCGGCGACATTTCGTGGGGCCGTATCGATAAGCCTGCGAACGTGCTTTCGGCTGGCCAACAGATCGAAGCAAAAGTTCTCAGAATCGATCCGGAGAAGCGGCGCATTTCGATTGGAACGAAGCAGCTGCAGCCGCATCCGTGGGACTCGGTCGCGGACAAGTACAAAGTCGGCGATCGTGTCCGCGGTACCGTCACCCGCGTGATGGACTTCGGCGCCTTCGTTGAACTGGAGCCGGGAGTCGAAGGACTGATCCACGTTTCAGAGATGTCTTGGGTCAAGAAGGTGCGCAAGCCGAGCGATTTGGTGAAGCCCGGCGAAACAGTAGAGGCGGTGATCCTCGGAATCAATGTCGGCGAAAAACGCATTTCACTGGGCCTAAAGCAGGCTCTCGGCGATCCTTGGGCCGATGCTGCGCAGAAGTTTCCGGTCGGGTCGGCGATCGAAGGTCCAGTCGTGAGCCTCACCAAGTTTGGCGCGTTCGTGCAGGTGGCTGAGGGCATAGAGGGCATGGTTCACGTCAGCGACATCAGCGCGGACAGGCGCATCAATCATCCGCAGGACGTGCTGAAAATCGGACAGCCGGTGAAGGCCCAAGTGCTCGAACTCGACACTGAGAAGCGAAGACTGAAGCTTGGCATGAAGCAGCTGGTTCCAACCAGCATTGACGAATACGTCGCCGAGCACCAACCCGGCGATCTTGTCAGCGGCCGCGTCGTCGAGGTCGCAGGCGACTGTGTATTGGCAGAACTGGGCGAAGGCATCCGGGCAACGTGCAGGATTGCGAAACCGGCAAGGCAAGAACACTCCGAATCAGAACAACCTGGCGCGGATAAGCGGGATGTAAAATTCCTAAGCTCGATGCTTGCGGCGCGATGGAAAGCTGGCTCTGTCGCGGAATCGTCCAAGGCACAGGAAGTCCGTGCGGGCCAGGTCCGCAGTTTTCGAATCACGACTCTCGACCCGGCAGCCAGGAAGATTGAAGTCGAGTTAGTCTAAATTGCGGATTCAATGCTGACAGACACTCCACCACGCAAGACCAGCAGTGCGAGGTTTTTGCAAAGCGATAGGATGAGGACGCTCGACCTCCCTCAGGATCGAACCTTACTCGCAATTGCGAAATCGATAGAGTCGGGGATGAAAGCCGGGTCGAGCGCGGATGTTCGCCGATCCTGCGCAGAGTTTCTGGATTTTGCTGCTGCCTTTTACGAAGTCCCGAGCTGCGGTTTTCGGGTGCTTGCAGCGCGGCCACTGCGGGTACGAGAAAACTGGGCGAGCGAGCTTTTCGGCGACTACAACCCTGAGTCCATGCTGATCCGGATATGGATGCGGACAGCAGTGCGGAAGGAGATCACCTCTTTCGGCACATTCCTGAGCACGCTCTGCCACGAGTTCTGCCACCATCTCGACTTTCAAAGATTCAGATTTCCTGATTCATGGCACACGCGCGGCTTTTACGAGCGAACTGCCACTCTTTACCACTACGCGCGGGATACTGCTCCCAAGAGATTATTCTGGGCGCCAGTTTCGGGTGGCCGCTGGCGGATTGACTGGCCGCGCACCAACCGTGGCGTGTGATAGTGCGCGCTCGCACTTTCCTACAATTGTGCTCATCTGCCTGCCGCGGATTGCAGCCTCGGCGTGCTCCGCAATCTCAGCGATGAGTATAAGGTTCACTGGCAACGTGTTTCCGACAACAACACACAATGGGAGTCCAAATGAACTACTCGCCTGCTGCAACTTTCCACCAAAGAAACCGTCAGCAACTTGTGCTATGTAATACCTGTTCCTGCCTCAAGGAACTTAATCGCCCGCAGACGTGCGATTGTGTGGATATCGACTCGATGAACAGGTGTCTTATGAAAAGCCCGTTGCTTGTCGTTTTCGGCCAGCATCAAACGGTCACGGATAGCCAGCACTTCATTGTTGAATATGACTCCATCCGCCCGTTTTTCAGCGTAGTGAGTTGAGTCCTGCTGACAGACAAAAACGTCCCTGCGTTTGCGTTCGGCACCCTTGCCGTTGATGACAGTGCTCCAGAATTTGAGACGGATACTTCCGTTCGCTGCGATGTATAATTGGCCTTGCTGATGGCGTGGTTGCTTCATTTCGGCTCCTCCCCGAACCGAAATAGAGCACAAGTCTAGCGTGTAAACTGTCTAAAGTAAAGCAAAATCGGGAGGTGAACGTTTCTTT
>Ga0209690_1002158_pt1 | contig 11212 bp, 10 predicted proteins | sample GraSoiAngelo_150_FD_186164 | JGI IMG/M metagenome (GOLD analysis project Ga0209690, IMG submission 186164) | Grasslands soil microbial communities from the Angelo Coastal Reserve, California, USA - 14_1009_09_40cm (SPAdes) (version 2) | ecosystem: Environmental > Terrestrial > Soil > Grasslands ...
AGCCGCCCCAGAAGATCCTGCCGCCGCTCACCACTCCCGTCTTCGCGGTACCCCTCACCGATCCGCCGGAGCTGGACGACGGCGGGCTGGTCGGCGCGGCGGGGGCCGGCGATGCGGCCGCCGCCCGGCTCCTGTTCGACGAGGTCCCCGAAGACGCGGGGACGCGCCGGGGCGACCGGATCCTCCTGGTGGGGCTGATCTGGGGGCAGGAGACGCTCATCGAGCTGGAGCAGGTGGCGAGAGGGAGCGATCTCCGAGCGGGGAAGCTCTTCGACTTGCCCACCGGAGGCCTGCCTCCGGAGTTCCGCATCGTGCAGCCGGACGGCGACGGACACGTCTTCACCGTGCCGGCCGAGCTGCATGCGGAAGTGCACCGCGGCAAGGCCGTCAGGAGCTTCGACGAGGCCGGCGCGCGGCCCGTGCAGGCGCCTTTCGCCGGGCGCGCGCACCGGCTGGCCGCCCACGATCGCGTGGTGGTGCGCATCGCGCCGCAGCTCCAGCTGGTGGCGCGCTACGTCCCGGCGGAGCGGAAGCGCGATCGATCCGTGCTCGCCTCGCTCGACGTGGGCTTCGCCAGCACGGTCGCGGTGGCGCTCCTCTTCCTGGCCCTGTTCTGGCTGATGGTCCGCATCGCTCCGCACCACGACGAGACGGTCACCGACGACCTGGCCGGCAACCAGCAGCGCATCGCGCGGTACCAGGTGAAGCCGCGCGAGAAGCCGGTCGAGGAGCCGCCCAAGCCGCGCGAGATCTCCGGCGTGCCGGAAGGCGCCAAGGCTCGCGACGAGGAAGGCAAGCTCGGCAAGCGCGAGGCGAAGAAGCGGGAAGCGGCCCCGTCGCGCAAGGGAGCGCCGGTGGTCGAGGCCGACAAGCGCGAGTCCGACCGCCGCAAGGTGATGAAGCTCGGGCTGGTCGCCGCCCTGTCGAAGATCGGCGCGACGGCGGGCGGAGCGTCCAACGTGCTGGGGCCCGGAGGGCTCGGCACCGGCATCAACACGGCGCTTGGCGGGGTGAAGGGCCGGGCCGGCGTGGGCGATGCGTACGGCGTCGGCGGGCTCGGGTCGCGCGGCTCGGGCCAGGGCGGCGGCGGAACCGCCATCGGCATCGGCGGCCTGGGCACGAAGGGATCCGGCGGCGGCCGGGGTGGGTACGGCGAAGTCGATCTCGGCGGGCGCGGCAAGGAGGAGACGCAGTTCGTGCCCGGCCGCACCATCGTGGTGGGCGGCCTTTCGCGCGACGTGATCAATCGCATCATCCAGCGGCACTACAACGAGGTGAAGTACTGCTACGAGAAGGAGCTCACCAGGGATCCGGCCTTGTACGGCAAGGTGGCGGTCATGTTCGTCATCGACGGCGCGGGCAGGGTGGGCGACGCCCTCGTCCAGCAAAGCACGATGGGAAGCGAGCCGGTGGAGAGCTGCATCGTGACCCACGTCCGGCGCTGGGCGTTCCCGGCGCCGGAGGGTGGCGGCACGGTGCAGGTGACCTATCCCTACGTCTTCAAGAGCAGCGCGCAATGATGCGCCTCCTCGCCGCAGCCCTGCTCTTCGCCGCGGCTGCGCGGGCCGGCGAGCCCGACGCCGACCCGGGCCGTCCAGCGCCCTCGCGGCCCGCGGCGCCCTCGAACGGCGTCGACCAGGCGCCCCGCCGCGGCACCTTTGCCGAAGCGAGCGTGGGAATCTTCACCACGGTGGGCGGAAGCCGCCGGTTCTCCAACGCCCAACCCTGGCTCGGGCTGACCGTGGGCCGGGACCTCGGCGCGGCCGCCTCGATCTTCGCCTCGCTCGGCGTCGGCGCATCGAGCAACTCCTGCTTCCAATCCGCGCAGGGAGCGTGCCTCGCCGCGGATTCGTTCGGCGCCACCTTCCTCGAGGCAGGCGGGTCGTACGGCGTATGGGCCACGCCCAGGTTGCTGCTCTCCGGCAAGGTCATGGGGGGAATGACTCTCTTCTCGCCGGGACCATTCACGCAGAACGACGGCGCGACGGTGCCCGATCGCGTGATCGCCCCTCACGCGGGAGTCGGGGTCGCGGTCGACTACCAGACGCGCCTCGACCACTTCGCCGTCGGGTTCGACACTGCCGTGCGCTACTCGCTCCCGAGGCGAGTGGACGGCGCGGGGCAGGGCGGGATCGCCTCGCTGGCGCTGGTGCCGCGCATCCGATACGTCTTCTGAATGCGCTCCTGCGCGTTCCTGTCAGTCGCCGCCGTATTCGGCGGCGCTGCGCCTTTTCATGCCGCGGTCGTCATGGCATCCGCTCTGGCCGCCTGCGCCCACGCAAAGTCCGGAGGTCCCGCCGCCGAGCAGGTCGTGGCGAGCGCGCTCGACGATTTGCACGACGCGGCGGCTCGCGCCGACGAAGATCGCTACTTCGCCCACTTCGCTCCGGGCGGAGTGTTCCTCGGCACCGACGCCACCGAGCGCTGGGACGTCGCCGCCTTCCGCGCCTACGCGCACCCGCACTTCGTGCGCGGGAAAGCCTGGAGCTTCCGCGCGGCGCGCCGGAACGTCTCGGTGCGCGGCGATCTCGCCTGGTTCGACGAGGACCTGGAGACGCAGAACCTGGGTCCGGCGCGCGGCAGCGGAGTGCTCTCCCTGCACGACGGCAAGTGGCTGATCGAGCAGTACGTCCTCTCCATCACCGTGCCCAACCAGCGGTTCCGCGCAGTCCGCGAGCTGCTCGAACGTCCTGCGCAATAGAGGCGTCTCAGCGTTCCTTGCCGCGCATGGCGCGGAACATCTGCTTCACGTTGTCGCGGTCGTAGTCGGTCGCGTAGCTGAACTCGCCGCCGTTCTTCAGCCACTCGCCGCCGTCCACGGTAAGGCAATCCCCGGTCACGTACGCCGCTCCGTCGGAGAGCAGGAACACGGCGGCGTCGGCGATCTCGCGCGGCGTGCCGAAACGCTTGAGGGGCACGCGGTTCTTCGCCATCTCGGTCATCTGCGGGTCGGGCATCAGCCGGCTGAACGCGCCCTCCGTGTGCACCGGCCCCGGCGCGATGGCGTTCACGCGGATTCCGTACGCCGCCCACTCGACCGCGAGCGAGCGGGTCAGGGCGAGGACTCCCGCCTTGGCGCAGGCGGAGGGGAGGACGAACGCCGATCCGGTCCACGCATAGGTGGTGACGATGTTGACGATGGCGCCCTTGCCGCCGGCGATCATCTTCTTCCCGAACGCGCTGGTGCAGTGGAAGGTGCCGTTCAGCACGATGTCCACCACCGTCTTGAACCCGTTCGGCGACAGGTCCTCGGACGCGGCGAGGAAGTTCCCCGCCGCGTTGTTCACCAGGCCGTCGACGCGCGGCAGCTGCGCGGCCGCGCGCTCCACCGCCGCGGGGTCGCGCACGTCGCAAGCGATCGCGCTCGCTTCTCCGCCGCGCGACCGGATCTGGCCGACCACCTCGTCGAGCTTCTCCTGCCTGCGGCCCAGTATTACCGAGCGCGCTCCCAGCTCGGCGAACCGGCGCGCCATCTCGGCTCCCAGCCCCGAGCCTCCGCCCGTCACGACGATGGTGCGGCCCTTCAACAGATCGGGTGCGTACACGGCGGCCTCCCGGTAGAAGGGGGCATGATGCAGATTCACGGCCGCCGCGTCCACCGCTGGATCGCCGCGGCGACGCTGCTCGCCGCGGCGTCGGCCGCCGCGCAGCAGCAGCCACGACAGGGCAAGCTGCTGGTGTTCGTGGTCGTCGACCAGCTCCGGTACCAAGATCTCTTGTCGCTGCGCGATGAGCTCGGTGCGCAGGGCTTCGCCGGGCTCGGGCAGCCGGTGCCCGTCCGCTACGAGACTGCGCTCACCCACACCGCGCCCGGGCACGCGACGCTGGCGACGGGCGCCTGGCCCGAGGTGCACGGCGTCGTCGCCAACCGGTTCATGGAGGGTGAGCGGCCCCGCGAAGCCGTCGAGGATCCCGCGTGCCCGGCCTGGGGCGGCAAGCGCGGCGTCAGCTGCGCCGCTCTGCGGGCCCCGACCTTCGCCGACGCGCTCAAGCTCGCGACGCTGGGCCGCGCGCGCGTCCTGAGCGTCGGCATCAAGGACCGCGGCGCGCTGCTCCTCGCCGGGCGGTCCGCGGATCTCGCGCTGTTCTACGACGTCGAGACCGGCGAGCTGACCTCCACCACCTGCCTTGCTCCCGGGCCGCCGGACTGGCTCTCCGCGCTGAGGAGAGCGCATCCGGTCAGCGAGTGGAAGGATTGGACCTGGACGCTCTCGCGCCCCGAGGCGGTGTACGCGCGCGTCGCCGAGGAGCGCTCGGAGATCCGCGACTTGTACGGGATCGGCCCGTCGTTTCCGCACCGCGTCGGGCAGGGCGACGTTTCGCCGCGCCTCTTCCGCGCGCTGCGGGCGGCGCCGCCGTCTACCACCATCGTGCTGCGCGCGGCGCGCGCCGGCGTCGAGGCGATGCAGCTGGGCGCGCGCGGGCGCAACGACCTGCTGCTCCTCGCGCTCGGGGGCGTCGACTACGTCGGCCATTCGACGGGCACCGCTTCGCGGGAGCGGATGGACCTGCTCTTGCGCATGCACGACGAGCTGGGCGCGTTCCTGCGCGACCTGCGCGGCCGTGTCGGCGACGGACTCTCGGTGCTGCTCACCGCGGACCACGGAGGGACCCCGATACCGCCGACCGCGGCCCGGGTGGGCGTCGGCGCGCTGCACGTCGCCGGAGCTCCGCTGGTGGATCCGGTGCAGAAGGCGCTGGACCGGGTCTTCGGCGCGCACCCCGGCTGGGTGGTGATGGGAGACGGCGTGCTCGCTCTGCGCAGGTTCCCCGGAGTGGACGCGGGGCGCGCGGCGGAGGTCGCTGCCGAGGCCCTGCGCGGCGTACCGGGAGTATGGAAGGCGGTCACGCAGGCAGGGGTCGCGGAGGCCGGCCCGCTCGTGCGACACGCCTGGTTTCCCGGGCGGAGCGGTGACGTCCTCTTCGTCCCCGCGCCGCTCGCGAGCCTGGGCGGATCCGGTCCCGACGAGGCCTGGGTCATCCACGGCAGCCCGTGGACGGACGACGCGCTCGTTCCGCTGCTCGCGCAGGCGCCTGGTTTCCGGCTGAAGCGCGGGGAGGATCTATCCGCGGTGCAGGTCGCTCCGTCGGCAGCGCTGCTCCTGGGCGTCGCGCCTCCCGCGGCCGCGCTCGCGCCCCCGGCGTTGGTCCCCGCCCAGTGAGTCACCCAGTCGTCACCCGGATCTGACGTGAACTAAAAACATCTACAGGGAGCGCGGGTCGAAGCTCTTCGCCGGGAACGTCAGTCTAGAGGAGGCCGTCGGCGCGCTTGCGTTCGCGTTCGAGGCGGTAGCGGTCGCCCGCGCTGAGGACCCGCTTGCGCAGGCGGACGTTCTTGGGAGTCACCTCGACCAGCTCGTCCTCGTTGATCCATTCCAGGGCCTTCTCCAGGCTCATCTGGCGGGGAGGCGTGAGGATGATGTTGTCGTCCCGCGTCGCCGCGCGGACGTTGGTGAGCTTGCGCCCGCGGGTGACGTTCACGTCGAGGTCGCCGGGGTGCGAATGCTCGCCGACGATCATCCCTTCGTAGACGGGATCGCCGGCTCCGTAGAAGAGCGCTCCGCGCTCCTGCACGTCGAAGAGAGAGTACGCCACGGTCTCGCCCTCGCGGTCCGCGACGATGGCACCGCTCACCCGCTTGGGGATCTTCCCCTGCCACGGCTCGTAGCCGTCGAACTGCGAGGACATGATGCCTTCGCCGCGCGTAATGGTGAGGAACTCGTTGCGGAACCCGACCAGCCCGCGGGCGGGGACGCGGAAGTTGAGGCGCACGCGGTCCGAGCCGAGCTGCTGCATCTCCACCATCCGGCCCTTGCGCGGCCCCATTCGCTCCGTCACCACGCCGACCGAGGGTTGCGGGACGTCGCACACCATCAGCTCCATCGGCTCATGCAGGACGCCGTCGATCTCCTTGGTCACCGGCTCCGGGTTGGAGGCGGTCAGCTCGTACCCCTCCCGGCGCATGGTCTCGATGATCACCGCGAGCTGCAGCTCGCCCCGGCCCACCACCTTGAACGCGTCCGCCGAGTCGGTGTCCTGCACGCGGATGGCGACGTTGCGGTACGCCTCCCTCTGCAGCCGCTCGCGCAGATTGCGCGACGTCACGTACTTGCCTTCCCGGCCGGCGAAAGGTCCGTCGTTGACCTTGAAGATCATCGACATCGTGGGTTCGTCGACGTGGATGCGCTCGAGCGGGATGGGGTGCTCGGAGTCGGCGATGGTGTCGCCGATGGCGATCTCCTCGATGCCGGCCAGCGAGATGATCTCGCCCGGGCCCGCCTCGGCGATCTCGATGCGCTTGAGCCCCTCGAAGGCGAAGATCTTGTTCACCTTGCCGCGGGGCGTGCTGCCGTCCGCGCGGCACACCGCGACCGACTGGCCGGCCTCCACCGACCCGCTCGAGAGCCGGCCGATGGCGAGCCGGCCGACGTAGTCGTCATAGTCGAGGTTGGCGACCAGCATCTGGAGCTTGTCGTGGGTCGTCTCGGCCTTCTTGGGCGGTGGAATGGCCTCCAGGATGGCGTCGAGCAGCGGCTCCAGCGTGCGCGCCCGCGCTCCGGGGGTCTCGCCCGGATGCGGCGCCGCGCCCGGCGCGGCGGCCTGGCCGACCGGCAGGTCGTCGAAGTCGGACAAGCGCAGCGAGGCCCGCCCCGAGCGCGCCACCGCGTAGATCACCGGGAACTCGATCTGGTGCTCGCTCGCGCCCAGATCGATGAACAGAGAGTAGATGGCGTCGAGGACCTCGGCCGGCCGCGCGTCCTGGCGATCGATCTTGTTGACCACCACCACGGCGGGCAGTCCCAGGGCCAACGCCTTGCCGAGCACGAAGCGCGTCTGCGGGAGCGGGCCCTCGGCGGCGTCGACCAGCAGGAGCACTCCGTCCACGAGGCGGAGCCCGCGCTCCACCTCGCCGCCGAAGTCCGCGTGTCCGGGCGTGTCGACGATGTTGATCTTCACGCCGCGATAGGTGACCGCGGTGTTCTTCGCCAGGATGGTGATGCCCTTCTCCCGCTCCAGCTCGTTGGTGTCCATGGCGCGGTCCACCATGGCCTCGTTGGCGCGGAAGATCCCCGTCTGGCGCAGCATGAAATCGACCAGGGTGGTCTTGCCGTGGTCGACGTGCGCGATGATCGCGATATTGCGGATCTGCTCTCGAGCAATCATGGGAGGAGGGGTGCGCGCTTATACTGCATCCTCACGATCTTCCGCGCTGTAAAAAGCGCGTCAACCCTCGTACACTCGCAGGATGCCGTCGGTGCGCGGCCATCACCACCTCGCCATCCAGGTGAAGGACCTGGCCGGGGCGGTGCGCTTCTACGGCGACGTGCTGGGTCTCAAGGTGGTCCGACGGTGGCCCCACGAAGACGGCCGGCCCGGCGAGCGGTCGGTGTGGCTCTCTGTGGGGGAGGGTGAGGAATTCATCGCGCTCGAGGCCTGCGACGTGGAGCGTCTTCCCACGCCGTTTCGCGATCCGCACGGCGGACTGCACCTGCTCGCCCTCCGCATCCCCGCGCACGACCGCCACGCGTGGGAGCGCCGGCTGAACGAGCTCGGCATCGAGATCGTCCACCGCACCCGCTGGACGCTCTACCTCCGCGACCCGGAGGGCAACCGCATCGGTCTCTCTCACTACCCGGACGAGACCTGATTCCCCCCATGGCCCTCTGGATCCAAGGCAACGGAGCGGCGGGGAGGGAGAGCCTCCTCGTCCGCCGGTTGATCGATCAGGGCATCCGCGATCCGCGCGTGCTGGCCGCGTTCGCGCGGGTGCCGAGATCGTTCTTCGTGCCCGACGAGGCGCGGGACGAGGCCGAAGCCGACCGCCCGCTCGAGATCGGCTGCGGCCAGACCATCTCGCAGCCGTACGTGGTGGCGGCGATGATCGAGGCGCTGGAGATGACCGGTCGCGAGCGCGTGCTGGAGGTGGGGACCGGCTCCGGGTACGCGACGGCGATCCTGGCGGAGATGATGCCGGTCAGCGCGGAGATCCGCAGCGTCGAGATCATCCCCGAGCTCGCCGGCCGCGCCGGGCGCGTGCTGGCCGAGCTGGGCTACGGCAACGTCCAGCTGCGCGTGGGAGACGGCGCGCTCGGCTGGCCCGAGGCCGCCCCGTTCGACGCCATCCTGGTCTCGGCGGCGCCGTACGAGGTGCCCCCGGCGCTCCTCGATCAGCTCGCGCCTGGCGGCCGCCTCGTGCTGCCGGTAGGCCCGTCCCCGGAGCAGCAGGAGCTGCAGCTCTGGCGGCGCGTTCCTTCCGGCCGCCTGGAGAAGCGCGGTCTCATGCAGGTGCGCTTCGTGCCGCTCACCGGGTCGTCCCAGCGCAGCGTACACTGACCGCCGATGCAAGGCGGCGGCGTGCAGGCAGTCCAGCTCGTCTTGTTGCTGTTGCTCGTGTTCGTGGTGGTGTTCGGCGCGCTCGCGCGCAGGCTGCAGACGCCGTTCCCCATCGTCCTCCTCATTGCAGGTCTCGCCCTGAGCTTCATACCGGGAATCCCGCGGGTCACCCTGGATCCCGACTTCGTCTTCTTCGTCTTCCTGCCGCCGCTGCTCTACGCGGGCGCCTGGACGACCTCCTGGCGCGACTTCTCGTACAACCTGGTCAGCATCTGCTCTCTCGCCTTCGGCCTGGTCGCTTTCACCGTGCTCGGCGTGGCGTTCTGCGCCAGGTGGGCCTTCGGCGGCTTCGACTGGCGCCTGGGGGTCGTGCTCGGCGCGGTGGTCGCTCCCACCGACGCGATCGCCGCGACCACCATCGCCAAGCGGCTGGGGCTTCCGCGGCGCATCGTGGACGTGCTCGAGGGCGAGAGCCTGGTGAACGACGCCACCGGTCTCTTGGCGCTCGAGTTCGGCATCGCGATGGTGGTCTACGGCCAGACCCCGGATGTCGGCGAGGCCGCGCTGCGGCTTTGCTGGCTCATCGCGGGCGGGATCGGCATCGGCCTCGTCCTCGGACGCTTGATCGAATGGCTCGAGCTTCGCATCGACGACGCACCCATCGAGATCACCACGAGCATCCTGGTGCCGTACGCTGCCTACCTCGCCGCGCAGGCGGTGCGCTCCTCGGGCGTCCTCGCGGTGGTGGCGTCCGGCCTCTACCTGAGCCGGCAGAGCACGCGCTTCTTCTCTCCGCGCGTGCGGATCCAGATCTACGCGGTGTGGAACGCCTTGACGTTCATCCTGAACGGCGTGGTGTTCGTCCTCATCGGGCTGCAGCTCCCCTACGTGCTGGCCGGCATCCGCGGGCAATACGGCCTCCGCGCCCTGCTCCTCTACGGCGCGCTGTTCAGCGCGGTGGTCGTCCTGCTGCGCCTGTTCTGGGTCTTTCCCGGTGCTCGCCTCGCCTACTTCATCCGGCGGCGGATCCTCGGGCAGAGGGAGAACACGCCCCCGGCGCGGCAGATCTTCGTGGTCGGCTGGACGGGCATGCGCGGGGTCATCGCGCTGGCGGCGGCCCTGGCGCTGCCCCAGATGCTCTCGGACGGAAGGCCGTTCCCGCAGCGCAACTTGATCATCTTCCTCACCTTCTGCGTCATCGTCGTCACGCTGGTGGGGCAGGGGTTGAGCCTGCCGGTGGTGATCCGGGCGCTGGGACTGGCGGGGAACGAAGGGGCGAACTGCGAGCTGGCCGAGGCGCAGCGCATCGTGCTCGAGGCGGCGCTGCGGCACATCGAGGAGGGGCGCCCCAGGGACGACCCGCGCTGGGCGGGGTTCTACGACGATCTGGCGCAGCACTACCGGGAGCGCCTGGAAGCGCTCGCGGACTCGCCAGACGGGAACGGCCCCGAGGGGCACCGCAAGTACGTCGATCTGCTGCGCGAGGTCATGCAGGTGGAGCGGGAGACGGCCATCCGGCTCCGCAACGAGGGCCGCATCAGCGACGAGGTGCTGCGCCTGATCGAGCACGACCTGGACCTGCGCGAGGCGCGCATGATGGGAGGCGTGCTCGAATGACGATCAACGCCGCCGACGAGCCGCTGGAATGCGTCCTGGTGCGCAGCGGGCAGGAGCCGGTGGTGGTGAACCTCGACATCGAGGGCGTCGAGCAGCCGCAGGCCGTCGAGTGGGTGGACCCGATCCACAGGACGCGCCGCCAGGTCAAGAGCGGCGCCGGCACTCTCGTGGTTGGGCGAGGCGGCGCCGCCGCGCTAAGCTGGTCCGATGCCTGCCTGCCCGGTGTGCGACACGGACAACCCGCAGACCGCGGTCGAGTGCGCCAATTGCGGGCGGGTCCTCCGCAGGCCGACCGAGGTGCCCGGCTTCGCGCCGCCCGTCGACGGGCTAGAGCCGACGCTGCACGCCGCCGCCGAGGCGCAGGTGGAGCGCGTCCCCGAGCTGGAGCCGACCGCGGTCGCGCCGCGCTCGCTACGCGCGCCCGAGGAGCGGCTCGAAGTGGAGCGGACGCCTTACGAGGCGAGTGGCGAGCCGCAGAACTGGTCCCCCGGGCCGCTGGAGTTGGAGAGCGGGCGGGACGAGGACACGGATCCCCGCACCCCGCCGCCGGTCGACTCCGGCGCTTGCCCGTGGTGCGGCGCCGTTTCCGCGTCGGCGCTGTGCGATTCGTGCGGACGGCAGCGCGCGCGGTATTTCGCCCCGCCGCTTCCCGCGCCGGACGCGCAGGCGTCCGCCGGTGACGCCGTGCTCTGCCCGGCGTGCTTCGCGCGCGTCGCGCCGGGCGCGCGCTGCGCCGAATGCGGCGTACCCCTTCCCGTACGCCAAGCCTGATGCGCAGTTCCTCCTCACCGAGCCTCCGCTCCGTGGATTGACTTGCCCGAGCTCGCGCGCCATAGAGAGCCGCCCATGGTCCAGCGGCACGGCACCGAGGAGCTCGAGGCCGAGCTGCGCCGGCTGCAGGAGGCTTCGCGCGCGCGTCGCTCGGTCGACGGCTTTGCGCGCGCCGCGCTGGAAGGGTTCGTCTGGGCCGTGCTCAGCGGCGTGTGCGGCAAGCTCGCGTGGGACTCGACGCGGCTGCCGCTCTTCTTCTACCCGCTGGCGGTCATCGACGGGTGGCTCCTTTGGGACGGCGTGCGCTCCTACCTCCGGGCGCGAGCCCAGCTGCGCGCCGAGCGCGCGGCGCTGCGCCGCCTGCGCCAGGTCCGTGCCGAGCTCGGCATCGATCCGCCGGAGGCGAGGCCGTGAGCGTGCTGCCCGGGCGGTTCATCGTCTTCGAGGGTCTCGACGGCGCGGGGACCACCACGCAGGCGCAGCTCCTCGC
>Ga0209690_1002159_pt1 | contig 11211 bp, 7 predicted proteins | sample GraSoiAngelo_150_FD_186164 | JGI IMG/M metagenome (GOLD analysis project Ga0209690, IMG submission 186164) | Grasslands soil microbial communities from the Angelo Coastal Reserve, California, USA - 14_1009_09_40cm (SPAdes) (version 2) | ecosystem: Environmental > Terrestrial > Soil > Grasslands ...
CGGCGACAAGTGCATGTAGCGCATCATCATCAGATCGGCATGGCCTGCCAGTTCCTTGATCTCCATCGCCGTCGCTCCGCGCGCTGCCGGAATTCAAGCACGTCCTGGCGCGACAAGACGGTTGGATTCCAGCCGCCTCAGGAGCCGAATCCAGGCGCGAGCATCCGGGTCATCCGTTCGGGATTCCGGATCTGCTGTGCCGACATCCATACGTCCGCAGACTGGACCTCGGCACGGCCTGCGTCGCCGCCCGCCAGCTGACCATGGCGGCGGCGCGCAGCGGCTGCGCAGAGGGCCATTTCGGCCGCATCGAAGCCCTGGGCGGCCTCTTCCAGCAGTGACAAGGCGCGGTCGCTCTTCCGCCGCATCGCCTCGACGCCGGCGCGCAACAGCAAACCAGTCGGTCGCAACGCAGCGATCCGCCCACGCTCGAGATCGTCGGCGGCGTGCTCTGCGTCCCCGAGGAACGTCTTCGCTGCCGATGGATCGCGGGACTCCTCAGCTGCCGCGAGCGCGCTCGCGCCGCGCATCAGGACCATCGTCGCTCGCGCATAGGCGATCCGAGGCAGCATCGAGCGTCGGAACGCAGGCCAGCTTGCCCGCATGCGGTCCCACGCACGCCTGCCTTCGCCGGCGTAGAGATCAACGGACGCCTCTCCTAGAAGCATGTTCCAGTGCTGGAGTTGAAACCCCGCGTACGACCACTGCCCCCGCGCCAGCCTGCCCTGGTGGCGCGCTTCCTCCGCATGATCGGCCGCGAGCCAGGCGATGTTCGAGTGCCCGGTCCGTAGCATGGTCATGGCGAAAAGGTCGCCACGAAACTGCGCGTCCTCAAGCTGCGGCGTCAGCCGTCGCATGATTTCGCCTGTCTCTCCGAGGCGAAAGCATGACCCGATCGCATAGAGGCGCGCGGCATCGAGCTCCCAGGCGACGCCCGTACATTGGTCGCGAAGGAGCTCGGCAGCCCGATCGCAGTAGCGGCGCGCCTGCTGCCAGCGTCCATCGAGAAAGGCGATGGTGCCTTGGGAAAGATCAACCATGCCCGTGAGGTAAGACTGCCCTATCCGGTCCGCGATCGACCGGGCGATCTGCAGGATCCGCTCGGCGCGTTGCCGAGCGCTCCCGCCCGCAGTTGCGACGTGTATCGCTTCGAGAGTGAGCGCCACGCCAACTCGCAAAGGCTCGCCGCCGCGCAGGGCGAGCAGTGTCAGGCGCGCCGTGAAGTCGGCGCCGTGGATCACGTCGATGAAGCTCAGGCCGGTCATCGCCGACCGGCACACGTCGATGCGCAGGAGCTCCCGAGGATCGATCGCCGCGGCGTCTCGCTCGCGATAGGAGAGCCCGCGGAGCCTGATTTTCGCACGTCCCAGAAGCAGGCTGATCAGCGCACCCTGGGGAGTCGCAGGCATCCGCATCCCGATCGATTCGAGAACGATGCGCAGGACCGCCATGCCTTCGGAAAGGTGACCGCTCTGCAGATACTGCTCCGCGGCGCGCCGGCGGAAGTCGAGGGCTTGCGATGCCCCAGAGGCTTCCGCTGCCGCCAGGAACGCCTCACCCGCTTCCCTGCCCCGCCCGGCGTTCGCCAGCGACGTCGCAAGGTCGATCTGGATCTGAAGGCGAGCCGGGGCATCCGGCGCCGTGAGCTCGAGCGCAAGCCGGTAGAGCCGCGAAGCGCGGTCGAACGCAAGCGCTTCCGCCGCCGCTCGCGCGGCCCGGATGGCGTATTCGGCCGTGCGGGCGAGCTCGCCGGCGGCGTGGAGGTGCGTCGCCAGGACCTCGGGGTCGGCGCCGCCCCACCCTTCGAGCGCGGCAGCCAGCGCGGCATGCACTTCGCGGATCCGCGCGCCGTCAAGGTGCTTCACGACCGTCTCGCGAATCCGATCGTGGTACGCCTCGAGATTGTCCCCAGACCCACGCGCCAGCCGGCCCGTTCTCAGTATGGCCAGTGCCCCGAACGCGTTCTCCGCAGCGGCGGCGCGAAACGCGCAGCCGGCATCGATCGGCCCGCCCGCGACGCTGATCACCTCCAGCAGCCGGCGCGGCTCGGGCTCGAGCCGAGCGGTGCGCGCGAGCAGCATCTCCTCGAACGAGGCCGGCGCCGAGTGCCCCTGCTCGACCAGCTCGGCGACGAAGAGCGGATTGCCTGCCGCTTCGCGCGCGACTTGCGCCGCGCGGACGGCGTCGGCGGCGGGCAGCAAGGCATTTGCCAGCTCGCGTGCGTCGTCATCTTGCAGAGGCTGCACTTGAAGCTCGCGCAGGCCATCGGGCGCCTGCGCGCGCATGGCCAGCACGCACGGGCTTCGCGCGCCGTCGTCGGTCCGATAGGTCAGGACGATGAGCGCCGCAGGCGCATCCGGCGGCCGTACCAGATCGGCCAGGAGCGCGGCGCTGTCCACGTCGCCCCACTGCAGGTCGTCGATCCAGAGGACGAGCGGACCCCGGTCGGCGATCCGCGCGAGCAACTCCTTGAGCGAAGCGAACGCCCGCCGCTTCTGCTCGTGCGGGTCGGGGCTTTCCGCGCTCGCGGGTATCGGCGCGTTTGCCACCGTTTCCGCCCGCTGTAGCACGGGGAAGAGCCGCACCAGAGGCCGCACATCGCGCGGCAGGAGCGCATCTGCGTTGTGCCCGAGGTGTCGCAAGTAGCGCGCGAGCGAGTCAATCAGGCTGTCGAGCGCCTTGTAGGGCACCGTCTCTCGCTCGTAGCAGCGGCCGGCCAGCACCGTCGCGCGCGGGTCGCCGCGCACGCCCTCGAGGAAATGCTCGACCAGCGCCGTCTTGCCCATGCCCGACGCGCCGTGGACGTGAACAGTCAACGCGGCGCCTTTACAGGACTTCGCATAGGCGGACGCAAGCGCTTCCAGCTCTGCGCGGCGGCCGATGAAAACGAAACGAGGGGGGCGGTCCCTTTCGCCAGCCGTTACGCTCCCGCCGAGACGCGCCAGCACCTCCTTCCCTGTGGGGCGATCCTGTGGCGAGCGCTGCAGAAGCCCCATGCAGAGAGAATCGAGATCGGCAGGCACCCCCGCTAGCTTGCCGGGCCGCATCGGGTCGCGCAGCCATTTCGCTTCCACCACTTCGAGCAACGTCCCACCGAAAGGAGGGCTTCCGGTAAGGACCTCGTAGAGCAATGCGCCGACGCCGTACCAGTCGCTCTCCGGACCGAGCCGGCCGCGCGTGGTCTGCTCTGGCGACATGTACGCGGGAGTGCCGACCAGGGCTTCGCCGATGGATTGGCCCGGATCGACGCGGCGCCGCTCGATCGCGAGGCCGAAATCGAGCAGGACGACCCTTCCCTCGCGGGTGACGAGCACGTTGGAAGGCTTGATGTCGCGGTGGAGCCGGCCTGATTTGTGGATCTCATTCACTCCGATGGCCAGCTGAAGCAGCGCGGGCCTCAGGCGAGCGAAATCGCACTCTCGCCGCGGTCCCGGCAACGCGAAGCTTCTCTCGGAGTGAGCCGGCCAGGAAAGCGTCCGAGACGTCAGCAACGTCTCATTGGTTGGCGGGGACGGCGAGTGCTGGACGGAGGTCCTGGCCGCCTCGCCAGACTCCTTTCGCCAAACCCAAGCGCGGAAATCCACGCCTTCGACGAGCTCCATGGTGAAGAACCACTGGTCCCCCTCTGAAATCAGCTCGTAGAGCGTAACGAGATTGGGATGCGCGACGTCCGCAAGCGCCCGGAACTCGTTCTTCAAGTAGTACAGTTCGGAGGGAGCAAAGCGCTGCAGCGTCTTCAGCGCCACGTCCCGGCCGCGCTCAGAGTCGTGCACGCGATAGACGACGCCCATGCCGCCCGCGCCCAGCTTCGACAGAACGCGGAAACGCTTGGTGCCGGAGAACTCCTGCTCCGCCATCTCGAGCACCTGCCGCTTCTCTTGAGGCCGTACCTCTTCGACGCTTACGCAGATGAGGCCACACGCTACACCTTTCGCTCGACGGAACGTTCTAAGCCGGAAGTCTGAGTTCCGGGGCCAGGGCATTCCGGCCGCGGCTCGGCGGACCGCAGCTTTCCCCGAGCAGAGACAGTTCGTCCCGCCGCGTCTCGTGTATTGTCGACTGCGGCATGCAGAGTGAGGACAACCAGGGTTCCGGCCACCTGCGTTCGACGTTGACCGTCCGGACGGCGGCGATTCCGGCCGTCCGCAAGCTCGCCAGCGCGCCATCGGCCGCGTCCGCAATCATCTCGAAGATGTTTCGTCTCCTCGGTCGAGAAAGCGTTCGATCGCGCGCGCCGACTCTTCGGCTCGCGTCAGCAGGAAGAGGTGGCCGCAATCGCGCGTTGGCCATCGGCACGATCGGGTCGTCCGCGCCCGCCATCACCAGCGTCGGCTGTCGCAGGGAATGCAGCCAGTGGATGCTCGTCCAGCCGGCAGCGGCCGCGAGCTGGAGGTAGTAACCGAGCCGCGACTGCCACCGCACGTGCCGGAAGACCTCCGCGGCAAGCCCAGGATTCTTTCGGAAGTCGCCGCCGTAGATGTCGCCGGCGACGCGCCGGGCGTAGTCGGCGCTCATGAAGCGGGCAGGAGTGCGTTCCCGCGCGCACCATCTCGATCGAAAAAGTGCGCGAGGCGATCATGTTACGGGATGGCCCGGAGGTCTTTGCGCAGGATCTTGCCCACCGCCGACTTGGGCAGCGCGTCGAGGAAGCGGATCTGTTTTGGCACCTTGTACGCCGCGAGCCGGCATGCGCAGTGTCCGATCAGGTCCGCCTCGGTGAGCGCGGCGCCCGGCGCGCGGACGACGAAGAGCCTGACCGCCTCGCCCCTCCTTTCGTCCGGCTTCCCGACGCAGGCGCATTCAGCCACACCCGCGCAGGCGGCAGCGACCGCCTCGACCTCGTTCGGATAGACGTTGAAGCCGGAGACGATGATCATGTCCTTCTTGCGATCGACGATCTTGAGGTAGCCCTTGGCGTTGAAGACGCCGATGTCGCCGGTGCGGAAGTAGCCGTCGGCCGTGAAAGCCTGCCGGGTCGCTTCCGGCTTCTGCCAGTAACCGTTCATCACCTGGGGGCCTTTGGCGCAGATCTCGCCCTCCTCGCCGATGGCGGCCTCACGGTCATATGCGTCGAGCAGCTTGATCTCCGTGGACGGCAGCGCCAGGCCCACGGTCGCCGAGAAGCGCGCGCCCGTGTTCGGGTTGAGCGTGAGGATCGGCGACGTCTCCGAGAGGCCGTAGCCTTCGACGATGTCCTTGCCGGTGATCGCCTTCCAGCGCGCTGACGTCGTCGGCAGCACCGCCGCGCCGCCACCGATCGTCAGCCGGAGGCGGGAAAAGTCCACTTCCCTGATCTTCGCGTGCATGACGAGGCAGCTGAAGAGCGTGTTCACGCCGGTGAAGGCGGTCGGGCGCGCCTTCTCGGCGTCGAGATGCTCAACGCCGAGCGCCTCGACGCGAAGGCGTTCCTCGCTGCAGCCGGCATCGATGGAGCGGCGGTGGACGCTCCGGGCGCGCGCGTTCCGACCGAGAAGATCAGTCGCCTCTGGGAGATCGCCGCCGAGCGATCGGGCAATCCCGCCATCGGGCTCGCGCAGTCGCAGGTGGTGAGGCCGGCGAGCTTCGACGTGGTGGGCTACACGATGATGTCGTGCGCAAATCTGAAGGCCGCGTTCGATCGCCTGGTGCGCTACCTGCGCATGCTCAGCGACGCGCTGACCATCCATCGGACCGAGGAGCGCGGCCGCTACCGCGTCTCGTTCGATCTCCGCGGCGGCGAACGGCCGATTCCGCGACAGCGGATGGAGTTCATTCTCGTCACGGTGGCGACGTTCTGCCGCTGGGTCAGCGGACGCGACGTCAACCCAGTGGAGGTCGCCATCTCGTATTGCCCTCCTCGCGATCCTGGGCCGTACCGCGCCGCCTTTCGCTGTCCGGTCACGTTCGACGCGCCGCTGAGCGGCCTGATCTACTCGGTCGACGACCTGGCGAAACCGCTCTCCACCTCGAACCCGGTGCTGGCCGCTCTGCACGATCGCTATGCCGGGGAGTATCTCGAGCACTTCGACCGCGACCGGACCAGCTACCGGGTGCGCGAGGTGATCATCCGCCGCCTGCCCGACGGCGAGCCGCGGCGCGATCAGGTGGCACGTGAGCTGTGCATGAGCGAGCGGACGTTGCAGCGGCGCCTGGACGAGGAAGCGTCGTCGTTCCTGCAGCTCTTGAACGACACCAGGCGCGAACTGGCTGAGCAGTATCTCAACCGGCTCCAGCTCTCGCTGGCACAGGCGGCGTACCTGCTCGGCTTTTCCGAACCGAGCAGCTTCTTCCGGGCCTGCAAGCGCTGGTTCGGGCTGCCGCCCGGGGAATATCGCCGCCACTTGCAACGGGTGCAGCCGGAGTCACACCAACGAACCACACCGCGGAGTCCTCGGACTTCCGTGGCGGCGATGGGTGAGAGCGTTTCTCACCGGCAGCTCACGAAGGGGTGGGGATCTGCTGAACGGATTGTCGCCGCAAGCCGCCTCTTGCCAGGAGGGCGTCCAACGAGAGAGGCCCCGCTCCTGCGCGCAGAAGGAATGCACAGACGAGGAGCTGCGCCCACTCGGAGCGCACCTCGTGCAGCACCGCCCAGATGCCGACCGTGGGCGGCGCAGGCGGCAGCGGAAGAGGTGAGGTGCCGAGGAACAAGGAGATCTTCGTCGAGAGAATTGCCACGACCATCTCGATGATGAACGGGATGGCAATGACTCGCGTGGCGAAGCCGAGGAGGAGCAGCGCGCCCCCGGCGATCTCGAGCACGCCGACGAAGTGGGCGGTGACTGCCGGCAACGGCATCCCCAACTTCGTGAAGCGGCCGACACCCTGGTTGACGAACACGAACTTGAGGATGCCTTCCCAGAGGAAGACCGAGCCCGCCATCAGTCGCAAGAGCAGCGTCGCGTCCGGTGCCGTTTCCGGTGGACCGACAATCCATGACCCGATGCGCTCGGCGACACTGCGACTCGTACCCATTTCCGATGCCATCATCCCGTCTCCCTCAGCAAGCGTTCGGGAGTGGAGACTCTCGCGTGGCCGTCTTGATTCCCGGGGAATAACGATGGCAACCTTTTTCGGGCTGTTTTCCCTTCCGACGACTAGCTGTGAAGTCTCAGGACGTCGTTCACTGAGAAGAGGTGTTCATCCGGCCTTCGGTCATCGGGCGGCCCGTCGTAGGTGTTCGAGCGAACGAGGAGCCAGTCTCGCCGGCTCCTCGTTCGCTTTCTTCGACTGGTCCTGCGCTTGTCGTGGATCAGTCATGCTCTGCGATGACGATCGCCTTGCTTCTCTCGGGCCGTTCCTTCTCGATGGGAGGCAGATAGCCAGCCGCCGCGACAGCTCGTGCTTCATCCGAGCTCGTCGCCATCGATAGCACCACGCCAGGTGAAGAATTGGTGAGCGAGCGGCTAGCCAGTGCCCGCGCTTCATCGGTGGTGGTTGCGCCGCCCATGGGGACTACTGCATTCGCGTTCGATGCTTTCCCGGCCAGCACCCGGGCCTCGTCGCTGCTCGTCGGAAGCGGGTTCGCACGACAGACGCCCGCTGCACCCGAAAGTACGACTGCGGCGGCGAGCGAAAGGCTGAGCTTCGAGAACCTCTGATTCGTCTTCAGCATGGATCTCCTCTTTGGGATTTTGGGAAGTCTTGCGAGTTCCTTCAGACGCAAGTCCCATGCCCCGCCTTCGGGGGGCCTCCTGCCGGCGCAACCTCGCTCCGGTCACTGCGAGATGGTCTCGTCTCCGTCCGTGACCACACGCAACACAAAGGCATTCGCCACACGCAGCCGCAGTAGCGCCGTAGTAGCGCCATCGATGTCGTCCAAGCGCCTCGGGCTGGTTGCCAGAGCGCGACGGTTCCCTACCGCGCGCGCCCTCCTACGGATGCCGAGGGTGCTCCTTCCCCTCGGTCTTTCGCCGCTAGGGCTTCATGTGCACGCGCGCCCAATCGGCGAAGGACGTGAATCCGCCGGGCACAAGCGCGTGGGCAGCACGGATGTGCGCCTCGTGCTGCGGGCCAAAGTAGGTGTGCTCGGCGAAGTACTGGAACGTCTCCCGAACCTCGTGGGCGCCGGGATAGGAGACGTCGTAGACATCCGCCGGCACCTGCACCGCCATCAAGTGGTGCCCGAGGGCATTGAGCGTCTTGGCGAAATCGTTCCAGGAATACCTGCCGCCGCACACCGCGAGGACGCTTCCATCCGGCAATTCGTCTCCCGCGGCGAATGCGGCAGCGACGGTCCGCCCGACCTCGGTGACATCACCGGCGTGGATGACGCGCAGCGCGGGGTCCATCGGCACCGCCCAGCCGCGCCCGCCGTTCGGGAGGGGCTGAGGAGCCATCACCCCGAGGAAGTTCTGGAAGTAGAAGGGCGCCTGCTTCTCATGGCCTCTATGACCGACCGGCGATGTCGCCGTGATCGAAAGGAGCAAGATCGTTCCGCTGGTCGCACCATACGCCGTGATACGAAACACTGTCCCACCAGTGGCACAATGGGCTGCGGCCTCGCGCGTACGACCGGAACCGACATCGATGATCGTAAGCTGCCGAATAAAGGGCGCGAAATGAGAACCAGGCCCTCCGTGATGATGAGATCGATCGCTCCTCGATTTGGACGGTAGCGGATCCGGTAGGACTGCAGGCAGAGTGTCAGCCAGGGAGCCGCGCGAGGCACGCCATCGCTCGAAGGCAACCATAGAGGTACCGTGATCACTGCTTTGTCCGTCACGGGTCACCAACACCTGGTTCGTCGATCGTCTGAGCTTCCAGGTGTCGAGGTCGTTCGCGGAGTGCACATCGGTCCGCCCCCGAAGTGGCATTTCATCCCGATGGTGCAGATCCACGTCGTGGAGGCCGGCGCTGCGCGGATTTGGTGCTGCGGACGCAGCCATGTGGTTGGTCCCGGAGACGTGGTCGTGAACGCTCCAAACCACAATCCGCGCATCGACGAGCGGCTCACGCCGTTTGCGAGCACGTTACGGGTCTACCTCGCTCCTTGCTTGTTCGACTCACTGACGCGTCCCGCGGGCGGACCGCTCAGCGAAGCGTTTACCCTCGAGGTCATCAGAGACTGGAGAGTTGCGCAGTTACTAGAGGCCTTGGCCCAGGACATCGCTGAGGGAGAGCCAGGCACCCTCCTCGAGCGCGAACTCGGAGAGTTGGTCGAGAAGTCCGCAAGGTTGCTGCGGACACGAAACAAAGGCGACCTGACGCCTCTGGCCCGACGACCCGAGATCGAACGTGCTCGTCACCTGCTGCAAGAGCGCTTCGACCAGCCGGTGAGACTCGAGGAACTGACCCAAGCCAGTGGCATGAGCAAATTCCACCTGCTCCGCCTCTTCCGGGATCTCGTCGGGAAGACGCCTCATGCTTACCAGATGCATTTGCGGATCGCCCGTGCCCGCGAGCTGCTCGATCGTGGCGTCCGTTCGGTCGACGTGGCGTTCATGTGCGGGTTCACGGATCAGCCCCACTTCAGCCGCTGCTTCAAGGAAATCGTGGGATACACGCCCGGGACATTCGCGCGGTTCGCATAAGGCAGTAGACGGCAGCGAGCCGTCCGCCGGCGAGAAGAACTTCGCTAGTGCCCTTCGAGCCACGGCCAGATACGGTGAGCACATCACCGAGGAGCAATCGGCGTAACGCAGGCGAGAAACGTCGTACGGCGGCGCGACACGATAGCGAAGCAGCAGCGCAGGAATGCGACGTTTCTCGCCTGCGTTACGCCGATTGTGGCGTGGCGGAATACGTGACGTGTAGTGACGACTCCGCGGATCGACATCGGACACCTCGCGCAACACGAATTGCGCAGGCGCCTTTTCATTCCCCCGGGAATAGCCGCTGCACCGAGCTAGTCATCTCGCCCGATGCCGTTCCGGTTCCCCCGCCATCGAGGTGTCCGATGAAGAGAGCGTTGCTTCTACCACTGAGCCTTGGCCTTCTTGCCGCCGCCTGCGGCAATCCTTCCGCCAGTCCAGCCGGTCGCACAGAAGACGCAGCTCGCCTCGTTTCGTCTGCGTCGCCCACTCCCTCAGTCGACCCGGTGCTCCAATGGAACAGGATTCTCCTTTCGATCGTCCGCACCCCCGGAGCGCAGCCGGCGACCGTCCACCCGACGCGCAGCTTCGCGATGCTGCATGCCGCAATCTACGACGCCGTCAACGCCATCGATCGAACGCACGCCCCTTACCTGATCCGTCTCCGCAATGCGCCTCGGGGAGCGTCGCAACAGGCAGCCGCCGCGAGCGCCGCACACGACGTGCTCGTTTCCTTGTATCCGGCGTTGAGCGTCCAGCTCGATGCACAGTTCGACCAATCACTGACGGACCTTCCCGACGGAGAGGGGAAGAGGCAAGGGGTCGCCATCGGAGCCGAAGTCGCTCGCCGCATCCTGATGCTGCGAGCTGACGATGGATCCGCGGCGCAGCCGCTGAATTACATCTTCGGCACAACGCCGGGTGCATATCAGTCGACACCGCCGAACTTTCCGGCTCAGCCTCAGTTCACGCATTGGTCCCATGTCAGACCATTTGCTCTCGAGCGCGCCAATCAGTTCCGGCCGGGGTCGCCGCCCTCGCTGACCAGCAGCGCCTACAGCAATGCCTTCAATGAGGTGAAATCGCTCGGACCTGCAGCCGGCAGCACAGCAACTGCGGATGACGCCCTGACCGGCCGCTTCTGGAACGGTGCCATACAGAACTACTGGAACGAGATTGCACGGACCGCATCCGTCGTCGCTAGCCTGACGACGGCGCAGAACGCGCGCCTCTTCGCACTGCTGAACCTCGCGTTCGCGGACAGCGTCATCGCCTTCTACGACGCGAAGTACGTTTACAACTTCTGGCGGCCGGTGACCGCGATTCGGGCCGCGGACACCGATGGCAACGCAAAGACCGATGCCGATCCGAACTGGCTTCCGGAAGTCGGCAAGACGGCGCCGGATCCTTCCTATCCTGGCGCGCACGCCGTCATCAGCGCTGCCGCAGTTGCAGTGCTCACGGACGTTCTTGGAACCGAGCCCTTCGAGTTCAGCGTCACGTCCGAAGTGATGCCCGGGGCGGAACGCTCGTTCGAGTCCTTTGCCGCGGCCGCCCAGGAAGCTACGCTGAGTCGGATTTTCGCCGGACAGCATTTCCGATTCGATCTCAGCGCAGGGCGGGTCGTTGGCCTGCAGGTCGCCGATCTCGTGCTCGATCACTTCCTGACTCCGCGCGACGACGAGGAGCTCGAGCGCGA
>Ga0209690_1002160_pt1 | contig 11207 bp, 7 predicted proteins | sample GraSoiAngelo_150_FD_186164 | JGI IMG/M metagenome (GOLD analysis project Ga0209690, IMG submission 186164) | Grasslands soil microbial communities from the Angelo Coastal Reserve, California, USA - 14_1009_09_40cm (SPAdes) (version 2) | ecosystem: Environmental > Terrestrial > Soil > Grasslands ...
GGACCAGCGCGGCCACGGCGTCCAGCTCGAGGATTCGTATCGGTCGTGGAGAGGCGACCACCCGCCGCCAGCCGCGGCCCGAGTCCTCCACCATCGCCCAGCCCTCGCGTGCTCGCAGCTCCGCAGCCTCGGCAGCTGGGAACCACGAGCCGATGGGCTTGGTCGGATTCGACAACGCAGGGTCCGTCTCGCTAACCACGGTATGGGTGATGACTGCGACCACCGTTCGATCGACCCCGGTCGCCCGGAGCTCGTTGGTCAGCGCGCCGCTGACGATGTAGCCGATGCCACCCTGCGAGTCCGCCACCGCGACGTCGAGTCCGATGCGCGGGATGTTGGTGTCGATGCGGGCGACGATGTCGGAGCGGCGAAGGATGAAGCCGGCCTGGGGCCCGTTGCCGTGCGTCACCACGACTGTCCATCCGTCGGCCACCATGGCGGCGATCTCGTGCGAGATCCGGGACGCGGCTATGAACTGATCGGCGATGCTGCCGTGCTGGTTGTCCGGCACCAGGGCGTTGCCACCGATCGCGACCACGGCGGTGCGGTTGCTCACAGCCCGGCTTCGACGGCGGCCAGCGCCTCGACGAAGCACGCGATCGGCGCGCGAGCGATGCCGGCGCCGATCTGACCGACACCTGGACGGCGGTGCGCGATCCCCGTGTCGATAACCGGCGCCGAGCCTGTGTCCAGCACCTTGCGCAGGTCGATCCCGGTCGGGCTTCCGAGGAATCCCAACGGCGGCAGCTGGAAGTCGCGGCTGCGGGCGAGCGTTATGTCCGCCATCTCGACCGTGTAAGCCATCGCGTCCGCCGGCGTGCCGCCGACGAATCCGACGACCGCCGGCGCCGCCGCCATCGCGAAGCCGCCGATGCCGGCCGTCTCGGTGATCGCGCTGTCGCCGAGGTCAGGGTTAGCGTCCTCTGGACCGTAGCCCGGGAAGTACAGGCCGTCCGGAACCGGCGCCGGCGTGACGAACCAGCGCTCTCCGCAGCCGCTCACGCGAATGCCGAAGTCGACCCCGTTGCGCGCCATCGTGGTCACGAGCGTGGAGTGGGGGACGCCCTCGCCCGCCGCCGTCATCAGCTTGCAGGCCGCCATGTTGGCGTTGAGCGCGAAATGGTTGTTGTCGCGCATGAACTCCAGGACGCGTACGCCCGCCTCGCCCTGCCGCGCCAGGGCGGGCGCCAGCTGCCTGCTCCACAGCGAGGTCGAGCCGACGTTGCGGTTGTGGCACTCGTCGCCCATTTGCAGCGCCTGCGCGATGTTCGACTTCATGTTGATCGGCTCCTTCAGCGAGCGGAGGGCGGCCCCCAGCGTGGGCCCGACCTCCGCGACCATCCACCGCAGCTTGGTCAGCACCTCATCGTCGTTGGCGCCGAAGCGCAGCGCCTTGCCGATTCCCTCGTTGAGGTTTGAGTACGCGCGCCTTCCCGTCGAAGGGTCCTCGAGCACGTAGACCGGCATCGAGGGCGAGATGAGCCCCGCCATCGGGCCGACCGCGTCGTGGTGATGGCACGGCGCGAACCTCACGTCACCCGACGCCGCGATCTCCTCCGCGCGTACCAGGTCCGGCGCCCAGCCCTCGAGCACGATCGCGCCCGCGACCGCGCCGCGCATCGGGCCACACATATGCTCCCACTCGATCGGGGGCCCGGCATGGAGCAGCAGCCGGCCTTCGGCCAGGGCGGGTATCGCCTCGCGCGCGGCGACGACGTCGAGCAGCACGGCCTGCGCCGCCAGCACCAGCTCGATCGCGATCGCGTTGGCCTTCTCGATCCGCTCGTCGTTCATGAGCCGCGCGAGCCGCATCGCCGCGTCCGCGTCGCCCAGCGCGGGCGGACGCCAGTCGAGCGTGATCACCGAAACCCCGGCGGCGGCGATCGGCTCCGCGAAGCTGGCGAGCCCGACGTTGACCGCCTTCAGCTCACCGGCCATCAGCTCGTCGAGCCCGCTCACACCCGCGCCCCCACCAGGTCGGCCGCCAGCTGGACCGCCGCCGTGCTGCTCGGCGCCAGGACCGCGCCCGCCTCGGAGAGCTCGCGGTGCTGCGCAGCCAGGCCCTGACGGTCGCCGGGCGTGCCGCACACGAAAGCGATGACCAGCGGCCCGCCCTCCGCCTCCCTGATCGCGGGCGCCAGCGCCCCGGCCGGGTCGTCGGCCGAGCCCGTGCCCAGCACGACGTCGAGAAGGACGACCGCGGTGTCCGGTGCTTGGATCGCCGCGCGCACGAACTCGACCCTCAGGGTCGGGTCGATCATCGGGTGGGGACGGCCGACGGTGAACTGGTCCGCGCCGAGGTCGAGCACGAGGTGGCCGGGTGGGAACGCGATCGGATGGCCGCTCACCCAATGGCCGATCGACGTCTTGACGTCGCCCAGCAGCAGGCTCGCCTCGTAGGCGAAGGTGCCGCCGGAGAAGATCGCCCGGATAGCGGTCCGGCCGCCGGCGACCCTTGTCGCGACCGGCGGTGCGGGCGCGGCGTGCATGGTGCGACCGAGTGACAGGCCGCATGCGATCCCGGCGGCCTCCGCCAGTGTGGTGGCGGGGTGCACGTTCGGCGCGGTCGCCTCGAGCTTCGAGCCGATGAAGTTGACAACGACCTGCTTTTCCGAGCGGGCTGCCCGCTCCATCACCTTCTGGGCCACGCTCGGCGCCGGCGGCTTGGACACGAGCACGACGACCTTGGTGGCGGGGTCGGCGTCCAGCGCCTCGAACGCGAACAGCATCGAGCGGGCCCCGACCTTCTCCGACAGGTCGTGGCTGCCCACGCCGATCAGCTGGCTCACGCCCGCGCCCCCGGCGTCGACGAGGCAGGAGATCTCCTGGCTGCCCGTGCCGGACGCCCCGATCAGACCGATGTCGCCGCGCCGGACCGCGTTCGCGAAGCCGAGCGGGACACCGTTGATGATCGCGGTGCCGCAGTCCGGGCCCATGACAAGCAGCCCGCGGTGCGAGGCCTCCTCTTTGAGCATCACCTCGTCCTCGACCGGCACGTTGTCGCTGAACAGGAAAACGTGCATGCCGAGCTTCAGCGCCTTCAGCGCCTCGGCCGCGGCGTACGCGCCAGGCGTCGAGATCAGGGCCAGGTTGGCGCCCGCCACCTGGGCCAGGGCGCGGGGCCGGCGCGTGCCATGCTCCCCTGCGGACGTCGGCGCCGGCAAGGCGGTCAGCCCGGTCTCCGCCTCCGCCAGCAGGCCGTCGACAAGGTTGTCCTCGGAGCGGACCGCGATCACCAGATCGTTCGGCCCAGCAGAGCTGCCGGCATCGTCCAGGAGCCCGGCCTCGCGCAGGATGTCCTTGTTGGCCGGCGTGCCCATCATCAGTGAGGCATCGTCGACCTCAGGCCGGGCCGTCAGCCCGGCGGCGATTCGCATCAGCACAACCGAGTCGAAGTACGCGTTGCGCTTGACCCGCGTTTTCGCGACCAGCGACATCAGGCGCAACTCTAGGCCTGGCCGCCTGCTCCGTCACTGGCGCCTCCCGCCCGAAATTCCGCCCTTGGACTAGCAGGATTCGCCATATAGTTCGGTGCGTGAGCGTGGCGCGGGTCGAGCCCGCGACGCACCGCGTCGGGATCACCGTCCGGGAGGCGCTCGTCCTGCCGTCCCTGGCGCGCGGCCGTCTGGCCGCCGGCGCCCGCGGCCTGGAGCGCCGGATCACCTCGGTGAACATGATGGAGGTCCCCGACATCGGGGCCTACCTGCGCGCCGGCGAGCTGCTGGTGACGACGGCCTATCCGCTGCGCGACGACGCCCGCGCTGTCAACGAGCTGGTCCAGATGCTCGCGTTGAAGGGCCTCGCGGGCCTCGCGCTGAAGCCCGGCCGCTACATCGAGGCCCTGCCGGGGGCCATGGTCGCGGGCGCCGAGCGCCTCGGCTTCCCGCTCATCGAGCTGCCCGACGACGCGTCGTTCAACGACATCCTGGCCGACGTGCTCGGCTCGATCCTGAACCGGCACGCGCTGCAGCTCGAGCGGGCCCGGGCCATCCACGACCGGCTGAACGCGGTCGCGCTCGCGGGCGGATCGCTCCACGAGCTGATCGACGCGCTCTCGTCGCTGGTCGGCCAGGCGAGTGCGGTGTTCGACATCCACGGCGAGGTGGTGGCGTCGGTCGGAGTGCAGCCTGTGTCGCGGTCTCCGCGCACCTTGCGTCCCATCCAGGCCGGCCCGCAGCGCCACGGCGAGATGGTGCTTTGGACGGACGAAGCGGAGCTCGGGTTGGACGGCGTCATAGCGCTGGAGCACGCAGCGACCATCGCCGCGCTGGAGATGGCGCAGGCGCGCCTGCTGCTGTCACGCGAGCAGCGCCACCGCGTGCTGCTGCTGGAGGAGCTCGTCTCGGGTCGCCCGCAAAACTCGGGCGAGATCGCGGAGCGTGTGGCGGCGTATGGATGGAATCTGGCCACGCCGCGGGCGGCGCTCGTCGCAATCGTGCGCAACGACGCCGGCGACTCGCCTGAGGTCGGCGGGCGTCCGCTGGAGGAGCAGCTCCTCACCCAAATGCGCTCGGTGCTGGGCCGTGAGGCGATCGGTTGGGGGCTGCGCTCAGGGATCGCGGTCCTGGCGGAGGCCGACGGATCCGCCGTGACGACCGTGAAGAGCGCCGCCGATCGCCTGGCCGCAGCCATCCGGCGCGAGCATCCGGCGCTGCACGTCGCGGTCGGGATCGGACGCGTTTGCGCCGGCGCCGAAGATCTTCATCACAGCTACCGCGAGGCGCAGGAGGCCGCGAGCCTCGGTCATGAGCTGAGGGGATCGGACTTCGTCATCAGTCGCGAGGAGCTGGGTGTCTACCGGCTGCTCCAGTCGCTGGTTGCCGACGAGACCCTGCGTCGCTTCTGCGAAGAGACGCTGAGGCCCCTGCTCGACTACGACACACGGCACCGCGGCTCCCTGGTGCGGACCCTGGAGACCTACCTGAGGCTCGACCGCAACAAGGCGGCGGCCGCGCGCGAGCTGTTCGTGCACTACAACACCCTTCGCTACCGGCTGCAGCAGATCTCGACTCTCACCGGCGGGCTCGACCGTCACCCGACGAGCCGGCTTGCTCTGGAGGTCGCGGTCCACGGGCTGAAGCTTCTGCGCTGAGCGCCCGATGGCTGGGCGGCATCGAGTGAGCCGGCGAGTCTTGCGCCTCAGCCGATCCTCGTGCACAGTACTTTCGGCGACATGATTGGCGAGCGTGCTGACTTCCGAAGCCTGGCCGGTGAGATCGCCGGCGAAATCATTCTGCCCGGTGACGCCGGCTACGAGGCGGGACGGCGGGTCTGGAACGGCATGATCGACAAGCGCCCACTGGGCATAGTCCGATGCTCCGGGTCCGGCGATGTCCTCGCGGCCATCGCCTTCGCGAGAGCCTACGGAATCGTCGTGGCGGTTCGGGGCGGAAGTCACAACATCGCGGGCAACGCGACGTGTGACGACGGCCTGGTGATCGACCTCTCGCCTATGAAAAGCATTGATGTTGATCAGACCAGGCGGAGGGTGCGAGTCGATGGCGGGGTCGTATGGGGTGAGCTCGACGCGGCGACGCAGAGGTTCGGACTTGCCACCAATGGCGGGCTGATGCCGTCCACCGGCATCGCCGGCTTCACCCTCGGCGGCGGCCTGGGTCACCTGATGCGAAGTTACGGCCTGGCTTGCGACAGCCTGGTCTCGGCTGAGGTGGTGACTGCCGACGGTCGCAAGCTCATGGCGAGCGCCGAACAGAATGACGATCTCTACTGGGCGATCCGCGGCGGCGGCGGCAACTTTGGCGTGGTGACCTCCTTTGAGTTCCGCCTCCACGAGGTCGGCCCAATCATGCTTGGAGGACGCCTGGGTTATCCGCTGGCTGACGGACCTGAAGTCTTGCGGTTCTATCGCGAGTTCATCGCCGGTGCACCCGACCAATTGATTGTCTATGCGGGCTTCTCGACAAGCCCCGAGGGCGAGCCGCGGCTCGGGATGCGCGCGGTTTTCAACGGCCCCATCGCCGAAGGCGAATCACTGCTCAAGCCGCTCCGCCAGTTCGGCACCCCGGTCCAGGATGACATCAAGCCACGTACGTACGTGGACATTCAGAAGATCGTCGAGCCGATGTTTCCGCCCGGTCGGCTCAACTACTGGAAGGCCAACTTTGTCGACATCTTGAGTGACGAGCTGATCGACCTTCTGGTCGCGGCTTACGGCCGAGTTCCCTCGCGGTACTCGAACATTGCAGTGGAACCGATGGGTGGCGTCGTCGCGCGCGTACCTGACACTGACACTGCCTTCCATCACCGCGCACCCGCTTACAGCCTGCTGATCCTTGGAGGATGGCTTGGCGCAAACGAGAGCGAGGCCAACATCGCCTGGGTTCGCGAGCTCTGGGATGCGACCCGCCCTCTCTCATCGAGCGCTGTGTATGTCAACTATCTCGGGGCGGAAGGCGATGCCAGGGTCAAAGACGCTTATGGTCCGAACCACGCGCGGCTCTCCGAGATCAAGCGCAAATACGACCCTGACAACTTCTTTCGACTCAATCAGAACGTCGAGCCGGCATAAGCCGTGGTCTCAGAATGGATTCAGTGCTAAAGGATCTCATCGCAGCAATCGCGGACTCGAGGATCGAGGTGATCGATCTGACAGCACCGCTCTCTGAAAAGACGCCGATCATTCAGCTTCCGCCACCGTTCGCAAACACAAGGCGCTTCGAGCTGACGCAGATCAGTCACTACGACGAACGTGGACCCGCCTGGTACTGGAACGACATCGCCACGGGCGAACATGTGGGCACACACCTCGATGCACCGATCCATTGGATCACTGGCCGCGAGCAAAGCGATGTCTCGCAAATTCCAGCTCAGCAGCTGATCGCACCAGCAGTGGTCATCGACAAAAGCGGCGAGTGCGCGAACAACCCTGACTACCTGCTGGAGGTCTCTGACATTGAGGCGTGGCAGCGCGAGCACAGTCCCCTGCCGGAGGGTGGCTGGCTTCTCTATCGGACTGGATGGGATGCTCGAGCTGGCGACCAACACAGATTTCTGAACGCAGACGATTCCGGACCCCACACACCGGGCATTTCAGTCGCGTGTGCCCGATGGCTGGCCGAGGTGGCGCCGGTCATTGGGGTAGGCGTCGAAACCGTTGGCACCGATGCTGGCAAGGCGCACAGCTTCGATCCCGCATTCCCTTGTCACGCATACCTGCTCGGTGCGGGCAAATATGGCCTGACCCAGCTAGCCAACCTGGCTCGAGTGCCGCCGACGGGCGCGATCCTCATCGCCGGTCCTCTGCCCATCGTGCACGGTTCGGGAAGCCCGGCCCGTGTGCTGGCGCTGATCGAGCGGTAAGCAGACAATGCGCGTCGCCGAAGCCATCGGCCGCGCAGTCGCCCGGCTGGGGACCCGCGATTTCTTCGGACTGGTCGGCAGCGGCAATTTCCACCTGGCCAATGAGATGCAGGCGAGCGGGATGCGTTACGTCGGCGCACGCCATGAGACCGGGGCGGTTACGATGGCCGACGCTTACGCCCGGGCGTCGGGACGGCTGGGCGTCTGCACGGTTCACCAGGGCCCCGGTGTGACCAACGCCTTGACGGGCCTGACAGAAGCTGCGAAGACGCGCACACCACTCCTGCTGCTGGCCGCCGAAGCTACTGCCCCGCTCTCCAATTTCTTTATCGATGAAGAAGGAGTGGCCAAGGTGGCGGGCGCGGTCCACCGACGGCTGAGCTCGCCTGCTGCGGCCGTCAAGGAGATTGCGGACGCTGCCCGGATTGCGGTCGGCGAACGCAGGACAGTCCTCATCTCGCTGCCGCTCGAGGTGCAAGCAGGCGAGTGCGAACCGCCCGACGGCCTGGAAGAGCCCGCACCGCCTGAGGCCAAGGCAGCGCCGGATACCGACGTCGAAACTCTGGCCCGGTGGCTGGAGACTGCCGAGCGCCCGTTGCTGCTGGCTGGTCGCGGTGCCGTTTTGTCTTCGGCGCGCGAACCGCTCGAGCGCCTGGCCGATCAGACCGGCGCGCTGCTCGCGACGACGGCTGTCGCCGATGGGCTCTTCGCCGGAAATCCCTGGTACATAGGGATCAGCGGCGGATTTGCGTCGCCGGTTGGGGCGGAGCTCATCGCGGCGTCCGACCTGGTCGTCGCCTTCGGCGCTTCGCTCAACATGTGGACCACGCGGCGTGGGCGTCTGATCGGGCCGGGAGCGAAGGTCGCTCAAGTGGACCTCGAGGCGAATGCCCTTGGCGCGCACCGCGCTGTGGAGCTGGGGCTGGTCGGTGACGTCGCTGCGACGGCGCGGGCGCTGTGCGCCGCCTTGGGATCGCACCGCTCGGATCCCTCGCATCGGTGGCGAAGCGATGGACTGGCGGAAAGGATCCGCCATGCCGGCTGGCGCGAGCAGGAGTTCGAGGACCTCTCGGGCGGCGGTCGCATCGATCCAAGGACCTTGACGATCGCGCTGCATGGACTTCTGCCGCAAATGCGCATGCTCGCCGTCGACTCGGGCCACTTCATGGGCTGGGCGCCCATGTTCATGGATGTTCCGGACGGCCGATCCTTTGTCTTCACGCAGTCTTTCATGTCGATTGGACTTGGGATGGCCACGGGGATCGGGGCGGCGATAGCTCGACCCGACCGCCTGACCGTGGTCGCGCTGGGGGACGGCGGCGCTTTGATGGGGCTACCGGAGCTCGAGACTCTGGGACGGCTTGGGCTTGATGCGCTAGTTGTGGTCTACAACGATGCTTCCTATGCAGCCGAAGTTCACCATTTCGCGCATGAGCAGCCGCGCATGGATACGGTGCGATTCCCGGAAACCGACTTCGCGTCGCTCGCGAGAGCAGTGGGGATGGAGGCGGCGACTGTTCGGAGCCTGGACGATATGGAGGTCGTTCGCGACTGGTTGAATCATGGCCGACCCAAGCCCTTGCTCCTGGACGCCAAGGTGGTGCCGACGGTTGTTGCAGAGTGGCTGGAGGAGGCGTTCCGGGGCCACTAACACGATCCTTTGCGCGGTTGGGCCTCTCGATACAGCGCTAAGCGGCCCGCTCTCCCCCACCGGGTAGCGGTCCGTCCTCCTGTGCCGCGCCCATCTCTCACTGAGACCCCACTTTCAGCACGGGTCAAGTGCCGCCTGCCAGGTCGGCGCTGCGCCCGAGAACTTCGTACTGTTTGGGCTGGGTTGGCCGGGCTCGGTGTCCTTCTAGTTCGGTCGGAGCATGCGCTCGGGAAAGATGCCCGCACCTCCGTCGGGATCAGCTAGATCGCCCGTGGATGGCGAAATGGAAGGTGATCGTGGGCAGGCCCGCAGCGAGGTCGGCGTGGCGGATCCATCTCTAGATCTGCGGCGTGCTCGTCACTACCGGCTCTTTTTCGGGCTGGCCGCTGCGGTGAGCGCCGCGTTCGCGATCTGGGCAGGGCTCTTTCCGTCCAACGTCCTCGACGTCTTCCAGGTAGACCGCCCCGCCTACTCGATTCTCCTCCGCGGCCTGGGCCTCGTCGACGGTCTGCTCGCCGTCGGCTACGCGTACGCCGCATTCAATTTGCGAAGAGCAAAACCATTCATCGCGATCGGGCTCGCGGTCAGGGTGATCGGTCCGGTCGCCTGGGTGCTCGCGGTGGCCGGCGGCCAGCTGACGGCGCGCACCTTCACGCTCGTCATCTTCCTCGATCTGGTCTGGTGGATTCCCTTCGCGCTTTTCCTGCTCGAGGGAACCCGTGGCGGCGAATCCCTTCGCGCGCTCGCGCCGTACGCGTGCGCCGTGCTCAACCTGACGGCCGCGGGGGCTCTCCTGCTTGTCCTTCGGCCTGGCACCGAGGTCGTGCCCGATCCAGCCAGCCGCATCCAATACATAACCAACAACGAGCTCCTCTGGCGAGCCGGTTGGGTCTGCTGGATCGCGGCCGCCCTGAGCCTGCTCGCCTTCTACGCGTGGTGGGCTGCTCGCGTGCCGGCCTGGGGTTGGGGAGTTGCAGCCCTCGCGATCGCTTCGGTCGGTCTTCTGTTCGACCTGACCGCAGAATCTCTGCTGATCGCCTGGCTGCCCAAGGACTACGCCACCGTCGCACCCGCAACAAGCTTGCTGACCGGCGGTCCTGGCAACGGCCTCTATACGGTGGCGGGCGCTTTGCTTACCCTCGCCACCCCAGGACTAAGGGGTTGGTTTGCGACCTGGACTTGGACCATCTGGGCGGCAGGGTTCGGGCTCTCAGCGTTCACCCTCGCGGGTAACTTCCTGGGCGTTGCCGTCTGTTCGGGCGTGCTCTTCGCACTGTTTTGCCCCTGGGCGGTGGTGATGGGTCGCAAGCAGGCTTGAGGCGGATCGTGCTGCTCGGTGGCAGCGGCTTTTTCGGCTCGGCGATTGCAGAAGCCTTGCGTGCGAGAGGAATCGAAGCGCGCACCCCGTCGCACGCTCAGGTGGACGTCGAAAAGAGTGACGCCCTGCAGTCGAGCCTCCATCCAGGTGACGTCGTCATCGACGCAGCCGGCCCGTTTCACCAACGCACAACGACGCTGCTGGAGGTCGCGATCAAGCGCGGATTCGACGTCATCGACCTCTCCGACAACCTCGACTACGCGCTGATGGTCCACGCCATGGACGAGCGCCTGAAAGCCGCGGACGTCCGAGTTTTCACCTCCTGCAGCGCAGTTTCGGCCGTGACCGCCGCGGCCGTTCGCACGAGCGATATTCGACAGCCGATTGGAGTCTCGGTTTGCCTCTTGCCCGCCAGCCGCCACACCGCGAGCTCAGGTACCGCCGCTTCGCTGCTCCGCTCGTTGGGCCGCCCGATTCTTGAACTTCGCGACGGCCATCTGACCGCCGCAACTGGTTGGAGCCGGTCACGAGTCTTCCGTCTTGCGCAAGGTGGCCGCGAGGTGCGTGGATACCTGGCTGAAAGCGCCGACGCGGTCACATTGCCCCGTGCGTGGCCCAGCTTGCGCGACGTTGAGTTCTTCGTCGATACCCAGGTCTTCGGGTTGAACCGCACTGTGGCGATGGCGCTGCGACTCCCCGGCTCCGGGAGAATGCTTGAATACCTCGCACTCCTTGGGCTTCCTCTTGCCCGCCTGGCGGGCTCGCGCTTCGGCGGCTACATCATTGAGGTGCTTGCCGGCGACTCTCGTGTGGCAAAGACAGCGCTGGTGGCGCGGCGTGGCAGCTACCTAACCGCCGTTCTCCCGGCAACGCTCACAGCCAGGTCGTTGGCCGGTGGCGATTCACCGCCTCCAGGTG
>Ga0209690_1002164_pt1 | contig 11204 bp, 9 predicted proteins | sample GraSoiAngelo_150_FD_186164 | JGI IMG/M metagenome (GOLD analysis project Ga0209690, IMG submission 186164) | Grasslands soil microbial communities from the Angelo Coastal Reserve, California, USA - 14_1009_09_40cm (SPAdes) (version 2) | ecosystem: Environmental > Terrestrial > Soil > Grasslands ...
GTCGCTCCACGGCCGGTATGCGGGATCGACGCTGGAGCTGGACGCGCGCGTCGATCTCCTCCGCACCCGCGCCGCGCGGACGGAGCTGGGCGTTTCGTCCGCGCTCCGCCAGACGGTCGCGACGCTTCGGCTGGACGCATTGCTGGCTCCCGTCGCAGGCACGCGCTGGCGCCCGCGGTTGGGCGTGCGAGGGGTCGGCGGCGAAGCGGTCGGCAACGACGCGGGCGTGTCGTTTCGCCTCACGCGACGCGAGCCTTCTGCGCGCATCGCGGCGCAGCGGGAGGACGGCGCCGCGCTGTGGGAGGTGGGATACGCGCTCGCGGTCCCGGTGCTGCGTCAGACTGGCGGCGGACCCGTTCTCGACACCGCTCCATACCAGGACAAGCTCTACGGTTCGTGCGACCTCGGGTTTGGCTCGATCTCCCTGCGCGGGCTTCTCTCCTGGGAAATCCGCAACGCGCGTTTCGGCGGCGCCAACGCCAACGTGCTGATGCAGTTCTAGCCATTCGAGATCATTCCTGGCTGCCCGATCTCCCACGCAAGTCCGCCGCCTGCGCTTCGGGCCCTGTGGTAGATGGGAGCGCCATGCCGACCCGACTCGCCTGCGCGGCGCTGCTCGTGTGCGCTGCCTGCGCCCGGCACGTGGCGCCCGCGCCGGGCGAGGACCGCACCGTCGCCTCGGGAGTGCCGGTCGTATTCGGGTCCGAGCAGGACCTGCCCAAGGGCACGCGCGTGCTCTGGGACTTCGGGGACGGCACGCCGCCCGCCGACGGACCTCGTGTCGAGCACGCCTTCCCACGGGCAGGCGCGTACCGCGTCACCGAGACCGTGGTGGGCTCGGACGGGCAGAAGCTCAGCGCCTCCGTGAACGCGACCGTGTTGCGGCGGCCCGTCCCCGCGGCGGTACCGCCCGACGTCCGCGCCGCGTGGGTGCAGGAGCGCCCCTGGGACCGCGTCACCGTGCACCGCGCAACGGCGGCGAAGCTCGCGCTGACCGACACGTTCGACGAGACCGCGGCCGAGCTGTCCGATGCACTCGGATTCGAGGCCCTCGACCCGCGGGCTGCCCAGGAGAACGGCTTCGATCCGGACGAGGGACTGGCGCTGTTCACGGTGCCGCAGGACGCGGAGGCCCTGGTCGCCGCCGTCGGGACGAGCGACGAGGCGAAGGCGCTCGCTGCGGTGAAGCGCCTGCTCTCGCGCGCGTCCGAGGGGCGCTTCGCGGGCGGGCCATTCCAGCTCACCGATACGAGGACGCAGAACGGCGTGCCGATGCTTCTCGGCGCCGGACGCGGCGGCGAGCAGGTCGCGGTGGTGCTCCGGTACGGGTATCTGTACCTGCGCCTGCCCGGGCTCACCGACCCCACGCTCGCGATGCGCGGGGTCATCGCGCTGCAGCCTTCTGGGGGGCTGGTCGCCGAGCCGGCCTGGCAGCTGGCGATCCAACACGTGGGACAGGGCGACGCGGTGTTCTTCTCGCGTCCTTCGGAGAAGGACGGGCAGGGCAGATTCGCCACGCAGCTCGGCCTGGCTGCGTTCTCGCTGGTCGATGGTCCGGAAGGCCTCCAGATGAAGCTTTTCGCGCAGCCGCGCAGGCTCTCCCCCGAGGAGCTGCAGAAGACGTTCACGCCGCTCAAGGCACCGCCCGACGTCGCCGCGCGGCTCCCCGCCGGTCCCGCCGCGTACGTGAAGGTCTCGGGCCGGCCAGACGCGCTCTGGCGGGAACTGCTCAAGGCGAGCCAGGCGGATGCCAACCGCGCCCGCGAGCGCGCCGAAGAGCTGACCGGCCTCGACCTGGAGAAGGACCTCTTGCCGGCCTTCACCGGAAACGTCGGAATCGCGCTGTACCTCGACGCCGCCGCGCTGCTCGAGGCGGTGCTGGGCGAGGAGGTCGGCGCTTTCGATCGCTCCGGTTTCCTGGCCGCGGCGGAGCTTGCTCCAGAGCGGGCGCGCACGCTGCAGCAGGCGATCGACCGGAAGGTCAGCGCCGCCCAGCGCGTGCCGATCGGCGGCACCACTCTATGGAAGCTCGGCGGGGGCGCGGCCATGGCCGCGGTGAAGGATGGGTACTTGTACTTCGCCATCGGCGGGGTTCCCCAGGACCAGGAGGAGCCCGACCCCGCGCCGCCATCGCGCCGGGACCGCCGCCGCCGGCCGGCGCCGCCTCCGCGGCCCGCGCAGCTCGGTCCCATCGGGCACGCGCTCGCGCCCGAGCGCGGAGCGCGGACGTTGAGCGACCAGCTCAAGGAGGCGAGCGTCTCGGGTTTCGATTCCCCGCGCGATCAGGTCGGCTGGTTCGACGTGCAAGGCCTGCTGCGCTCGCTGCAGGCGGCCGCCGAGGGTGAAGGCGGCATGGTGGGCGCCGGCGCGCGCATGGTGGCCGACCGGATGGCCGCGCTGCGCGACGCGGTGGTGGTCGCGCGGCCCGCGCCTGACGGCGTGGACGCGACGCTGTCGCTCCGGTTCCGCCGCGGCCGAGGCGCGCCTCCGGCCGGTGGCGCCGAGGGAAGGCCTCCCCGCTGATGGGCACCCTGGAGGTCATCTGCGGACCGATGTTCTCGGGGAAGACCGAGGAGCTGATCCGCCGCGTCACGCGCGCGGTGATCGCCCGGCGCAAGGTGCAGGTGTTCAAGCCGCGGGTGGATTCGCGCTACGACCCGGACGCGGTGGTGAGCCACTCGCAGTGGCGGGTCGAGTCGACGGTGGTGGACAGCCCTGGCCAGATCCTCGAGCAGCTCGATCCCGCCGCGGAAGTGGTGGGCATCGACGAGGTCCAGTTCCTCGGCCCGCAGGCAGTGGAGGTGTGCCGCGCGCTGGTGGAGCGCGGGCTGCGGGTGATCGTGGCCGGACTCGACCAGGACTACCGCGGAGCTCCCTTCGAGCCGATGCCGCAGCTGCTCGCGGAGGCGGAGTACGTCACCAAGGAGCTGGCAATCTGCGTCGTTTGCGGAGCGCCGGCGGGCCGATCGCAGCGCATCGTCCCCGCCGAGGACCGGGTCGTGGTCGGTGCGGCGGACGCTTACGAGCCGCGCTGCCGCAAGTGCTTCTCGCCCGAGCCACGGCCGGCGACCGCGCCGCCCGAGCAGGAACTGTTCGCGTTCGTGAAGCGCGCCGGGCCCCAGGGGACCTGAGGAGGCTTTCTCATGCGCGACCACGCGTACGACGAGATCCCCTATCGCGCGCCCGAGATGCCGCACCGCTACGGTCCTTCGGTGCACGTGGTCGCGGAGCCGCTCGCGCTCACCCAGCTGGCTCGCCTGTGCGCCAAGGGCACCATCCAGCCCGACATCAATCGCCTGGTGGGCGAGCTCTATCGGGACCTGCTCCGGGTCATCGTCAACGCGGAGTTCCCGCGGCGCGCCGCCGCCACTCCCACCCGGATGATCGACCACACACCGAACGGGGTGTTCCACGGGGAGACCATCGATCCCGAGGTGCGGGTCGTCACGGTCAACATCGCGCGAGCCGGCACCTTGCCCTCCCAGATCACCTACGACTTCTTCAATACGGTGTTCGACCCGCGCCTGGTCCGGCAGGACCACTTCGTCATGGCCCGCGTGCTGGACGACGCCTCCAAGGTGATCGGCGCGCGCATCTCGGGCAGCAAGATCGGCGGCGACGTGGACGACGCCATCCTCCTCTTCCCCGACCCGATGGGGGCCACCGGCGGCTCGATCTGCACCGCGCTCGACGCCTACAAGGCGCAGGTGGTGGGCACGCCGCGCAAGGTGATCGCGGCGCACCTGATCGTCACTCCCGAGTACCTGAAGCGGGTCACGTCCCAGCACCCCGGGACGGTGATCTACGCGCTGCGCCTCGACCGGGGGCTCTCGCCGCCCGAGGTCTTCGACACCGTTCCAGGCACCTTGTGGGAACGGGAGCGCGGCTTGGACGATCGGCAGTACATCGTCCCGGGCGGCGGCGGATTCGGCGAGCTGATGAACAACGCGTACGTGTGAGTCGCGAGGAGATCCGATGAAGCTGGGCGACGAGGTCGAGGTCCTGTACACGCAGCAGCAGATCGCCGGCCGCGTCCGCGAGCTGGCCGCGGAGATCGAGCGCGACCACCGCGGCAAGGAGCTGGTCCTGGTGGGCGTGCTGAAGGGCGCCTTCATGTTCGTCAGCGACCTCGCCCGCCAGATCGACCTGCCGCTTTCGATCGATTTCATCGGGCTCTCCAGCTATGGCGAGGAGAGCGAGAGCTCGGGCGTGGTGAAGATCACCTCCGACCTGACCCGGCCCATCGAGGGCAAGCACGTGCTCATCGTGGAGGACATCGTCGACACCGGCCTCACCATGCGTTACCTGCTCGACAACCTGTCCACGCGGAGGCCCTCCTCGGTGAAGATCTGCGCGCTCCTGCAGAAGCCGTCTCGGCTGCGCACGCGCATCCCCATCCAGTATCTGGGGTTCACCGTGCCTGACCTCTTCGTGGTGGGGTACGGGCTCGACTCGGGCGAGAAGTTCCGCAACCTGCCGTTCATCGGCGCGGCAAAGAAGGCGTGAGCGCGATGGCCGACGCCCACACGCAGACCGCCCGTCGCGGCGGCGGCCTTTCCAGGCTGGTCTTGTGGCTCCTGGTGCTCGGCCTGCTGGTGGCGGTGTGGTGGCTCGCCTCGGAGCGCAACTTGCGCCGTTTTTCCTGGCGGCCAGACGAGTCGGTCCTGACCATCTCGAAGGGGCGCTTCTTCCCGCTCGGGATGGCGAACATCGCCGCCGACGACCCCCAGCTCGGAAAGGTGTACGGGCCGATCCCCATTCCGCAGGGCGCGAAGGTGTCCGAGCAGGAGTTCGACGACCAGACCGCGCTCGATCGCGCGCTCTTCGATCTGGTGGTGCCTTGGGCGCGCGCCGATGCGCAAAAGGGCGAGGAGAAGTCGATCGCCGAGGCGGGCCGGCTGGTCGACCGCGCCACCGCGTTACCCGGACTGACCGCCGAGCAGCACCAGCAGCTCGCGGGACTCCGCGGCGAGCTCGCCTTCACCGCCGCCCGGCAGGAGCTGCTTCAAGCGGCGAAGCTGGTCCTCTCCGCGCGCCGCAAGCTCCAGTCGGTCGAGGAGAGCGGCGGCGAGCACGCCCTGGAAGCGGGCCCGATGCTGCGCGAACTGGAAGGCATCCAGGGCCTCCTCGAAGACTCCTCCCAATCCAAACTCCACCCCACGCCCGCGCCGCCACCGGCATCGCGCCAGCCCACCGCGCCGAAACCGAATTCCCCCACACCGGACGCCGGTACCAGCCCGCCCGGCCCGACGCGCTAGACCCGAGTAGAAGCTAACAGATCTCTTGATCGCTGTCTCGGCCAGTCAGTCGGGGAGGTGGCCGGTGAAGACGAGTTGGGCGGGGCCTCGCATGAAGAGTTGGCCGGTCAGGGGGTCGCGGCGGATGGAAAGGGCGCCGCCCGGAAGCTCGACGATCACGTCGGTGGATGCGTCCACGTCGCCGCGGGCGGCGGCGGCGGCGGCTATGGCACAAGCCCCCGTGCCGCAGGCCTGGGTCAGGCCGGCGCCGCGCTCCCAGACCACGGCCGAGTAGCGCGCCGGGCCGACCCGCGAGGCGAACTCGATGTTCGCATCCTCCGCCCGGCAGAGCGGCGGCCCGTGCCGCGCCGCGAGCACGCGCAGGTCGCCGTCGGTGAAGACAACCCGGTGGGGATTGCCCGTCGAGACCGGCACCGCGGTGAACCCGCCCGCCAGCTCGCGGGTGGCGCCCACCTCGGCTACCCCCATCTCGACCTCCACCTGGCCGAAGGACGCCGTCTCCGCCTGTACGGCGCACGGACGCGGACCCGCATCCGTCTGCAGCACCACCCGCGCGCGCGCCGGGCGGGCACCTCCGTCGGTCGCGATCCACAGCGCCGCACAGCGCGCGCCGTTTCCGCACATCTCGGGCACCGATCCGTCCGCGTTGTGGATGACGAACCGATCGCCCTCGAGCAGGGTGAGCACCCCGTCCGCGCCGATTCCCCGATGGCGGTCGCACAGTTCCGTGGCGCGCTGCGGCGAGGGCGGGGCCGCCCCGGCCTCGCCGCGCAGGTCGAGGAGGACGAAATCATTGCCCAGGCCGTGGAGCTTGGCGAAGCGCATCGGGCGCAGCATAACCCGGCCGAAAAAGGCGCGGGCGGTTGCTTGACAGCAGTGCAGCCTGGCGATTCAACTGGCATTCCGTGTCCCGGACCTGCCCCGACTGCCACAACACCTACGACGACGACGTCCTCCACTGCCCGGAGGACGGCGTGAGCCTCACGGGCGGGATAGCGGACGACCTGATCGGGCACACGGTCGGCTCGTACCGGGTCGTCAAGCTCCTCGGGAAGGGCGGGATGGGCTCCGTCTACATGGCCGAGCACCCGGCGATCGGGTCGAAGGTCGCCATCAAGTTCCTGCACCCGCAATACTCCCACGACGAGAAGATCGTCGATCGCTTCTTCAACGAGGCGCGCGCGGTCAACGTCATCGGCCACGACAACATCCTCAAGATCCTCGACCTCGACGTCACCGACGACAACCGCCACTACTTCGTGATGGAGTTCCTGCACGGGCGTCCGCTGCAGAGCCTGCTCAAGGGCGGCGGCGCGGTGCCCCTCCAGGTCGCGGGGCCCATCGTGCTCCAGGTCTGCGACGCCCTCGGCGCCGCGCACGATGCGGGAATCGTCCACCGCGACCTGAAGCCCGACAACATCTATCTGATCTCGCTCAAGGGGAAGAAGAACTTCGTCAAGGTGGTGGACTTCGGCATCGCCAAGCTCACCAATTCCGAGGGCGTCTCCACCGGCAAGACGCAGACGGGCATGGTGATGGGGACGCCGGCGTACATGTCGCCGGAGCAGGCCAGCGGCCGCACGCAGCTCATCGACGCGCGCAGCGACGTGTACTCGCTGGGCGTGATGATGTTCCAGCTCGCCACCGGACGGCTGCCCTTCCCGGGCGCCGCGTTCGGCGAGGTGCTGATCGGCCACATCCAGCTGGCGCCGCCTCGACCGCGCGACCTGAACCCGGCGGTTCCGGAAGCGTACGAGACCGTGATCCTGCGCACGCTCCAGAAGCGCCAGGAGGATCGCTTCCAGAGCATGCAGCTCCTGCACGAGGCGATCTCGCGCGTGATGGATCAGCTCGGCATCACCAGCGAGCTGCCGACGGCCGAGAAGAACGAGGACATGGATACCATCGCCTCGCGCGGCTCGCCGTCCAATCCGGGGGCGCGCACCCCTTCGCAACCGGGCCGCTCCACCGACCCGCGCGCCGGAGCGCGGCGAAGCTCTCCGGGGAGGTCGCAGCCCGTTTCACGGCCGCGCGCTTCCGCCCCGGGACGGCAGCGGGCCACGCCCGGCAGGCCGCAGCCCCGCGCGGAGGAACCGGAGGATCAGCCGACGCTCCCGGCCAGCGCGCTGCAGAAGAGCCGCGCGCCGCTCATCGTCGGGATAGTGGCCGCGGTGGTGCTGCTCGGCGCGGTCGGTTACCTCGTGAGCAAGTTGCTGACCGCGACCCAGGAAGCGAAGCAGGCCGCCGACGAGGTGGTGAAGACGCGCAAGACGCAGGTCGAGCAGCGTCCACCGCAGCCCGAGGCGGAACCCGTCTACGTGGTTGTGGTGAGCGATCCCCTCGAGGCGCGCGTGAAGGCCACCTGGAAGGGCGGCGACAGCGACGGGACGGCGCCGCTCTCCATCGACGCGCCGCGGAACGCCAGGGTCCATCTGGAGATCACCAAACCGGGCTACCTCCCCTACCAGGGCGACCTGGTGGCGGACGTCGCGCAGACCTTCACGGCCAAGATGACGGCGCTCTCGGTCGCCTCGCCCACGCCACCCGTCCAGCGCGAGCCCGAGCGCGTCGTCCGCAAGGCCCCGCCGACGAAGAAGAAGAAAACCGATCTGCCCAACGACGGGCTGATCGACATCGGCGACGCGCTGAAGTAGGGCGCGCGCTCCCGGCCGCCAGCGGAATTCCATTGCAGCGGTGCTGCAATGCCTGCTTGACAGCAGCGCCCTGCGAGGTGTCGACTGTGCGTGCAGGCGCCCGTGCGCTCGGGGGGAAGGGGGCCAGGCGGCCCCTTTCGACTACCGGCCGCGCTCCGCACCTGGCATGACGCGCGGAGAGAACTCGTGTCCCGGACTTGCCCCGAGTGCGCGACCACGTACGAGGACGAGATCCTGCACTGCCCCGAGGACGGCCTCGACCTGACCGGGCTCGATCCGGACGACGAGCTCATCGGCCGTAGCATCGGGTCCTACCGGGTCACGCGCGTGCTGGGCAAGGGCGGGATGGGCTCCGTCTACATGGCCGAGCACCCGGTGATCGGATCGCGCGTCGCCATCAAGTTCCTGCACCCGCAGTTCTCCGCCGACAAGAAGATCGTCGACCGCTTCTTCAACGAGGCGCGCGCGGTCAACGTCATCGGGCACGACAACATCCTCAAGATCCTCGACCTCAACGTCACCGAGGACAACCGTCACTACTTCGTGATGGAGTTCCTGTACGGGAAGCCGCTCCAGGATCTGGCCGAGCCGGGGACCCCGGTGACGGTGGAGACCGTGGGACCGATCCTCCTGCAGGTCTGCGAGGCGCTCGCCGCCGCGCACGAGCATTTCGTCAAGGTGGTGGACTTCGGCATCGCCAAGCTGACCGACCCGGGCTCGGGGCAGTCGACCGGGAAGACCCAGACGGGCATGGTGATGGGCACGCCCGCGTACATGTCGCCGGAGCAGGCCGGCGGGCTGACCACGCAGATCGACGCCCGCAGCGACGTCTACTCGCTCGGCGTGATCCTCTTCCAGCTCGCGACCGGCAAGCTGCCCTTCCCGGGGCAGAGCTTCGGCGAGGTGCTGATCGGCCATCTGCAGCTGCCGCCGCCCGACCCGGTGGCGATGAATCCGCTCTTGCCGCCGGAATGGGCCGCGATCGTCCTCAAGTGCCTCGCGAAGAAGCAGGAGGACCGGTACCAGAGCATGGAGCAGCTCCGGCAGACGCTCGCCGCCTGCATGGATCACCTGGGGATCGGGCACGAGCTGCCGCTCGCCAGCGCCGACGAGATGGCGATGTCGCGCTCCAATCCGGGGCTGCCGCCCCAGACGCCGCCGCCGCGCCCGCTCACGCGCAAGCCCGCGCCTCCCACGCCGGCGCCAGATCTCGCGCGCATGCAGCACGCCACGCCGGCCCGCCCCACCTCGCCGCCGGGCTCGCTGATCGAGCGCGCCCCCGAGCGTTCGCACTTCCCGCTCATCGCGGGCGTGGTGGCGGTCCTCACGCTCGCGCTCGCGGGCATCGGGTACATGGTCTGGGACTCGCGCAAGCAGGCCGCGCAGATGGCGGAGACGATGCGGCACGAGGCCGAGCGCGCGCAGCGCGAGGCGGAGAAGCAGGCAGCGGCGGCGCGGGAAGCGGAGAGCAAGAAGCCGGTCGAGGCCGCGCAGAACGTGACTCTCTTCGTCTGGTCGGACCCGAGCGGCACCGACGTCGAGGCGATCTGGACCGGCGGCAAGAAGCAGGGCGTCACTCCCTTCAATTTCGACGCGCCGAAGAACACCAAGGTGCACCTCGAGTTTCGCAGGGCAGGCTACCTGCCCAACCCGTACGTCAGCGACGTGTTCGCCGACGCTTCGCAGACCGTGCAGGCGAAGCTCGTCGCCGAGCCGAAGGTGCTGGCCGCCTCGCCGGTGCCTGGCCCGCGCAAGACGAAGAAGGAAAGGCCGCCCGACAAGCAGGGGGACGAGGACACGATCAAGATCGATTTCTGATCGTCGTCTCGCCGGCGTGTAAGCGAAAGACGCACATCGGCGCGCTCGTTCGGGAATTTCGGATGCCGGCGGGTACCGTCGTACGATAGCGACCGCTCGAGCGTAGCCGGGGAGCTGCAGCGCTCCGACATGGCTTCTTGGGGAGGGTGAATGCACCGACTTGCGTTGATCGCCGCGCTGCTCGCATTGGCGGCCGGGCCGCTGCGCGCGCAGGACGCGTCGCTCGAAGAGGCGAAGGCGCACGCAGCGCGGGCCAAGGTGCACTACGACCTGGGTGAGTACGAGAAGGCGGCCGAGGAGTACATCCTCGTGTACCGCATCCGGCCGCTCGCGCCGTTGCTCTACAACATCGCGCAGAGCTACCGGCAGGCGGGGCAATACGAAAAGGCCAAGCAGTTCTACAAGAGCTACCTGCGCGAGTCGAAGGACGCGACGGCGAGCAACCGCGCCGCGATCGAGAAGGCGATCCGCGAGATCGAGGAGCTGCAGGCGAAGGAGAGGCGAGCGAAGGACGGCCCGCCCAAGGGGATCGCACAGACTCCCGCGGTCACGGGCGGCGCGCCGACCCTGGCGCCGCCGCCGGCCGCGCCCGCCCCGCAGACTCCGGAGCGGACTGCAGTCGCGGAATCTCTGAAGCCCCCCGCGGGCCCGCCGGTCGCGGCACCTGCGGTGGCAACGGCACAAGCTGCGACCGCCGCTGCGCGGACCGCGCTTCCTGCCCAGGCCGTGACCACCACGACGGTCGCGCCCTCGCGCGGGAAGGACCGCACGTTGGACCGCACGTTCGCATACGTCACCGCCGGCGCAGCGGCGCTGTTCATCGGCGGCGGCCTGGTGTTCACCTCCAGGGCGTCGAAGTTCGAGGACGAGCTGACAGCGCGGCCCCATCCGCAGTCGACCATCGACGACCTCTCCTCGACCGCCAAGTCGAGCCGGACGCTCGGGGCGCTGTTCCTCGGAGCGGGCGCCGCCGCGGCGATCGGCGCGGGCCTGCTCTACTTCCTGCCGACGGGCGACGGCGTCGCCGTGCAGGGCAGGTTCTAGTGACGCGTTCGCTTTCCGCCGCTTCCAGCAAATCACCGAACGTCTCCACACGGGGGCCGCAACAGATGAGCTTTGCCAAGGACCGCCGCCTGCTCCGCACCATCCAGCTCGCGTGTCTCGCGGCCGCGCTCGCGACGATCGCAGCCTGCAAGGGACCCGACCCGTCCACGTTCGCCTGCAGCAGCTCGGCGGAGTGCCCCGGGGACTACCACTGCGATCTGGGCACCGCGTCCACCACCGGCAGCTTCAAGTGCGTGAGCGGCGCGCCGACGCCGCGAACGCTGGCCGCGGAGGCGAGCAAATTCCTGCTCTCGAAGCGCCCCAGCGCCGACGGCAGCACCCGGACGACGATCCTGGCGAACCTGGGGGCCGTCACCTCGACCCCCGATTTCGTCGGCGTGCGCCTGATCGCGAGCCAGGCTGGCCACGA
>Ga0209690_1002166_pt1 | contig 11202 bp, 14 predicted proteins | sample GraSoiAngelo_150_FD_186164 | JGI IMG/M metagenome (GOLD analysis project Ga0209690, IMG submission 186164) | Grasslands soil microbial communities from the Angelo Coastal Reserve, California, USA - 14_1009_09_40cm (SPAdes) (version 2) | ecosystem: Environmental > Terrestrial > Soil > Grasslands ...
ATAAAACATTCGATCAGCTAATGGCCGACGCGATGGGTGTGATGCACACGGGCATGCACACCGCGCCACAGACAGGCGATCCTGACCATGATTTCGTAACCATGATGATTCCACATCATCAGGGCGCGATTGACATGGCCAAGGCGCTCTTGCTGTACGGCAAAGACCCGCAGCTGGGTCGGCTGGCCCAGGAGATTATCACCGACCAGCAATCGGAAATTCAGCTGATGCAACTCTGGCTGAAGCAGCATGGTGCGAGCGCGCAAAATCCAACTCAGCGGCCGGGCTTAGACGCAAGTAAGCACTAAGCGTGAACACTAGCCTAGAAGGAATATGAATATGAAACTAGTCTGTGCATTAGCGGTTTTTTCTTTGGTGCCTTCCGCGTTTGCGCAGCAAGCGCCCTGGGGGCGAGCGGACATTCCAATCTCCAGCCGCGATCGGGTGTACGCAGCGGACCAGACGTCAAACACAGTTTCGGTGATCGATCCCTCCGCCAACAAGCTGCTCGGCGTGATCCGGCTCGGCGACCCGGTGCCCGGCGCTTTGAGCGCGCTCTACAAGGGTCAGCTCCTGGTTCACGGCCTCGGCTATTCGCCCGACTCAAAGACACTCGCCGTCGTATCGATCGCCTCGAATTCGGTCACCTTGATCGACACCGCGACCAATAAGGTAAAGGGCATCGTTTACGTCGGGCGATCGCCGCACGAGGCGTTCTTCACCCCCAATGGGCGTGAATTGTGGGTCACTGTCCGGGGCGAGGACTACGTGTCGGTCATCGACCCGCTGAAGATGAGAGAGATACGACGTATCCGCTTGGCGAACGGTCCGGGAATGACCATGTTCGGTCCTGACGGCCGCTACGCCTTCGTCTGCTCGAGCTTCACTCCCGAACTAACGGTGATCGACACAGCATCCCATCAGATTATCAAGCGCGTGCCGCAGAGCAGTCCCTTCTGTCCCAACATTGCCGTAAGTCCGGAAAACGACGAAGTGTGGATAACGCTAAAAGACGTCGGCAAAGTGCAGGTGTTCAGGGCCAAACCGCCATTTGAACAAATTGCGCTGCTCGACACAGGACCGATTACGAACCACGTGCACTTTGCGAACAACCGCAACGGCAAATTCGCCTACATCACCATCGGCGGAGCAAATGAAGTGAAGGCGTATCGCCGGGGTGCCAAACCCGACTTGGTGGCCACCATTCCCGTGGGAGATCTACCGCACGGCATTTGGCCCTCCGGGGACGGAACCCGAGTGTACGTCGCTTTGGAAAACGGCGAACATGCCGTCGCGATAGACACCTTGAGCAATAAGGTGATCGCTAACATTCCAATTGGACAGACGACACAAGCTCTCGTGTATGTGCCGGGCGCGGTTCCAAGCGGCGATGGCACCGCCAACCTTATGCCACTAGGTGTGGCCGGTCAGACGCTGCATATCGAGATGCTGCCGCCATCCGGAGCAGGCTCCAATGGGCGCGCTACTGTCGCGGTCAACTCGCTCGGAGTGATCGACTTGCTGCAGATTGCCGTCGCGGGTCTGCAACCGGGCCACGAGTATGAGCTCTCTCTGGTCGATTCGCTGACAAAGCCCGATGCGAGCCGGGTTGGACTCGCCAAATTCAAGACCTGGCCAAACGGGGCGGGTATTGCGCAGGCCATCGGTCCTCTACGAACAGTCGTAGCGGCAACTGAGAGTGCTGCCGCTAAACAGTCCGAGCAGCGCTATCTGGTTGTGACGGCCACCGGCAGCGATCAGCCGGTGTTGCAACAACACACACCATGACGTGAATCATGACTAAATACTCAGGCATCAATAGACATGGCTTAGAAACAAAAGAGCAGAGGCATTCGATCGTCTTACGAAGAACGACGCGAGCGTCGCCTTGTGGTCGACATGGCAACACTCAAGCAATAGAGCCTCTCTCAGGGAAAGGACAAATATGGAGTACACAACTTTAGGCAATACAGGACTCCTCGTTTCGCGCATTTCCCTGGGCACTATGACCTTTAGTGGCGGCGAGGGCATCTACAAGGTCATCGGTACCGTCGACCAAAAGGGAGCCGACGAACTGGTCAAGGCGTCGATCGACGGCGGCATTAATTTCTTCGATACAGCAGACGTATACTCGGAGGGTGAAAGTGAGACGACTCTTGGGCAGTCCTTCAAGAATCTCAACATTGCCCGCAAGGACGTCGTGCTTGCGACGAAGGTTTACTCGCGTGTCGGCCCTGGCCGCAATGACGTTGGCGCCTCTCGTGGACACATTATGGATGCGGTGGAAGCCAGCCTTCGCCGCCTCCAAACAGACCACATCGATCTCTACCAGATCCATGCCAACGACTCCGTCACTCCGGTCGAGGAAACACTGCGCGCCCTCGACACCCTCGTTACGCAGGGCAAGGTCCGCTACATCGGTGTTTCCAACTGGCAGGCGTGGAAGATCGCCAAGGCCCTGGGTATCTCCGAGTTCAAGAATCTCGCCCGCTTCGATACGCTCCAAGCCTACTACTCCATCGCCGGTCGCGACCTCGAGCGCGAACTGGTTCCTTTTCTGGAAGCTGAAAAGATAGGTCTGTTGGTCTGGAGCCCGCTTGCTGGCGGCCTGCTCTCCGGTAAGTTCAGCCGAACGAATCAGAAGCCGGAAGACTCGCGCCGCTCGGAGTTCGACTTTCCGGTCGTGGACAAAGAGCGCACCTGGAAGATCCTCGATGCGATGGCTCCGATTGCAAAGACGCATGACTGTAGCCCGGCGCGCATCTCCCTGGCGTGGCTGCTGGCAAAGCCTGTTGTCACGTCGGTCATCCTCGGGGCCAAGCGGCTCGACCAGCTTCAAGACAACCTCGCCGCCGAAGAACTCAATCTGTCCGCAGACGAGATTAAAATACTCGATGAAGTCAGCGCCCTTCCGCCCGAGTATCCGGGCTGGATGCTGCCTTTCCAGAGTGGCGACCGTTTGGGAGATGCTGCGCGTCCTATCGGGAAATACATTCTCAACTCTAGTGCCAACAGTTAGGCGTCGATGACAGGTTCGATCTTCCGCAGGATGGTATGCGGAGCGCAGGGGTAGCGCCTTGCGCGATTGAAAGTAGGTTTCCATGTCAAAGGTCTGGTTGATTACGGGCAGTTCCCGCGGCTTCGGCCGCGCGCTCGCCGAAGCGGTGCTTGCCGAAGGGCACAACCTCGTCGCCACGGCGCGTAACCCCGCGCAGCTCGCCGATCTGGTGGAGCGCTACGGTGATCAGGTTCGCACCGTCGCCCTCGACGTGACCGATGCGCGTGCATCGGGCAATGCCATCAAGGCGGCTGTCGACGCCTTCGGGCGGCTCGACGTGCTGGTCAACAATGCGGGTTATGGCGATGTCGGCTCGATCGAGGACACCAGCCTTGCCGACTTCCGTACGCAGATCGAAACGAACCCGTTCGGCGTGATCAACGTAACCAAGGCGGCAATCCCGCTGATGCGTAAGCAACGGTCGGGGCACATCATCCAGGTTTCCTCAGTCGGCGGACGTCTGGCGCCGCCCGGTCGCGGGGCGTATGCGGCCGCCAAGGCAGGGGTCGGCGCGTTCTTCGAGGTGCTGGCGAAGGAAGTCGGCCCGCTGGGGATCAAGGTGACGATCGTCGAATCTGGCGGCTTCCGCACCGACTTTGCCGGCACGTCAACGACCATTCGCGACAGCCACTCCGAATACGATTCCACCGTCGCCCGGTACCAGCGAGACCACAATGGCCAACAGCCAGGCGATCCCGCCAAAGCGGCCGCCGTCATCCTGCATATCGCCAGCCTCGATAAACCGCCGCTTCGGCTATTGTTTGGCAGCGATGCCGCTAGTAGAATCTTACTAATCTTGAAAGTCGCGTAGAGGGCGCGCCTAAATTTTCCCGCGAGTCTTGGCACTCGCATCAAATTCTTTCAGGACGGTCATCTTATAAATTCTTTACTGCGCGATGTCCTCACGCGGAGCGTTCAACCCGCGCGCCTGTTAACGAGACGGTAAAGGACCCGCCTCGTTGATATTTTGGAATAGCGTGACGACGATTTCAGGATCGCGCGGAAGTTCTCCTGACGAGTTTCTCCCATTAGACATGACTACGGTTCTTCGTCGACGAGCTTTAGATATTCTCCGGATCCTGACTCTCACCCTTTCCAAGGGAAGTGAATCATCGGCGGACCCACAGGTGCCACCGCTCGACTCGGGATGGAGCGCACAACTCTTCTCTTCAAGCGCGGAGAAAAAACTGGGTGTCGCTCGTCCCAGGTGAAGTCGACATTTCGGCAGATGTCGATAAGCAGACAGGCTTCTTCGTGACAATCCCCTTCTAGACCAAAGCGTAAAATCTGAAACGCTCCTGATTTCGCCATCCAAGGATGATTTACGGACATCAATCTGGTCTGGTATACGGCTTGCTACGTTTATTTGTGCAGAACAAAACCAATCTAAAAAGGAGCGATTATGAAGACGAACAAACAGTTATCGGTAGCCGTTATATCTGCGCTGCTGGCAGGAACCTGCTTCGCGGTAGCGCCGGCTTGGAGCCAGACGATGTCGGATCGAATTCAAGACGGCGCACGAGCCGGAACTGCATCCCATCCCGGAACTCCAAATCCGGATCGAATAAAGCAAATACAGCAAGCTTTGAAGGATAGGGGTGTCTATTCCGGGCCAGTTGATGGTGTGATGAGAGGAGAGACACGGGACGCGATACGGTCGTTTCAGGAAGCGAATAATCTCCACGTGACAACTGAGGAAAGTATGGATGACGAGACGAGACGGGCGTTGGGCATCGATCAGTAGAGCAATTCCAGGATTATTTGAGATGTTGCTCCCATGCACGGGCGGACGCCGTGCGTGGGGGCAGGCACCGGAAGGCCTTCCTTAAATGGGTAGATGTCGCGATTGTGGAAGCAGGTGCAAAAAGTTCTACTCGGCCGGCGGGTCGAGCGCATTCCGCACCCACTCGGCCCAGTCTTCCCGTGGAGCATGACAAACAGCCACTATATTTTCTCCCTTCCTTCTGATCGCGCTCCTCCCAGCTATCATTCCAAAAGCGTCAAGCTTGCTTTGCTACCCGCCAGAGCTCTTTCATCCGAGCGAGAATATCTTTCGCCGTCTCGACGCCGGGAGAAAACTGTGCGTCAATGACGATCTCCGCCGCGCCGAGTTTCCGCGCTGTCGTCACGTCCTCGGCAATCTGCTCAAGGGTGCCGGTAAAATCGACGCGGTCTTTCTGAATGGGAGTATTATGAAGCTCGACGTTGGCGCGGACGATGAGTTCCAGGGCCGAAGGATCGCGGCCGGCGTCCTTTGCCATACCTTTGATCCCCTCGAACATCGGGCCGATGCTGCTGAGCGGAATGCCGACGGGAAACCAGCCGTTGGCCTCGGTTGCAACACGCTTTAAGGCCGAAGGCGCATACGCCGCCATATAGATCGGCGGGTGAGGCTTCTGCACGGGCTTCGGACCAATGACGGATTTCGGGATGCGATAATATTTACCCTCGAACTCCACCGGATCGGTGGTCCAGATTTTCTTTAGGGCTTGGATCAGTTCGTCGGCGCGTTTGCCGCGTTCTTCCCACGTCGCTCCAGCGGCCTCGTATTCATCGGGCGACCATCCGATGCCGAACCCAACTCGTAGCCGTCCGGCGGACAGGACATCGAGCGTCGTCAGCCGACGCGCGAGCAAGACGGGATTGTACCAAGGAAGGTTGAGGACGCTTGTGCCGAGCGCGATGCGCCGTGTGTGCGCGGCGGCGAACGTCAACGTCTCCAAGGGATCCAGCACGTTTTTGTCCTTGACGGGCAGGGAGCCATCGCCGATCGGATAAGGGACTTTCGGGTTGACCGGCCACAGTATCCGGTCAAGCACCCATAGGCTGTCAAAACCCAAATCTTCGGCGCGCTTTGCCGCCGTGACCAGCCCCTCCGGTCCAATCGCCGAGCCCGCCTGTGGCAGTGCAAATCCGAAACGCATAAAGCCTCCTTGCATGATTCATCTGGGTAGTTCTCCAGATCACATTAAGACTTACGGAGGGACTGATCATCTTTCATTTAATTTGGACCGCTTCAGCTACGCGTGCTTAACGGAATTTCCGTTTTGACTTCCCGGCCGACATCGTGGCGTTACCGCTTATCCGGGTGATGCGCCTGGGACAATTCACTTCTTTCCGTATTTTTTCTTGAAACGATCGATGCGACCTCCCTTATCGAGAACACGCTGTTTCCCAGTGAAGAACGGATGCGACGCCGATGATATCTCAACCTTGATCAGCGGATAGCTCTTGCCGTCTTCCCACTTAATGGTCTCTGTTGAATCCATCGTTGATGTTCCAAGAAAGGAAAAATCACAAGAAACGTCTTTAAAAACAACCTGACGAACTGTCGGATGAAGATTTTTTTTCATTTTGTTGTATCCTTTCGATAACGAAGCTGAAACCTTTCGCAATATCCATAGGCGATTCAAATCATTCTTTTCAATGAGCAAGCCCTCTTTTTGTGTTCCCGATTTGTTGATGTCCATACACGGGAAAATCCTCTTCTCTAGAGATGTCGGTGAATAGATGCAAGGCAAAAGATCTGCCAAAGTGGAGATCGTTGGCAAGTGATTGAGTACAGGGAAAATTTAGAGGCGGGACCGCTGGAGAAAGTGTCGACATTTCGCCCGTGCCGATATTTAGTCGAGGATCCTTCGGCACAGTCCGTCCGAAACCAAGCTGCAACATATGAGACGCTCCTGATTCGCACATTTTTTAGACGTTCCCCGACGTTGGTCTGTTCGAGCACATGCGTTGCTCTATCTACGCGGCAAGATACAAATCATATGCGGGATCGCATAGATCATCATCCGCCGGTCTTGGACGGGTAACGGAGATCGCAGCGTATCGAGGAAACATCATGCGACCGCGCAAGCGGGGGTCAATGCTCTGCCGCTTGCTTCGGAACGGTCCAGTAACTTGGCTGTAAGACCTGCACTCCGTAACCACCATCCACCCAGTGTGGCGGAACGTAGATGCGGTTTTCGGCGGGTTTCGGTTCGGTGCTTGGTGCAGGTTGAACCTGCTCAATAACGGTGACGCCCTGATCGTCGAGTCCATCCCCACCAAAAAATCCAAAGCGGTGAAAAGGGCGTGAAAAGGAATGTTGCCGGTGCGAACTCGAGACGCTGGGGGTCCCTGAGTTCCTGAAGACAGGACCAGCACCTAAAGCAACGTAGGGTACAGCCAAAGTAGCGACGGTTACCAAAGCAAACAGGCACCGAAAGCCCTTTTTTCTGCGTGTGTTATAAATCATCATTTTGTTATAGTTGGCTCCTTCAAACTCTCTAACTATCCGTCCAAGCGGAGCCGGGATTAATATCCTCCTGGAACGCAGCAGGGTGGATATATTTGATAAGGCGGGTATGGATACAGTTGGTAAGGTTGGAATTGCGGCGCATATAACTTGTAGTGCATCACCTGCAGCTCGTAATACGGATCATACTGTTGCGGATACAACTGATTATAATGCATCGTCTCCAACTCGTTATACGGATCATACTGTTGCGCATACAACTGAGTTCCATATTGGTCGTAATAACCGGGAATATATTCCTGTGCTTGTCCGTCATGGGTGCGTAGGACAAACAAACATAAAAGCATAATTGTCAAGAAAGCTCTTTTCATTAGATTACCCTTCCCATTTATTCGCTCTAATCTTTAGACACGGTGCAGCCAAAAAAGCATGGCATTATCTCAAGTCGTTTAACAAATCTCGAGAGTCGTGATTCCATCGGAAACCTTCAATCGACACGAATCCGCAGCGGCGTGACGCCACCTCGCTGAGCAAGAAAACTGTCGCTACTGCGAGTTGAATGACGTGGGTGATGTCAGCAATGTGAGTTTCCATATCGTCCTCCCTACTCGACTAGTTATGGCAAGGACTGTGCCATGTAACACGCACATACCGAATCACTTAAACGGTTTGCAATCAGAAACTTAAAGACTGGCGCACTCTGTCAAGAAGGATCGTGACGAAGCAGGGTGTCGAGCCATCGACAAAGAAGTCGACATTTCGGCGCTTACTGGCGGGTCATACTATCCATATGCCGCATATCTTATTATCGCTACCCTCCACCGAGAGATCTGTAGAGCTGGACCAGGGAAAGTAGCTCGTTCTTTCTTGAGTTGAGAGGGTTGGCGATGTGGACAATTGCCCGTGTTCGTCGGGTGTCAGCACCGTAACACCGGAAAACTGAATATCGGGGCTCGTGCGCGCCACCGACTCGACATATTGCTTTCGGTCCCGGCCTACACTTGTGCGAAGCCGCCGTCCACAAACAGTTCCGTTCCCGTGATGTAGCTGCTGTCGTCAGATGCGAGAAACACCACGGCCTTCGCGATCTCATCGGATGTACCGAACCTGCCGAGCGGAACACTGTTGGAAAGCATCTTCAAGCGTTGCTGGCCCGTTTCTGCGGAAGCGAGCAGGTCGCTCAGTCCGGGCGTGTCGATGGAGCCTGGGCTCACCGCGTTCACGCGAATGCGGCGATCCTTTAGGTCCGTTGTCCATGTCCGCGCGAACGAACGGACGGCGGCAAATTCGATTGTCGATGAAGTCGCGCACCGTCAGACTCTTCGACAGGGTTTCGCGCATCGTGGCAGTTAGCCAGTTGGCCGAAAGTGGCAGCCAACGGCCCTCGAAAACTGCCATTTGATGTGTGTTACATTCTATTTTTGTTTCTCGCGTAGCGTTTTCAACGCGCTGCCCCAGGCGGTGACCTGTTCGAGCATGGCGTTGACAGACTTCTCGTGCTGGGGAGCAGGCTTGAAGACGCTGAAGTTTTCAAAGTCGGTAAACAGGGAGAGCAAGACTTGGTTGCGGACCGTGGCGATTTGCACCTCGGCCAGCACCAGGCGTAGCTGCTCGACCGCCCGGGTCCCGGCGGCGCCGCCGTAGCTGACGAATCCAGCCGCTTTGTTGACCCACTCGTGGTAGAGGAAATCAATGGCGTTCTTGAGTGCGCCCGAGGTCCCGTGGTTATACTCGGGAGTCACAAAGACGTAGGCGTCAAAGGACGCGATCTTCGCCGACCAGATTTTGGTGTGCTGGTGGGTGTACTGGCCCATAATCGGCGACACCGGCTCGTCGAGGAGCGGCAGGTCGAAGTCTTTGATGTCAACAAGTTCAAATTCGGCGTCGCTGCGATTTTGCGCGATTTCGTAAACCCATTTGGCCACGGCCTCGGCCTTGCGGCCGGGCCGCGTGCTTCCAATGATGATGGCAATTCTAAGCATAAATTTCTCCCTTACAGTCTGTTACAAATACTCTATCCTTAACGTATCTCGGCTAAAAAATTCATCGTGCGCTTGCGTCTTCCCCACGCGACGACGCCCGTGACGATCAAGAGAATGATCGCCTGCAGCGGGCTGCCGCCCACAACGAAGACGTGCGTCACAACAGCCCCGACCATCACCCCGGCGAGCATCAGCGCGCCCAATCCGCTCGTGCGCGGGATCAAAAGCAGAAACGAGCCCGCCACTTCCAGCGTTCCGGTCAGGTAGCGGAACCACTGGCCTAACCCGATCGCGTCAAACAGCCCGACCAACTGCGGATCGCCGGAGAGCTTCAAGAAGCCGACCATCAGGAACATCCCGGCGGCGCCGATCTGCAAGATCCACAACCCAACGTTGATAATTTTTCCGGTCGAACCCGACCCCAACCTCGTACCCTCTGTTATTGTTTGTGACATAAGGTGACCCCCTAGTCTTAATTCATTTATTCAAGAATTGATTCGCCCATCATGCCCTGACGGCCATCGTCGATCGCCTGACGAATTTCCACAAATTGTTGACGCCTTATACGTTACCCTCTTCTTTGCTTTGTCCTGACGCGGCCGCCGCTTCATAGCCGATCTTCTTCAACAGGCGGATGAGCGTGTTGCGTTCCGCCCCGGTCAGGGAGGCGGACGCGAGTCGTTCCACGTCGGCGGCGTGATTGGCATAGACGCGTGTGATCAGCTTCCTGCCTTCCTTCGTCAAGTGAACAATTCTCGCCCGCCGGTCGGTGCCGTGAGCGCGCCGCTCCACCAACCCCTTCGTCTCCAAGCGGTCGACCGCGACTGTGATCGAGCCGCTCGTCAGCAGAACTTTTTTCCCGATCTCGTTAATGGGAAGCGGCCCTTTATGCAGCAGGGCTTCGAGCACGGCGAAGTCGCTGCCGCACATCTCCAACTCCGAGATGCTCTTTTCGGCGTAGGCCTGAACCGCACGTGCCGCCTTCCACAACACCAGGAAAACGTGAACGCCACTGCCGCCCGTCAACGATTCTAGTTTATCTATTCTCATCATCATTTACCTTGATGTCAAGATACTTTATATTAAGGTAGGCGTCAAGTGGCTCACCCGTGGGCCTGGCGCAAAGCAGGCCGAAGACGAGCAACGAGTTGGACAATACCCCAAGGTGGTTTGTCGCAAATGCACTTCGTATTATCGAGCGTCGTGTGAGCGGGACGCCTCCAATCCCTGCGCTGTTCACGAGGATGTGCAACGGCCGTTTGGAGCAAAGAACAGGAATGCAAGACGTGTCTTGTGGCCGAAACGTGGGCTGCGTAATACCGAGAATCGCGCCGCTTCTACCTGTGTGAGCCCGCGACTATCTCTCTCCCTTCTCGGCGAAGACTATCAATCAACGTTGGCCTCACGGGTTTCTGGTATCAATCGATCTGATTAGCTCCTTCGTCGTCGGGATCAGCGGAGGGGAAATACTGAACGCGCGGAAGCCGATTTCCAGTAGCGTTGGGATTACATCCTCTCGGCCCGCCATCTCGCCGCAAATCGTGACCGGCTTGCCTGAAGCTTCGGCAATGATGATGCCGAGCAACCGAAGCATTGATGGGTGGGTGTCCTCATAATAGCCACTCACTGTGGCATTATCGCGTCCGGCGACCATAGTGTACTGGGTGAGATCGTTTGTCCCCACGGAAAGGAAATCGGCGTGCCTTGCGATTTGCCCGACGGTCAACGCAGCCGCGGGTGTTTCGATCATTGCGCCGAGAGAGGGAAGGTTTTCGATATCCATTTCGTGAGCGACCGCCACAAGCAGTTCTCGCATCTGTTGCATGTCACGCTCCAAGGTGACCATCGGCACGAGGATGCGAATATCTTGGAGCTGAGAAAGCCGCAGCAAGCTTTTAAGCTGTGTGCGCGCAAGCTGCGGA
>Ga0209690_1002168_pt1 | contig 11201 bp, 13 predicted proteins | sample GraSoiAngelo_150_FD_186164 | JGI IMG/M metagenome (GOLD analysis project Ga0209690, IMG submission 186164) | Grasslands soil microbial communities from the Angelo Coastal Reserve, California, USA - 14_1009_09_40cm (SPAdes) (version 2) | ecosystem: Environmental > Terrestrial > Soil > Grasslands ...
CCTCGTCAATAATGCCAGTCCGGCTCGGACCCTTTTATGAAACACAAGTGCGGTTCGCACCTCATCCCATTCGCTCCACTCAGCGTTTCAGCCTATCGATATATCTGCTTTTACGGGCCATGGCTCCAAATTTAGCGAATGACAGTTCGGTCCAACGCGCGGTCGCGCCTGCCTGGCACACTGTTGTTCTCCTTCTAATCCTGTTCGGTTTTTCGTTTGCAAGCGCTCACACTGGAAGTCTCACTCCGTTGGGGCCGAAGATTGGCCGCGCGTTCGGTTATATCGTTATCATCATTTTCGAATGGGCTGTTGTAGCGTTCATTTGGTTCGGCGCGCGTCAACGCGGCATTCGGATGGCTGATCTGGTTGGCGGCAGTTGGGCGCGCCCGATTCACATTGTTCGCGATATCGCGATTGCGATCGCATTTCTCATCGTTTCGGCCGGCGTATTGAGTGGACTCGATTACTTCCTCAAAACCGCTCCGAACCAGGCGATCCGCAATCTCCTTCCGCAGGGGCCGATTGAAGTCGTGCTTTTTTTGGCGACATCGCTGACCGCCGGGTTTTGTGAAGAACTAATTTATCGTGGGTATTTACAACGCCAGTTCACCGCACTGACGCACGCTGTGGCCGGCGGAATTGTCCTGCAAGCGATCACTTTCGCCCTCAGTCACGGCTACCAGGGTTGGAAATACGTACTGCTGATAGCGGTGTTAGCAACCATGCTGGGACTACTGGCACATTGGCGGAGAAGTCTCCGCCCGGGTATGATCGCGCACGCGTTGCAGGACGGAGTCACCGGAATAGTAGCCGCTCATGTGCTGCGCTAACCTTTCCATGTCGCGCGCCGCACGCGTTTCATTCCGGTATCCGCGATCCGGTTTCCGCAATTCTTCGTTCAGCTCTCAACTCTCAACTGTCAACCATCAACTTCTCCCGCCGTATTGTTCGTCGCTGACCTTTTCCATCCACTCGACGACCTTGCCCTCGGCGGCCTCCTGAATGGCGATATGCGTCATAGCAGTGGTCGGCGTAGCGCCATGCCAATGCTTTTCGCCCGGCGCAAACCAGACGACATCGCCTGGCCGGATTTCGTCGATTGGGCCGCTCCAACGCTGCGCCCACCCAAGACCCGAAATGACGATCAACGTCTGACCGAGTGGATGTGTATGCCACGCGGTGCGAGCACCCGGCTCGAACATGACGCTTGCGCCACGAACGCGCGCCGGTTCCGGCGCCTCGAACAGCGGATCAATGCGAACGTTACCCGTAAACCAATCCGCCGGCCCTTTGCCGGACGGTTGTGAACCAGGTCTTTTTATCTCCATCTTCTCAACGTCGTTCTTTCGAACTTGCTCTCAACTCCGTAAAGGAGCGTGGCTCCGACGGAGCTTTACGCTATCAACCATTAACTTCCCCCGGCCACTGCACTTGTTCTCTTCGTGACCTTCGTGATCTCCTTGGTGAAAACTTATTCATCGACCGTTCGACTTTGGCTTCATGAAGACCAATAAGATCGACATTAGCGCAACAGAAAATCACGACGGACTTGCGCGTCGTTTCTCCAGAAGGAACGCGATGACCGCGAAAACCGTGTAGAAGACGAGCGCAGTGATCGCGAAGGCGCGATCGGAAGAGGGCGGCCGGCGCACAAAGGTGTTGCTTGTTTGAATTAAGACCAGCGCCGCAACGAAAATGATGATGCCGATCTTCCGCGCGATCGCGCCGTTGCGTTTCAAATAGAGCACCGCGCCGATGAGAAGGATTCCGATCTCCAATACAAATTCGATGCCTCTATAATTCCACAGACCGAAGCCGACTTTCAACGTGTCATCATAGATGGCGAGGTCGGGGCGATGAACAATCAGATCGAGAAGCCAATGCGAAAAAACGGCGAATCCCACGAGCAACGCCGCGCTGTTCGAGGCAATGTTGCGCCAGCCGATTTTGTAAATTACAAACGCTACCGCCGACCAGAAGAGCGCGCCGAGGAGGCTGTGTGTGTAAGGCATGTAATAGAGATCGAGCGCATTAGTCGCGGTGATTCCGGGAACGAAACGCACCTTCTCGATCCCAAGCAGAACAAATGGCGCCCACAAAAAATCCAGCAGCTGCACGGCCACGAACAAAACCCAGAGCGGGATTTTGTTTCGCTCCGTTTTGACCGCAAACGCGACGCCATAATGCCCCACGAACATTCTTCAATCTGCTCGTTCGATTCACATTGTCGATTCTCTGAGCCATTGTCACGCCGTAGCCTCAAGCGTAAGCGGATCACTTCGAATCTCGACTAGTTCAGCGCCGAATAGCTGGTCGGGTCCATGAAATACCGGTCGATATGATCCACCAAAGCCCCGTTCTTCTCCGATTCGGCCTTCACCTTCTGCCACTCCGGATCGGCTTGGAAAGCGGCCCAATTTTTCTCCGCGTCTTGTCGGCTGGGATGTTCCAGAATGTAGATGAACAGGTTCTGCGAACTCGGCGCATCTTCCGGTGACCAGTAGCCGATGCTTTTCATGTTGTGCCGCTTGAAAATTGAGTCGGTGTGATCGCCAAAGCGCGCTTTAAGCGCATCCATTTTACCCTCGTGAACGTGATACAGGCGCAGCTCGTAAACGTGATGCGGCGGAGTCGTTGATCCGGTAATCGCGCTGAAGCCGAGCATCAACGCGGCGCCACTAAGAAAAGACAAAAACGTTTTCATATCGCGCAGAATACAATCATCGAGGAGGAACATGAAAGACCTCGTCCATGTAGCGGTCGGCGGCGGCGGCTGCCTCCGCCGGACTGCTGCCATTCTGACGCGCACTCAGATATGGCGCGTACCAGTCCCACCAGTGATGTTCGGCGTGCGTTTTCTCGTAGTGGTCGTGGTGCTCCGACGTTTCGCGGAGAAGTTCTGCAAGGGTCGCGACGTCCATGGTTCGCGCTCGCTTCTGCTCCCATTCCCGGCCGGCAAGGCGCGTCGTGATCTCCTGGAGCAGCCAGCGATTCCCGTCTGGATCCTCGAACGAAGCAAACGAGTAGTAGGAACGACCTTGCGGGTCGGGCCCATCGACGCGCGGGTTCTCCATGGCGTTGTTAAAGGGGCCGCCGGCGTAGTGAAAGACCTCGCTCACGTTGACGCCATGGGCGATCAACTCGTCGCGGGCGGCGTCGACGTCGTCCACGGCGAGGACCAGGCTGTCCGGCGAGCCAGGCTTAGCTGACGTGATACCCTTGCCGAAGATGATCGATGCCTCTGAACGAGGAGGAGTAGATTGTATAACCCGAAAGTTTTCATCCGGGGCATAATCGATATCTAACCGGAACCCCAGTTTCTCGTAGAATGCTTTGGCGCGATCGACGTCGGAAACAGGTATAACTACAACTTCTAGTTTCATGTCCATGATCAATGCTCCTTTGCTTTGTTCTTGGTCGTGAACGTAACCGCTGTTCGGCGCTGGCTGGGCGAGAGCTTTCGCTAATTACCATTTGCCAACATGCGCACCGCCGTCCACGTGCAGCACCTCCCCGGTGATCTGTCGAGCTTCCGTTAGATAAACAACGGCGCTGGCAATCTCCTCAACGGAGGAGATTGTGCCCATCGGCGAAAGCGTTTTTAGAGAATCCTCCGAATCCTCGGCGTGAAGCGGTGAGTCGACGGCCCCGGGAGCTACGGCATTAAATCGAATATGCTCCTTAGCGTATTCAGAAGCCAGGCTTGTTATAACTGCGTTCAGACCACCTTTAGTGATCATGGGAAGAGAAGCAGGTTGGCCGGCGATTGGATTGTCGACCAGCGCGGCGCTGATGCTCACGATGCTGCCGCCGCTCTTTTGTGCCTGCATTTGTTTAACTGCAAGCTGCGTGATGTAAATGAAACCCGCGAGGTTTGTCGAGACGAGAGCGCGAAAGTCGTCGGCTGTGTATTCGGTGAACGGCTTCACTAAGAAAATGCCGGCGTTCGCGACCACGGCATCGATCGAGCCGAACTTCTTAATCGCGAGTTCTGCAACTTTCTGCGCCGTCTCAAATTGACCTATGTCGCCGTCGATCAAGGCGAGGTGCTCGGAAGCTGAAAGCTCTTTTGATTTCGTCGCGCTCCGCGCGGTCCCTACAACATCGTAGCCGCGTGCGAGAAACGCTTTGACGACTCCCGCGCCGATGCCTTGCGAGGCTCCCGTAACGATCACTGTCTTCCGATTACTTGCCATAGAATGAGTTCTTGACGGCCTTTCTTGTTGAGGGTGAAAGAGGCTCGTCCCGAAACCCGGTCCTCTCTCAGGGCGAACCGCGAAGCTTTGGCTTCGCATCCAGATCTAGTACCAAAAAAACTAAGACCCGGCGTTGGCGAGTCAAGATCGACATCCACGCCAGCGCGCGATTTAGCAAGACGAATCTCCCCTGAAGATTTTCAAATCGTTGCTTCGCGTCAGCGGGCGGTGAATCCGCCGTCGACCATCAGACTCTGCCCCGTCACAAACGACGCCTTGTCGGAACACAGCCACAAAACAGCTTCCGCAACTTCCTCGACGCGACCGAGGCGTCCGATGGGATGAAAAGTGGTAAGATCATCCTTTTTCACATTCATGCCATCAGCGAGGCGATCGACCATCTCTGTATCGATCACCGCGGGGTTGACCGCGTTGACGCGAATCCCTTGCGCGGAATATTCCAGCGCAGCGGCTTTCGTAAGTCCGATGACCGCGTGTTTCGAAGCACTGTAAATCCCAATTCCCGGGAATCCGATTACGCCCGCGACAGACGAACAGTTTACGATGGCGCCGCCACCTGTCTTCAGCATCTGGGGGATCTCGTACTTCATGGAAAGCCAGACGCCTTTGACATTAACGCCCATCACCGCGTCGAAGTTGGCTTCAGTGTGATCGATAAGCGTGGGCTTCAGGTCGCCTTCGATGCCGGCGTTGTTGAAGGCGACATCGAGACGGCCGCACGTCTTCACAGCATGCTCGACCAACGTCTCGACCTCGGCCGCGACCACGACATCCGTCCGCTGGAAGCTGGCCGTCCCACCGGCCTCACGGATTATCGAGACTGTTTCCTCGCCACGCTCAACGTTGCGATTACCGATCACGACCTGCGCCCCTTCGCGCGCAAACGCCACCGCCGTCGCCCGACCGATTCCTGATCCTCCGCCAGTTACTAACGCGACCTTGCCTTCAAATTCTTTCATGAAGTAATCTCCTTGTTCAAAACTCTGGGCTCGTTTCCTGTCGCCGACGACTCACGCATGCTATGTGATTCGCGCGGTTTGCGTCTATCTCCTTTATAAGCGCATCAGGTTGTTCGAAGCTTTGGAAAAGCGTTGACGTAACGTTCAATTACGGGCTCGATGGATACATGAAAACAAAACCCTGCATCGCTCTCTTTCTATTCACATTGATCTGCTCGATATCGGCAGCGGACTCGAAAATTGAGCAAGCGGTTCGGGATCAAGACGCGCAATGGTCCAAAGCCGCGGAGTCCAGAGATCTCGAAAAGCTGCTTTCGTTTTACGCAGATGACGCCGTCGTCTTGCCGGCACACGCCGCGATCGCGAACACAAAAGATTCAATTCGAAATATCTTTCAAAAGTTGCTGCCCATCCCCGGCGTCGCTCTGAGTTGGAAGGCGACGAAGGCGACGGCGGCCGGGTCGGGAGATCTGGCCTACTCAACCGGAGCCTATCAAATGAGCGCGCCTGACGACAGCGGTAAGTCCTCCATCGATCGCGGAAAATATGTGGCGGTCTGGAAAAAGCAGACTGATGGAAACTGGAAGGTCGCAGTCGATATCTGGAACACCGATCTCCCCCTGCCAGCGCCCTCCGATAAAAAATAGCGGCGTGCCGGGCGGTTGCGCGTTGCGTCACGTCTTTGTTGGTCGTCGTTCTTCTGACTCTTTGTACTTCATAATTCTTACTTCTTAATTCTTACCTCGTTCATGAGTCTCGATACGCAGACGAAACTGGCGATTTACCGGCACTTCGCCGAGACCGGGCAACGGCCATCGCTGGAAGTTGTAGCTGAACGCGTTCGCGCCGACGTCAGCATTGTCCGCGAAGCCTATGTCAGATTATGCGCTCAGCGAGTGTTGGTGTTGGAACCCGATGGAGTGTCTATTCGGATGGCTCCGCCATTTTCCGGCATACCGACCCAACATGTCGTAATCGTCGATGAGACGAAGTATTTCGCTAACTGCGCCTGGGATTCATTCGGCATACCGGCGGCGCTGCATCGCCCTGGGTGGGTTCATTCGCGCTGCGAGCAGTCCGGTGAACCGCTCTCACTGGAGATTGGTTTAGAAGGTCCGCCGCCCTGTAGCTGGCTTTTTCATTGCCTTGTTCCCGCGGCCAAGTGGTGGGACGACATTGTTTTCACTTGAAGCAACATGCTTTTCTTCCGGTCGGAAGAACGGGTTCGTGAGTGGTGCGCAGCGCATGGTTATCCCATGCGGCCGCTCGTCACGATGGACCAGCTATGGACGCTCGCGACGACTTGGTATTCGACGCGCTTACAAGAGAACTCGCGGCGTCCGCAGCCCGATGAGATGCGTTCCATTTTCGCGGACCTCGGTTTAAGAGGCGACTTTTGGGATCCGCAGTCGGATACTTTCGGTTAGCGGATTCGCTGATGCTAAATGACGCCGGCGATTCCATCGCGTGTTCCGAGCGTGTACGCGGCCCACGCGATCGTTGAAACCGATCTTGAGGCTTACCGTCAACCCGGTATCCTCGCACGGCATGTATCGTGACCATCAGCGTTGGTACTCGCAGCGTCTCAATAGGGACATGGGTGTCGCTATTTACGGCAATTACGGTGCGCCCATGCTCGCCTTCCCGACCAGCTGCGGCGACGAATGGGAGATGGAAGGTCAGGGCATGATCCGCACCCTCAGCCCGTACCTGGAGCAAGGGCGCATCCGAATCTTCTGCATCAACAGCGTGAACAGCGATTCATTCCAAAACGAGGGAGCGCACCCGTTCCACCGGAGCTGGATGCAGGCGCAGTACGACGCCTATGTGGCGAACGAGGTTTTCCCGTTCATCGACTCCCAGTGCCAGACGCCCGGCATCCCGATTTCCACGCTGGGCGCATCGCTCGGTGCTTATCACGCGGCCAACACGCTGCTCAAGCATCCTGATCACGTGAAGCGCTGCTACGCGCTCTCGGGCATCTACGATTTGCGGGATTCGATGGACGGCATGTATGACGACAACTTCTACTTCAATAACCCGGTCGACTATATGGCCAACCTGAATGACCCGTGGTTTCTCCATCAGTACGCGAGTTGCGACATCCGGCTCGTGACCGGCTGTGGTCCGTGGGAGAACAGCGGGCCGACCTACCGAATGTCCGAGATCCTCAGGAATCGCGGCATTGCTCATCATCTGGACGACTGGGGCCCGGAGGGCGGGCACGAATGGCCGTACTGGCATCACCAGATGTGGGAGTACGTCGGCGCGCACTACTAAGGACCGCCCGCCTCGCCTTCGATTGGCCCGATCTTCACGCGTGTGCTGTTTGTCGCGCCGTAGCCCTCGCGCGAAGGCGTATCAATCTCACGCACGGTCGCAGGACCGCCGAACTCCGTGCGCGCTTTCATGGCGGGGGTCAGAACTTACTTTCGTTACAACTGTCGTTAGTAAGCTCTGACCCCTTTTTCATTTCGTGAACGTCGTGAGACTAAACCTCGAACGGATCCGCACAGGAGCGGGAAAATGGTAACTTAAGTTACCCTGACCTCGAGCGGGCGTTTCCTATTGTGAAGTACACCAATTAAAAAACAGAAAGCAAAAAACATATGAGCACAATTACAACGAAAGATGGTAGGCAAATCTATTATAAGGATTGGGGCAAAGGCCCGGTTGTGACATTCTCGCACGGCTGGCCTTTAAACTCCGACGCTTGGGATGGCGAAATGCTGTTCCTCGCGCAACGCGGTTTCCGAGTTGTCGCACATGACCGTCGCGGCCATGGACGATCGACTCAAACCTCAGTCGGAAATGACATGAATGGCTATGCCGACGACCTCGCAGCCGTCATCGAAGCACTCGATCTCAAAGGCATTACGCTAGTGGGTCACTCGACCGGCGGTGGAGAAGTCGCACGTTATATCGGACGCTACGGGACGAAGCGGGTCGCGAAAGCCGTCCTCATTGCCGCGGTCCCGCCGCTGATGCTGAGGACTACCGCCAATCCCGAAGGTCTCCCAATTGAGGTGTTCGACAAACTCCGAGCAGATCTCGTTAAGGATCCTTCGCAATTCTACAAAGATTTCGCCGCACCGTTCTACGGCGCGAATCGGCCCGGTGCAAAAGTCTCGCAGGGAACGCTCGATCAGTTCTGGCTGTGGAGCATGCAGGCCGGCCTACTGAACGCCTACGAAAGCATCAAGGCGTTTTCGGAAACGGATCACACGGAGGATTTGAAAAAATTCGACGTGCCAACGCTCGTTATGCACGGGGAAGATGATCAGATCGTTCCCATCAAAGACTCGGCGAAGAAATCCGCCAAGCTGATCAAAGGCTCGCAGGAAATCTACTATCCCGGTGCTCCGCACGGCCTAACGGCAACCCACGCTGATCAGGTGAATTCGGACTTGCTGGAGTTTTTGCAGCAAGGTCAGCGGACGGCGCGAAAGGCAGCGTGAACTTAAAGCAGAAAGAGAAAAACATATGAATAAGAAAATGAAAATCGTGATCATCGGAGGCACTGGCCTCATCGGAACAAAACTGGTAAACAATCTTCGTGAGCGCGGCCAGGAGGTAGTGGCAGCATCACCTTCCTCGGGCGTCAACACCTTTACTGGTGAGGGACTGGCTGAAGCGCTAACAGGCGCTCAGGTCGTTGTTGACGTCGCGAATGCGCCATCGTGGGAGGACAAGGCCGTGCTGGAATTTTTTGAAACGGCAGGGCGTAATTTACTTGCTGCGGAAGCGGCCACCGGCGTACGGCACCACGTAGCGCTGTCAATCGTCGGCGCTGACCGGCTTCCCGCGAGCGGGTATTTGCGCGCGAAGGTGGCTCAGGAAAACCTGATCAAAGCATCAGGGATTCCATTCACCATCGTTCGCTCGACGCAGTTCTTCGAGTTCGCGAAGGGCCTCATCCAATCGGCCACCGAAGGGCAAACGGTTCGGTTATCACCAGCTCTCATGCAGCCCATCGCGGCGGATGACGTCGCCGCCGCCCTGACTGGCTTGGCACTCGCCGAGCCATTAAACGGTACGGTCGAGATTGCCGGTCCCGAACCAATCCGAATGGATGAATTAGCCCGGCGTTTCTTGAGCGCAACGCGAGACCCACGGAAGGTGACCCCGGACGTCCACGCCCTCTACTTCGGCACAGAGCTGAACGATCAAAGCCTTACCCCTGGCGATAACGCGCGCCTCGCCCCGACGCGTTTCGAGGAGTGGCTCAGCCGCTCGACGGCGCAAAAGGCAGCGTGAACTTAGGACGCGGCGGCAGATCGCATGATACTCAGCGGTCTGCCGCGCATCCTGGAAAGCACCTCGGATGAACGCTTCCCGAGCATCTCAAGAACAACCAAACCACATACGAGAAAGAACATCACAATGAAACGAATCCGAACTTCAAAACCAGTCGGGCTGCCGCGCTTCATTTACGCACTTATTGTTTGCGCACCTCTCGTCGGCACTCTCGGCGTGAGCTCAGGGATGGCCGCTGACAAAAATGCAAAGATCACACTCGTCTACGAGCACGTTCTGCCCAATGTGCCGGGCAAAAGCATCAAGGGTGTACTGGTCGAATATGGTCCCGGAGGTTCGTCGCCGGCCCACACGCATCCAAAGTCAGCTTTCATCTATGCGACCGTTCTCGACGGAGCCATCCGAAGTTCGGTCAATGATGGGCCGGTCGTTACGTATCGCACCGGGCAGAGCTTCTCTGAGATGCCTGGTGACCGGCACAGCGTTAGTGAGAACGCGAGCAAGACCGAACCCGCGAAGCTGCTGGCTGTGTTCGTGGTCGATACGGACGAGAAGGAACTGACGACGCCGTACGAAAAATGAGACGACGGGGAACGGCAAAATTTTGCGAATCATCCTAGCTGTCCAGGCAAACGTCGTCTGGTCAACAGACAACCGGGCGCACACCAACCTGTTGGACACTATTCATAAGAGCAGACTGCACCTCTGGCTCGCAGATTTTCCAACCGCAGACCGGCCGGGTAGTTTAGTGCTTACGTTTACATTCTTTTGGAAATGACTGAGGCCGAGAAAACTCATTCTTACAAAAAGGAGACAGCTTTGACACAGCCTCGGGTCGTCATAGTGGGCGGCGGCTTCGGCGGACTCTATGCGGCGCGCGCCTTAGCTGGCGCTCCCGTTAGCGTAACGCTCATCGACAAACGCAACTACCACCTCTTTCGGCCGCTGCTCTATCAAGTGGCTACTGGTTTACTTTCGGCAGACGAAATTTCTGGTCCGCTCAGGTCCATACTCAGCCGCCAAAACAACATCGACGTTCTCCTAGGCGAAGTGACCGGCGTCGATACGCAGAAGCGCGTTGTTCGCCTTGAGCAGCACGACGTACCATACGATTTCCTTATCCTCGCCACCGGCGTTCAGTATAACTACTTTGGACACGACGAGTGGTCTCGGATTGCGCCCGGCCTGGTGTCGCTGAGCGACGCCGACCGCATCCGCGCAAAGGTGCTGCTGGCATTTGAACAGGCTGAGGAGCTCGCTGCACTCGAGTTGGCCCAGACTACGTCTCCGCAAATACAAAAGCTGCTTACGTTCGTACTCGTTGGCGCAGGTACGGTGGGAGTGGAGATGGCCAGCACGCTGGCAGAAATGTCGCGCATGGCTCTGGCACATGACTTTCATCATATCGATGCGCGGTCTGCGCGGATTCTGCTGTATGAAACGGCGCCGCGTGTGCTTCCGTCGTATCCTGAGGTCCTCTCGGCCAAGGCTCGGCGCCATTTAGAGCAGTTAGGCGTCAAGGTTTGTACGAGCACTCGCGTCACCAGCATAGACGCCGACGGAATTATCGCTAACGGCCAGCGTGTCCCGGGCGCCACCGTGCTTTGGGGAGCGGGTGTTCTCGCTTCTCCTGCGGGGCGATGGATAAATTCTGCCACGGACAAGTCCGGCAGAATCATCGTGAATTCAGATCTGTCGGTTCCTGGCCATCCTGAGATCTTTGCAATTGGTGACACAGCCCACGTCGTTGCCCATTCACACAATCTCT
>Ga0209690_1002173_pt1 | contig 11185 bp, 9 predicted proteins | sample GraSoiAngelo_150_FD_186164 | JGI IMG/M metagenome (GOLD analysis project Ga0209690, IMG submission 186164) | Grasslands soil microbial communities from the Angelo Coastal Reserve, California, USA - 14_1009_09_40cm (SPAdes) (version 2) | ecosystem: Environmental > Terrestrial > Soil > Grasslands ...
TGAAACACACGTGGCAGTTGTCACTGCGCCGAAATCCATTCCGGTGTCCGTGCCGAACATTTTTCCCGAGAGCACCGCCGGTTGAACGAAGATGATGTAAGCCATCGTGAGAAACGTGGTCAGCCCAGCGAGCGCTTCTGTGCGCACATCAGTTTTGTTATCGGACAATTTGAAGAGCCGCTCGATCATGGGCTTCGGCACATCGCCGCCATCCTAGCCGGATCGGCTATTCCGCGTCCATCCGCCACAGCATGAATCGCGCACGAGTGAACTCCGTCTGGACGTTTCGATAGACTTCTTGAACAACCGGAAAATCGCGTTCAACGCAGACGCCGAGAACAGGAGGCGCTGGCCGAGCACCGTGAAGTTCATCAGTGGTTAGTTTTGTGACGGGAAAACGCAGGTTCCCGTGAAAGAGATAAAACGAATCGTAGAGCAGGTCACTGCCGCCTTTGATCGCCTTAACAAGCACCATGCTGGTGCCCGGTTGTTGCAAGGCGCCCAACTCTTCGGCGACGCGCTTCTCCTTCGGCTTTCCCGCGAACCGAATTTCTGAAGTCCGCGCCATCATCGATCCAACCACTCCCGAATCGCCAACGCGCTGAGTAATCCGGCGCTCTAATCTTACTGCCGGGCGAGTCGGCGGAATAAAAACACACCCAGCACGATAAACAGAACATTGGGAAACCAGACAAGCAGCTCCGGATGCGCCTGCGGGTTTCCGCGCAATGTATCGCCAATAATCACGAAGAGAAAATAGCTGGTGGCAACAATCAAACCCATGGCGAAACCAATCGACGTCTCGCGGCGATGCGCCGTGACACCCAGCGGCACCCCGATGATTGCGAAGGCCACACACGCAAACGGGAATGAAAAGCGTTTGTTGATTTCTGTGCGGCTGGCGCTGCGTTCCCGCTGGTTCTCGCTCTTTAGTTGCTCGAGCAATTGCTCGATCGACAGTGCAGAACGGCTTGGCCGTTTTTTCTCTTTCTCGTAAAGCTCTTCGAGACTGATAGGCAATGTGCCCTCGACCATGTTAATTCCATCCCGAATCTTGCGCAGGTTGGACGGGTCCTTTTGATCGCGCTCCTGGTATCGCGCTTGATAGAGGTGCATAAGAATTTGCTTGTTCGCCAAATCGGCTTCGAGCATTCCCGTGCGCGCGTAAGTCACTTTTACCGGCAGCGAATTCTGATTCAGCTCGAACACAGTAATGTTCTCGAGCTTGTTGCCCTCTTTCTTGCCGACGTAAATCTTGCGCCCGGGAAATTGGTCGATCACCTGATCGCTTCCGAAAAGCGCCATCGGATTGCGCGTCGCCAGATCGAAAATCGTGCTGCGCAATTTTTCCTGCGCAGCCGGCGCGGCCTGCACGTTGAGCCAGAGACAGATCGCCGTGCAGATGACCGCGATCGCGCCCAGCGGAATGCAGATGCGCGTAATGCTGACGCCATTTGAGCGCAACGCGATCAGTTCGTTGTCCGCGGAGAGCCGTCCAAATACGAGCAGGATTGCCGTCAACAATCCCCAGGGAATGGTGAAAATCAGTGAGAACGGCAGCACATAGGCAATGAACGTGATCAGGTATTCCATCGGCACGTCGTGATTCACCAGCAGCGGCAGAAGTTTCCGGAAAATATTTCCGACAACGAGCACCAGGCTCAGCACCGCGATCGCAAACAAGACGTTGACCAGTAACTCGCGGCTAATAAATCGATCAAGCAGCTTCATTTCCCCTCGTGATGTTAGCACAAAAGTGCTGGAGACGCCGCGTTGCCCCTATCAAAATCTGGACAATTTGGTAACATCGACACACGATGAGCTTCGGTATGTACGATGTCGCGATCATCGGGGGAGGACCGGCCGGTAGCACTGCCGCGGCGCTGCTCGCGCGCGCCGGGCGGCGCGTGATCGTCTTCGAACGCGAAAAGTTTCCGCGTTTTCACATCGGCGAATCGCTGTTGCCCTTTAGCATGAAAGCGTTTTCCCGGCTGGGTCTGCACGAAAAATTCTTGCGCGCCGGGTTCATCAAAAAGTTCGGCGGCGAGATCGTCGGCGCATGCTCGGAAACTGGAACCAAGTTTTACTTCAAGGACGGCTATCGTTCGCAAACCGATCACGCGTATCAGGTCACGCGCGGCGATTTCGATAAGGTGCTACTGGATCATGCCGCCGAATGCGGCGCGGAAGTACAAGAACAGACTTCGGTTGATCGAGTCCAGTTTTCGAAGGACGACGTCGAGCTGACGGTTAAATGCAACGGTTCGTCTCGTTCAATTCGAGCGCGTTATCTAATTGACGCCAGCGGGCGCGCCTCGGTTCTGGGCAGACAATTCAAAATTAAGAAGACTTACAATCATCTTCAGAAGCTATCCATCTTCGCGCACTACGACGGTGTCTGGCGCGCGAACGGAATCGACGGCACGCTGACAGTTTTGATCCGTGCCATTGATCGCTGGTTCTGGTTGATTCCGCTCAGCGCCGACCGCACCAGCGTTGGAGTGGTTCTCGACAGTGAAACTTTTCGCAAATCAAAGCTCAGCGCCGAAGATTTTCTCGAACAAGCGCTGGGCGAGCAGCCAATCATCGCCAAACGGATGACGAACGCGCGGCGAGTCTCGCAAGTTTACGTGGAAGCGGACTTCTCCTATCGGAGCGCAAGATTGCACGGTGACCGCTGGTTGCTTGCGGGCGATGCCGCCGGGTTCATCGATCCCATCTTTAGCAGCGGCGTCTTTCTCGCAGTGTTCAGCGGCGAACGATGCGCAGATGTTCTGAACGAAGTGCTTCAACGTCCGCGGAACATGAAACGGTTGTTCGCCCGCTACGAGCGGTCGGTAAACCGCGCGATGGATGTTTATCTTCGTTTTGTGAACGCCTGGTACACGAAGGAATTCATCGAAGTCTTTTTGGCGCCGCGCAATGTGTTGGGGCTTGCGCCAGCCGTGAACGCAGTGCTTGGCGGAAATGTTGGTAACAGTTTTCCAATCCGCTGGCGGATGTGGGTCTTTTATTTTTTGGTTTGGCTGCAACGCCATCATCCGATTGCGCCCCGCCTTACGCTCGTGCCGAAGAAAACGGAAGCGTCAGCCTCAGCTCAAACAGCTGGCGTCATGTCATGAGTCCAATTACGGCCCGCAGGGCCGTGGCTCTAGCGTTCCCGGCTATTGTTGCGATCACCTTCTTTTGCGTAACAAGTTGCGCAACTATTTCATTTCACGAATTTTCTCAGCCGACGGCTGATTGGCAGACCAAAGCCGGACAGCTCATGTATCGAAGCCCAGGGACAACGCTGATTGGCGAGGCGCTCGTTCGCTTTTCCACCACTGGCGACTTCCAATTGACCGTTTCGAAAGGACCAGGAATAACGCTGCTATCTCTGCGGCAGGATGCGGCTTTTGCAGAAGTGAAAGGAGCATTTGCTCATCAGGGTTGGTCTGGTCCTGTAGAGAAAGCGCCGCCACAGCTGCGCGGCTGGCTCGGATTGCGTGACCAATTTGTTCACGCGCCGAACCAGAAAACACTGCGCTACGTGAGCGGCAACGAGACATTCTTGTTCCGGTTTTGATTCTCGTTCTCCGCTGAGGATAGCGGACGCTGCAGCATCGCTGGCTGCAGTGTGTGCTGTCTCCAGCGCATGTTTGACGAAAGGGCAAGATGCCCGCGTGCTGGGTCAGGCTGGAGCCTGACTTCCGAAACCGGCTGCAACATTGGCATCTTCGTGCCGATTCGTGTTGAATGGTGGCTTGCTCATGCGGATCAGCGACTTCATCGCACGAACCATCACTCAGCGCGGCGCGCTGGTTTGGTTCGGCGTGGTGGTGCTCACCATCGCTTGCATCGCGATTCTCGTCACATCGTTGCGACTTGATTCCGAGGTGTTCAACGTTTTGCCTGGCAGGTTTTCTTCCGTGCAAGGCCTCAAAATCTACGATCGCGATTTTGAGCAAACGCGGGAGCTGACGTTCGCGCTTCTGTGCGGGCCAACCGACGTCGAGAAACTGGAGGATTTCGCGCCGGTGTTTGCTGAGCGATTGCGGCAGCAACCCTGGTGCGCGCGCGTGCTCGCGGGCTCGCCCATGGCCACGCCCGAAGGCATTCGCGATCTCCAATCAATCGCGGTGCCGCTGCTTCTCAATCTTGAACCGCGGGTCTTCAACGAGACGATGTTGATTCTGCAACCAGAGAAAATTCGCGATCGTCTTCATCGCTTGCGCCAACAGATCGAGGCGGGCTCGCCGCGCCCGGAGTTCGAGCTCTCGTTCGATCCGCTCGGTCTGATTGGGCCGGCGCTAAAGCCTTTCGCGGAAAGCACGATCATTGAACAGGAACAGCCGCTCACATCGTCCGATCGCACCATGCGAATTTTTCTGGCGGTGACGAACCAAACATCTGTCAGCGCGTTTGAATGCCAGCGGTTGATGCGACGCGTGAACGAGTTTCGTGCGGCAGCAGGCGAAGGATGGGAAGGCGACCCGTTGCAAATTCTCATCACCGGGCGCCCGGCCTTTGTGTCGGAAATTTCATTGAGCATGCGTTATGATGTCGTGGCGACGTTGCTTGGCTCAGTCGCGTTGGTAGGCGCGATTTTCTTTGCAGGTTTTCGCCGATGGCTGCCGCTCGTGGGCACGGCCGTTTGCCTTCTCCTCTGTTGTTTGATCGCGCTCACGCTTGGACAGCTCTTGTTCGGACGGCTCAGCATGGTCAGCGTCGGCTTCTGCGGCATTCTCGTCGGGCTCGGCGTTGATTTCGCCATTCTCATCATCGGGCGCTATCACCAGGCGCGCGCCGACGGAGAACCGCATCACCAAGCTATTGCCACCTCTGTGGCAAAACTTGGACGCGCTGTTTTCTTTGGCGCGCTCACGACCGCAGTTGGTTTTCTCGCGCTCGTGCTGAGTGGCGCCATGAGTTTTTCGCAGCTTGGGGTGCTCATTGCGATCGGCATCTTTGTCGCCGGCCTGTTTATGTGCTCGATCTTGTTTCTGTTTGTTCGCGAACGACAGGCGGCAGTTCGCCATGACTGGCTCTTGGAAATCGTGACAAAGTACGTGCGCTGGACTGTGCGCAAACCCGCGCCCATGCTGATTTTTTCCGGTGCGGTTTTGTTGGTATTGACTGCGATTGGGTTTTCGCCAATTCCCCCGCTCCGTTTTCAAGCCAGCACACGTTCATTGCAGCCAAAGAACATTCGCGCGAATCGCGCTCTTGAGGACATCATGCACAAGATGCCCGTGCGTTGGGAACCGGTTCTGGCGATTGTTCGCGCGACGAATCAGCAGGAACTGCACGATCACTGGCAAAAATTTTCCGCGAGCTGGCGGCAACTCGAGGGAGCCGGAAAAATCAAAGGTTTCTCCACGCCAGCAGCGCTTTGTATTTCACCAAATTGGATGCAGGCAAATCGACGGCACTTGAGCACGATTAATTTTCAATCAGCGCGCGAAACACTGGAGCAAACACTGGATGCCGAAGGATTCAGCCGCGATTCGTTCGCGCCAGCGTTCACGTTGCTTGACGATTTACAGCATCTTACCGATCCAAATGTGCCCCTGCCAGACTGGCGGACGCAATTGCCGGAATCATCGAGCTGGTGGTTTTTGGTGGACCGCTACTTCGGGCGGGACCCATTACTGACAACTGGATTTGTCACGACTAATCAGCCGATCTCGACCCACGCGCAAAGCGAAGAGCTGGGACGCAATCTCCCGGTGGCTGGTGCCCCGATGATTATCTCAGGATGGAGCTATGCGCTCGCCGATCTCCAGCCATGGTCGCATCATCAACTTCTCATCATCAGCGCGCTGATGGCGATCTTCGACCTATCGTTGCTGGCCCTCTTGTACCGTGATCTTCGTTTGTGGCTGATCCAGGTCATCACACTCGCGTTCGGGATCGGAGCAATGATCGCTTCGATGAAACTGCTGCACGTTGATCTCAATCTGCTGAATGTGCTCTCGTTCCGTCTGGTGCTGGCGATCGGTGTGGACTATGGGATATACGTTGTGCTGGTCTGGCAAAAGACTCAGGAAATCGAGCATGATGTTGCTGGCGTGGTGAAGCCGGTCTTGCTCGCGGGATTGACCGCGGTAAGCGGTTTCGGTTCGCTCGCGCTTGCGCGAAACCCAGCGCTCACTGGTCTTGGCATCGCGTGCGCCATCGGGATTTTCTGGAGTCTCGTCGCAACAATTTTCTTCACTCTGCCCGCAATGGCGGCGGCCGAACCGAAAAGGTAACCAGGGCGATCGTGCAGACCGCGAGCCTTGTCCGAGCACTTTCCGTCCCATAGAACGCCTGCTAAACTACTGAGAAAATGCGCACGCGGGGGTTGCTATGGTTAAACGCGGTTTTTCCCATCCTTCCCGTTGCGCTTCTGGCGAGCGCCACACTCGAGGGACGCGTGGAACTCCCAAAATCGCATTCGGCGCCGGTGCAGGCGAAACGTTACCAGATCGTCACCAAAGGCGGCGTTCTTTCTACGCAGCCACCTCTGGCGGTGGTTTATCTCGATGGTGCTTTCCCCCAACCAGCTTCGCTGCCAACGAAACAAGTCGCGCAAAAGGATTTGACTTTCCTTCCATCGCTTCTCCCGGTGCGGGTCGGAACCAAGGTTGAATTCCCAAATCTCGATGACACTTATCACAATATTTTTTCCTACTCGCCTGCCAAACGTTTTGACCTTGGGCGTTATCGCCCGGATGAGCGACCGATCCCGACGCAAGTTTTCGATAAGCCGGGCCTGGTGATACTTCGGTGCGACATTCACGAACACATGCGCGGATTGATCCTGGTTTTGAATACTCCCCATTTTGTGATGACAGACACAACTGGACACTTTCGATTAGGTGGACTTCCCGCAGGTCGCTACACGCTCAAGGCGTGGATCGACAGCAGGACTACGCGAGAGAAGCCCGTGGAGTTGAAGAGCGGCGAAACGCTCCACGTTGATTTCCCATGAGTCCCGCGGAGCAACCGAGAGACAAAGGCGTAGCGAGGTTTCGCACGCGATTGTTTACCGCCATGATGGTCATCGTAGCGACGTTGACCGGTCTCGGTTTTTATCTGGCACAACGTAAGGTCACGGCCGACGCAGAACGAAACTTGCAGCAAACTTTTCAGGCCGAACTTTCTTCGCTTCACAAACTCGAGGAACTTCGCCACGCTGCGCTGGCGGATCGCTGCAACGCGCTTGCGGCCAAGTCGCGAATCCACGCGGCCATCGAGGACAACGCAATCGATTTATTGTATCCGAGCGCAAAGGATGAGTTGCGCGATTTAATGGAAGGCGAAGAACCGCCTCCGGAGCAAGCGGCGCAATCGCTTCACGCGAGATTTTATCGCTTCCTCGACAGTAAAGGCGCGGTCATCAAGCCGCTGAATCCTTACGATGTTGGAGAGCTGGACGCCAAAACGGAAGCGCAACTCGACTTGGGCAAATTGCCGGACACGCAGCAAATCGGTTACATGCAGGAAAATACCCAGGCTGTTGGTGGATCTATCGATGAAGTGATAGCCGTGCCGATCTTTTCTACCGACACCGGCGATGTGATTTCTGCGCTCGTGATCGGGTTCAAACCACTCGAGCTCGAAGATAAATACACGGGAATGAAGAGCGGCATCTGGGCGAATGGCCAGCTGTATCTGCCGGCGCTTCCGAGATCCACCCAGGCGTCGCTGAATGACAAATTAGCAGGCGAGCTTGCCAATTCTGACCAAGGTGAAAACTACTTTCACGTGTACGTTGGTGGTGCGCCACAGCTCTTGTTTTATAAGCGGCTCAACCCAGCTTCGCTCTTCCCGCCTGCTTACGAAATTTGCGTTTATCCACTTAGCTATTCGCTGGCACAGCTGCATCGCCTCCGCTGGCAAATTGGCGGGGCCGGCGCACTGCTTTTGTTAGGCGGTTTCGTCGCAAGCCATCTGGTCGCGCTCAGGCTTTCCGTGCCAGTGAAAAAGCTGGTGCTGGATTCGGAAGAGAATCGCGCACAACGAAAACGCGCCGAAGCCGCCCTCGCTTCGACTGCTGAGGAACTGGAAAGATCCACAAGGTATTCTGCCGACGCCTCACATCAGTTGAAAAGCCCAGTCACTGTTCTTCGCGTCGGCCTTGAATCGTTGCTGGCGCGCGAAGGTTTTAAGCCTGAGATTTACGACGAGTTGTCCGCACTGCTGCATCAAACGCATCGTTTGACCGGAGTAATCGACGATTTGCTTCTGTTGTCGCGCCTCGACGCTGGCCATCTTCAAATCGCATCGACGCCGGTAAACCTTAGCCAGCTCGTTAACGAGTGGCTGGACGATCTTGGCGCGCTTCCAGACTCGCCGGATGTAAAGATCGAGAAGGAATTTCCACACGGCCTGTTTCTGGCTGGCGAAAAACCGTACACGTCGCTTATTGTGCAAAATCTCCTGGAGAACGCGCGAAAGTACAATCGCCCTGGCGGACGGATCCGCGTCAGCGCGCATGGCAATGGCAGCGAGGTTATTCTGACCGTCGAGAACACGGGCCGCACGATTCCACCAGGCGAAAACATCTTCGAGCGCTTCCATCACAGCTCAACTCCCTTGGCTGTTTCCGGTCACGGGATCGGCTTGAATTTGGCGCGCGAATTGGCGCGGTTGCACGGTGGCGATTTGCGTCTGGTCCGATCCGAAAACGATTGGACTGAATTTGAAGTGCGCTTTTCCGCTGTGGACAGTGTTAATGCAGTTGCATGAAGTTGCGCGCGCTCAGCCTGTGCATTTTTGCCTGCACGGCGTGCGCCTTCGACGTTGATGATTTTCTAGACCAGCTCGATAGCACGCTCACACTTTCCGCATTTCACGATAATTTCCGCGCGCGCCTCAGCGGCACGCTCGATTTGGAAATCTATAACTTCGAACAACCCGCGCCAGGTCTCATCGACAGCAACATCGACACGCTTTTCAATCCGCGTTTAACCCTCTTTCTCGACGCGCAAATCGGATCACAGATTTATTTCTTCGCGCAGTCGCGGCTCGATCGCGGTTTTGATCCGAGCGATCACGGCGCTCAGGTGCGGCTCGACGAATACGCATTGCGCGTCACGCCGTGGGAGGATGGCCGCTTGACGGTGCAAATCGGCAAGTTCGCTACGGTCGTGGGCAATTGGGTTCCGCGGCATCTGTCCTGGGAGAATCCATTCATCAACGCGCCGTTAATTTATGAAAACGTCACGCCAATTCAGGACAAATCTGCTCCGGTTTCGCCACTGTATTTCATCTACGGGCCGTACTACTACGAAAAGTACGCGTTTAATCCGGTAATCTGGGGACCCAGTTACGCGAGCGGCATTTCTGTCTCCGGCCAACTGGGCAAATTTGATTACGCTGTTGAAATGAAGAATGCATCACTCTCGTCGCGCCCGGAATCGTGGACCGTCACAGAGAACGGGTTCGATAATCCGACTTTCAGTTCCCGTTTCGGCTTCCGCCCTAATCAGGCGTGGAATCTTGGCTTGTCGGCAAGCGAAGGCCCATACTTTCGGCGCGAGGCCGAATCAACGCTGCCGCCCGGGCGCGATATTGACGATTACCGGGAATTTGTTCTTGGGCAGGATGCCAGCTTCGCCTGGCGTCATCTACAAGTATGGGCCGAGTTTTATGAAACGCGCTTCGAAGTGCCGCACGTGGGAAACGCAGATACATTCGCTTATTATGTCGAAGCGAAATACAAATTTACCCCGCAGCTTTTTGGCGCGCTCAGGTGGAACCAACAACTCTTCGGCACGGTCAGTGATGGCTACGGCCATAACGTTCGCTGGAGTCCAGACCTCGGCAGGATCGACGTTGCCGCAACCTATCGTTTCACGCCACACGCGCAGCTAAAATTTCAGTATGATTTTCAGCACGAGACCACCAGCCCTGGCGATGACAATCATTTGTTTGCTGCACAGTTTACCGTCCGCTTCTAATTATCGAATCTACTCTTAAGTCCATGCGAATCCTGATTGTCGAAGATGAAATCCCCGCGGCGCGGCACATCGCCTCGGCGTTGACCGAGGCGGGCCATGATCCAAAAGCAGTTCACGATGGCGAAGCTGCTTTGGACGAAGTGAGCAAGACGCCCTTCGACCTCATCGTGCTCGATATTATCCTGCCGGGGATGGATGGGTTTGACCTCCTTCGGCATTTGCGTTCGCAACATATAGCCAGCCGCGTGCTAATGCTGACTGCCCGCGGGGAGATGAAGGACCGCGTTACCGGATTGCAACTCGGCGCCGATGATTACTTGCCAAAGCCATTTGCCATGGGGGAATTGGTGGCCCGCGTAAATGCGCTCGGACGACGGTATCCGGAAGAACCAGCGCTCAAGCTTCATGTTGCTGATTTGATGCTCGATCTAGCAAGCCATGAAGTGCACCGCGGCTTACGCCGCATTCAATTGTCCGCGCGCGAGCTAATGCTGCTGAAGGTACTGATGCGCGAACCTGGCCGCGTTTTTACCCGCACTGAGTTATGCGAACGTGTATGGGAACACGCGCACGAATATGACACCAAGCTGGTAGAGGTTTTCATCGGACGACTGCGAAAAAAAATTGGCGATCCTCTGCTGATCCATACGGTGCGCCACGTCGGTTACATGATCAGCGAAGCACCGTGAATTCGAGCTGCTTCCGTCGCGAACTTGCAGATAGCAGGGAAGCCAGGCCCTGAGTCATTACTCCCACGAGGTGCAAGGTAACAGCGGTGTTACTCTTGGATTCTCGTGCTCATCACAGTGCCAGCTTAGGGAATCTTAGACCAACCCGGGACGTAGCTGATGAGGATCTTGCAGATTTGTCAATTAGCCACCATTGTTTGTATGCTTGCTGCGTCCGCCTCCTGGCGTGATTGCAGGGCCGACGCAGATTCAATCTCTGAACAGTGGGTCACGCCCACGACCAGCGCAGCGAAGAAGAATCCGATCGCGCCAACAGAGGCTTCCATCCTCGCGGGCCAGAAGATCTATCTCAAACATTGCGCCACGTGTCATGGAAAGAACGGGCACGGCGACGGTCCGGGCGTCGTCGATCTTGGCATTCAACCGTCTAAGCTGTGTGATCCTCGCCTTCGCGCTGACCCTGACGGTGCGCTTTTTTGGAAAATTACCGTTGGGAAAAAACCGATGCCGGGCTACGGCAGGCGACTCTCCGAGACCGATCGCTGGAACTTAATCAATTACCTC
>Ga0209690_1002174_pt1 | contig 11184 bp, 9 predicted proteins | sample GraSoiAngelo_150_FD_186164 | JGI IMG/M metagenome (GOLD analysis project Ga0209690, IMG submission 186164) | Grasslands soil microbial communities from the Angelo Coastal Reserve, California, USA - 14_1009_09_40cm (SPAdes) (version 2) | ecosystem: Environmental > Terrestrial > Soil > Grasslands ...
ACCCTGATGGAAGCCGACGGGGCCCTGGTGCGGGCGCTGGTCTTCACGCCCGAGCCGGCGAAACTGGTCACCTCGCTATCGCAGTCGTCGGGCACCTCCCAGGTAGAGCGGCGCGTGGTGAAGGTCCCTTCTCCCCCGAAGGCTTCGCCTCCGCCGCGCACCAGACAGCGGCCGACGCCGGCCGCTGGATCGCCGCCTGTTCCGCGGCCGGCCGGCGCGATCACCACACCGCCCTCGTCCGAGCCCGTGCAGTCGTCCGACGCGCCGGGGTTTCGTCCGCCGCCGCCTCGTCCCCAGCGGTACGTGCCCCCTCCGCCGAAGGAAACGGGACCGAAGAAGAAGCGCTAGCCCCCGCCGATTGGATCGCGCTGCGCTCTCACAGCGCGGTCAACAGGGGACGCGCTCTGGCGGGTTTTCGAAGCGAAGGGTTGTCGCAGGCAGGTCGAGCCATCAGCTTTCTCGCGGCGGGACGTCCGCCGGAGGAAGCGCCATGACCTTGCTCGCCCTGCTGCTTGCCCTTGCCCAGCAAGGAGCCCAACCGACCACTCCCGATCAGACCGGTGTCGCGCAGCCGAGCCCGAATGCAGATCGGCCCGAAACGACCACGCCGGGCAACACCACCGAGAAGCCGGAGCCGCTCTCGCGTGAACACCGGACAGACCTGCAGGGCGAGCCGGTGAAGAAGACCAGGCATCACAAGCCGCAGGCCAGAGCCAAGGCGGCCAAGCCGATGCCGGAGCCCCAGACGCCGTCCGGGGCAGAGGAAGACAAGTCGAAGCATCAGGAGCGGCAAGGCGGGAAGGGCGGGCCGCCACCGCAGCAGCCGAAGCCACTCGGTGAGAAGTCCGATCAGTAGTCCGCAGCAGCACCACGCTGGCGCGCCAACGCGCCGAGCAGCGCGCCCAGCTTCACGGCGTCAGCCGCTCCATCATGCGCGGGAACGGAATCGTCTCGCGCACGTGGTGCAGCCCGCAGATCCAGGCGAGCGTCCGCTCCACGCCGAGTCCGAATCCCGAGTGCGGCACCGAGCCGAACTTGCGCAGATCGAGGTACCAGGAAAACGCCTCGCGCGGCAGCTTGTGCTCGTCGATCGAGCGCAGCAGCGTCTCGTAGTCGTCCTCGCGCTGGCCGCCGCCGACGATCTCGCCGTACCCCTCGGGCGCCAGCACGTCGACGCCCATCGCCAGCTTCGGGTCCTGCGGGTCCTTCTTGAAATAGAACGCCTTGAGGGAAGCCGGGTAGCGGTGGACCATCACCGGACGGTCGAACTGCCTGGCGAGCACCGTCTCCTCGTCACCGCCGAAGTCCGCGCCCCATTCGACCGGGTGGCCGGCCTTGCGCATGGCCTCGACCGCGTCGGTATAGGTGATGCGCGGGAACGGCTTCTTCACCTTCCGCAGCGCGCCCGGATCCCGCTCGAGGACGGAGGTCAAGTCCTTCTCGTGCTTCTCCAGTACCCGCCCGACGATCTCCACCAGGAAGTCTTCGGCGAGATCCATGTTGCCTTCGAGGTCCATCCAGGCCACCTCCGGCTCCACCATCCAGAACTCGGTGAGGTGTCGCCGGGTCTTGCTCTTTTCCGCCCGGAAGGTGGGCCCGAAGACGTAGGCCTTGCCCACGGCCATCGCCGCCGCCTCGCCGTAGAGCTGGCCGCTCTGGGTGAGGAACGCCTTCCCCAGGTCGAAGTACGGCACCTCGAAGAGCGTGGAGGTTCCTTCGCAGGCCGCCGGTGTGAGGATGGGCGAATCGACGAGGGTGAATCCACGCTCGTCGAAGTAGTCCCGGATGGCCTTGATGAGCGTGTGCCGCACCGCCAGGATCGCGCGCTGCCGGGAGCTGCGCAGCCACAGGTGCCGCTGCTCCTGGAGGAAGCCGACGCCGTGCTCCTTCGGCTGGATGGGGTAGCCGGGCTGGCCTTGCCGCAGGCGGAAGTCCTTCACGTGGATCTCGAATCCGATCGGTGAACGCGGGTCCTTCGCCACCGCGCCGCGCACCTCGATGGCCGCTTCCTGCGGTGCCTGTTCGGCGGCGGCGAACGCGTCTTCGGGGACGTCCTTCTTGGAGACGACGCACTGGATGACGCCCGTGCCGTCGCGCAGCTGGACGAAATGGAGCTTCCCGCTGGACCGCTTCCCGTACAGCCAGCCCCGCAGCAGCGCCTCGCGCCCTTCGTGGCCGGCGATGTCGCGCACGTAGACGTGGGATTCCATCGCGCGCTGTATAGCAGACCGCGCGGCGGCCGCACGGCCCGCGCCCGGCGGGCGGGCGAGGGCAAGGGCAAGGGGCCGGCCGACTTGTCGGGACGGGAGGGTTCTGGTAGCTGAGCCGGCTTCCCCGCGCCGCGAAGCGTTAGAATGGCGCAGCGGAGGCAACGTGCAGGACCGGTACGACCCGAAGTCGCTCGAGCCGCGCTGGCAGCAGCAGTGGGCAACCAAGGATCTGTTCCGGGCCGGCGTCCGCTCCGGCGCGCCCAAGCGGTACGTGCTGGCCATGCTCCCCTACCCGTCGGGGGAGATGCACATGGGCCACGTCCGCGTGTACTGCATCACCGACGTGCTGGCCCGGTACGCGCGCAAGCGCGGGTTCGACGTGTTGCACCCGTTGGGATGGGACTCCTTCGGCCTCCCTGCCGAGAACGCAGCCATCAAGGAGGGCCTGCACCCGGCGATCCGGACGCCGAACAACATTGCCTCGTTCAAGGAGGACGTGAACGCGTTGGGCATCTCCATCGACTGGTCCCGTGAGCTCTCCACGAGCGATCCCGGGTTCTACAAATGGAACCAGTGGTTCTTCCTCCGCATGATGGAGCGGGGCCTGGTCTACCGCCGGCGCTCGCGCGTCAACTTCTGCCCGAGCTGCAACACGGTCCTGGCCAACGAGCAGGTCGAGGACGGGCGCTGCTGGCGGTGCGGCAGCGTGGTGCAGGAGCGCGAGATCCCCGAGTGGGCGTTGCGCATCACGCGGTATGCCGACCGGCTGCTGGAGGGCCTGGACGGGCTGGACTGGCCGGAGCGGGTCTCCACCATGCAGCGGAACTGGATCGGCCGCTCCGACGGCCTGGAGATCGTGTTTCCGGTGGTCGGCGCCGACGAGGACGACGCCTTCCGCGTGTTCACCACGCGGGCGGATACCATCTTCGGCGCGACGTATGTCGCGGCGGCGCCGGATCACCCGCTCGTCCAGAAGCTCTTGAAGGGCGCCAAGCGCAAGGAGATCGACGCTTTTGCCGAGCGCGTCCGGGCGGCGGCGCGGCAAGTCGGCGAAGGCGCTGCGGCGGCGGAGAAGGAAGGCATCGACACCGGCCTGCGCGCGCGCAACCCGTTCACCGGCGAGCATGTCCCGGTGTGGGTCGCGAATTTCGTGCTGGCCGGATACGGCACCGGCGCGGTGATGAGCGTGCCAGCCCACGACCAGCGCGACTTCGAGTTCACCCAGAAGTACGGGTTGCCGGTGCGCTGGGTGGTGCAGCCCGAGGACGCTGCCGGGCCCGCGGCGCCGCCTGCGGACAAGGCTTTCACCGAGTACGGCGTGCTGGTCGAGTCCGGCGACTTCACCGGGCTGCCGTCGGAGCAGGCGCGGCTCGCGATCGCGGCCGAGGCGCAGCGGCGCGGGATCGGTCGCCCGACCGTGAACTACCACCTGCGCGACTGGGGAATCTCGCGGCAACGGTACTGGGGCACGCCCATCCCGATCGTCTACTGCAAGCGCTGCGATCCGGAAGGGAAGGGCATCCCGGTCCCCGACGAGGACCTGCCCGTGCTGCTGCCGGACATCGACGTCAAGGAGGTGCTCACGGGCAAGGGCGAGCCGCCCCTGGCCAAGGTGCCGTCCTTCGTGAACACGAAGTGTCCGCGCTGCGGTGGCAAGGCGAGGCGCGAGGTGGATACGATGGACACCTTCGTCGACTCGAGCTGGTACATGCAGCGCTACCTCTCGCCGCACGAGGATCGGGCTCCCTTCCTGCGCCACGACGCGGACCGCTGGCTTCCGGTCGACGTGTACGTGGGCGGGCCCGAGCACGCCGTCCTGCACCTGCTCTACTTCCGCTTCTGGACCAAGGTCATGCAGGAGATGAGCCTGTGCGCCAACGCGGAGCCGGCGCACAAGCTGGTGACGCAGGGGATCGTCAAGGGACGCGACGGCGAGAAGATGTCGAAGAGCCGCGGCAACGTGGTCTCGCCGCGCGAGATCATCGCCACCTATGGCGCCGACACGGCGCGGTTGTTCATCCTCTTCGCCGCGCCGACCGAGAAGGACATGGAGTGGTCCGACGAGCAGGTCGAGGGCCAGTTCCGCTTCCTGGGCCGGCTGCACCGGCTGTTCGCCGCGCAGGCGCAGCGCGTGGCCGGAAAGACCGTGCACGCCTCGCAAGCACAGGGAGAGGCGCTGGAGCTGCGGCGCAAGACGCACCGGACCATCGCCCGCGCCACCCAGCAGCTGGAGCGGCTGCAGTTCAACACGGCAATCTCCAGCCTGATGGAGCTGTCCAACGCGGCCAGCGCGTTCGAGCCGCAGGACGCGGGCGGGGAAGGGGCGCTCGGCGAGGCGCTGGAGACGCTCGCGCAGCTGCTCGCTCCCTTTGCGCCGCACATGGCCGAGGAGCTGTGGGCCGCTCTGGGGCACACGGCGGCGGAGCGCGATGACGAGCTGTCCTTGCGGCCCTGGCCCGTGGCCGATCTGCAGCTCATCGCCGAGGAGACGGTCCACATCGCCGTCCAGGTCAACGGCAAGCTGCGCGGCGAGGTGCTGGTCCCCGCCGCCGCCGCCGAAGAGGAGATCCGCGCCGCCGCCGCCCTCGATCCGAAGATCCGCAACTGGATCGACGGCAAGACCGTCAAGAAGGTCGTCGTCATCCCCAAACGCCTGGTGAACTTCGTCGTCGCCTAGGACCAAAGGATCACCGCGGAGGCGCGGAGAGCGCGGAGGTTCTGTTTTCGTGAAACACGATCCTCCGCGCCTCCGCGGTGAATTCTTTTTGACCTTGATCTGCATCGCGCTGAGCGGGTGTGGGTATCGGGTGGCGAGGCCGGGGGATGTGCCCAAGGGGCAGGACATCCGGGTGGCGGCTTTCCAGAACTACACCGCGCAAGTGGAAGCGGGGGGAGTGTTCGCCGGGGCGCTACGCCAGGAGCTGTCGGCGCGAGGAAGGCTCGCGCCGGAGGGAGCCTCGGGACCGGAGCTGATGGGAGAGTTGCTTACGCTGGCCAGCGTGCCCAGCGCGCTCGGCGCGCAGGGCGCCTCGGCCTTCAGTCTCTCCGCGACCGTACGCGTCCGGCTGCGCGACGCTTCCGGCGTCGTGTACGAAGACCAGGCCGGCCTGGGCGAGGACTACCTCGCCGGAGTGGACGTGCTGGGCACCGAGGCGAATCGGCGCGCCGCGCTCCGCCGGCTGGCGCGGAACCTCTCGCGCGAGCTATTGGAACGCATGAGCGTCGCAGCGGGGTTCTGAGGCTACTTCGCCGGCTGCCCGGCGTGCGCCGCGGCCTTGCTGAGGCGGGCGATGCGGCGCGAGGCCTGCGCCTTGTGGATCACGCCCTTGGAGGCCGCCTTCGAGATGGCGCGGACCGCCTCGGTCAGCTCGGACGTGGTCCGCCCGGCGTCGCCGGCCGCGAGCGCCTCGCGGAACTTCCGCACCTGGGTGCGCAGCGCCGAGGTGATCGCCTGGTTTCGCGCGCGGTGCCGGATCGCCTGCCGGTTCTGCTTCTCTGCGGACTTGGTGTTCGCCACTTCCAGTGCTCCGATCTGCTCGAAAGAGGGCGGTCGGATAGCATTGCGGGTGGGGAGTGTCAATCGCGACCGGGCTGCTTCCGCGGGTGTGACTGTCCACACGTTGTCCACCCACCGGAAATCCGCGATTCCTGGGCATCTCGCCTGGACGGGCCGAGAAGCGGCCTCTGCGGACGGCCCTGTCAAGGCCGCGGAACCGTGGACCTTCTCAGACGGGACGGGACGGGATTCCGAGGGCGCGTCCGATCCGCTTGAGACGTGTGAAAATTTACATGCGTCCGCAATCCACAGCTCTTCCACAAGGCGCATCGCGGCTGTGAAAACATGCGTCAGTGTGCGTCACGCCGGGCTTTTTTCCCACCGCTTGGCCTCGTCCCAGAGCCGGTCCATCTCCGCCAGCATCGCGTCGCGCGGCGAGCGGCCCTGCTCGCGCAGCCGATCCTCGATGTAGTGGAAGCGCGACTCGAACCTTCGCACCGCCCCGCGCAGCGCCTCCTCGGGATGCACCTTGAGGAAGCGGCCCAGGTTGGCGAGCGCGAAGAGCACGTCGCCCAGTTCCTGCTCCACCCGGCCGTGCAGATCGTGCGCGGCGGCGGATTCGGAGGGAGCGGCGCGGCGCTCGGCGATCGCCCCCTCCAGCTCGCCCAGCTCTTCCCGCACCTTCGCCAGCACGCCATCCATGTCCGGCCAGTCGAACCCCACCGCCGCCGCCTTCTCCGTGATGCGCTCGCCGCGGACCAGCGCCGGAAGGCCTGCCGGCACGCCGCCGATGGCGCTCCGCGGGGCGTCCCCTTTCGCCTTGCGCTCCTCGGCCTTGATGCGCTCCCAGTTCTTCACCACCTCGCGCGATCCGGAGACGCTCACGTCGCCGAAGACGTGCGGATGCCTGCGGGTGAGCTTGTCGGAGATGCTGTCGCACACCTGCGCGAAGTCGAACTTGCCTTCCTCCCGTGCGATGCGCGCCTGGAACACGACCTGGAAGAGCAGGTCGCCCAGCTCTTCCTTGTGGTGCTGCGCGTCGCCCGCCTCGATCGCTTCGATGACCTCGTGCGCTTCCTCGAGCAGGTACGGAGTCAGCGTGCGCAGGCTCTGCTCGCGATCCCAGGGGCAGCCGCCGGGGTCGCGCAGCTTGTCCATGATGCGCAACAGGCGCTCGATCGCGGCCTGCGGCGAGGTGGCATTCTCCATGGCGGGCGGTGTACCACACGGGCCCATCCACGAGAGCCGATTCCTTGCTGGCGCTTCGAGCCGGCCGCTAGGATGACCGCGTGGTTTCCTCGACGACGACGCGGCGCGCGGTCGCGATCGCGGCGCTGCTCGCCTGCGCCGGGGCGGGCGCCGCCCCGCGCGCCGAGGAGGTCGAGGCGCCGCCTCCCGTCGTCGCCCCTCCCGCGCCGCCTCCGCCCGGCCAGGTGGCCATCCTGCCGGTGGAAAAGAGCGCCGACTTGATGGCGCACTGGGCCCAGCGCCGCGAGTACCTCCGCGAGCGCGACCAGCGCCGCGCCGAGGATGAAGAGCAGCGTGTCCGGCACCTGAAGGACGAGCTGGCGCTGGAGAACCTGTTCGGCATCGCCGCGGCGCTGGTGCGCGAGAGCCACGCCACGCTCGCGGCCGGGTCTCCCGCGCTCGCCCGCAAGGCCTGCAAACTGGCGGCCGAGCTGGCTCCGGCGCTGCCGGCGGCCCACACCTGCCTGGCGCACGCCACGCTGGCGGAGGACGCGTTCGCGGTGTCGAGCGCGGTGGCCTCCACCGCGGCTGCGGTCCGCGCCGCCCTCGCCGATCCCGGCATCAGTCGCGCCATGGCGGCGAATGCCGGCGGGCTCGCGCTCGTCGGTCTCCTCGGCACGGCGCTGGCCTTCGTGCTCCTTCTCTTCCTGCGGTATGCGCAACTCTACGTCCACGACGTGCACCACCTCTTCCCGGCGGGGGCGCGCCGCTGGCAGACCAATCTCCTCGCGGCGGCGCTGATCCTCTCGCCGCTGCTCCTTCAAGCCGGGTTCGTCCCACTCCTCTTCACGCTGTTGTTCGCCGTGGCCCTGTACGCCAGCGCCGCCGAGGTCGCGCTCGGCTGCGTGGTGCTGGTGCTCCTGGCCGCGCTGCCCTTCGCGTCGGAGCGGCTGGCCCGCGTCGCCGCGTTCGGCGGTCCGGCGGCGGACGTGTGGATGCTGGAGCGCGGCGAGGGCACGCCGCGCGAGCTGCGGCGCCTTCAAGAAAGGCTCCGCGCCGACAAGCCCGAGATGGCGGTGGCTTTCGCCCTGGCGCACAAGGCCAAGCGCGAAGGCGAGCTGGCCCAGGCCGAGCAGCTGTACCGCAAGGCGCTGGACGCCGGGCGCGGCGCCTCGTACGGGTCGCTGGCGGCGGCGCACAACAACCTCGGCAACGTGTACCTGCTGCAGGACGACGCCGACCGCGCCGCGGCCCAGTACCAGAAGGCGATGGACCTGCAGGACGACCTGGCCGCGCCGCACTTCAACCTGAGCCGCGCATACGCGCTGGGCGGAGTCGACTCGCTGGAGAAGGTGCAGGCCGAGCAGGCGCGCGCGCTCGAGCTGGACCGCGCGGGCATCGACCTCTTCACGGGCGGCCAGCTGGCGGTGAACCGCCGATCGAACAAATTCCTGCTCGACGTGCCGCTCGACGACTCGATGCTGGACCCTCTGCGCGAAGCCGAGGCCCGGGTGGCGGCTCCGGTCGACGACGAGGTCCGCGCGGTACTCGCCGGACCGCTGCCCCCGGGCGCGGCCACGGTCCTGCCTCTGCTCGCGGCGCTCGGGTTCATCGGGCTGCACGCCTTGCGCACGCGCGTCCGCCCCAGCGGCCGATGCGAGCGCTGCGGGCGCGAAGTGTGCAAGCGCTGCGACAGCGACGCCCGCCCTTCCGAGGCGCTCTGCGCGCAGTGCGTGAACGTCTTCGTCCGCCGCACGGGAATCGATCCCACCGAGCGCATCCGCAAGGAGATCGCCGTCCAGGCCTACCAGCGGCGCCGCACCATCGTGGCCCGCGCCTTCAACCTCCTCTCCGGCGCGGGACACGTGCTCCTGGGATATCCGGTCTCCGGGGTCGTCTTCCTGCTACTGACCGGGCTGCTCGCTTCCAGCGTCGTCTTCTGGCACGGCCTTCTGCGCGACCCGGTGGCGGTACGCGACAACGTCTCCATGCTCCGGGTCGGGGCGACGGGGGCCTGCTTCGTGCTCGTGTGGGCGGTCTGCTTGCGCAACCTGAGCGCCAAGCAGCGGGCGGAGGGCGCCTAGATGGCGCTCTCCGGAACCCTGAAGGACTTCGGCATCGCCGACATCCTGCAGCTCATCGGGCACCAGACGAAGACCGGGACGCTGGTGCTCAAGAGCGGCAACGACGAGGTCGACGTCCTCTTCGTCGACGGCACGGTCGTCTTCGCTACCCAGAAGGCGCGCAACAAGGCGGACCTGCTCGGATCGCTGCTGCTGCGCGCGGAGTTGATCAGCGAGGACAAGCTGCAGGAAGCCCTGACCGAGCAGCAGCGCAGCTTGAAGCGCCTCGGCGACGTTCTCGTGCACCAGAACTACGTCGACGCGGAGAAGCTCTCCCAGGTGATGCGCCTGCAGACGACGGAGACCCTCTACAAGCTGTTCCGCTGGAAGAACGGCACCTACGAGTTCACCCAGGAGGACGTCGACGCGGGCAAGAGCGGGTTCGAGCCGATCCGGGCGGAATCGATCCTCCTCGAAGGCTTCCGCCGGATGGACGAGTGGCCTGTGGTCCGGAAAAAAATCCCCTGGAACGACGCCACCTTCGAACGGATGAAGAGCCTGGACAGCCCTCCGGACGGCGACGGCGGGGGCGGCACCCCGGCGGAGAACCACCGGCTGGTGTACGGGCTCGCGGTCGAGGGCAGGACCGCCGACAAGGTCGCCGACGTCTCGCTGCTGGGCGAGTTCGAGGCCCTCAAGGCGCTGGTGGAGCTGCAGGAATGGGGGTACCTCAAGGTCCTGCCGCCGGACCGGGGCACCCGGGCAGCGGTGAAAGGGCTGGCGGAGAGCGGCCGGCGGCTGGCGAGGAGCGGGGCGCTGCTCCGGCTGGCCTTTTCCGCTCTCTTTTTCGCCGCGACGCTCTTCCTGGTGCACCTGATGGCCCCGGCCCTGGGAGCGACGCGGTCGGAAAACCCTGCCCGGCGCGGGGCGGTGGCGCGGCTCCTCGCGCGCGGCCAGCTGCTCCACCTGGAGAGCGCGCTCGAGCTGTACCGGCTAGAGCACGGGGAGTATCCGCGCGAGCTGCGTCAGCTGGTCGACGGGCGAGTGGTATCCGAGGAGGACCTGCGCTACCCGTTCCGCGAGGCCTATCATTACCGGCGGACGCCGCACGGGTTTGTCTTGCTCCCACCGCTCGATTAAAGAGAGGCTGATGGCAGAACCTTCCGCTCGCCTGGAGCTGATCGACAACGATGGAGCAAGGGCCCTCGCCGGGGGCCGGAGCGAGAACCTGAGGCTGGTGGAGAAGCGCCTCGGCGTGCACATCGGACAGCGCGGCAACGTCTTCCTCATCTCGGGCGAGCCCGACAGGGTGCAGCTCGCCGAGCGCCTGCTCGCGCAGCTCAACGCCCTCATCGAGAAGAAGTACCCGCTGGGTCTCGAGGACGTCGAGCAGGCGTGCAAGGTGCTGCTCAGCGACCCGGGCGCCGATCTCCGGGACATCTTCCTCGATACGGTCTACGTCACCAGCCGCAACCGGCCGGTGACCCCCAAGGGGTTCGCCCAGAAGGCGTACATCGACGCCATCCGCCGCTACGACATCGTCTTCGGCATCGGTCCGGCCGGCACCGGCAAGACGTACCTGGCGATGGCCATGGCGGTAGCGGCGCTCGTCGAGCGGCGCGTGAAGCGGATCGTGCTCTGCAGGCCGGCGGTGGAGGCGGGCGAGAAGCTGGGCTTCTTGCCCGGGGATCTGGCGGAGAAGGTGAGCCCGTACCTGCGGCCGCTCTACGACGCCCTGCACGATCTGATGGACATGGACCGCGCCCAGGACCTGCTCGAGCGCGGCACCGTCGAGGTCGCGCCGCTCGCCTTCATGCGCGGACGGACGCTGAACGACTCGTTCGTCATCCTCGACGAGGCGCAGAACACGACCACCGAGCAGATGAAGATGTTCCTCACTCGCCTGGGGTTCGGATCCAAGGCGGTAGTCACCGGCGACGCGACGCAGATCGACCTGCCCGCGGGGAAGCCCTCGGGCATGAACGAGGCGCGCGAGATCCTGCGCGAGGTGGAAGGCATCCGATTCGTCCAGTTCAGCGACCGGGACGTGGTGCGGCACCCGCTCGTGCAGGAAGTGGTGCGCGCATACGAGGCGGCCACGAAGAAGTAACGGCTTGCGGCCCGCGGCTTGCGGTTGGAACCCGCACGGGAGACGTCATGCTGGCATTGATCGTCGCGGCGGCGGTGGCGGCGAATGCGTCCGGCATCCAGTTCATGGAGGACGACT
>Ga0209690_1002179_pt1 | contig 11172 bp, 11 predicted proteins | sample GraSoiAngelo_150_FD_186164 | JGI IMG/M metagenome (GOLD analysis project Ga0209690, IMG submission 186164) | Grasslands soil microbial communities from the Angelo Coastal Reserve, California, USA - 14_1009_09_40cm (SPAdes) (version 2) | ecosystem: Environmental > Terrestrial > Soil > Grasslands ...
CGTCGATCATGTGGCACGGCAGGGTCGGCGTCCGGATCGAGAACATCGTGGTTTGCGAGGAGCACGGCGGGCGGAAGCTCAACTCATACCCCGTCGACTTGGTCGCCAACACCTGACACCGCGCGCGTCATGCGCGCGAAAGTCGATGGCGCTCGCTCCACACCGCCGGCCTCGTGCAGCCAGCACGCCACTGCGCGTTTGGGTGCGACCGCTGACAACGCAGGAGGTTCGGAGACGCAGCGATCGAATGCGTACGGGCACCGCGGATGAAATCGGCACCCCGACGGCGGCCGCGCCGGATCAGGCACCTCACCGGGCAGGGACTCCGGAAGCCAGCCCTTGCCGTCCGACCGGGGGATCGCCTCGATCAGCGCCTCGGTGTAGGGGTGGAGCGGCGCCGACCACAGCCTGCGGCTGGGCGCCGTCTCGACCACGAGACCGAGGTACATCACGGCGACGACGTCGGCGATGTGCCTGACGATCGCCAGGTCGTGCGAGATCAGCAGCAAGCCGACATTCAGCTCGCGGGCGAGGTTCTTCAGAAGGTTTGCGACCTGGGCCTGGGCGGAAGCGTCGAGCGAGGAAAGCGGCTCGTCCAGCACGAGGACGGAGGGCTCGGCCGCCAGCGCTCGGGCGATCGCGATCCGCTGGCGCTGGCCGCCGCTGTACTGATGCGGGAATCGCTGCGCCGCGCTGCCAGGCAGGCCGACCCGCTCGAGCAGCTGCGCGACTCGCTCGCGACGCCGGCCGGCTGACACCAGCCCGAGGATCGCGATCGCGTCCGCGATCTGGTCGCCAACGCGCCGGCGTGGGTTGAGGGAGCTGAACGGGTTCTGGAACACCATCTGCAGCCGCGCGTCAGCGCGCGAGCGCGCGCGGCGGCCCAGGGGGCGAATCTGCCGGCCCTCGAACCAAACGGATCCGGCGGTCGGAGCCACCAGCCCGACGGCCGCACGGGCGAGCGTCGATTTGCCGCATCCGGTTTCACCGACGAGGCCGACCACCTGGCCGCCTTCGACGGAGAGGCTCGCGCCCGCGACCGCCCGCACCGGCGGCCGTCCCTGCCGGGTGTACTCGACCTCCACGTCGCGCAGCTCGAGGAGGCTCATGTGGGCACCACGAGCGGATCGACCGGGCACGCGAGGCGGCGCTCGTCGCCGACAGGGACCAGGGGAGGTATGTCGGTGACGCACGATTGGACCGCGAAGCTGCACCGCGGGTGAAACGCACACCCGCCTGGCCGCGACTGTGCACTTGGCGGAGCACCGGTGATGGAGACCAGGGGGGTGTCCTCGGGCGCCTCGGGATGCGGAAGAGCGGCGAGAAGGCCCGCGGTGTACGGATGCCGTGGCGCCCCGAGGACTTCCGCCGTCGGCCCGGACTCGACGACGCGCCCGGCGTACATAACGGTGAGCGAGTCTGCGATCGACGACATCACTCCGAGGTCGTGTGTGATCAGGATCACCGAAAGGTGCGACTGCCGCCGAAGCCGGTCGAGCAGGCGCAGGATTCCCGCCTGCACGGTCACATCGAGCGCGGTCGTGGGCTCGTCCGCGATCAACACTCGTGGGCGGCAGGCAAGGGCGATCGCGATGGCGATCCTCTGCCTCATGCCGCCGCTGAACTGGTGGGGGTAAGCCGTAAGCGCACCGGCGGCGTCCGGGATGCGAACCTCCTCGAGCAGCTCGATCGCGCGGGTTCGCGCAGCCCGGTTGGAAGCGCCGAGGTGAAACCGTATGTGCTCGGTCAGCTGGCGGCCGATGGGCATCATCGGATGGAGTGAGGTCATCGGGTCCTGGAACACCATCGCGATCTGTTGACCGCGGACATCTCGCATGGCGCGCCGGCCGAGCCGGAGCAGGTCGGTGCCCTCGAAGGTCGCCGTGCCCTCGACCACGGCGCCGTCGGGGAGGAGGTCGAGCAGGGCCAGGACCGAGATCGTCTTCCCGCTCCCGCTCTCGCCCGCTATGCCGAAGACCTGACCAGGAGCGACTTCGTAGTCGACGCCGTCGACAACCGTCACCATGCCCGCGGCGGTCGGGAGGCCCACGCGCAGACCGCGCACCGAGAGCAGGGGTGTCACCGCGTCTGTTCTTTCACCGCCCAGGAGGACCGGGGGTCCAGGGCATCGCGAAGGCTGTCACCCAGAAAGTTGAACGCGAGCACCACGGACAGGATCGCGAGGCCTGGAAACGTTCCCATCCACCAGCGCTCGAAGAACTGGCTGCCGATGTTGACCATTGATCCCCATTCGGGTGTCGGCGGCTGAGCCCCGAGCCCGAGGAAAGACAGGCCGGCAAGCAGGAGTATGGCGTTGCCCAGGTCGAGCGTCGCCAGCACCAGCACCGGGCCGGCCACGTTCGGCAGCACATCGACCATGAGGGCGCGCCGGGAGGAGGCGCCCAGAAGCCGGCTCGCGTTCACGTAGTCCGCCTCGGTCAGCGACATCACCAGGCCTCGCACCACGCGCGCGTACGACGGCCAGAACACTATGACCACGGCAAACACCGCGTTGCGCAGGCTTGGCCCAAGCGCGGCTGTCACCGCCATTGCCAGGATGATGGTCGGGAAGGCGAAAACCAGGTCGGTGGCGCGCATCACCACCTCGTCCACCCAGCCACCGAAATACCCGGCGACCCCGCCGAGCACGCCTCCGATCGTGACCGCCATGGCGACCAGGAAGAAGGCCAGCGGCAGCGACAGTCGCGCCCCCCAGAGCACTCGGCTCAGCACGTCGCGGCCGAGCTCGTCTGTGCCGAACAGATGCGCGGAGTTCGGCTCGGCGAAGAGCCGCGCGGTCTGGCCGAGCGGGTCGTAAGGAGCGATGAACGGCACGAGGATCGCGACCAGGATCCACGCGCCGGCCAGCGCCATGCCCGCGATGGCGAGTGGCTGCCGCCACGCCGAGCCGAGAGTTCCGCGGCGGCGCCGGAGGCCGAGGCGAAAGCGCAGCGGAAGAGGCTGCGCGATCACGCGACCCGGATCCTCGGGTCGACGATGCCGTACAGCACGTCGACCAGGAAGTTGACACCGATGTAGACGACGGCGACGAAGAGGCTGACGCCCATGATCGCCGGCAGGTCCAGGGTCGTGGCGGAGTGGAACGCGTACTGACCGATCCCCGGCCAGGAGAAGATCGATTCCACCAAAACCGTGCCCGTCATGACGTTGGCGAACGCCAGGCCGCCGACCGTGATGATGGGTGGGAGGGCCGCGCGCAGAACGTGGCGAAGGATGACCGTACGCTCAGGCAAGCCCTTGGCGCGTGCCGCCAGCACGTAGTCGTTGTTGATCACCTCGAGCACGGCCGATCGCGTGAAACGCGTCAGCAGCCCGATGTTGTAGGCCGCAAGCACGCAGGCCGGCAGGATCAGGTGCTGCAGCGCGTTGCCGAGGACGTCGAGCTGGCCGGCGATTAAGCCGTCAAATGTGTACAGCCCGGTCACGTGCGGAGGCGGCGCCACGCCGGGATCGAGCCGTCCGCTTCCCGGCACCCAGCCCAGCTGGAAGAAGAAGACGTAGAGCGCGACCAGGGCGAGCCAGAAGGTGGGCATCGAGATGCCGCCGAGCGAGAGCACCCTCAGCACCTGGTCGGTCAGCCTGTTCCGGCGCACGGCGGCGATGACGCCGAGGGCTATGCCGAGAGCGAACGCGATGATGATCGAGGTCAGGGCGAGCTCCGCCGTGGCCGGCACGTACTCGGCGAGATCTGTCCTGACTGGGCGGTGACTCTGCTCCGACTCGCCCAGGTCGCCCTCCGCCAGGTGCTGGAGGTAGAGCGCGTACTGGATCGGTAGAGGTTTGTCGAGGCCGTAGTGCTCCCGAAACGCCTGCACGGCCCCCGGGTCGGCGATGGCGCGCTGGCCCAGGTTTGCCGCCGCCGGGTCGCCAGGGACCAGCTCGGTCAGGACGAAGGCGACAAAGGTGATCCCGAGCCCCAGAAGGACGAGGGCCGCGAGCCGGCGGCTGAGGAACCTGAGGAAGAGGCGGGACGGCAGCCGGGGCCGCCATCCCGCCGCCAGCTTCTGGTTAGCCGCTGACGCCGCTGACGTCAATCGTCCAGGTCGGGTTGTAGTCGGCGCCACTCACCCCTTTGGCGGCAGCGACCACCTGGCCCGGCTGGATCAGAGGGAAGAAGGGTCCATCGGTGTTGAGCTGCCGCTGAATCTGCTGGAACAGCTGCCCACGCTGGGTGTTGTCGGTGGTCGAAGCCGCCTGGGTGCCCAGTGTTTCCAGGCTCGGGTCAGTGCCCTTGGCCCAGCCGGCTCGAAGCCCGACGAGCTGTCCTGGGAGAAAGACGAGGTAATCGTTGGGGTCCGGGTAGTCGGGTCCCCAGAGCCACAGGCCGAGCTGTTCCTTGCCCGCGCGGTATTCAGCCAGCGAGACCGAGATCGGGCTGCCAGTGAGGTTGACCTTGATTCCGACCTCCTGCAGATTCGCCTGGACCTTCTGGGCGAGCGTGCTGAAGGAGAGACCGTTGAGCGTGAAATCGCTTGGAAAGCCGAGGTTGACTGTCGGGTTCGAGATTCCGGAGGCGGCGAGCTCCGCCTTGGCCTTGGTGAGATCGCGCTTGGCGGCGTCCGCCTGCGTCAGCGCCCCGAGAAACATGCTCGGGACAAGCCCCGGTGTCTGGATGGCGCCGGCGCCGGCTAGCTGGACGAAGGACGCGTAATCGAGCCCGTAGCGGATCGCGTTCTGGAAGTGCTTGTTCGGGGTGATCGACGAGATCTTCGGATTGTTGTTCGAGAACAGGAAGAACACATTGGGGCCGGGGATCGCCTTCACCTGGACCGAGTTGCTGCCGCTCAACGTCGAGGCCTGGTCAGGCGACAGGTCGAGCGCGACCTCGTCCTTCCCTTTCTGGATGTTGATCAGCTGCGCAGGGGCCTGGATGTTCCGGACGACGACCGTGTTGTAGTAGGGCTTGGGGCCCCAGTAGTTCGGGTTTGCCGTGAGGTCGACCTCCGACGTCGTGCTGAACGACTTGAGGGTGTACGGCCCCGTCCCGGCCGACTGGCTGTTGAGGAACGACTCCGCCTGGTCCGCCTTGTCGGCGCCGGGTTGGTCAGTCCCGCCGTGTGCCTTCACGAGCTTCGAGTTGACGATGCCGAGAGCTGGGTTCGGGATGATGAACGGGATCGCCGGGTTGGGGTCTTGCGAGGTGAGGACGACCGTGGATGCGTCGGGCGCGGACACCGTCACGCCGGCGAGCAGGAACGAGGGGTTGCCCTTGATGTTGATGAGGCGGTTGAAAGAGAACATGACATCGGCCGAGGTGAGCTGTGTGCCGTCGCCGAACTTGATGTCGTTGCGGAGCTTGAACGTAAAAGTCTTCGCATCCGACGACGCGGTGTACGAGCTAGCGACGGCCGGCACCGGGGTCGCCGAATCCGCTCCCTTGAAGGTGAGCAGGGTGCTGTAGAGGGCCTTGGCGATGATCCCACCCGAGACTTCGAACTCCCGCTGAGGGTCAGCGGTCTTCATATCGAACGACTTGTCGACGACGAGCACGTGGTTAGTGGTCGTGGTCCCGGTCCCGCTTGAGCAGGCCGTCATGACGACGAAGGCGGTCAGCACGGCGCTGGCCATGACCGATCGATGAGGCTTTCTGGCGGCGATCATTCGAGCACTTCTCCTTCTCTCCTCGATGCCAGGGGGCTGCAATAATATGCGCGCTTTAGGATGGGTGAACGAGCAGGCCCGGCTCGGCGCACCACTTCGCTCTACGACCTTCGGGTCGTCGTCGACCGCGTCGAGGGTCGCTCTGTGTGCGGATTGTCTGCCGGCGACTACTTCGAGGTCACGGAGTCGAGCCGTGTGCGGATCCCCGCGGGGAGGCACTTCTGCATGTTCGCGCTCGCCGCGGCGCTCCCTCTGCTGGCCGCCAAGCAGCGAAAGCAGCCGGTGGGCGATTGGCTCGAGAGTGATTCTTTCGTCGCCTGTCCCGACCCTGACGAGCGCGTGGTCATGCGGATCGAGCGCATCCGCCGGAGGAGGATCCCGACCGAGGACCTGACGTGAACGTCCGGCGGTTCGGCATCGGGCTCCGCGGGAACCTGTCGCCGGGCGAGTACGGGCGCCTCGGGCGGCTCGCCGAGGACCTGGGTTTTGACGTCGTCAGCGCTTTCCACGACCTGGGCGACCAGCCTGCCCTCGTCCCCCTGGTCGAGGTCGCAAAGGTGACGCAGCGTGTCGCTCTGGGCCCGGCGTGCCTCAACCCGTACACCATGCACCCGGTCGAGATCGCGGCTGCCATCGCGACGCTCGACGTCGTGTCTGGCGGCCGGGCCTACCTGGGTCTCGCAAAGGGCGCCTGGCTCGAGTCGGTCGGCATCGCTCAGCCAGACCCGCCGAAGGCGGTGCGGGAAGCGGCCGCGTACGTGGAAGCACGGACGAGGGTGCCGCTCCTGGTCGGCGGGTGGGGTCCGCGAATGGTCGCGCTCGCAGGCGAGATCGCCGCGGAGCTGAAGGTGGGCGGCAGCGCGAACCCAAACATCGTGGCCGTGATGCGGAAGAGGCTGGCGGTGGGAGCTTCCCGGGTGGGCCGGTCCCCTGAGGCGACCGGGATCGTGCTCGGCGCGGTTACGGTCGTCGACGAGGACGGAGCGGCGGCCCGGCGCCTAGCTCGGTCGGCGGTCGAGCGTTACTACAGGCTGGTGGCGAGGTTCGACCCGACGGCGCCGCTGGCTGCGGACGGCAGCGAGCTTCCCGACGACGTTCTCGACCTCTTTGCGTTCGCCGGCACGCCCGATGACGTGGCGCGGCATGCGAGCGAAGTCTTCGCCGCTGGAGCATCGCGTGTCGAGTTCGGAGCGCCGTTCGGCCTCGACCCCGGGCGTGGGTTGCTCCTGTTAGGCGAGCGAGTGCTTCCGCTGGTGCGCCCGGATGAATGAACGTCCGTAGCCGCGGGCCCGTACTGCACGATCGGCTGCGGCCGTCTGCGGGGGGCGGCCCGATTCAAGCGGAATCACTGACCGTGTCTCAGTTGTCGCGCTCGCCGGGATGCTACCCGTCGACTGCGCGCCGGAGCTCTGCCGCGGCGCCGTACAGCATCAGCTCGTTGTTGCTCACCGTCACGAAGCGCACGCCGTGCTCCACCCAGAAGCGCGCCGACGGCGCGTCAGGGACCCAGATTCCGACCGCGACATTGCGCTCCTCGGCACGATTCACGATCTCAGTAATCGCCTCGCGAACCTTGGGATGGTCGAACTGCCCAGGCAGCCCCAGTGAGGTGGAGAGATCGTAGGGGCCGATGAAAATCACGCCGACTCCGTCGACTTCGAGGATGCCGCCGAGGTCCGTCGTGGCCAGTCGCGCCTCGACCTGCAGCACGATGAGCGGCTGCGCCGCGTCTTCCGCCGTGAGCGTCGTGAATGATATGGCAGAGTAGTGGAGCTGCCTGGTCGAGGGCGACGCTCCGCGCGATCCGTGTGGTGGAAATCGCGTCAAACGCACGGCCGACGCGCCGGCTGCGGCCGACGTCACGCCGGGCGTGACGATGCCGACAGCTCCAAGGTCGAGTGCTTTGCCTACGTCGTGCGGCGAGCTCAGTGGCACGCGCACGAACGGCGCCGCATTCGACGTTTCCGCCGCCCGGATCAGGTGACGCAGCCCCTCAGCGCCATAGGATCCGTGCTCCAGGTCGAGGATGACGAAGTCCCAGCCCGACCAGCCGAGCATCTCGACGACCTCGGGGCTCGGGGTCTGGACCCACGTGCCGTAGACGACCTTGCGTGAGGCGAGCGCCTGCCTCAGGCGCTCCGCGTTCATGAAGGTGGGGTTCTATGCAGAAGGATCTTGATCGTGCCGGCGACGCACACGTCGTTGTGCTGATTGCAGATCTCGAAGTCGACGTCCGCGACGCCACGGCCGTCGCCCTTCGGCTGGAGAGCGGCGATCTTCGAGGTGTAGGTGATGGTGTCGCCAAGCGCCACAGGATTGGTGAACCTGACGCGGTCAAAGCCATAGAGCGCGACGACCGACCGACCCGAGATGGGCGCCATGCCGGTCATCATCGCGACGAGGAGGAGGCCATGTGCAATGCGCGTGCCGAACGGTCCGCTGGCCGCGAAGGCCGCGTCGTTGTGGATGGGGTTCCAGTCGCCGCTGACCGCGCTGAAAAGCGCGATGTCGGTCTCGGTCACCGTCCGGCCCCGAGTGCCGGCGAACACATCCCCGATGCTCAGCTGATCGAAGTACTTGTCCAGCAACGCCTACACCTTTTACCGGCCGGTCGAGCGTCGAAATGATATACCGCTTCCGTGCCACCGGCCTGCGTGTTGTCATCCTAAACAAACGCTCGTTAGCCAATACAATCTGGCGGTGAGGTTCGCCGGCCAGGCCGCCATCGTCACTGGCGCCGGCCGCGGCATGGGACGGGCTGTCGCAATGGGCCTCGCCGCCGAGGGCGCGCGCGTTGTCGTCGCCGACGTCGACGACGCCGCAGGCCGTGAAGCGGTCGCGGCTATCACAGCCGCAAATGGCCAGGCCATGTCGGTAACGGCGGACATCAGCCGGGTCGACGACGTGCGGTCGCTCTTCAGGCGGACAATCCGGGAGCTCGGAACCGTCGACATCCTCGTCAACAACGCGGGCATCGGCATCCCCAAGCCGCTGCTCGATTACACCGAAGCCGATTGGGACACGCAGCTTGGCGTCAACCTCAAGGGAATGTTCTTCGCCACACAAGAAGCCGCGCGGGTGATGATCCCGAAACGCCAGGGCAAGATCGTGAACTTCGCCTCGACGGCTGCGTTCGTGTCCTCGTCGACGCCGGAGACTGCCTACGACATCAGCAAGGGGGGGGTGCGGCAGCTGACCGTTTCGGCGGCTGCCGAGCTGGCGCCGCACCATATCAACGTGAACGCGGTCGCGCCGGGCACCATCATGACCGAGCTGACGTTGCGGGTCCTCGACACGCCCGAGAAGATGGAGCGCGCGGCCGCGAAGATTCCGATGGGACGCCTCGGAACGCCTCAAGACATGGTCGGGCCGGTGCTGTTCCTCTGCTCGGGCGAGGCCGACTACATCACCGGCCACACCTTGGTCGTCGACGGCGGGTGGTTGCTGTTCTGACGTCGACCGAAGCGGTACGCGACGGCTCGCTGTTCGGTCTCCGGCCGCGGCTCTGGCTGATGACGTTCGGCCACCTGGTCATCGACTCCAACCCTGCCTTGCTTTTTGCGCTTGTGCCCGTGATCGTTGCCCACCTGCGAATCGACTTCGCCCAGGCGGGCGCGCTCGTGACCGTGCTCCTCATGACCTCGAGCATCACCCAGCCTCTGTTCGGGCTGCTCCAGGACAGGCGACCTGCATTCCCGACGGCGAGCCTTGGCCTGCTGGTCGCGGGCTCTGGCATGGCGGCGACCGGGTTTGCCACCACCTTCGCCCAGATGGTCGCTCTGGTCATCGTCGCAGGCCTGGGCGTGGCGGCGTTTCACCCGCAGGCAGTCGCTCAGGCGGCGCGCGCGAGCGCCGGGCGGAAGGAGTGGGGGATCGCCGTCTTTTTCACCGGAGGATCGACCGGCACCGGCATCATGTCGCTCGCAATCGTGCCGTTGGCCGCGGCGTTCGGTCCGGGTGCGACGCTTGTCGCACTCGTACCGGCAGTCGTCGCCGCCGCACTTTTTGCGCGCGCCACCTCGATCTCCAGCACATCCATCCCGGCAATGACGGGCGCTTCGACGATGACGTCGTCGGTTCGGGCGGTCGGATTCCCGCTGTCGATGCTTCTCTCGGTCTCCATCCTGCGTTCAGCCGTGTTGACCGCATACCTGGCCTTCCTGCCGGCGCTGGCGACCTACCGAAGCGGCAGCCTGGCTGTCGGAGGCGCAGCTCTCGCCGCGTTCCTCTTCGCGGGCTCCGCCGGCGCCTTGCTGGGCGGCGCCGCGGCGCACGTCTACGGCAGCTCGCGCGTGGTGACGGCCTCGCTCGTCACGGGCATGCTCGCGCTGCTGCCTGTGCCGTGGTTGCCGGCTTCCTTGCTGGTCCCCTGGATGTTCGTCGCCGGCATCCTGTTTTTCGCTTCCGAGGCACAGGTGACAGCGCTCGCGCAGCGACTGCTGCCGGCTTTCGTCGGCATCGCGTCGAGCCTGATGATGGGCGTCGGTCTCGGCATCGGAAACGTGGGCGCGTTCGTCGCCGGTGCCGTCGCCGACCTGCGGGGTATTCCTTTCGCGCTGGCGTCGATTACGCTGGTCCTGGCTCCCGCAATTGCCGCCTCGCTCGCATATGCCGTGTCGATGCGCAAGTTGAGGGCCTGATTCAGATGCGCTTCGGCGTCGGCATGTACAGCGCCCAGCGGCCGCCGGACTCGCCGCACACCCATCGCGAGCTGCACGAGGACATGCTGCGCCAGGCTCGCATCGCCGACGATGCCGGTCTCGATTCGTTCTGGATCGCCGAGCACCATTTCGCCGAGGACGGATACGCGGCGGCGGTGATCCCGGTATGCGCCGCGGTTCTCGGCACAACCCGAAGGCTCACGGCCGGAACGAGCATCGCGATTGCGTCCTTCTATCACCCGCTAAGGCTCGCCGAAGACGCGATCGCCCTCGACCTCCTCAGTGGCGGCCGTTTCGTGCTTGGGCTCGGCACCGCGTACCGCCCGGAAGAGTTCGCGGGCATGGGCATCGACGCCTCGACCGACGAGGCGCGGTTGGAAGAGATCACCGAGATCCTCGACCGTGCGTTCACCGGCCGCCCGTTCTCGCATCGCGGCCGCTACTACCAGATCCCTGAGCTCGCCGTGACGCCGGCGCCGTTGACCGAAGGCGGTCCGCCGATCATGCTGGCGGGTGACGGCGTCGCCGACCGTGACGCGGCCCGCGCAGGCGAGCGCGGCAAGCGCTACATGGTCGACCCATCGCTCCGGCTGGACGAGGTGATGCGATTGGTCGGCATCTACGACGCTGCATTTCGCGGCGAGCGGGGGCTGGAGCTACCGCTCTTCAGCTACGGCTTCGTGAGCGACGAAACCGACCCTTGGGAGGAGATGCGGGACGGCTTCACGTATCTGCGCCATACGTACGACCGCTGGGCCGGCCGAGCCGTCCGCGACGTTCGCCGCGAGAACCACCGGCTCATTCTCGGCAACCGTGAAGAGGTGGCGAGGCAGGTCCTCGACTACCACCGTATTTTCGGCGACCGCCTGCACTTCGTCCTGCGCCTGAA
>Ga0209690_1002189_pt1 | contig 11148 bp, 11 predicted proteins | sample GraSoiAngelo_150_FD_186164 | JGI IMG/M metagenome (GOLD analysis project Ga0209690, IMG submission 186164) | Grasslands soil microbial communities from the Angelo Coastal Reserve, California, USA - 14_1009_09_40cm (SPAdes) (version 2) | ecosystem: Environmental > Terrestrial > Soil > Grasslands ...
GCGAGCAGCCATTTCCACGGGTCCGTCCAGTCGCCGACAAAGGGTGCGATGAACCAGCCGTGGTCGATCTGGTAACGCACCACGCTGGTCAGGCGCAGGTTTCCGACAACGAGAAAAACAGGGATTACCGCGAGCCCGAGCGAAAGCTCGTACGAAAGCATCTGCGCACTGGAACGGATGCCGCCAAGGAATGGATATTTGGAGTTTGATGCCCAGCCGCCAAGGACGATTCCGTAAACGCCAAGCGAGGCAATGGCGAATACAAAGAGAATTCCTACGTTCACATCAGCGATTACCATCGGAACACCGAAGAGCGTACTGCCGAACGGTACCACCGCGATCGTGATGATGGCCGGCATCACAGCCAAACACGGCGCGAGCCAGTAATAAAATGTGTTCACACTGCGCGGCGTGTAATCCTCTTTCAGCAGCAACTTGAACATGTCGGCAATGGGCTGAAGAAGACCGGCAGGTCCAACACGATTCGGGCCGAGCCTGTCTTGAATAAACGCGCTTACTCGGCGCTCGGCGTAGACGGCATAGGAAACCATCGTCAAAATCACAGCCAAAATGCCGACGATTTTCAGCAGCGAGGTGATGATGAAAAAAGAATCCATCTGGACCTCTCAGCCCTAATGCGATTCGAGAGCCGCAGCTTTTCGCGCCTCAACAACTTGTTGCCGGACGGCCTGGCGTCTTGCTTGAATGGCAACCGCTAGTTCGATCTTTTCTTCGTCGCTGGGATGCGTCGGCGGTAGCTCTTCAATGTCCAGAATGTGCACACCCAAGTCTCCGATTTTGCTCAAACTCAACCCGGCAAAGTGCGCAACTGTTTCGCTGATCTGGCGAAACACATCATCTATCGAGAGTAGTGAGTCACCTCCGGCGACCGCCTGAAGCAGATCACGCAAAATCTCCCAATCATCGCGCGCGCTGCCGGGGGGCCGCACAGCGCGGTTCAACCGCTGCAATCGGCCTCTACCATTAATCATCGAACCGCGTTTTTCGGAGAAACCGCACGCTGGAAGAACGACGGTCGCTATCTCGGTCGCCTCGTTAGGCAAAACATTCATCGTGATGAATACTGGGAGTTGAGTGAGTCGTTGGACGGGTATCCCCAAATGCATCGTGTTTTCTTTGAAGACCGCCAGCGCCTTGATTTGTCCGGATTTCACCGCGTCAGCAATCGCCAGCAGGTTTGCGCCTGGTTCGGATGTCGATGCAAGAATGACCCGTGCGCCATTGGTATTTGGGTTGCGGTCTTTGCTTAGCAAAATGTGGTCACCGGGGCCACGCCGCGGAACGATATCGATCATTTGCGTGCCTAACGATTTCGCCAACTGCGACGTCAGCCAAAGCTCCTCGTTCGTCATTCTGCCGGAAGCAATGATGGCAATTTCAGCACCGGAGAATTGTTTCAGCTGGAGCGCCGCTTGCGCGATCGCTGTCGGCCAATTTACGGCGACGAGTTTTCCTTCGAAACGAACTTGCGGCTCCAGCAAACGGTCTTCGGCTTCAAGATATTTGAAGTTGAGTCTGCCGTAATCGCACATCCATGCGGAATTGACGTGATCGTTCTCGCGCGGTGTTTGCCGATAGATCACGTCCTCGCGGGTCCCGATGATCGTGTTACACCCGGTGGCACAGCTCGTGCAGATACTTTTTGTTTCTTTCAAAAACCAGACGCGCATTTTGAATCGAAAATCCGACGAGGTCAGCGCGCCAACTGGACAAATATCGACAGTGTTGAGGGAGTAATTGTTTTCGAGCCGCTTGCCAGGATGCGCCGTGAGCACGGTGTGACTGCCGCGATCGACAAATCCGAGGACGTCGTCGTCCGCAATTTCTTGGCAAAAACGGATGCAACGTGAGCAGAGGATGCAGCGTTCGTCATCAAGTGTAACTCGCGGACCGATCTGCACATTTTTCGGTTTCTTGACTTTGTTCTCGAGAAACCGCGACTTGGAATCGCCGAAATCGACACTGAACTCCTGCAAACGGCATTCCCCGGCCTGATCACAGATTGGGCAATCGAGTGGATGATTGATTAAGAGAAATTCCATGACGCCACGCTGACATTCCTTCACCAGCGGCGAGTTGGTGCGAACGGCCATGCCTTCGGAAATATCCTGTGCGCAGGAAATTTGCGGACGCGGGATCCAATTGATGATCGGTTTCCCATCGGCGCCCAGCTCAGGCTTGCGATCCGGGCCGGGCCTCGGGAACCCCATCTCGATCAAACACATTCTGCAATTTCCCGGCGAGCTGAGCTTTTTGTGATAGCAATAACGCGGCACATAAATGCCAACCTGCTCGCACGCCTCGATCACACGCGTGCCCTTCGGAACCTGATGCCATACGCCATCAATCTGGACGTTGAACAGTGGAACTGATGAGTCGTTAGGCACGGTTGAATCTGGAATCCAGGAAGCCAGGAATTTTAGAGAATAACATCTTCGCTTTTGTTCATTGGATGGTATTCGCGACCGACGCGCTTCACAGTCAGCCGGGTGCTTGCGAAGTTTAGCAACAGCGCATCATCCAAGTTTGCTGCTTTAAGATACGAGCGAACAATCGCAAAGTAGATGTCTTCGAGCGCGCTAATCGCTTTAAGTTCTAAGATGACCTTCTGCTCGACGAGAAAATCGAGTCGGTGTTCGCCAATCAGGTGTTCACGATAGAACACCGGCAGCAGCTTTTGTCTTTCAAAACTAATACCAGCCGCAGCCAATTCGATAGCCAAAGCCTCTTCGTACATCGACTCGAGAAATCCAGGGCCGAGTTCTTTATGAACTCGAATGGCAGCAGCGATTATTCGATCCGTCAGTGCTTTGTTGTGTATTTCCATTCCTGGCTTCCTAGTTTCCAGATTCGAAATTTAGATTGTCCCTTTCGCTCCGGCTTTTTCCCAGCCGGGATCGTGGGCCAGTGGGGCCACCGGAATTTGTTCTTCCTCGATCAACTCTTCGGGCGTGTATTCCGGCGGCAAGGGTGGGGGGAGTGGTTTCCGAGCACGCGCCGCAAATTCCTCTCGAAATTTCTCGACAAAACTTTGCGTCGGCCACGCGCATGCTTCGCCAAAAGCGCAAATCGTGCGTCCGGCAATGTTGTCGCCAATGGTCTTGAGTGTTTTTGGGTCCTCAACAACTCCACCGCCGCGCAACATGCGGTCGGTAATTTTCTTCATCCAAAGCGAACCTTCCCGGCAAGGAGTGCATTGGCCGCAGCTCTCGTGCGCATAGAACTCGTTGATGTTGTTCAGTACCCAGACCATGTCGCGGGAATCATCCAGCACGATCACGCCGCCGGACCCGGCCATGGAACCTGTCCCCGCCAGTGAATCGAAATCCATCGGGATCTCATCAATCGACATTTCTCGTTCAATCATTGATCCGTCGGATTGTCTCTGCCTGAGCTTAAATCGTTCGTCGGCGCGCAGGACTTTTGCGGAACTTCCACCCGGAATGACTGCCTTTAACTTCCGGCCTGGCCGTAATCCGCCAGCCATCTCGTAGATCAACTGCCCCATCGTCACTGCGCCGACCTCAATTTCGAAGTAGCCCGGTCGCTGGACGTCACCGCTGACGCAGACAATGCGTGTTCCGGTGTTGTTAGGCCGGCCGAGGCGCGCGTATTCCGCGCCGCCCATCGCAATGATGTGTTTCACGGCACAGAGCGTTTCGACGTTATTGACGATCGTCGGGCACATATAAAGACCGAGCACTGCTGGGAAGTAAGGTGGTTTGATGCGCGGATACCCGCGCTTGCCTTCGAGAGATTCGATAAGCCCGGTTTCTTCTCCGCAGATGTAAGCGCCCGCGCCGCGATGAACATAAAGCTCCACGTCGAGTCCCGAACCGAGAACATTTTTGCCGAGAAAGTTGTGTTGCCGCGCTTCTTCGATGGCGCGCTCGAGGATTTTCGCGCCTTCGGGAAATTCTCCGCGTATGTAGATGTACGCCGTCCTGGCGTTGAGCGCGTAACACGAAATCAGCATGCCTTCGAGCAGTTGGTGCGGATCTTCATGAATGATGTAGCGATCCTTGAACGTGCCCGGCTCGGATTCATCGGCGTTACAAATCAGATAGACCGGCCGTTTTTCGTCCGGCTTGATAAAGCTCCATTTCAAGCCGCAGGAAAACCCGGCCCCACCGCGACCGCGCAGCCCGGAGTTTTTCACTTTGTTGACAATGTCCTCGCGCGACAGAGTTAGCGCCTGCTTCAACTGTTCGTAACCACCATCACGCAAATAACAATCGATATCAGTCGTCCAATCCGGGCGCCCGATGTTTTTGTAAATTAGACGGTGTTCGAGAGGGTGGGGGGATGATTTCCAAGGAGCGGCGGTCTCCAGTCCCCAGTTGCTGCGTGGGCGGTCTGGAGATCGTCCCTCCTTGAGAAGGTCTGCAATCGAGTTTGCATCGACATTTTCACGCACCTCCTCTCCAACCATGCACACCGGGGCGGTGTGGCAACTCGCCAGGCACTCGACAAACTCGACGCTGTAATTTCCGTCGGGACTCACCGAAATAGGATTGTGCGTCCCAGCGTCTTCGAGCGGGCGTTGAATACCAAAACTCGTGCATAGATTTTCCATCAGTTCAAAGCTGCCGGCCATCGCGCAACTGAGGGTGCGGCAAAGGCGAATATGAGTTTTGCCGGCAGGCTGCTCGCGAAACATCGGGTAAAAAGTGACAAGCTCGAGAATATTGATGGGTTGTAAGCCGAGCTTTTCTGCGATCCAGAGCACGGCGTTGTCGCTGATGAACCCGAAATGTTCCTGCCACAAGTGCAACAGAGGCATGGCCGCGCTTCTCCGGTGCTCGTGCGGATAGCGCGCAATTGCCTCGTCCATTTTTCGCTCCAACTCGTTGGGGACGGAGGCGTTTGTCGAGTTTGCCATTTGCGAACGTAACCCCGCGCGGTGCTGCGCGGCAAATCGCGTTTGCTGCTGCAGTGTCCGCTGTCCTCAGCGGAGAATCACGGTGGGTTGTTGCGCGCGAACCAGTGCGCTGAAGACAGCGCACGCTACAGCAGTTAATCAGACAGGGTGCTGTCTTTCGACTGCACTTTATCGTCTTTGAAAACGATTGTGACGGTGTCTTTCCCCTGACGGTAAACGTATGTCGTTTTTTTTGTGATCACGAAATCCTCGTTCTTAAGCGACGTTGGCGGGCCCAGAATTGATTCCACCTGCTTTTTGGACATTCCCTCTGTTACCTGATCGACGTTTGCTTTGGCGATGCGTTTGCTGGAACAGGAAACGGAGAGGGCGATCAGAAGCACGAGGGCGAACCGAGCGGCTGTAAAAATGACGAATGACGGACGAGGCCCGAATAGCGAAATGCCGCGGAAAAGCCCTCTGGACTTTTCGTCATTCGTCACTTGGATTTCCTTCGTCATTCGAAATTCGTCATTCGTCATTACCCGCTCATCTATCGCATTCGCCCATTACGAAGTCTAGACTGCCCAGCACGGCTGGCACGTCGCTTACGAGGCAGCCTGGCAGGAGCTCGGGCAGGATACTGAGGTTCACAAAGGATGGCGCGCGAATTTTTAGCCGATACGGCACGCCGCCTCCTTTGCTGTTGATGTAAAAGCCAAGTTCGCCCTTGGGATTTTCGGCTGCAAAATATACTTCTCCGCTAGGTGCATCGAGTCCTTCGGTCACCACGATGAAATGATGGATCAGCTCTTCCATCTTTGTCATCACGTGCGATTTCGGAGGATACATGTTTTTCCAGTCCGCGACATTGATCGGTCCGCCGGGAAGTTTGTCGATCACCTGCTGCAGGATTCGGACGCTTTGCCGCATCTCCTCGATCCGCACCAGGTAACGATCGTAACAATCGCCCGCGCTGCCGATCACTACGTCGAAATCGTAGTTGTCGTAATCCAGGTAGGGATGTTTACGCCGCAAGTCGTGCTCGATGCCGCTCCCACGCAGGTTAGGCCCCGAAAGGGCGTACGCAATCGCGCGATCCTTTGATATGACGCCGATGTCTTTAGTTCGATCGACAAAAATCTTGTTCCGGGTCAGTAATCGGTCGCACTCATTTAAGCTCGGCCCGAAATCGTCGAGGAATTTTTCGAGTTGTGGAATAAAGCGCTCAGGCAGATCGCGAATCTGGCCGCCGACGCGCGTGTATGATGTGGTAAAACGCGCGCCTGTCAGCAGCTCGAAAAGATCATACAGTTTTTCGCGCTCGGTGAACGTGTAGAGAAACACCGTCATCGCACCAAGGTCGAGCGCCATTGCGCCAATACCCATCAGGTGTGAGGAGATCCGAGACGTTTCACAGCAAATGGTGCGGATCGCTTTGCCACGCGGTGGAACTTCCCAGCCCATCAATTTTTCTACTGCAAGCGCGTAGGCGACGTTATTCGAAAGCGGCGCGAGGTAATCGAGCCGGTCAGTGTAGGGACAAACTGATTGTACTGCATGTTCTCGGCGATTTTCTCGTCGCCGCGATGTAAGAACCCAATGTCTGGCGTTGCTTTGGTAATGATTTCGCCATCGAGCTCCAGCACCAGCCGCAAAACGCCGTGTGTGGCCGGATGCGATGGCCCCATGTTGAGCACCATTTTTTCGCCGATGTCATGGTCAATCGGCTGTCGCAATGCTGCATCCGCTGCGGCTACTCGCGTGACCGGGTCGGGCGATTCAATTTCGCGCACCGTAAATGGCATGGCTCAATAACGTTAATTCATGCTGGCGAGTGCGAGTTCGCGCGCAAGATAATTCTGGGGAGCGCAGGCTTGCAGCGTGCTGGCGATGGCATTGTGCCATCGCGAACTTGTAGTCAGCGCTCAAAATGAGTTGAGATGGTGGAAAGTTCGTTGCGGCAGAATGCCGCAACCAGCACGCCGCAGACGTGCGCTACCCGGAACTTCCGCTCGCAACAGAAAAGAATGCGCGTTAACTAAACCACGTGATGGAAAGAAAAATCGCACTGCTGTTCGCGGGGCAAGGCGCGCAATGTGTCGGGATGGGACGCGATCTGGCCGAACACTTTCCTGTCGCGGCCGATTTGTTTGGTCAGGCCGACGAAATTCTTGGTCGAAACTTGAGCAATATCGCGTGGAACGGTCCAATCGAGGAGCTAACGAAGACGAGCAATTGTCAGCCCGCGCTGTATGTTCACTCGCTGGTGGCTCTGGCAATCTTGCGGGAGATCGCAGGCGATTTTCCCGTCGCCGGTGTGGCTGGTCTGTCGCTTGGGGAAATAACCGCGCACGCAGCCGGTGGCACATTCGATTTTGGAACAGGCTTGAAGCTTGTGCAGTGGCGCGCCGAATTCATGGATGAAGCATGCGCGGCCACGCTCGGAGGCATGGCGGCGATGATCGGTGGGCTGGAAAACGACGTGCGCCAGCTCGCTGCTGATGAAGATGTCGACATTGCCAATGTTAATGCACCCGACCAAATCGTAATCTCGGGTGAGCTGGCAAAAGTCGAGGCGGCCGTCGGCGTAGCGAAGGAGTATGGCATTCGCCGTGCGATGATGCTTAATGTTGCGGGCGCATATCACTCGCGGTTGATGGAGAGCGCGTACGAGAAACTTGGTGCCGTGCTTCAGGACGTTCCAATAGCATCGCCGCGTTTTCCTGTAATGAGCAACGTGACCGGAATGGAGGTGACAACGCCTGCTGAAATCCGTCGCGCATTGCAGGATCAAGTCACAGGGACTGTGCGGTGGTTCGATTGCGTGAAGCGGCTGATCGATCTTGGTTGCAATTATTTTATCGAACTTGGACCAGGGAGCGTGCTGGCGGCTTTGTTGCGGCGGGCTCGCAAAGAAGTGGATGTGATTTCTGTAGGCGCCGTCGAATCCGTTCGTGAGTGCGCGGCTCGAATGTAGCTGAGAACCTGTAGCCGCTTCGCTGGGCGAAGCGGGCGTCGCCCCCGGGGCGACGGCTACAGATCGACAATTACGTTTGGCTACGTAGTTTGGCGCATGAGCATTATCGAACGCGTCGATTCGGATCTTAAGGAAGCGATGCGCGCCAAAGACACCACTAAGCTGGGGGTTCTGCGCATGTTAAAATCGGCGCTGAAGTACGCCGCGATCGCAAAATCAGATGCGGATGCTGAGCTGAGCGACGCCGAAGCTGCACAGGTAATTCGCAAACAAGCAAAACAACGCCAGGATTCAATCGAGAGCTTTGAAAAAGGCGGCCGCGTTGAGCTTGCTGACAAGGAGAAACAGGAATTATCGATCCTTAATGCGTATTTACCGCAGGCGATGAGCGCCGATGAAATTTCGAAACTCGTCCGGGAAACAATTGCTGAGGTTGGCGCTAAGTCGAAAGCTCAGATGGGCGCGGTGATGAAAGCGTTGCAGGGGAAAGTCGGTGGTCGCGCCGACGGCAAAACACTGAGCGCGGAAGTGCAAAAGCAATTGTCGTGAAGCAAACGCCCAACGGCCAACATCGAATGCTCAACGTCGAATTTACAGAGCTACCGTTCGGGATTGGATGTCCGACGTTCGATGTTCGGCGTTTTTGATTCCAATGCTGACAGGCATCCTCGTCGCGGCCGGTGACAGCCGCCGCATGGGCTTCGACAAATTGTTTGCAGTAATAGCAGGGAAAACGGTCATCGCGCGCACGATAAGCGCATTTGAGGATGCCAAGTGCGTCGATGGAATCATCGTCGTTGCCCACGCAGATCGACATGACGAAATCAAAAAGATCGTTCGCGAAGAAAATTTTGAGAAGATTCGGTCGATCATCCCGGGTGGCGAACGCCGGCAGGATTCCGTGCGCACCGGCTTGGATCATCTCGACTCATTCACAAAATATGTCGCGGTGCACGATGCCGCGCGGCCGCTAGTTATTCCCGAACAGATCGAGCGCGTGTTTCAGCAATGCGTAAATCATGGTGCCGCCGCTTTGGCTGAACCAATTAACGACACATTAAAACGAGCAGACACCGACTTCCTGGTCAGCGGCTCAGTTGATCGACATCAGCTTTACGCAATGCAAACACCGCAGATTTTCGAGCGACAGCTGATCGAAGAGGCGTATCGCGCGGTTTACGCAGAAAATCTTTTCGTGACGGACGAAGTTTCAGCGGTCGAGCGACTCGGTCGCAAGGTGGTTCTCGTTCTGAACGACGAGTTCAATTTCAAAATTACTTATCCGCGGGATTTGCCACTTGCGGAGTTTGTGGTGAGACGACGGAGGGATCCTGCCGCCAATTGACGCTTTCGTGTGCAAACGGCGAAGCGTCAACGGCCAAGTGCGAGCCGCTCGGCGAGGAGCTGCGGCAGACCGGCTTTGGAAATCTTCTTTTGCGCGTTGGCCACGTCGTATTTTACGCGCACGAGTTCCACCAGTTTATTTTCGACATCGTAAATGCAATATGCTGCGTGCCAATTTCCGTCGCGCGGTTGTCCTACGCTGCCTGCATTGATGAAGTACTTCTTGCCCGGCTCGATGCGGACGTGTTCGATTCTCTCCTGCCGGACACCCTGGTCGCGAACGAACACCATCGGCACGTGGGTATGGCCGAAAAAACAGACGGCAGTGCGCTGGTAGGTGAAACTTGCGACAGCGTCGAGATTGCTGAAGACATAGCCCCATTGGCCGGGCGTATCGAGTGTCGCGTGCACGATCGTGAAATCATGTACTCGCTTTTGTAAAGGCAACTTGCGCAGCCATTCCTTATCCGGATCCGTTAAGGTGTCACGGGTCCATTGAATGGCGCGCTCGGCCAACTCGTTGAAATGTTCCGAGGAAGCGGAAAGTGTTACCTCCTCATCGTGATTGCCTTTTACCACGGGGCAATCCAGTTCCCGGACAAGATCAAGGCATTCTCGCGGGTTGGCGTTATAACCGACCACGTCTCCTAAACAAATAAAGTGGGTACATCTGCGGTCGCGTGCATCCGCGAGCACTGCTTCGAGCGCTTCGAGATTAGCGTGGATATCACTCAAAATTGCGAACCGCATTGTCAAAAAATTAAACCGGCGAGCGGTCAAAACGTTACAGCGTTACAGCGTGACGACAATCGCTTGCTCGCCAAAATGTTAACGTCAACTCCGAACCAGTCTGCGATCAGGCGAGTTAACTATTTAGCCGTTTTGTTCGGCTTGTCTGGAATTCGTTGTTCCTGCGGGATTCCAAGTTTGTCTTCGAGGAATTTCAGCCGTGCGATCAACGTAGGCAGCCGCTCCTGCGGACCCTCGTCATACAAGTGGCGGAGGCGCTCATATGCCTCGCGTTCGCGCCCTTCGCAGTAAGCAAGCTCATAGGCCGAGAAGCGCTTGTCGAACGGCCGCGCCCCAGGCAAGGCCGCGGCCTTCGCGTAAAATTCGGAAGCGCGCTCGTGATCTTTATATTTCTCCTTATAAAGCCGGGCAAGCGCTTCGTAGAGATCGGGGCGATCCGGATTATTCTTTATTCCGCGTTCGAGGAAATCCTTGCCCAAGCCAAAATATTCACGCTGCGCTTTGACTCGCAGCGCAAGGCGCGGTTGGTTTTGATCGTTCATCGCGTTCCATGCCATGTGCCAGGCTGCCGTATCCCAAAACAGCATCACCCGTGGTTGCAGCGTCGTGATGTGCCGGAACAATAACAGCATGCGCCCCCATTCTGTGTTTTCCCACGCTGTATATGCCTGAAGAAAAAGGCCATCCGCCACAATCGCTCGAAACCCGCTCAACGCCGCGACGAAACCGAGTTGCCCGAGTTTTTCACGAAGATCGAGGTTAAATTCGACGCCCCGAAAATGTTCCTGTCGATGCAGCTCCGCCAGGTTGCGTTCGATTGGTAACTTCAAGAAGCCGAGCCCGATCAACACTGCCAGCACGATGATTGTCCGCATCACAGTTCTTTCCCGTAAAATACAAACGTGGCCAGCAGCGTGTAGATGGTAGTGTAGAAAACTCCGAGCAAAGCAGTCTTGGCAAAGACGCTGAGAGAAATTGCGGTGCCGGCGATAATGTCATCAACTAAATTGAAGGCCTGCAGGTCCGGGAACAACAATGCCACTATCGCGAGAAAAATGCGGCTAACGAGTCCACTGCTGTGTTCGTGCAGCCAATATTCGCGGGCGGTCGCTTGCAGGTGCCCGATGAAATAAATGAAAGCCATCACAACGATGGTGAAGATATTTGACGTGGCGAATGTGGAAACGAACAG
>Ga0209690_1002190_pt1 | contig 11148 bp, 10 predicted proteins | sample GraSoiAngelo_150_FD_186164 | JGI IMG/M metagenome (GOLD analysis project Ga0209690, IMG submission 186164) | Grasslands soil microbial communities from the Angelo Coastal Reserve, California, USA - 14_1009_09_40cm (SPAdes) (version 2) | ecosystem: Environmental > Terrestrial > Soil > Grasslands ...
ACCTTCTGCCTGCGGATTTGATCGGCACGCTCATTTATAACCCGCGCACCGGCGAATTTACCACCAAGCTCGGACCAATTTTTTCCAATCTGATTCTTGCCGACGAAATCAATCGTGCACCGGCCAAGGTGCAGAGCGCGCTGCTCGAAGCGATGCAGGAGCGGCAGGTCACTATCGGCGAACAAACTTATCCGCTTTCCGATCCGTTTCTTGTTCTTGCGACGCAAAATCCGATCGAACAGGAAGGAACTTATCAACTGCCCGAAGCGCAGCTCGATCGCTTCATGTTCAAACTAAACATTGGTTATCCGCAAAAATCCGAGGAGCGAACGATTCTCGACCTAATGGCGACTTCGGCGCCGGATTTGCGAGTAGATCCCGTGATTGAGCCTCAGCAAATCATCGCGGCACGAGACGTGGTCAACAGCATTTACATCGACGACCGCGTGAAAGATTACATTGTCGATGTCGTCTGGGCGACGCGCGAACCCGCAGCGTACAATCTGCGACTCGAGGGACTTATTCGTTACGGTGCATCGCCGCGCGCGACGATTTATCTCGCGCTCGGCGCACGCGCTCACGCGTTTCTGAACGGCCGCGGCTACGTTACGCCGCAGGACGTAAAAAGCATCGGGCCAGACGCGTTACGGCACCGCATCATCGTCAGCTATGAAGCGGAGGCGGAAGCGGTCACGAGTGAAACGATCATCCAGCGGATTTTTGCAGGGCTGCCTGTGCCCTGAGACCCAAGTGATCTCGTGAATGGTGATCGCTAACTGGTGATCAGTAATGGAAGCCGCCGATATTCTAAAAAAGATCAGAACACTGGAGATTAAGACGCGCGGCCTGGTCGAGACTGCGTTCGCCGGCGATTACCACAGCGTCTTCAAAGGCCGTGGAATGAATTTTGAAGACGTGCGCGAATATCAGCCGGGCGATGAAATTCGCGCGATCGATTGGAACGTCACGGCACGCCTGGGCACCGCGTTTGTGAAAAAGTTTACGGAGGAGCGTGAACTTACAGTCATGCTCGTTGTCGACGTCAGCGCCTCGGGAAATTTCGGAAGCGTCTCCCAGTCCAAGCGCGAGCTGGCTGCGGAGGTCGCCTGTTTGCTCGCCTTCAGCGCGATCCGGAACAACGACAAGGTTGGTCTCATTCTCTTCACTGACCGGGTTGAACTTTTTATTCCGCCAAAAAAGGGCCGTTCGCACACACTGCGGCTCATCCGCGAGATTCTGTTCTTCGAACCGCAGGGACGCGGGACGGAACCGGCGCTGGCGCTCGATTATCTGAATAAAATCATGACCCGCCGCGCGGTCGTCTTTTTTATTTCAGACTTTCAAGCACCCGATTTTTCGCGAGCGCTGGCGGTGAGCGGACGACGACACGATTTTGTGGCCATCCACATTCATGACGAACGAGAAAAGGTTTTGCCGAACATCGGCATCATTACCCTGGAAGATGCCGAGACCGGCGATCAAATCGAGATCAACACGGCTGATCGTACAACACGGACCCGTTTTTCCGAGCTCGTCAATGAACACGAAACAGAACTTTCGCGCACGCTTCGGCGGAACAATATTGACGGAATCGCGCTGCAAACCGGGAGGGACTATTTGCCGCCGCTGCGGTCGTTCTTCAAACAACGCGAACGCCGGCTGGCTATTCGCTCGTGAACAACGTTGGTATGTCGATGTTGATTCCCGCCTTCCTGGCAGAAGAATTTCACGATATTGCACCGCCCGTTGATTACTCTCTGATCCCACCCTGGCTGATTTTTCTCGGAGTGTTTGTCTCACTCACGATTATCGGCTTGATCGCCTGGCTTGTCGCAAGGGCCCTGCGACGACGTTCGGCACTGATTCAATCACCGCGCGAGCGCGCTCTGGCAATCCTCGAGCAAATGCAGGCCGAGATTGAAACGATTAAGCCGTACCGGTTCAGTATTCGCGTTTCCGACATTCTTCGGCGCTACGTGACGGAACAGTTCAATCTACCAGTCACCCGGCAAACTTCCGTGGAATTTCTCGCCGGGCTTAGAAAGACATCGCCTTTCTCGGAAGACGAAAAATCGCTGCTCGAAGATTTTTTGAACCGATGCGATTTGATCAAGTTCGCGCGTTACGAAGCGACCTACTCTGACAGTCAATTGTTGCTGGAGGAAGCGATCCGTTTTGTTCAAGGAGGCCAACTTGCGCCTGTTTGATTTGTGGTCGGCAAATAGCGCATTGACGTTCGCGCGCCCGTGGCTGCTCTTGCTTCTGCTGGCGATCCCGTTGCTTGCGTATTTGCGCGGGAAACGCGGACCCGCCGCCGCGTTGACTTATTCATCCACAGCGACCCTTCACGCAATTGGGAAACAGAGCGCGGCGCGCGCCGGCAAAATTCTGCGAACCTTGCTGCTGGCGTCGATCGCAGTTTTTGTCGTCGCACTCGCGCGTCCGCAGCTTGGGAAGAGTCTTACTCAGGTAGAGGCGAGCGGGATCGACATTATCCTCGCGCTCGATGTCTCCGGATCGATGTTGACGAAAGATTTTACAATCGGCGGCCAGGAGGCGACGCGCGTGGATGCGATCCGTGAAGTAACACGGAAATTTATCGAAGCTCGACCGAATGATCGCATCGGCATCATTGCGTTTGCGGGTCGTCCCTATGTCGTTAGTCCAATGACCCTGGATCATGATTGGCTTTTGCAAAATCTGGAAAGAGTGCGCATCGGGCTCGTCGAGGACGGCACCGCAATTGGGTCGGCCATCGCAGCGGCAGCCAACCGGTTGAACGATAAACGCGCAAAGAGCCGGCTGCTCGTGCTCTTAACTGACGGAGAAAATAATGCGGGAAAAATTCCGCCCAATACGGCCGCCGAAGCAGTGAAAGCGTTGAAAATTCACTTCTACGCCATCGGGGCCGGAATCAATGGAATCGCTCCGGCGCCGATATTCACTTCAAGAGGTCCATTAACCGATGTCTTGGGCAATTTGCTTTATGAAAATCAACCTGTGGAATTTAACGAAACGGGTTTAAGGGAGGTCGCGAAAATTGCAGACGGAAAATTTTTCCGCGCGACCGATACCAAATCGCTCGAACAAATCTATGACGACATCGACAAGCTGGAAAAATCGACCGTGAGTGTGAAAAAATATCAGCAGTACCGCGACCTATTTCCGCTATGTCTCATGAGCGGATATGGATTGCTGCTCGCGCAGATTCTATTGTCGCAAACAATCTGGAAGAAATTGCCGTGAAAACCGGATCCAGCGACTTAACGATTTAACGAAATTCTATGAGCTTTGGCGCACCAGAGTGGCTTTGGGGATTACTTTTGATCCCGATTCTGATGGCGTTCTTTATTCGCGCAGAGCGTCTCGGACTCAGACGCTTGCAGGAGTTTGTTTCAGCGCGGTTGCTGCCGCAGCTTGCCGGAACGGTAAATCGTCCGCGGCGGGTAGTGAGATTTGCGCTACAGTTGCTCGGTCTTTCGTTCGGTCTACTCAGTCTGGCACAGCCGCGCTGGGGTTATACGTTTGAGGATGTAAAACGGAAAGGTCTGGATCTTCTGATCGCGGTGGACACATCGCGCAGCATGCTTTCCAATGACATACAGCCTGACCGGCTTGAGCGTGTCAAGCTTGCTGCCCAGGATTTGATCAATGAGTTGCAAGGCGATCGCGTTGGCCTGATCGCTTTTGCTGGCCGCGCCTTCTTGCAAGCACCGCTCACGATTGATTACGAAGCGGTGATGGAATCGATCAATAATCTCGATGCCAAGACGATTCCTGAAGGCGGCACGAACATCTCGAGCGCCATTACCCTCGCTACGCAGAGCTTCGGAAAAAGCGCGACAGGAAATCGCGCGCTGATCATTTTTACCGATGGCGAAGAATTAAGCGGAGATGCCGTGAAAACCGCCAAAACCGCGGCCGACGCAGGCGTGCGCATTTTTACAATCGGTGTGGGTACCCCGCAAGGTTCGCTTATTCCGATAACCGGCGAAAACGGCGAAACGGCTTTCGTAAAAGATTCAGCCGGTCAGGTCGTGAAATCTAAGCTGGATGAAAAACGTCTGCGCGAAATCGTCCAGACTACGGACGGATTTTATCTCCATTTGGAAAACGGACCGCGAACGATGCAACAGATTTACGACGAAGGACTGGCAAAGATGCAAGCCGCCGAGATCGACGTGCGTTTGTCGCGCCGCCCGATTGAACGTTATGAATGGCCGCTAGGCGCGGCGCTCGTCGCTCTCGCATTGTCGATCTTGATTGGCGAACGCAAGCGCGTACGCGAGAGAATTCACGTTCCCGCGCCCGTAAAAATGACAGCTGCAACGGCCACGCTGGTGATCATTCTCTGCCAGTTGGCTTTCGCCGCGACTCCAGGGCTGGAAGCGTACCGTGACGGGAAGTTCGAGGATGCTTACAGCCAGTTTCAGGAAACGTTAAAATCGCATCCGCAATCGCGTGCTGAGGACAAACTTCAGTTCGATTCAGGTGCAGCCGCCTACAAGCTGAAAGATTATAGCAAGGCGTTGGAATCGTTTAGTCAGGCGTTGCTCTCTCTCGAAACCCGACTGCAGAGCAAGAGCCATTACAATCTCGGCAACACACTTTACCAGCGTGGTGAAACACAAAAAAGCGACGACAAGAAGCTTAGCGACTGGACAAACGCGCTCGATCATTACGTGCAGACGCTCAAGCTGGAACCGCAAGACAAAGAGGCGAAGGAGAACTATGATTACGTAAAGAAGAAAATCGAGGAACTAAAAAATAAGAAAAACCCAGAGCAACAACCTTCCCCTTCTCCATCACCGCCGCAGAAGAACAAACAAGACAAACAGAATCAGCAATCCGGCTCAGGCGCACGCGATCAGCAGCAGCAGGAGAAACAACAACAGCAAAACCAGCAGCAGAGCGCTCAGGGACAGCAACCGCAAAAAGATCAACGGCAACAGTCCAAGGATCAACAGTCACCAGGCCAATCTGGGAGCGACAAAGATCAAGAGGAGGAAAAGCAAAAGGACCAAGCTCAGGCAAAGAACGAGCCACAAAAAAATCAGCAGCAACAACCCGGTGAAAGCCCCTCTCCTTCGCCAGGCGCGGAAAAGAAGCAAGCGAATCAGCCCTCACCGTCGCCTGGAAAACGGCAGGATGAACAATCACCGAGTCCGGGCGAAGGAGAAAATGAAACGCCTTCGCCTTCGCCGGGAGAAGGTGAAGGTGGAGAGGAGAATCCGACACCGTCCGCCACGCCGGAGGAATCGCCGCAGAGGAAATTCGCTGGCGAATTGAAAGGAGCTGGCGGAAACAAATCGGCAAAACCGCCAGACAAAGATGTGCAGGCTGCCGAGGCCAAAGCGGAAAAGGAGGGGCAGATGAGCGAACGTCAAGCCGAGGCGCTTCTTGAATCGATGAAAGATGAGGAGGCTCGTGTTCAACTTGATGAACGCAAGGCAACGCGTCATGTCTATAACGACTGGTAGCGATGAGCAGAGTTGATGGTGGATAGTTAATGGTTGATGGAGATGTCGATGTACCGATCACGGATTCCCATGGCGGTTTTGCTTGGCGCGTTGATCGCGTTTGCACAAGACGATCGAGCGTTTGCCGAATCGCCGACCGTGACGGCCGTCTTGAGTAACTCGGAAGCGGTTGTCGACCAAATGGTGGAGTTGCAAATCAAGGTGAGCGGGCCTGGTGATGCGAGACCGCCGGAAGAAATCTCAGTCGATGGTTTGGAAATTCACGCGACCGGAACATCGCGACAGTTCGAAATACGCAATTTCATGACCAACTCGAGCGTGACGTACAATTATACTATTCTGCCGCTGAAAGCGGGCCGATTCACGATTTCGCCTCAAACAATTTACGCAGGCGGCAAGTTGCTGCGGACACCCGAACTGATATTAAACGTTGCCGATGCCGATTCGCCCGGTCGTTCATCTACCTCTCGCCCAGCTCAGGACACGCGACCGGGCAACGCGAGCAAACTCGTTTTCGCCGAATTGATTGTGCCTAAGAAGACTGCCTTTGTCGGCGAGATCGTCCCTGTTCAGATTCGGCTCGGATTTGATCCACGCGCTCATCCAAGGCTCATCGACTTGCCCGAAATTACGGGACAAGGATTTACTGCGCACAAGTTACAGCAATCCGGAGAGAATCGGGAGACGATTAGCGGCAGAACTTACGATGTTGTGACATTTAAGACTGCGATCGCTGCAGCCCGCGCGGGAAATTTTGAAATCGGACCGGTTAAGGCAAAGGCGCAGGTGTTGACCCCGCGAAGGCCAAGTTCACCGCGCTCTCGTTCGCCATTCGACTTGTTTAACCTGGACGATCCGTTCTCCGATCCTTTTTTCTCCGATCCATTTGGCGAAGTTGGCGAGCGGCGTGAGATAGAAATCAACAGCGAACCTGTAGCTTTCGACGTAAAACCATTGCCGCAAAACGCGCCGGCGAATTTTTCAGGGGCGATCGGGAATTTCACAATGACAGCGGATGCGAAGCCCAAGAGTGTTCAAGTGGGGGATCCAATTACGGTTACAACGACGATCTCCGGACGCGGCAATTTCGATCGAGTCAATGCGCCCGGGATTGAGGACGAGCACGGCTGGCACAAATATCCGCCATCTTCCAAGTTCAAGCAGGACGATGACGTCGGCATAAGCGGCACGAAAACTTTCGAAACAGTGCTTTCACCCAACGAAAAGAAGCAAAGCATGCCAGTGATGGCATTTTCCTATTTCGATCCAGTGAACGAGCAATATGTGACCCTGCACAGCGATCCGATTGCGATCAATGTGCAAGGTGGCGCACTGGCAGCTGCAGGCGCGGCCGTAGTCCCGCCGGGGTCACCGCCCCCGGCTGCAGTTGCTGCTCCGACGCCGGTCCAGAAGCCGCAGGATATTTTGTATCAACTCACGGAACGGCCCGCAGTAGCACAATCGTTCGCGCCACTTTACGCTCGCCGGCTTTTCTGGACGGTCCAGTTGGTTCCATTGCTTGCGTTGATTGGATTTGCCGGATGGAAAATTCGGCAAGCCAGGATTAATAATCGCGAGGCACGACGCATCGCTGCGCTGCAGCATGAAGCTGTCGCACTAATGCGCAAATTGCATCGCAGCGACGCGTCGCCGCGAGAGTATTATGCAGAGGCTTCCAGAGTCGTTCGGGTTAAAGCTGCCCTAGCGCGCAATGTGGATCCAAACACGGTCGATGTGGAAACGGCGGCCGATACATTTGGACTAAACGGCGATTCGCGTGAGCGGTTGCGCCGGTTGTTCGAACAAAGCGACGAGTTGCAATACAGCGGAACCCACAACGGATCGGAAAAGATTTCTCCGGAGAGTCGCCGCGACGTGCTGGAATTGATTGAACATTTGAAATGAAAAACTACGCAAGATTACTCGCATTTCTTCTCTGCGCGGTTTCGACTTCGTCGGCGTTTGCGCAATTAGATAGCGACTTTGCAAAGGCGAACCAGGATTACGCACAGGGCAATTTCAATGAAGCAATCTCCGGTTATAGAACTCTTGTCGGCTCTGGGCAATGGAGCGCAAACCTGTTTTATGATCTCGGCAACGCTTACTTCCGCACAGGCGATTTTGGGCGCGCGATTCTCAATTATGAGCGTGCGCTCGCGCTGGAGCGACATCATCCCGAAGCCACCGCCAATTTGCAGATCGCGCGCGATGAAGCGCGTGCGCTGGAGATGCAACAAAGCTGGCCGGAACGCTACCTCCAATCTGCCAGTAGCAATCAATACAGCATCTCGGCAGCGGTTGCTTTTTGGGTTGGAGTTTTTTGTATTGTCAGACTGATCTTCGGTCACTGGCGATCGGCCGCCACGATCGCCTTGTCGATTCTTTCGCTCCTCATCTTCGCCATCGCGACTTTGGCGATTTATGGACTTGACCGGGGCAGCAAAGGCCGTGCGCTGGCGATTGTGACGGGCCAAGACGTGCAAGCGCGCCTTGCGACAGCCGACACTGCGAACAGCGTCCTAGCGCTGCCTCCTGGTAGCGAAGTAAAAATCCTAAGCACTCGCGGCGACTGGGTTTATGCAGTCTTGCCGAATAATCTGCGGGGCTGGATACCGGTTAAAAGCACGGAATTGGTGCGCTTGTAAACGGCGATCTCCGGACCGCCGAAAGCCGAGCAAACAATCAGAAATTGCCGCTTCAGCATTTGCTCGGTTGAGAAGACGGCAAATGCTTACATCTTTGATGTTACGCATGAACCCGGAAATGGAGATCGGCACCGACAAAAAGGCTCTTCAGATTAACCTGAATGCCAATAAGTATGGAACGTTTGCCGAGATCGGCGCGGGCCAGGAGGTGGCGCGCCGGTTTTTCCACATGGGTGCTGCGGCCGGCACCATCGCCAAGACGATGTCAGCCTACGATATGACTTCAGCGACGCAATTTACGGTCCCACGGATCGTTACGTCAGCCGCATCCGCCTCCAAACAATGCTCAACCATGAGTACGATCTTCTGGTGGAACGGCTTAACGAAAGGCTTGGAGCGGAAAGAACATTTTTCGTTTTCGCAGATACAGTCGCGGCGCGCAGTTTTAAACGGCACAATGAATCACACGGCTGGCTGGGCGTGCGATTTCAGTCTGAAAAACGCGGCGACCCAAGCCAGATTATTATCCACGTGCGGATGCTTGATGAAGCAAACGTTGACCAACAAGAAGCGCTTGGGGTCATTGGGGTGAATCTGCTCTACGGCGCGTTTTATTATCACGAGCCGGAAACACTAATTTCATCGCTTCAGGAAAACCTCGCTCCGGGCCGGATCGAAGTGGACATGATCAAATTCTCAGGACCCGCCTTTCAACGGTCGACAATCGGTTAATGAGTCTGCAGCTAGTCAGCCAGGGCTTGACGAACGCAGTGATGTTTAGGGCAGACGGAGAGACCGTGCAGCCTGCCGAGGTTTTTTTCAAAAAGGCGATCTTGGTCGAACGAGGGAGTTTTCGACCTGTGACCTACGCCACGAACGACATGCTGGACGGTGCGCGCCGCGTCTTTCTCGCACAGTCAGGTTGTTCGGAAGAAGATCTCGTCGTCCTCATGGAAATGACGCTTGAGAATTTGCTCGCTGAAGGGCAGCTCAATCACGCTGATTTTCTCGCGCGCGTGGATATTCTCGGCGGGCTCGGACGGACGGTCTTGATCTCGAAATTCGGCGAGTATTATCGCCTCGCCGGCTATCTCTCTCGTTACATGAACAAGATGATCGGCCTTGTCATGGGCGTACCCAGCTTGATGGAGATCTTCGACGAAAAATATTACTTGAATCTCGAGGGCGGAATTCTCGAAGCGCTCGGGCGAATGTTTAAGGGAGGACTAAAGCTTTACGTTTATCCGATGATCGATGAAGCGACAGGAAAGATTGTCAGCGCAAAACAGGTTAAGGTCGCGTCGAACCTGCGCTCCCTGTTTCATTATTTGATCGATAATCAATACATCGAGGAGATTACCGACTATCATCCCGATTATTTGCGGATCTACCCGCCGGACGCACTGGTTAAATTGCAGTCCGGAGACAGCCGATGGGAGCGAATGGTTCCGCCGGAAGTGATACGGATCATTAAAGAACGCGAATTTTTCGGTTACCGCAAACCAATCGCAGCCTAGGCGACCGACGCTGTCCGCTATCTTACGATCGAATGAAGATTGCAGTCACCCAGATTTCGTGTTCGGTCGGCAATCCCGAGGCGAATCTTCTTAAGGTTCGCGACTTTTCTCGTCGCGCTAGAGATGTCGGCGCAGAGCTGATCGTTTTTCCGGAGATGACTGACACGGGCTACTCGATGCCAGTAATCCGGGCGCATGCCAATCATTGGACCAGCGGATTTGTTCCCGGACTTCAAGAGACCGCCAGGGAGCTTTCAATTGCAATCGTCAGCGGCGCTTCGGAGCGGGACGGTTCAGCGATTTACAATTCCCAGGTTCTTATCGATCCGCATGGCAATATTGCTGCGAAATATCGCAAGACTCATCTGTATGCGGTCGCGCCCGTCGAAGAACAGACATGCTTTTCTCCGGGCGATTCCTTCGCGAGCTTTGAGCTCGGCGGTCTGCATTTAGGCTTCAGCATCTGCTACGATCTTCGCTTTCCGGAAATGTACCGAAAACTGGCGACCGAGCAGAAGGTCCACGCTTTTGTTGTCTCTTCTGCCTGGCCATTTCCGCGGCTGGAACATTTTCGGACGCTTGCGATGGCACGCGCGATTGAAAACCAGAGCTATGTCGTTGCCTCGAACCGCGTTGGGAAAGATGATGACTTGTGGTTTTGTGGCAGCTCCGCGATCATCGATCCCCGCGGAGTTGTCATTGCAGCCGCATCGGCAGACCGCGAGGAATTGATTCAGGCCGACTTATCCGAAGAGCTTGTACTCTCAGTCCGGAGTCGGGTAGAGTCCTTCGCTCATCGAAGACCAGATTTATACAAATAGTCAGCCGTGATTCGTTACATGGTTACATCGTTAAATCGGAGTCATCACGGCCGGGAATCCACAAACGACAACCTCAAATTGTGAGTAATAGCGCCGGAGCATCGTCCAGTAACTCTACAAGATAAGGGTTTGGCGCGGATGTCACGCGCCAAACACCGTAATCGATCAGAGCTCGAATCTCGTGCCAGCAGTCTCGGTACATACAGTTGCAAGTAACACGCCGTTTGGGTCATAGACCTTGACGGTTGCGGACCCCGTATTGGCGTTTCCTGTCGAATCCACGGTTGTTTCCCCCGCAATGATCGTCCAGCCCGTAAAGACGTTCAGGGAATTAAACGTGAAGAATTTGAAGCGAAACGCATAGCTATTGTCAGTGGTATGGCGCCAAACACCTTCTCCAGGCGTCTTCAGAGCCTGCGGTGTCCCCCCGTTCGACTCCACTACGGTGCCTCCCGCCGCGAATTCTATTAGTGACGGGAAACTCCTTATCACGTGACCTGCGCAATCGGTTAGAGTTATTTGCATCTCCCACGTCCCCTGAAGTTGTCCGCCTTGCGTGCCCTGCCCGGTCGCCGTTGCGGCAACCATGGTGAGTAACGCACAGGCGACCACTAAGGGAGCCATTATGCTCTTAACTAATTTTGTTTTCATAACTGTTATTTACTTTCATTGTTTTGGCCTTCTT
>Ga0209690_1002191_pt1 | contig 11147 bp, 10 predicted proteins | sample GraSoiAngelo_150_FD_186164 | JGI IMG/M metagenome (GOLD analysis project Ga0209690, IMG submission 186164) | Grasslands soil microbial communities from the Angelo Coastal Reserve, California, USA - 14_1009_09_40cm (SPAdes) (version 2) | ecosystem: Environmental > Terrestrial > Soil > Grasslands ...
GCGATGAAGGTGCTGGAAGGGTTGAAACCCAGTTGAGGGGGTTGGCCGATGTCAAGAATTAGAAGCAAACGTCAAACGCGAAACGTCCAATGTCGAAATCAGAGAGGCGCGTAACTAAATCAAACATCAAACCTCGAACATTCCGGAAGCTAATCCGGCTGATGTCGCGTCGATCGACGCGATTATCGCGGCTGCTTATGATTCAATCTCTGGACCGGCGGGCCAGAAGCGCGATTGGGAGCGGGAGCGGTCGTTATATTATCCAGACGCGCGTTTAATCCCGACCGCAAAGCCCAGCGCGAATGACGAGTTCGCGCCGGAACTGCTGGACGTAGATGGCTTCATTGCGCGCGTGGAATCGTATTTTGCGGAGCACGGATTTTACGAAAAGGAGATTGCGCGGCGCACAGAACAATTCGGGCGTATCGCGCATGTCTGGAGCATCTACGAGTCGCGCCATAACCCGGGCGATCCCGAACCGTTTATGCGTGGGATTAACAGCATACAGCTGTTCTGCGACGGCAGTCGCTGGTGGATCGTGAGCATTTATTGGCAACAGGAAAGCCCCGAGTATCCGATTCCGGAAAAATATCTGAGCGAAAATTAACCCGCAAAGGCAGCGTGAACCTTTTGTTCCCAAGCAAACGTCTCCGGGCGAAAAACGCGCGCCGATTGTTAAGGCGGTGTATTTTTTTGCGTCCGCCTTCGCGTCGGCGCAGAAGTCACTGCCGGCGATTGGAAAACGGATGCTCCGGTGGGCGAGCCCGCAGTGGACCGATGCACTTTCGTCGATGGCAGCGGAGCCGGAGACGGATGGGCGTCGCGGTAACATTTGGTACCCAGGCCGAGCGTGAATGCCGCGAGAACAAAAACAACCACTCGCTTTTCCGCAGGAGTGAGGAGGAATTTCTGTCGCGCTTGATCGAATTTGAAACGCCAGCGCCTTTTCAATTGTCAGCTTGTTCCTTTTGCCGCGGGCGAACACGCAATGACTGATAGGTCCCTTTGATATTCACGTCGTAATATCGTGCTTTCGATTGGGCCGACATCAAGTCTCGATACACCGAAGCTGGCACGTCGAGATAACGATAAATGGCGCCATTTACGAATTCGATTTCGAGGATACGGCGGTGTTTGCTATAGCCGACCTTTGCAATAGCAGTGGAATGAACGGGTTCCCGCGGAATATGGGAAACGATTCGCTGGGAATCGCCTGTTTTGGCCGGATCGGCGCCTAAAGCGGTGAGGAGTCCGGCTGCCATCGCAGCGATGACGGCGAGCCGAATCCGTAGCATGATCAGTGCGGTTATAGATGTCTGGCCACTTGCCGTCGAGCGAACTTCTATTCGTTCCTTGCTACTTGATGAAAACGCGGCGTACCCGGCGGGCGCGCCCCACCAATTATTGGCCGAGCGGCGTCGAGATGTCGGTGCCGGGCGGCGGTGTAAATTCAAACGTAGATCGAGGAAGCGGCGCGCGCGTCTGGTTTGAATACGTCGTCACAATCCGATCGCCGTTCGGCTGTAACATGTCCGTGCGCTCAGCCTGCAAGTTGTCATTGATGCGCATGGTAAGTTTTTGAAACACCCGTTTCATCGAAGGCGTTTGCGGCGTCAACTCCATCTCCCAGCGATTGTCCACCCTCGTCGCAATGATGTGGAAAGTGCTCTCAGCATTTTCCAGATTCAACGCGGAATTGATCGCTGCAACTGTCGCATCGAGCGGCGAACGGTTGCCCAGGGGATAACGTTCGGCCGACCTAAAGTTTGGATAATAAATCCAGAGTTGCTGACCGTTGCTCACGATCAGGCTGGGCGAGTTGCCTTTCACTTCGCGCCGGAACTTGTTCGGTGGCTGGAACCAAACCTTCCCCGAATTCACGATCGGTTTCTTCATCAGACGAATAACCCTTTGTTCCTGAAAATCAGCCTGCGTAATCGGGTTCTCGCGAATTCGGGCAAGGAGGTTTTTGAGCTCAGCCCCCGAAAGCGCCTCCGCGCTAGCAAAGCTCGTCAGCGAAATCAACCCAACTACGATCGACAAAATCCTGCGCATAAGAATGAGACTGTTAGATGTCGATCTTAGTTTCCCGCCACGCCTTGGGCTCAGCCGCCGCCATTGCTGGCAGTGTAAAGAAAATCGTCGCGACCAAGCTCCAAAAAATGCCGATGGCACATGCGATTCCGAGGCTACTAAGAGAAGGATTGCGCGCCAAACTCAGCGAACCGAAACCGGCAACCGCCGTTAATCCTGCGAGCAAAACTGGCTTCACCACGCCCGCGACATCGTGCTCGATCTCGCGCGTTTTCTGCCAGATGAGCACCACATAAATTCCGTAGTCCACGCCGATTGCGAGCACGAGACGAAACGACAGCACATTGAGCATGTTCAAATCGATGTGCAGCAGCTTCATCGAAGCGATCATCGCTCCGATCCCGAACGCAAGTGTGATGATCTGAATGATCCAGAGACGCAGGTTACGGTACAGCATCGCCAGCAGCGACACGTCGAAAAATGCCATCAATGCACTGATGATCAGAAGTTGCCGATGCGACCACGGTAACAGATCAGCGAGAGCATAGCTCCAGCCTGTGAGGATCATCGGGATGCCGGCCACTAGCAGATTACGCCCCAGATCTTCGCGCTGCGCATGCGTCGAGACCGGTTCGTTGGTTGTGACGAAGCCCATGGTGAGCAACGGATCGTGCGCAAAGTAGCGGTCCACTAAAAACCACCAGCTCGATGATTTCGGCAATTGATCGCGCCAATTTGGCAGGGGTGCAGTTGGATCGACGAGATGTTGTAGATTGTCGAGTAGCGTGAAAGCCGGCGCGAATGAATCGCGGCGGAATCCTTCGGCGGCGAGCGTTTGTTCGAATGTCTCGCGCGCGGCCGGAAAATTGATCGTGCTCAACTGCTCCCGGTTTTTTTGCATGGCGTTCGGCGAAAGACAAAGGGCCGCAGGTGTGGAGAAGCTTTTGATTTTGCCCGCCAGCTGGAGATCGCGCCAATGCGCGGCAATTTTCTGCCAGTCGTCATGCAGTCGTTGTTGATCGCTCGCGCGCACGATTGCGACCACTGGTTCCCAGCGCATCGGCGTTTTTTGCATGATCTTCCGAAGGGCAAGACTCGCGCGACTGTTTTTCGGTTCGAGTGAACGTGCGCTTGCCTCAAAGTGAAGCGGCGGAACTGGCGAAAAGCCAACTGCAGTCAGCAACAACAGAAACGCGCTTGAAAAAATCAACATGGGTGCGGGGCGCTGCACACTCCATTGCACATATTTTCTGACGATCTCGAAAATCCAATCGCGGCGAACCGGCGGCTGCCGTTCGCGAATGAACAGAAATAAAATCGAGCACATAAAAAGACCGGCAACGAAAATGCCAATTGCGATCAGCACGCCGAGTTGGGAAAAGCCCATCGATCCGCTCAGTACGAGCGCGAGAAAGCCAACCGCTGTAGTAAGCGCGCCAAAAAATATGGCCCGGCCGAGTTTTGCAACCGACGTGGCGATAGCTTGACCATGCGACTCTCCGTCGGTGCGCGCCTGCTGATAACGTCCAAAAGTGAGAATGGCGAAATCCACCCCCAGGCCAACGAGAATGGCGCAAAATCCGACGCTGACCATGCTGAGCCGTCCAAAAATGAGCAGGCCGAGCGTGAGCGCTACCAAACAGGAGAGGAGAAGCGAAAAGCCCATGCCTAATAACGGCAGCCATCGGTGAAATCCGACAAAGAAGATGCTGCCCACCAGCAGGACTGAGCCCGCCAACGTCGCCACGATGTCGTAGCGCATGCTGAGGGAAATTTCCGCCACATACGCGGAACGCCCTGTGATGAGGATTTCCAACGGGCCTCCGTCCCATCCCTCGCGCGCGGTTATACGAAACGCATTTACCCGGCGCATCAAACGCTGGCAGTCGAACGCGCTGATCGATGGCTGGTTCGTCACCGCGAGGAAAACTCGCATCGTGCGGTCAGGTGAGGTGAGCGGCTGCTCTTGTTCGATTGCGGTGCTTTCTGCAAAAGGCTTGAGCGCCGGTGAAATCAGACCAAGTGGGTCAAAGGAGAGTTCGAACTCCGGCCGCGGCGAACCCGCTTCAATCTGCTGACGCAATCGGTGGAGACGATCGCGAATGTTCTGTGGTTGTAAGATCGACATCGTCTGATTGAAAACGTTTGCTTCCAAGCTCAGAAGCAGCGGCACTGCGATCGATTGCAGATCGCGAATTCCATCCGGGGTCTCCATCGGCGAACCCGCCAAAACGCGCGTACACCACGGTTGCTGCCGCAATCTTTCTGCAAAAGCGGGGGCGAAGTCCTCCAGTTTATCAACGTCATCTGGTTCGCAGAGAAGCGCGAAGGTGAGCTCCCGGGTCTGTGCAAAATCGCGATCGTAAATCTTCAGTCCCTGCACGGAACGGAAACTGCCGGGCAAAATATTGAGCACATCAGAATCGAGCCGCAGCGACGTCGCGAAAATCGTGATGCAGGTGGCAGCTAGCACAGCCACGCAGCACCAAACGAGCGCGCGCCGCTGCGTTATGGCTCGCGCGATGAAATCACTGATGCGCATGCATTGAGCCGATAAGATGGCGCGTGCTGCGTTTCAACTCCGAAAGCTTTCGCACTCAGCCGCGAATGCTTTCCGGGTTGAAGCGGAACAGAAAAGTTTCGCTGCCAGCGATGTATCGCACGGCCTGTCGATCTTGCGAGTGAATGAGTTTGTCTCGCACGCCGAGCCAGCCGCGCAGTTGTTGCGGCGCTTCTGCGACAGGGCCGGACCAACCGCTGCGCGCGAATGTCCCTTTGACTTCGGCAAAGGTGGCATCCTGCCGCAGAGACAACAGCGTCACGCCCGGGCCTTTCGAAAGCGTCAGCTCAAAATCACCCTTCGGTGAAAACCGAATGAGCACGTCGCCGATGAGCGTCGTCTTTGGAGTGCGATACAAAAGCTGTCCGCTGCGCACCTGCCAATCGGGTGTCGGCTCGGCAAACTGATGCCGCGAAGTTGTAGCACAGCTCGTCACATCGACAATCGCCAGTGCAATGACGATGGCGCGCAAGATCGACATTGAGCTTACAGAATCACACCGATCGGTTCGGCCGGACGCGGCGACGGTTCTTTTTTCGGCACAAGCGAGAGCCGCGGCGAAAGCGGAAGAAAGCGTTGCACAGTGACGAAAAAGTAAAAGAGCCACATTCGCCATTTGATCTGGAAGCTTTTGCCTTCGTTGCCGGCGAGCACGGCGTTGACAGCAGCGGCGATCTGCATGGTTTCGGTTGGATTAAGAAACACTTCGATGAATTCCTTGCCGCGTCGATACCACGAGTTCACGATTGTAAGATAGATGTCCATGATGCGATTGACGTAACGGGAATAATTTTTGAATGCGCGCGGCCTCTGCGATTCGCTCCGCAGAACTTCGTCGAGCGTGTCGGCGGCTTTTTCCCCGGACATGATGGCCAGGAAAACGCCGCTGCTAAAGACCGGGTCGATAAACCCGGCGGCGTCGCCTGCAAGTAGCCACCGGTCGCCACAAAATTTTGTGTTGCGATAGGAAAAATCGCCTGCGGAATAAACGGGTGAGACGCGCTCAGCGCGCGTCATTCGCTCGAGCACCATCGGTTGCTCGCCGATGCATCTTTCCAGCGCGGCTTCCGGCGAGAGTTTCATCGCGCGAAAAGTCGCCGTGTCCATGACAACGCCGACGCTCATGCGCGTTTGCGTGAGCGGGATCATCCAGAACCAGCGGTCGAGTCCGCGCACCATGCGGATGAGGGTGCCGTCGATTCCTTCTGGGCGATCGACATTTTCGTAATGCGCGAAGACCGAAAATTTCTGGAGATGATCGTAGGTCTTTTTGAGATTGTAAAAATTGCCAAGCACGGTTTGGCGCCCGCTGCAATCGAGCAGGTACCTGGCTTCGATCGTTTCGTTCGCACCGGTCGAAGTTTCGATGTCGATCTTCACGCGGTCGGCCGTGACCGCGATTCTTTTTACTTCGGTTTCCTCACGAACTTCAGCGCCGTTCTCGCGCGAGTGATCAAGGAGGAGCTTGTCGAAATCGGAGCGAGTCACTTGATAAGCGCGGTCGCGGTGGGACTGGAAGCCGTCCTTAAAATAAAATCTTACGCCTTTCGTTCCACACGCCGCCACAATCTCGCCGCCGTATTTCGGCAAAAAGGTGCGGTCAAGTTTTTCGCGGACGCCAAGGCGGTCGAACGTTTGCATGCTGAATGGCAACAGCGATTCGCCGATATGAAAGCGCGGAAATTTCTCGCGCTCGAGAACGATCACGCGCCGGCCCGCGCACGCGAGCAGGGTCGCGGCGGTGCTCCCGGCCGGTCCGCCGCCGATGATAGCGACATCGTAAATCGCTTCAGGCATGCGGCGATCAATTTAGCAAGCTTGCGCCGGAAGCAAACTCCGGAGGCGCGCCAACGCCAAACCGCCAAAGGATTGAGGCAGCCGGATGCTCCGGACTGCTCCATCACGCATCACTGGTTGGAAATGGTCGCCGTCGACCCGTCGATCTTTGTCAGATTAATAGTGAACTTCTCGGCATAGGTGGCCGCTCTATCCTGCAACATGCTGATGGCCACAGCCTCTCCCAGTTGAATAGATGAGGACGTGTCGCTGCGGAAGTGAATGCCGGGGTGGATCCCGTGTCCAAAGGAAACGTTATTCGCGAGCTTGTTCAGTTCGCCATTGACCGTGAGCTGGCCCGCATCCCCGCCTGTATACGGCACGAGCGAAAGCCCATCGTTGGTCGCGACCAGCGGATTCGGGATGACGAAATTGCTATCGAAGAAGAATTTAAGGATGGTGATACAAGCGCCGGCGACCGCGCCGTGGCCAGTCGGGTAGGACGGATGGGTGGGCGAGCCTTCGGGAAAGGACTGCGAAAGGAAATAATCTCCATATTTATTGAAGCTACTTTGCACCGCCTGCGAGTTGAGAACGTTGTCGTTCACGTGGCCGTTGAGTGTGCCACCGAAACCGCTCAAAATCTGGCGGGCGATGCAATGCCGTCGCCAATCGCTGGATTGTAGTTTTGTCCGGAAGCGATCGCGGCTTTACCAAGGACGGCGCCGCCCGCTAATGCGGCGCCGACCTGTCCCAGAAACTTGCGCCGACTGGTTCCGTTGTTGCTTGTTGTGTTGTTCTTGGGGAGGCCTTTCTCGGGCTGTGCTAGTTCAGCGGAAACCGTGTTATTTTGATTCATATGGTTTCTCCTCCTAAATACTTTTGACTGGTTGTATTTCGATGAGAATTCGTGTGTCAATACATTAATTTTATGAATTTTTAGGAAGCATGCTTCTCTTAGCGATTTTCAGAAATTCTGGGCGACCGATCGCGCTCGAATTCGTCTTTCGTTTGCCTAACAAGCGGGGCATTCGCGCTACCAAGTTGCGTGACTGCGTCGAAAATTCGATAAACCATTGACAATCCGCGCCGCGAGCGGGATGGAACGACGCCCAGGAAACCCTGACCATGAAACTAATTGATCGGTTTGTCAGCCGTGAATTGATAGTCAATGTGCTCTTCGCCATTGCGGTGTTGAGCTTGGTCCTCGTGGTCGGAAATATTTTCCGCAAACTTCTTCCTTTGCTCGTGAATCATGACGTACCGATGGAATACCTCATCACGTTCATTGCCTACATGCTGCCGTTCTCACTCATCTTCACCATTCCCTGGGGATTGTTGACGGCGATCCTGCTCGTGTACGGGCGGCTCTCCGCCGACAACGAATTGATCGCGTTGCGCGCAAACGGCGTGAGCATTTCGCGCATTTCCATGCCGCTCGCGGGGATCGCGCTTGTCTGCACGGCGATCTGTTTATGGCTCAACGTGCAGGCCGCGCCGGCTGCCCTGGAAAAACTGCGCAGCACCATTTTCGATCTCGCTACGCGCAATCCGATGGCGCTCTTTGGCAGCGATCAGGTGATCGATCAATTTCCCGGCCGCAAGATTTATGTGGGAAAAAAAGAAGGCAACAAGCTCGAGAACATCACCGTCTTCGAATTGGATCAAAATTCGCTGCCGGTAAGGGTCACTTACGCGCGCACCGGCATGCTCGAGACCGATTTGGCGAACAAGCAGATTCTGATGCACCTCTACCAGGCCCGTTATCAGGAACGCGACGAGAAGGACCCGCTCAACCTGCGAAAGGTTCGCGACGGAATCAATATGGTGGAAGGCACGTTGCCCATCAGCCTCGAGGAGCTGTACGAGAAGGAGAAGAAACGGCCGACTCGTTCCGCATTGACGATCGAGCAACTGCTCGAACAGCTCAAGAGCGAGAACCAACATGAGCGCAGCGCCAGCCGCACGGAAATAAATAAACGTTTTTCATTTCCATTCGCATGTATCGCATTCGCGATTATCGGCGTACCGCTTGGCGTCACAGCGCATCGCCGCGAGACGTCAATTGGTTTTGCCATGGGTTTGATTGTCGCCATCAGTTATTTTCTATTCGTCATCATCGGCGATACGTTGCGCGGAAATCCACGAGTGCACCCGGAACTGCTCGTCTGGTTTCCAAATGTTCTTTTCATTTTCATCGGAGCAATTCTTTTTCGCCGGCTTAGCAAACAATAGCGCCATGTTGATTATACGATGCGCTGCTGAAGCGCCGGGCATCAGTGCCGCAAATGAGGTCGAGCGTCGGCCCGGTGCGGTAGTGCCGGAAGTCTTGGCATACCTGGCATAATGGCCAACTCGTGTTATCTTCGCTTTCCGTTGGAGGCTTGGTAATCGAATGACTGGCGCACCATCGTTCGCGATTATCATTCCATTCTTCGATGAAGCGCAAAACGTCGAGCTAGTCTGCATCGAGTTAAAAGAAGTGCTCAGAAAGGAGTTATCTGAGGGGGAGGTAATTCTGGTCGATGACGGGAGCGAAGACGGCACAGGCGATTTGTTAGATCGCGTCGCCTCAAACTGGCCAGAGTGCCGCGTCTTCCACTTGGATAGAAACAGGGGCCAGGCGGCGGCCTTACTTTTCGGTTTTAGCAAAACAACGGCGGCAGTAATCGTGACCATGGACGGCGACGGGCAAAATGATCCGCGCGATATCGCCAAATTGTTGGCCGGGCTGGAGGAGGCCGATATGGTAGTAGGCACGCGCGTGAGGCGAAGAGACTCCTGGCCACGACGCAAGATCTCGCGGATCGCCAACTACATTCGCGCGGATTTTCTGCGAGATGGCGTCTCCGACTCCGGCTGCGGATTAAAGGTTTTCCGCCGGGAGGTGGTGGATGCTTTTATTCCGATTCGGACCCTCTATTCCTTTATGCCCGCTATGGCGGTCGCGGCTGGCTTTCAAGTGGTCGAGAAACCTGTCAACCACCGACCGCGTCAGCATGGAAGCTCCAAATACACGACCACCAGTTTTCTCTTTTTGCCGGTGGTCGATTTTCTCGGCCTGAGATGGTTCACCTTCCGCCGCTGCAACGGAGGGTCAGCGCATAGCCTTCATCAGGGGACTATCCAAAGACGAAGCAGAGACGATTTCTACAAACATCCATTCAAAAGATGGGCGGCGACCGTTACCGTCGCGATCGCAATCGGTATCATTGCGTGGCTAGAGGTCGTTCCGTCAAAACATTTCGTCGGGCCGGAGGCGCGCAAGGTAAGTCTGAAGAGGGCAGAGGAGATCGCTCTGCATCGCACGCCCGGAGGCCATCTCGGCGTTGAAGAGTTACGATGGAAAGATAATCGTCTGGTTTGGACGATCGACGTGCATCTTTCCCATTCGCCAAACCTGAATGAAATCGAGATCGACGCCTTAGACGGTCATGTCATTGCGGCGCGAGCAGAATCAGCGGCAGAAGAGGAACTCGAACAGGCGGCGGAGGATCATCATTTCAATCTTAAGCCTCAAAAATCCAAATGATGCCTAGCCCGTAACTCAATGCGGAGGTCATTGCCAGCTGACTGAGTTGATCCCTCAACGTTATTAGTCTTGCGTATGGGTGCCGCCGACGTAGAACCCGATTCGCCAGGCAACCTGCGCGCGCCGCCGATGGCGAATAGATCGGCCGGACGATTCTATTTTCAAGGCGCGTTGCTTCTGATCTGCGTTGGAACAGCATTCCACCTGGCTTATAGCACGCATCTGGAGTTAGTCGGCGACGAAGCATACTACTGGCTTTGGTCGCGCCATCACGACATTTGTTATCTCGACAAAGGTCCCATGATCGCGTGGCTCATTGGCGCCGGGACCGCGCTCTTTGGGCAAACTGTTTTTGGTGTTAGGTTTTTTGCAGTTCTTTTCGCCAGCGGCACCGGCATCGGAATGTTCGTGCTGGCGCGGCAACTTTTCTCCGATCGCGTCGCTTTCTGGGCAGTCGCTATGGCAACAGTCGTTCCCCTCTTCGCCGTGGGCGCTTCGCTCATGACCATCGACACGATCTACGTCTTTTACTGGACATGGGCTGCAGTCGCCTTCTGGAAAGCAAAAGAGGAAACACGCCTCCGCTGGTGGGTAATCACCGGCGTCCTCCTCGGCCTTGGGTTACTCTCGAAATACACTGCAGCGATTGAACTAATCTCCTTTGCGGCGTTCTGCCTCTGGCATGCGCCGAGTCGGCTTCATCTCCGCCGGCTCACTTTTTGGGCGATGATCGGGACGGCGCTTCTCTTCTTAATTCCGGCCATCGTCTGGAATTTCCAACATCGGTGGCCAACGAGCGACTGGCTGCTCCATAGAGGCTCCTTGGATACGGGGGTTGGTTTCCATCCGTCATTCGTTCTGCTTTTCCTTGGAGAACAAGCCGGCGTCGTCTCGCCGCTTATCTTTCTCGGGCTGATCTTAGTCTTGTTGCGACCATCATTGCTGTGCACACCGCGAGTTGCCACCGGCTATGCGGTGCTGCTCTTCATTCCGCTTTTTGGTCTTTACCTTGTTTTCAGCTTTCACTACCTGTGTCCGCCAGATTGGACCGCCGCGGCTTACATCGGAGGCCTAATCTTTCTCGCAGCAAAGTGGACCGATTTTGGGAGCACCCACCGCTGGGCATTGTGGACCGCCGTAGGAGCATTTGCTCTCGCATCGGCCGAGACAGCGATCCTGATGGAGACACGCTGGCTGCATTTGCCGCATCGGCTCGACCCGCTCGACCGAGCGCGCGGCTCGCGC
>Ga0209690_1002192_pt1 | contig 11147 bp, 10 predicted proteins | sample GraSoiAngelo_150_FD_186164 | JGI IMG/M metagenome (GOLD analysis project Ga0209690, IMG submission 186164) | Grasslands soil microbial communities from the Angelo Coastal Reserve, California, USA - 14_1009_09_40cm (SPAdes) (version 2) | ecosystem: Environmental > Terrestrial > Soil > Grasslands ...
GCATCTTCGCCATTTGATCTTCGTCATTCTTGCGTCATTCGTCATTCGAACGTCGTCGTCGTCTTCACCGCCGCTTCAACGCTTTAACGCTTTAACGTAGCGAAGCCATTCGTCATTTTGTTGAAATCAAACATCGACGTTTCAAATCGCTTTAATACGATGCTCGCAGAATGCTAACCGTTCTTTTTCTTGGCGATGTTGTTGGTGAGCCGGGACGCACAGCAGTCATTGCCCGGCTGCCGGAGCTGAAGTCGAAGCACGCATTGGATTTCATCATCGTCAACGGCGAGAACGCGGCAGGCGGTCGCGGAATAACAGGAAAAATCACAATTGATCTTTTGCGAGCAGGCGTCTCAGTCATCACGACAGGCGATCATATTTGGGACCAAAAGGAGATTCTTTCATTCATTGACACCGAACCGCGTTTATTGCGTCCGGTGAATTACCCCGACGGTGCGCCAGGGAGCGGATCGATCGTCCTGGAAACGGCCAAGGGCAAAATCGGCGTCATCAATGTGCAGGCACGCACGTTCATGCAGCCAATTTTGGAAAACCCGTTCCGCGCTGTCGAAACAGCGGTGACGAAGATGCGCGAAGGGACTGTGAACATCATCGTTGATGTGCATGGCGAAACCACCAGTGAGAAAATCGCCATGGGCCGTTTTCTCGACGGAAAAGTCTCCGCTGTCATCGGCACTCACACTCATGTTCAGACAGCGGACGAGCAAATCTTCCCCGGCGGCACAGCTTTTTTATGCGACGCCGGAATGTGCGGCCCAGTGAATTCGATCTTAGGCCGTGCCATTGATCCGATCATGAACCGGTTCATCTCGAATCTGCCGGCATCATTCCCAGTCGCCGGTGGCCAGGTGCGCTTGCGCGGAGCGCTAATTGAAATTGATGAGACCACCGGCCGCGCCCTGCGCATCACGCGCGTGGATAAGCCCGGTCCCGGTGAGCCTGCTCTAGCCGAGCCCGAGCCAAAGATCGATATCGAACAGGCGCATTCTCCGGAACAGACTTGAAACTGTTGAGGTTAGAGCCAACTATTGACCTCCTCAGTTTCGAATTGTCTAAGAAGATTAACGTCCAACAGCAACCATGAAAAAAACTTTTATCTTTACTCTCATCACCGCTCTGGCGCTCTGCGTTTCACAGGTGTGCCAAGGACAGGCGAAGAAAAGCTCGAATGAAGCAAACAAGCTAGCCCGCGAAGGCGCGGAGGCCGCGAAGAACCAGGACTGGGACAAAGCCGTTGAGCTACTTCGCAAAGCCACCGCTATGGACCACAAGTATGCGGACGAACTCTCGGCCGTTTATCAACGACGCGGATATGCAGACGCCAGCGAACAGAAGTACCAAGACGCCATCACTGAATATGGCGACGCGCTCAAACTTACTCCGCAAGATGTGCGCATCTACGAACAACGCGCAGCGGTGGAAATGAAAATAAATGATTACGACAAGGCGCTCGCCGATTACTCCGAAATCATCAAGCTTAAGCCGAATGAAGCCCGTTATTACAACTACCGCGCCTATATCTATGAGTTAAAGAACGAGTTGAAGAATTCGCTGGCGGATACGGAAAAAGTTTTGAAGCAGGATCCCAATAATCAGGAGGCAAAAGCGCGGAAGCAACGAATAGAGCAGAAGCTGGCTGAAAGCCAGCCTTTGACTCCTCCTCCGCCACCCCCCGGAGCGCCCAAAACGTCACCACAAGGGAAAAAGAAGCCCTGAGCTGTTGCTGCTAGCCTCCCAGTGGCGTTCTGGCATTCTCGGTTTCCTCGTCTGGTCTTGGCGCCGCAGTGAATTTTCGTTTGCGGCGGTTTGCTGGCAGAGGCGCCAGGGTCATCGTGATGTTGCGGCCGGTGATTTTGGGATCCATTTCTACCTGCGACATGCCGGAAAGATCATCGCGTACCTTCTCCACGAGCTGCATCCCAAATTCTTGGTGCGCCATTTCGCGGCCGCGAAATTGCAGCTGCACACGGACCTTATTTCCCCGGTCTAGAAATTCTTCACCGTGCCGGATCTTGGTAAGATAGTCGTGTTCATCGATGTTAACGCGAAACTTGATTTCCTTCAGCTTTGAGCTGGCCGGCTTTTTGTCCTTGGTGTGTTTGGAAATGTCGTATCGGAACTTTCCAAAATCGATGATCTTGCACACCGGCGGGTTGGCGGTAGGCGCGACTTCGACCAAGTCGAGCCCAAGAGTTTGAGCCTTGCGCAAGGCGTCGTTCAATTTCATGACGCCGAGCTGTTCGCCGTTGGATCCCAGAATGACCCGGACTTCGCGGGCGCGAATCCGACCGTTTACACGAATTTGTGGTTGCAGATTAGATCAAGCTCCTCACCGGCGAAACGGGAGTGCGCCGCGCCGCCGTATTTCCATCAATCGCAATTCCCAGCGTTAGCATTCGCATACGCCGGGGCACTCTTGCTTCGCCACGGATGCGATTCACCGCGACGAAGTGCTCGCATAAATAATCGCGAGCCGAAGGGAAGTTGTAGGCAACAATCCTGCACTGGCAAGGTCAATCTCGTGAAAGCAAAACCGCCATTCTGCAAGGGGGATTCGGCAGCCACGAGCCGTTCGCGCGCAGTTTTTGCCTGATCTCTTCAAGGTTCACAAAATAAACCTAACAAGATGAGAAGAGTTTCTCAATAAGGATCACTTTGCCGGCGGGTCGCCAAAATGCGCCTTGTGCGCCGCGTAGGCAGCTGCGTCGTCAAGTATCGAATCGATTATGGCTGCCAACGGTTCGAGTTTCACAACTCCGGAAAAAACGGCACGGTCGCCGATCTCGGTATCGATCACGAACGCCGGACGCTGCGTGACCTGAAGCGCATGGAATTCGGTCGTCGACGCTCGAACGCGCTGCTCGATTTCCGCCGATGTCGCGCGCTCGAGCAATTTTCCGGTGTCGATTCCGCCCGCTTCAGCACCGATTTGAGCGGAAACGTTCCAATCGCTGATTTTCTTGCCTTCCCGCAACGCCGCATGAGCAAGCGCAAGGCGAACCCGATCATCGGTAAAACCAAAGTCCTTGGCCGCTTCGGCCACGCAATTCGGCGCGAGCCACTCCGGCAGGCTGGGCTCGTACCAGTCGGTATTGAGCATGAATGGCGAACGCATCATCATTCCGCTGCGCCGGTAGAACCACTGCTCCTGCTCGCGCGAAGTAGGCAAACCACTGGGATCCATCAGCACGATCTTCCACTGAAATTTAACCCGGCCTTCGTACCGCTTTTTCAATTCGGCCCATGTTGGCTCAGACCAAAAACACCAGGATGAAACGACATCGAGATAATCAGTGACGCTAATTCGCATAATTTGAATTGGACGTTGGGAGTTGAGCGTTGAACGTTGAGAGTTTGTTGTCTCGAAGGTTAGCGTCCAACGCCCAACGTTCAACGGCGAACGCTTAATGATGTGACCTCGGCAGTAATCGACACCGTGAACCTCAATCATATTTTTCTCTTTCTTGCAGTGATTTCATCGCTGCTGGTGTTGGCCCGGGCATGGCGTCCCACTGCTCCATATCGCGGCTGGCGTATCGCCGCACTCACCGTTCTCGCGATTACCGGCGTTGCGTGGCTGTTTTGGCGTGGCGCCGCCGGATACATCGGTGGCGGCGCGTGGTTCGTTCTCCTGTTTGTTCCGGCAATTGGGTTGCGCAAAATGGCCGAACTCGCCGCCCAGAGAAATTACACATCGGCTAGAAAACTCGGGGCGGCTCTTCAAATTGTGCATCCCACGAGTGAGTTGCGAGACCAGGTCCAATTGCTCCGCCAGTTGGAATCTCAAGCGAACCATTCAGCTGCATTCCATTCAGCTCCACTCGGGTACGAAACTGCACGGCGCACCGATCATAGTCAGCTGCGAAGCGCGCCGGCTGTTCTCATCTTTATTCTCCTCAATGCGGTTGCGTTCGTTTTCGAGATTTCGGTGGGCGATTGGAACGACCCGGAAGTTCTGCATCGGATTGGCGCGCTCGACCCTTACTCGGTCGTAGTGCAGCACGAATACTGGCGTTTTGTCACTGCGTTATTCTTGCACGGAGGTTTGCTGCATCTGGGTTTCAATGTTTTCGCTCTTTACGTTCTTGGCCCACCGCTTGAACGATCCATCGGCACGATGCGCTTTGTCGTGTGTTATTTGATTTCAGGGCTTGCCTCCGGCGCGGGCGTTGTGGGTTTGACTTTAATTGGTCTGGTGCAAACGGCTCAGCTGGTCGGTGCGTCGGGCTCGATCATGGGCATCGTCGGCGCATGGGCGGGATTTCTGATACGACATCGCCACGCGCCGCACGCGAAGCAAAGATTGGCAAACATTGCCATGATCGTCGCGATTCAAATCGCATTCGATCTTTCGACTCCACAGGTCAGCATGGCAGCGCATCTATGCGGCCTAGGCGCGGGATGTTTTCTCGGTCTCATCCTTGCTCCGCGAGCTGTCTCTGTGGCCGGGAGCGGTGACTCCGGCAGCACCCAAACGCCCCAAAAATTCAACCACGGATTGCGCGGATAACACGGATGAGAGGCTGATCGTTCACGAGCGACCACTACGTCCCGTGCGGATAAGTTGAAATCTGCTCCACGAGCGGTGTAACCACGCGCCTGTGGCGCGTCATCCCATGCGACTAATCAAACGGCCCGGCAGTGCCGTGGCTACAGGACAGACTTGCCCGATTTAGTTTTCTTGGTTAACTGCGGCTCTGTTTCCCTTGCAGCATTCGCATGCTAGTTTGTTTGAATTTACGATTTGACCGCCCGGGGTCAGCGACTCCGGCTACAGCAACGCCCAACGCATGCCGACTTTTCAAACTTACAATGTGACTCCCATCCTGCCGGCGGCGCTGGAACCGCTGCGGGAGATGAGTTTCAACCTTTGGTGGACGTGGGAGCCGTCCGCGCGCCGCCTGTTCCGGCATCTCGATCCAGAACTGTGGGACCGCACGAATCACAACCCCGTGCGCATGCTGCAACTTTCCCGGCAATCCCGGCTGGAAGAGCTTGCACAGGACAAAAATTTTCTGCGCGAGCTCAAGCAGGTTTTTGAGGACTTCGAAAAGTATCTCGGACGACACGACACGTACGGAAAAACAGGCGCCGGCAGCGCGATCAAAAATCCGATCGCCTATTTTTCCGCTGAATTTGGTTTCCATGAGTCGATCCCGAATTACTCCGGCGGCCTCGGCATTCTCGCCAGCGACCATTGCAAATCGGCCAGCGATCTTGATCTGAATTTCGTTGCAATAGGTCTGCTCTATCGGCACGGGTATTTCCGACAGCAGATCGATAAGGATGGCGTTCAGCAAGCGATCAATCTCAACCAGAACTTTTATCACCTGCCAATCCGGGAAGTTCGACGCGGCGAAGCGAAGTTTGTTATCTCAGTGCGGATTCTGGACCGGGAAGTTTTTGCCAGGATTTGGGAATTGCGCGTGGGGCGGGTAAACGTCTACCTCCTCGATACCGACATTCCGGAAAACAGAACCGAGGATCGATTGATTACTGCCGAGCTTTATGGCGGCGACCTCGAGATGCGGATGCGTCAGGAGATCATGCTCGGGATCGGCGGCGTGAAAGCGCTCAGCGCGCTCGGAATCCAGCCGGACGTGTTCCACATGAACGAGGGGCACTCCGCGTTCCTCGCGTTGGAGCGCATCCGTCTCAATGTGGTGGAGAAAAAGCTCGATTTTTATTCGGCACTTCAGGTAGTAGCGGCGGCTAATGTTTTCACTACGCACACTCCTGTTCCCGCCGGGAATGACTCGTTCCCTCGCGAGATGATGCGAAAATATTTCGGCAACTTCGCCAAGGAACTAAATATTCCGTTCGACGAGCTGTTCTCATTTGGCCACACACGCGTCAATCCAGATGATCCGTTCAGTATGACCATCCTGGCGTTGCGTCTCAGCCGGCACGCGAACGGCGTCAGTAAATTGCACGGCGAAGTTACTCGATCGCTTTGGAAAGACGTCTGGTCGGGTGTTCCTGTCCACGAAGTGCCGATCACCAACATCACAAACGGTGTTCATACCAAGACCTGGATGGCGCCGGAATTTGCGGCGCTTTACCGCAAGCACCTCGGCGACTGGGAGGAACACCTGACCGAACCGGAATTCTGGCGCGGCGTCATTGACATTCACGACGCAGAACTTTGGGAGACACATCAAAGACTCAAACGTCGCTTGATTGACTTTATCCGCGATCGGGAGCGACAGCGCCGTGAACGACTAGGCGAATCCCCGGAATCTATTCGCAAGGTTAATCGCATTCTTGATCCGGAAATTTTGACCGTCGGTTTTGCGCGTCGTTTCGCGACCTACAAACGCGGCACGCTTTTGTTCAGCGACAAGGAGCGATTAAAACGATTGGTGAACGATGCCACGCGCCCCGTGCAATTCATTTTCGCAGGCAAGGCACATCCGCGCGATGAAGCAGGCAAGGCATTCATCCAGGAAGTTTACAAATTTAGCCGCGAAGCCGGTCTGGAAAATCGCGTCGTTTTTCTTGAGGACTACGACAGCTACATCGCGCGCCGCCTTGTGCAGGGAGTCGATCTTTGGCTGAATCATCCGCTGCGTCCGCTGGAGGCTAGCGGCACCAGCGGAATGAAATCCGCGCCGAACGGCGGGATTAACCTGAGCGTGCTCGATGGCTGGTGGCGGGAAGGCTACAACGGCAGCAACGGCTGGGCCATCGGCGCTGAGATCAACAATGGCACCACTGAATTTCAAAATGAAGTGGACGCGAGCAGTCTTTATCAATTGCTCGAGAACCAGATCATTCCGCTTTATTACGCGAAACCGGACGGCAAACTTCCCCTCGCCTGGCTGCAATTGATGCGCGAATCGATTCGGAGCGTCACGCCGGTGTTCAATACGCAGCGAATGGTTAAGGAATATACGGAGAAGCTTTATATTCCTGCAGCGCAGGCGTACCAGAATTTTTCTCGCGACGGCTGCGGCTCGGCCACACAACTGAGCCAGTGGAAAGCGCAGATCCGCAAGGATTGGCCACAAGTGCAGATTTCCGACGTTCAAGTGGCGAACAAAGATCGGCAAAGCATTTTGGTCGGCGAATCATTGCAGATCAGTGCGCGCGTACATCTGGGCGCAGTCGATCCGCGACATGTGCGCGTGGAAGCGTATCACGGCGTAGTTGATAACGGCGACATCCGCAATCCTACCGCTACTGTGCTGAATCAAAGCAGCAAGGCCGATGCCGACGGCAATTACATTTATGAGGGAAGTGTTCCTGCTACTGAAAGCGGTACCTACGGTTTTAGCGTGCGCGTCGTGCCCACGCATCCCTGCCTGATGCAAGCGCACGAACTGCGGCTGATCACCTGGTTATAGGATTTGGATGCGCCTGAGGCGCGTCAATTAGCGCATTGGGGTTCAGACGTAGTTGGCGGTCCAGCGCGTCGTGTGGAACCGATCCGGGCTGCCTTGCCCATTGGTGACCGCTTCGGGTCTCACAGGCGCGCAGCATCTTATTTACGTAATTGTTAGGCAAGCTTAAATGCACAGCGGATTATGGCACCGGGGCCGCGGCCCCTTGTCCAGTTCCTCGTCAACTATCCACAATGGAAGATGAAGCATCAGGCGATGCCTCCCTTCACTACTCTTCTCCGGAATTTCCGAACCGAAGTTCCGGAAAAATTCTGAACAACCACGGATTTGAAACTCGCTCATCTCCCGACTCGCTCGCCGCGTGCCCTCGCGGCTTTGCCTTCTATCTCGCCGATCCCGTCGGCTCGGTTCACGGATAATGCGGATGACGAGAATGACGCAATCCGAATGACGAATGACGAAGAACGAGGGAAAAGCCTGAACAGCTACCCGCGCCAATCCGCAACCGCTCTCGCCCGTAATCGCAGCATCTGGAGGGCGGAGCTCTGCGACGCCTAATGAGCGTCTGCTGATGCGTGGAAATGTGGGGCTCGCGGGAGCTCACCCCTCCATTACGATCTTGATTTTGATCATCGCAGCTCTCGCTGAACGGCGGTTGAGTACGCAAAGAGGGCTCCGGGGTTTCCCGCGAAGCCCTCAAGCGCTGGTGTTATCTTTTAACTTCAGTTATTACTGCTGGCACGACAAAGTGTAGGTCGTGTTTGTGCGGTCACACGGTGTGGCTGGCACGACGGGACCGCCGTTGTTGATGGCGTCGATGCAACTCTTTTACATCTCCTGGACGGGACGTTGTGTGTTGCCATTAGGTGTCGAGCCAAAGTTTTGCAGACTGGTGTTCGCAATGCTCATCAGCTCATTGATCGTCAGACCCGAGCAATTGACGTCGAAATCGCCGCCGTTGACTCCTTGTAGGCAACGTCCAGCTCCAACGCTGCCAACTGCGCTGAGAGCATGTAGGCCATGTTTGGTCGCGGTGACGCCTAGCAGCCAGGTTCTGAAGGCGGAGTAGTTGTTGTTGAACGTCTGGGCTGTCCCGTTCGCGTTCGCAGCTGGCACGAGTTGAGTAGGGTCACGACGGGGCCAAACAGGGTCGTTCCGGTTCCGTTGGCGTTGCCGGTTCAGAATCCTGTTGCCGTTCTTGCTGGACTAGAAGCCCAAGGTCAGTCCACCACTGGGCACGGTGCAGTAGTTGCCGAACGTGCGCGTCTCACTTCCGCCCGCTGCAGGAAACACGATCAGGGATGTTGCGTTCGTCGAATGGAACCAGTTGCTCTCATTCGCGTCTGCCTTACTGATCGTATACTCGCCTGGAGTCAGATTCAGTTGGTTGGCGACCACGTAGATATTGCCGCCCGTGCTGTTATGGACAACGACGCCGAGTTGCGTGTCATTGCCCTGACTGGCGCAGTAAGTGACGCCAGTGAGCGTGACGGTGTAGGTGCCGCCGGCCTGGATGTCCCAGAACTGAAATGAGAGATTTATGGGCAGTCGGGAGGCGATCCTGCGGGTCTAGCGGGGCGACGTGGGCCGCGGCCTTCTACGGGAACAGGCGGCGAAGTTCCAATCAACGTGCGCAAAATGTTCGGATACTTCTGCCACGAGGATGGCGTGGCTAGTTCCGGAGGCGCCTGAGGTCGCCAAGTTGGCCTGCCTGCCGAAGCCCCGGCGGATTCTCGCGCCTTTATTCGATTTCGGAAAGGAGCGCCTCGAGACTCTCGCTCCCGGAGTCTTCATCTTCGGTCAGCCCGGCCTGGAGCAAACACAGAAGACAAAGTCCGTTGTTCACACGTAACGCCGTGTCACACCGCGAGCACTCCTCCGGCTCATTCGTGATCGCTGGGACCAGATCAGTCAAGCCATAGATTATCATTGGGAAAGGCAATCGCAGGAGCGCAGGGTAAATCATTTATCTGGCTTGCTCTGAACTGGCCGCGAGCGCACCGCAGAGGTGGCGGAGTTCATCCTCAATGTCAGCAGGATTCTCCACCGTCTGGGCCACTTCATCGCGCAATAACCAGCGGTAGCGCTGCCGCATGCGATAAAGTAACTTTTTCACCGTACTCTGGGGAACCCCCAAAGTCGTCGCCAGACTCGCGCATGAGACATCCTCCCGCTCCACCGTGAGGTAGGCGCTTAAGACGTCGAAGACTCGCCACCGTCCCTTGCGCTCGCATTCCTCGCGGAGCCGTCGAAGCGCACGTTCCACGACTGTCGCCGCCCAGCGCACATCGAAGAGTCGCTCCGCGGGCAAGGAATTAACCGTCTGCGTCGACATCGACAATTGCGACGGCACCTCAGCCATCCAGGCATCCCACGAAATGAAGCTCACGTCCCCTCCGCGTTTGCGGGCATGAATTTTGTCGGCGGCGTCATTGAGAAAGTTCGTGAGCGACTTGAGCAGCAGCGAACGGAAACGGCCGCGGCTGGGGTCTGCATTCTGAAGCCAATCACCTTCCAGTATCATCACAAAGAAATCCTGCGTGAGGTCCTCGGCGTCCTGGGCCGAGTAACCGCGTCGGCAAATGAAAGCAAAAATCGGCCGCCAATAGATGCGGCAAAGCTCGGAGAGTGCCGCACGGGTTTCCTGCTCTTTGTCTTTGGAGTCGGCACCGGAAAGAACGAGGCTCCAGCGCGTGGTGACGAATGCGCCCCGCCTGATGGTTCCTTCGTTCGCGCTGGCTGAGCTCAAGACCGGGAATTTTAGTGAGATTCCCCTTGTTGAGCAAGACGAAATCACGGCGATGCGCTGCTCCGTTTGTTCATTATCACAAGGCGATCCGCGGAGAAGCTGGCCTGCCAAATCTCCAGCGGGAGCGGAGCCTCGCGACTGCAAGGCGTCCGCTATCGCATGGGTTGTGGCTTGCTCGTGAGCAAGCGGCCCTGCCGTTAACGCGGACTGGGCGGCTTGGCCGGGGGCCTCCGCTGAGGGCAGGGCCGTTTCGTTGATTTCGGGCGAAACGTCCGAAATTTGTACTACTAAGCCACTTTCAAATTCCAGAGATCGTGCCTCCGGCAAAAGTCCATCGAGTTCCACCCGGAAGGAGCGCCGGCGCGACATCACGGCGGCCAAGGAGATCAAGTGTAAAGTCGAGAGTTTCACAGCGGGTGGCTGATTCTTTCAAGAACTTCTACGGAAACTGGCGGCCGAAGTTCCCAAAAAACCTGCGCGAAAGAAAAATCTGGTTTCTGTGCTGTTGTTCCAGTTAGGATTTGGTCGGGCTAGCTAATGGTCCATGCGCAATTCTTCTAAAATTTTAAAGAGGGCAATCGTTGCGGCGAACCAGACGCTTCAATCGCTTCTCGATCTCGACGCGCAGGTGGCGAAGGCTGCGGATCTGATCGAGGAATCTTTGCGCGCTGGAAACAAATTGCTCGTCTGCGGCAATGGCGGCAGCGCGGCTGATGCGTCCCATTTTGCAACAGAGTTTGTGGTTCGCTTTACGAAAGATCGCCAAGCCTACCCCGCAATCTGTCTTTCCGGCGATGGCGGGCTACTCACTGCTGCGGGCAACGATTATGGATTCGATGAGATTTTCGCTCGCCAGGTAGCGGCATTTGGCCTCCCGGGGGACGTGCTGATTTGCCTGACGACTTCCGGTAAATCGAGAAATGTCGAGCGCGCTCTGGAAGGAGCGAAAGCCCACAAGCTAAAAACAATTGCCTTCCTCGGTCGCGACGGCGGTTCAACCATTGGCATGGCCAATGTCGATCTTTTGGTTCGCA
>Ga0209690_1002193_pt1 | contig 11147 bp, 10 predicted proteins | sample GraSoiAngelo_150_FD_186164 | JGI IMG/M metagenome (GOLD analysis project Ga0209690, IMG submission 186164) | Grasslands soil microbial communities from the Angelo Coastal Reserve, California, USA - 14_1009_09_40cm (SPAdes) (version 2) | ecosystem: Environmental > Terrestrial > Soil > Grasslands ...
GGCGGGTTCCTAGGATTCTGGCCGAGCGGAGCCAGCAATCCCGTGACAAGTAGCATTGACACAGCAGAAGCCCTCAGAGGGCTCCTTAGTGTCCGAGCTATCAACGCGTCGAGTGAACAATCGGCAGTCAACTATCTCTTTACACTTCAAAACTCTGATGGAAGCTTCAACCTAACCGGTACCATGGCATACGATCCGATCTATTCACAGGGACCAGAACCCGTCAGCATAACTGCGCTAGTGCTGCTTGCCTTGAGAGACGCATCCTACACGAACACCAATACCCATGTGGCCAAGGCGCTGAGCTTCCTAACCACTGCCTCTTCCAAGTATTCACTTATGGCGAATGACAACAATGCGGTCTATTCCGCCTCGCTCTCGGCACTAGCGTTCTATGCCTTTGGGCGAACAGCCTACGCGTACGACGCGATAGCATTCATACTTTCACATCAGAACTCGGATGGAGGATTCAGAGACAGCACTCGATCATCACCTGGGTCCAACGCCCTAGATACGGCATGGGCATCAATAGCCCTGCAGCAAGTTGTTCAAGGTAGAGCGTTTAGCCCCTTTCTCCCAGAGGTTGTCATCTTCGGGATAATTGCTGGGATTGTCGCCCTGGCCGTAATTGTCGGGATCGTCGTCTATCTAGTTCGTAGAAATAAGACACAGACCCAAGTAAAGAGTCTGTGAAAGAAAGAAGTTTCGTTCGCAGTTTCCTTGGGCAGTCCTTAGACTAGTTCTGGCTGTGCTTTGTCGTGCCGGTTCCTTCGAGGGCGTGGACCATGTTGACGACGACTTTGATGGTTGGGATTAGTGCGATCAGCAGAAAGATTAGCGGATAGGCCCATGGCTGCGCTGTGAAGTAGGGCTGAGCGATTCCGTTGGTCACTGAGTAGAGTATTCCGATTGCTACGATCTGGAAGAAGTATGCGAGTAGCGGTGTCCATGTTCGATAGTTCTTGTATGTGTCGGATACGGTGTCGGCGAGTTGGGTGCCGAATTTGAGGATGATGAGGCAGACGATGAGGCCGAGCATGAAGACTACTATGTTCGCGACTGATATGGTGGATCCCGTTATTGGGTTGGATATTCCTGGAAAGCCAAGAACTACTGCTTCGACGATTACAAGTACTATGACTCCAGCGACTAGTCGTATGAAGGAGGGCATGACAGGAGCAAACGCGCCCCAAGACTTGTTCGAAGTTGAATCTGTCATTCTTTTACACTTGAAAAGATATCACTATACCAATGGGATATTGCTATGTCGAAACCTTGGATGGTATGGCGGAGTTACAGCCTGACATGGTTCAGGTTCGACCTCCTCCAGATTTAATATGGAACCCAGCAGCTGAACGGGCATTCGGACGGTTCTAGTCGCTTGGGAGGATAGAGCATAATGACGGTTCATGTGCTTCTAACAGCCGACAACCACCTCGACCCCTCCGCCGTCCAGTATGGTCCCAGAAGGTTCGAGAGGAAGCGAGACTTTCAACACAGCTTCGACACCTTGGTCAATTTCGCGCTTGAGAACAGGCCGGACCTCTTCCTGATAGGAGGCGACTTCTACGACGGCATACTTCCCGGCAACCCGACACGAGCTTACGTGGCTGAGCAGTTTAAGCGGCTGCACGAGAAAGAGATCAAGATAGTTCTCGTCAGCGGGCATCACGATACTCCAAGGAGCATAGAGCAGGGAGTCTCACCCTTATCCGTCCATGCGAAAACGGGACATGTCTACTTCCTACAAGACCCACGACCAACACCGAAGATGTTCCATTTTGGAACCGAGACAGTCAATGTGACAGGAATGAGTCTCAGCCCCGGGCTTGGTCCAGAACAGGACCCGTTGTCTGGACAAGAGCTGTCGCGCGAAGGAGACGTGAAGATCTTCCTGACTCACTATCCGATCGAAGGGTTCGAAGGCTATTTCGGACAAGAGACACATATCGGAAAATCTTCGATTCCTAGAAACTTCCAGCTTTTCGCGTCGGGACACCTTCACCGACATCAGAAGAATACGATCAACGGGACAACTGTCGTGTATCCGGGCAGTACCGAGCGGGTCAGCTTCAACGAGGAGGGAGAAGAGAAAGGATTCTGCTGGCTTGAACTCGCCAAGACCGGCATAGTGCATCAAGAGTTTCACTCGACACCTGCCCGGCCGATGGAAACGCTAGACTCACGCGTCACCGGTGAGGGTGGGAGTCTAACCCGGCAGATACAAGATCTTCTTGAGAAGAGGCGTGGCGCGGAGAAGATTCTGCGCATTCGAGTAACCGGTCGAGTATCACTGGATCAACTTTCAACATACAAACGCTCAGCCCTGCAATCATACTGCCAGGAACGCTTCTTCCACACAGAGTTTGACGAAGACGGACTTAATGTTCTCACGACAGAGGCGATTGAATCACTGCCGAGGACTACACCGCTCGAAGAACTCGGCCGCTCATTCCAATCTCTCCTCTCGAACGTGAAGGAAGAAGAACGCCTACTCGTCCACGAAGCGTGGAAAGCGACAGTTGCAAGACTACAAGAGGAGGGAGTGAGTTGAGACTAGTTAGTCTTCAAGCACAGAATTTCAAGAAACTGAAAATCAGCAAACCACTCCCATTATCCGAAGGCATTATTCTCATCACCGGCCTCAACGAGAGCGGCAAATCCACAATACTAGACGCCGTCCTCTACGCGCTGTTCGGCCGCGTGATTCGTCCCAGCAAGATGCCGAGCAATGAGGACATTATCAGCTACGGGAATGGCGAAGCCCAAGTCCGCCTCGAATTCGACATAGGCGAGAATAGGTACCGCGTGGTCCGGGAGGTCCACAAGACCAGACCCAACCGAGCGACGCTCGTCGAGGTGAGACCCAACGGGACGACAAAGACCCTCGCCAGCTCCGTCAAAGACGTCACGGCCGAGATCGAACGGCTGTTAGGAGGGATAACTTACGACGAGATTGTCGCAAGTAGTGTAGTTGCCCAGAAAGACCTTGAACGGCTCATCAAACAACGGCTCGATGATCGTAGGAAGGTCATCAACGTATTCCTAAACCTCGAGAGCTTCAACAAGGTCCAGGATCAGCTCGATAATGAGCGGAATGGGATCGAAGGCACGAGTAGGACCCCGGGACACCTCACAGTTGAGAAGCAGCGTCTCGAGACTCTCAACGATCAGCTGAAGGAGTACAAAGAAACAAGCGTTCAGCTAGACAATCTGAATGTAAAGGTCGAGAAGCTCAAGAAGGATCAACAGCATCAAGAGAAACGGTTCGACGAAACCGACACTCTATACAAGACGCTCAACGAGTACGGAGAAGCTATCAAAGAACGAGACTCTCTACGGCGAGAGATAGAAGACAAGAGCCTCCTCACAAACAATCTCAAGCAACAGCTCGCCAGCGTCGACGCGCAACGCTCAGAGCTTGGGAGAGCTGAGGCAGAGGTCAAGAAGTATGGCGACCTTGCCGAAGCAGAGAAAGCAATAGCACGAGCCTCAGAAGTTCTTGAAAAGGTTCGGAGCGCTGAGCTTCAGATAGCACAGTTCGAAGATCGAGAACAGAGATTACAAGCGCAGATTACCGAGACTAACAAGAAAGTTACTATCGCGGACGAATCGCGGCTAGTCTCTTCAGACAAGCCTCGAAGAATCTGGTCTTACCTGATGGCTACTGCCGCCTTCGGCGCGGGAGCGATTCTCTCCTTCATACTGGCCCCCGTGGCACTGACCATCGCCCTAGGTTCTCTCGCGGTCGTATCACTACTTCTGCTGACTCGACAAATCATCTCCTTATCGCAACAAGCAGAAGCATCCAAGCAGCAACAAGAACAACTAGCTAGTGCTCAGCTGCTCGTTTCTTGGGAGAACGAGTTAGGAGAAGTGAAGAAAGATCGAGATGTCGCAGACGCGACGATCAGACAAGGGTCCAGCCAAATTCTGCAGGTCCTAGGCTCCATCGAATCGTACTCTAGCTACATGCAAGGTCTGACTGATCCCAAGGAGGTCGTGGAACAAGCCTCCTCCATCTACAATCAAGACAAACAATCACTCAGCGCTGTAACAGAACGGGTCAACATGCTCCAGAAACGGCTGGGAGAAGAGCCCGAGCTGAAGCGACAGCTCGCCCAAGCCCAGCTCGACATTGCTATGGTGGAGAAGAAACTCAAGAAAACACTGCTCCCTTCTCTCCCTGAGGGAGTTGAATTCTCCCCGGAGTTGCTTGACGAGGCGAGCCAGATGCGTGACAGTCTCAACGAGTCAGTGTCCCGGGTCAAGACTCAGATCGAAGAGTCGATGACGCGCATCATCGAGCTGAAACAGTTCCTAGAAGAGAACAAAGATCTAGAGGAGCAGGTTGACGAGCAGAAACGGAAAGTACTCCTCTTACAAAAGCAGCTGGGAGTGGTCAAGTATTCTATCAAGGGACTCGAGCAGGCTTCTGAATCGTTGAGGAACCGGGTCAAGCCGCAGGTCGAGAGGTACATGAGCCAGATTCTGCCAGTGATCACTTCTGGCCGATACAAAGCAGTCCAGCTAGAAGATGACTATACTGTGAGGGTTTTCGATCCGGAGGCGGGAGAGTTTCGGCCGAAAGAAGTATTCTCGGGCGGCACAGAGGATCAGCTGTTACTAGCTATGAGGCTGGCTTTCGCGCTGGCATTGATCCCTCAAGCTAAAGGACGTAATCCCGAGTTTCTATTCCTAGACGAGCCTCTCGGAAGCTCAGACAAGGTCCGTCGAGAAGGAATACTCGCACTGATGCACGGCGAATTGTCCCAGAACTTCAAGCAAATCTTCCTCATCAGCCACGTAGGGGATCTAGAGGTGGAGGCGGACACTGTGATTGAGATGGAAAACGGGATGGTTCGGGAGGTGGTGTCTCGCAAATCCTCATTACCGCAACCGATTGAGATTCCAGCCTGACATGTCTTGAGTCTTGACTGGCTCTACGGCTTCGACGAGCTCAACGCCTACAGACTCGACACGAAGACGGGTAAGGAGCGTCTTGAGGCTCAGGTCAAGAATCTTCCCGGGCTACTGAACCTCGCCGGGATAGTGCTTCCGAAGAAACCTCGAATTCTCTGCTTGATGGCAGGCTCTTGCATTGAAGGAATAGCGTTCGCTCAGGTCTACGATGCAGACGTAACTTGTGTCGACCTGCAAGAACGACTCTTGGCCAAGGGTCTCAGAGAGGCGAAGAAGAGAAAACTGAAACTTCACGTGATCCGCGGTGACGTCCGAGAGCCATCAAAGCTGGTCACTGGCAAGTTTGATCTTGTAACTGTTCTGGGACAGCCGCTTCCACATATTGGGATTTTCGACTTCGATCAGACAATAGGCGGAGTAAAGAAACTCCTTGCGAAGAACGGGACATTCCTGATCGACCAGTCAGATCTGATCTTCAGAATCCTCCCACAGTACAGAGACGCCATGACTCATAACCTGGAACCACCAGTCTTCAGCGTTCACCGAGGTCTAAACGCTAGATACGGATACTTCGAACGGCTCTACTACAGCCGAACAAGACACGACTCCTACAAGACCTACCTATGGGCACCATGGATCATCGAGTACATGCTGAAGAAAAACGGATTCACCAAGGTAGAGGTCAAGCCCTACGTAGACCCATACAATATGGCACAAACATACCTGCACATAGCCACTAATTCGTAGCACGAATCAAACGGAGACGGGTATGTGGGCAACGGCCAGGCGACTCGGACTTCCAAACTCGCACTCTGTGTCGCGGGGATCAACTGCTTTTGAGATTTTTCAGAGGGGGGTCCCGCCAGATGAAACTGTTCTGGGCGAGTCTCACGCTTCAGGGCCCGGAATGCGTAGATCCGACGTTTTCGAGATCGCGGATTAAGCGGAGAGGTCAGCGTGAAAAAGTCGCAAGCTCAAATCGCTTGCCCCGATTCCGGATCAGGGCTTGTTCTGCGCTTGTCTGGTCATGTAGCGGAACGGTCTTGCCTGCTTGTTTTCGAAGGGGCGGATGGGAGAAAAGATTAGTCTCTGTTAATTCCTTCTCAACTGCGAGGTTTGTGTCGCGGAAATATTTTTTTTCTAAATTCCTGGAAGGGTCCACTCGCTGTCTGAAACGTTTCTGGGCGAGATTCCCGGCTTGTCGCGCAGAACAAGCGAGTCAGCGCCTTTTCGACCGGGCACCACCTGCATCAATGCATGCTTGAAGTGGGCTTCATATGAAATGCTCCTCCCAGATCCCAGATCAGGGTTCGTTCTGCGCTTTTCCCGGCGAGCACTTCCGGAATCATCTCTCGCGTCAGCCTAACATAGGCAGGCTAACGACGGAGTTGCTTGAATGAAGTACTTCGATACAGAGAAGATGGGACAGATCCGAGACGAACTGGAAAGGGAGATTCTACAATGGCCAGGAGTCTCGACCAGGGAGATGATGGGATGCCTCTGCTATCTGCATGGTAAGAGCATGATAGCGTTTCTCGTAACTGATGGGATTGTGATATCGAAGCTCTCTAAGCAGGAGCAGAAGGATTTGTCGAAACTTAGCAAGACGATATCTTTCAAGATGGGTGGCAAGGATATCAGGAAGTCTGTATGGGAGCTGAAAACGCTGGACAACCTGCGGACAATTCTGCCTTTCCTAAAGAAGAGCTACCAGGCTACCGGCAGGATCAAGAAGTAGTTGGCGTGATTCGATAAGGAAGTCTACTGCTTCCCTGTACGCTGCGAAAACTCGTCACGTTCTCGCTCTTGCAACACTAACAAAAATCCATCCGCCGCCGATCAGAAGTAGCAAGCTCCCTAGGAGGGCGACAGCGAAGTTGTAAAGAGGGGCGCTCAAGAAAGAAAGCGTTCCTGCAACAGCGTAGGTGATTCCTGTCCATCTTGGTAATTCTCGACAACGCCATATTACGAGTCCGAATATGATTGAGCCTACGATAAACAGTAGAACCGACAACCCGCCGAATAGGAGCGCCGAAGGGTTCGACAAAGCGATCGAGTCTGCAATGAGACTGATTGCGTTCTTGTCACCGTTCAAGTAAGCTCGACCCGCAACGGGTGCAGCGAAAGCCAAGATTCCCGCCAAGGGCAAGAAAAGCCCTATTCCTGCAAAAGAGAAGATCAAAGCGACTAGTGCCCATCTGCGGACAGACATCCCCGCTAGGAAAGAATAGAGCGCCTGGATACCTACCAGCCACAAGACCAAGGCGACTATGCCCAACATGTTCCCCAGACCAATAGAGCCAGATGCCTGCGCGAAACCTCTCGGGTCGACTGAAGGATCGATGAAAACTCCAGGTAACAGGATGGATATCGTGCCTAGAAGACCCGAGCAAGGAAGGGCGAACATTCCGAGACGAACCCAACTTTGCATCGCCCTCCACCTTCACAAGATTCCCTAGATCAAGAACCGCATCTTCTCCCGTAGGGTGAGATGATCAGTGAGGCCGCAGGAAGCTTGCAACGCGACGCGCATCAGCTCCCTATTCCCACCTGTCTTTACCAGTATTCGTTTCCCCAACCAATGATAGAATCTATTCTCCGTCGCAGTTAGCTGCGCAGTTCTTTCTGCTCCATTCTGCACAAATTCGGCTTGTTTTCGCCTCTCCTTCTCGTAGCGTTTGAGTGCCCTCGCACTGAAATCATTCAGGTCAAAGCATGTTTCGATCGTACGTCCTAGAGCGGCAGCGTCCTGCAAAGCCAAGTTCGCGCCCTGGGCCCATGAAGGGTCTAGCGCGTGAACAGCATCTCCGAGCAAGGCAGCCTGGTCCGCAACCCAGTTCTCAGCGTCAACCCTACTGTTGGAAGAATGGGCAATGTCGTCCCAAGACCCAAGGCCGCCTAGTGAATCAGAAACTTCTGGAGCAATACTAGCAAGCTCCCTCTTGAAGGATTGGAATTCTTGAGCTCTGAACTCTTCGACCTTTCGACTGGGAAGATAGTAAAAGATGTATGTTGAGCCTAGTGTCGGAAAGAAACCCACCATTCTGCCCCGAGCAAGATACTGTCTCGCCTCTTTCCGAAGTGAGACAATTGGTCCTGCGAGCATGAAGAAGAAATGATCAGGGTATTCTTTGAGCCGGATGGGTATTTTCAATGCCTGCCTAATTCTCGAGTTTTGTCCGTCAGCTCCGACGATGATTCTTGTGGAGAACTCAACTGGCGAACCATCTCTTTCGGCCTTCAATTCGACCTTTCCAAGTCCGGTCCGTCGTATTTCTCGAAAGAATGTTGATTCGTAGATTGTCCCGCCCACATCGGATAACGCGTCCCGAAGAACTAGCTCAAGCTCACTCGGCACAACCGTTAGCAGATAGTTGTGAGGATGATCCAAAATAGAGTAGTCAAATGTTGCAAGTGGCCCTCCACTTATCTCCCGCCACGTCACGCGAGAAATCTTGGCTCCTATTCCTACAACTCGGTCCAGAAGACCCAGCTTCTGTAGTGCTTCCAATCCGTTAGGTTGAAGGGTTAATCCTCTCTTGGACGGATTCACTCCGGGCTTTGCCTCTAAGAGGCACACCTGTCTCCCCTTGGACGCGATGCCGTAGCCCAGAGCGAGACCGCCGATTCCCGCACCGACTATTACGACATCGTAATCTTCCACTAAGTACGGCTCCTCATCAGTTTGACCCGAGAGGGCTTTTCTGAATGCAAAGGCGCTATGACCTCAGCGTTTTGTCATTTCTCGACTCTTTTGCCTCAAGTATTCGGCTATGTCGAGTTCGAGGAAGACTTCGCCAATGTCTCCCATTGTCTGCTTGAAATGATGCTTTTCGTAAAGCTGCTTTGCGCGCATGTGTATTGTCGAGGTCTCCACACCGACAGCGCCTCTCGCGAGCGAGTCGCTAGTCGCCTTCTCCAGTAGAAGTGTTCCTACTCCTTTTCCTCTCTCTGCCTCCGAGACGTAGAAAGCGGATATAAACGCGTTCGGCCCTCCATCGATAATGTCTTCATGCAGGACATAGTGGATGAAACCGACGACTCTAGAGTCGGCTTCTGCCACAAGCAGCTCCTTTTTTCTAACTGCTCTTTGTACCGATTTTAGTCGTCCTGAGATAGGTTTCCAATCAAACCATTCAGATAGAAGATCGTCGACGCCGGCAGCATCTGTCTTCAACGCTCTCCTTACTACAAGGGTTTTGGACAAGTCTCATTGCGGCCCCTCCGGCAGAGAGGACGATCTCCACCAAGACGGATAAAACCTCCGACCCAGTTAGCCGATTGCTAGCCGATGTAGCTTGGGACAGTAGTAGATTGGAAGGATTTGAGAACTCTCAGCAAGGTCTCCTCGGCCTTGCTCCGGTCAGAGTAGTGTTCCTTTAGAGCTGAGGTCCAGAGATGGTAGACCATTCCTCCCTGCTCGGCAGCTTGGAAGAAACCCAGCTCCTCAAGAGACCTTGTCAAGGATAGTAGTCGATCGGAGAGGACTGAAAGACCTGCAGTTATCGTCCAGTCACCGGTCTGGTCAAGCATGACATGTACGATTCCATCGGAGAAAGTTAGCGATATACTTCCGCCAGGCTTGAGCGAGGAGTCGACCAAGCCCGCCATCGACAATGGATCGTAGGCTCCGTGACTAGGGATGGGAGCGTTCTCTGTCATGACGACTGCCCGCCTACGAGAACAGGCTTAACACTCGTGTAACCCGGTCCCGCAAAGACACGGAACTCGTGAGCGAATTCTGGACGTTTATATCGAACAGAAGTCTCACCAAGTCTTCCCTCAGGCTCAACCATGTCCATGTATGATCTGGAGGAGGATAGGCTCGTAGCGGAGATAACGGGTAGAGGTGCCCGAAGGTTACTCATACAGCTGCCCGACGGGCTAAAGAACGAGGGACCCCGACTCGCCAGCCTAGTCCGAGACAGAACGGGTGCGGAAGTGTTTGTCTCAGCGTCCTCCGCTTGGGGTGCTTGCGACCTATCCCTCGACGCAGCTGCGCGTCTGAAAGCTGACCTTCTGGTTCATTACGGTCATAACGAATTTCTACGCGACGGGTCCAACGGCATACCCGTCGTATACATTCCCGCAAAGAGCAGACACGAGATCATCCCCGTCGTAGAGAAAGCGTTGCCACTTCTGCAAGGAAAACGTGTCGGACTAGCCACGGTCGTACAACACCTTCACGCTCTACCAGAAACCACCAAGTTCCTAGAGGAGAAAGGGTTCAAGGTCCAGGTTCCCGGACGCGGACCCTGGTCGCACGAAACCGGCCAGGTCCTAGGCTGCGATTATTTCGGGCTCAAACGTATAGAGCCGGAAGTAGACTCGTTCCTAGTCATAGGAAGCTACTTCCATGGCCTCGGCGCAGCACTCTCGCTGGAAAAGCCGACAATCCTCGCCGACCCCTACGATAAGACTGTTCAATCACTCGACCAGGACCGGGCAAGAATCATACGCCAGAGATACGCAATGGTCGAAAAGGCTCGACAAGCCAACAATTTCGGAATAATCATCTCCACGAAACCCGGCCAGTCCAACCCGACGATCGCATTGAACATTCAGCACCAGCTGGAGGAGAACGGCAAGAAAGCAGTCCTCCTATACGCCGACGAAATAAGACCCGAAAAACTGCTAGACTTCACAGATGTAGACGCTTTTGTCGACACCGCATGTCCAAGACTCGCTCTAGACGATCCCGAGAGATTTCAGAAACCCATCGTGACGCGGGACGAGATCATGGTCGTAATGGGCGCGTGGACCTGGGAACAGCTTCTAGAGCGCGGCCTGGTCCGCCTCTAAAATGGCCGACAATACCCGCCTCTCAAAACGCCAGCTAGAAATCCTGCTCGGCAAACTGAAAATTCTCGAGAAACCCAATCTCAAACTAGAACAGTATCCCGTCTCCGCTGAAGCCGCAAGCGAACTCCTCTACATGGCAGGATTCGAACACGACGACCTAAGCGGTCGAATCATCGACCTCGGCACTGGGACAGGGCGCCTCGCGATTGGCGCCGCGCTCATGGGTGCACGAGAGACTGTCGGAGTAGACATGGATGAGAGAGCGCTGGCACTGGCCAAAGAAAACGTCGAGACAGCAGGAGTGATTGTAGAATGGGTCCATTCTGATATAGAAAAGTTCAACGGGCGATTCGACACTGTGATAATGAATCCCCCATATGGGACCCGGACTTCTCACGCGGACACAAGATTTCTGGAGAAAG
>Ga0209690_1002194_pt1 | contig 11146 bp, 12 predicted proteins | sample GraSoiAngelo_150_FD_186164 | JGI IMG/M metagenome (GOLD analysis project Ga0209690, IMG submission 186164) | Grasslands soil microbial communities from the Angelo Coastal Reserve, California, USA - 14_1009_09_40cm (SPAdes) (version 2) | ecosystem: Environmental > Terrestrial > Soil > Grasslands ...
GCCTACAGAATGAATTCTTCATTCTAGTACAACTCGTATTCGCTGGAATAGTCATAATCCTCCTAGACGAAATGCTCCAGAAGAAATGGGGCTTCGGAAGCGGAATCAGCCTCTTCATCGCAGCAGGCGTCTGCCTCCAAATAGTCTGGAGCAGCCTCGGACCCATCTCCCCCGTCTCCGACGGAAAATACCTGGGAGGAATAATCGCCTTCTTTCAATCCCTAGGACCAGTACTCGCCAGTCCACTCAGTTTCACATCATGGCAAGCCGCGCTCTACAGAGGCGGCAACCTTCCAGACATGCTCGGATTCATCACAACGATAGCAGTGTTTCTAATCGTCATCTACCTCAACGGGCTGCGAGTCGAAGTACCAGTCTCCTACGCTAGATATCGAGGATTCAGAGGCCGATTCCCCATCAAATTCTTCTACGTATCAAACATACCCGTAATCTTCGCAGCAGCCCTATTCGGAAACATATTCTTCATCGGCCAACTCATCTTCAACAGATACAACCCCGGCTGCTCAAGCACAGGAATTAACTTCTGGCTGAGTCTGATCCCTGGATGCTACCAGTCCCAACCACAGACCGGACAGCTAATCCCGATCAAGGGCCTAGCATACTACACGTTCGCCCCACGCTCGCTAGGAGTTGTGCTTGGCGATCCGATAAGAGCAGGGGTCTACATGCTCATCTTCGTACTTGCCTGCGTATTCTTCGCCGTAACATGGGTCGAAGTCGGAGGAATGGACTCGAAAACCGTTTCCAAACAACTCATCGACTCTGGAATGCAGATAGAAGGATTCAGAAGATCCGGCTCAACCATCAGACAAATTCTTGACAGATACATCCCTGCTGTTACGGTGATAGGCGGAATCACAATCGGAGTAATAGCTGCCAGTGCAGACTTCCTCGGCGCCTTCGGCACGGGAACAGGAATCCTGCTCACCGTAGGCATTATACAGCAATACTATGAAATTCTTGTAAAAGAAAGAATTACCGAGATATACCCGGGAACCAAAGGCCTCTTGGGATAGTGAGAGGCCAAGCCTTGCAGGCAACAATCATAGTCGCCGGTGTACCCGGGGTCGGGAAGACAACAATCCTCCAAGAGCTAGAGGCTGTGGCCACGGAAAGGAAGGTTCCTTTGAAAATCATAAATTTTGGAAACGTCATGAACGAACTCTTCAAAAACCGCGGGGTAGAGATTCACAGGGACCACATGCGCAAGGAGGACATTTCCCTCCAAGCTAAGATACAGGAAGAAGCCGCCCGAATGATTTCAAAGACCCCAGGAAACTCCACCCTAGTCGTCGACACTCACATGTTCGTCAGAACCAACGACGGCATATGGCCGGGGACCCCACGAAAGGTGCTCGAAGCCTTAGATCCCAGTATGATCATATTGATAGAAGCGGATCCGGAAGAGGTCGCTCGAAGAAGAGCCGCCGACACCACGCGTTACCGTGACAGTCAGAACCTGGAAGATGCCAAGGCGGATCTGCAATGGTCGAGGAATATGGCGAGCGCAATAGCTGTCCTTGCTGGGGTTCCGATTCAGATATTGCAGAACCAAACTGGCCAGCAGCGACAATCGGCTGAGGAACTCCTAAAGATTATCGAGAAGCGTAGCTAGCTTGAGCTTCATAGACGATATCATCCACTTCCTCGGCGGTCCCGTTCAGAACCTCTGCAACCCAAACCACGTCTCGCCCGCCCCATCATGTGCTCCTCTCTCAGCTTTCATTGTACTCAGTGCCGCGCTTGTTCTCTCCCTTATTGCGATGCTAGCTAACCGGTTCCTGGTGAACTACAAGATGGTCGCAAGCTACAGACGAGAATATATGAACTGGATGAACGCCGTAAGAAAAGCCCGCAAAGACGGAGACGAAAAGCAGCTGGACAAACTGATGAAGCGGCAATCGGCGGTCATGAAAATGAGCTCTAGAGCTACACTTGAGCAGCTGAAAACGTATCCGATCACGATCGTCCCGTTCTATCTGATTTACGCAGTGCTAGGCTACGCCCTATCATCAACTCCATACACGGCCTACGCCCCCTTCTTGTTTCCCTTCGCCACAATCATCGGCACTGGAGTCGCGGCCGGATTGCCTCTCTTCTTCTGGTACCTCGTCTGCTCATTTACAATAAGCATTCCGCTCTCGAGAATCTTCGGTGTCTCAGCCGCGTTCTCGATGGCACCGACAACGGGAGACACGAAATGACCAACCCGCATCAGAGGACTCACGGCCGAAGAAGGTTGCCTGTGAGGTTACCGTCAGGGAGGAGAACTCTGCATTTTGAGCCAAGAGCCCCAGCGAAGGCACAGTGTTCGCGCTGTGGAAAGGAGCTACATGGGGTCCCAACCTCTAAGCCTTTGAGATATTCGAGGAGCGCTCGCGCTCCATCAAGGCCGTATGGAGGGGTATTGTGCCCGAACTGTCTCTCGACGCAGGTTCGAGCCCTCGTCCGTTCTTCCAGCGTTTCAACATGATCATTACCGTCAGTGGGCCGCACGGCACAGGCAAGTCAACGTATGCAGCCCAACTGGCCGATGCCTTACGCATCCGGCATGTTTCCGCGGGCGCGGTGTTTCGACGAATCGCGAAGGAAAAGAAGATCTCTCTTGAGGAATTAGGAGAGAAGGCTCTGGAAGATCCTTCCATTGACAAACTGGTTGATCAGCGAACTATAGCTGAAGCGGACAAGGGTAATGTTGTCATTGACGGTCAACTCGCAGGCTGGATTCTGAAAGACAGGTCGGATTTACGGATCTACCTCACCGCTCCCGAAGACATCCGTTTGGAACGAATTGCCAAGCGGGACAAAGTAGGCCTCCGAGAGGCTCGAGCGCAGACGGAACAGAGAGAATCTGTCCAGCGAGAAAGGTATCTCAGACACTACGGGTTTCAAGTTGAGGATCGCTCCATTTATCATCTCATCCTTGATACGAGTCTCGGCTCGATTGAGGACACAGCCAAGGTTCTCGTTTCAGCGGCCGCGATGGTTAGAAGAGCAAAGAAATCCCAGCGAAAATCGACGAAACCTTAAATGAGGATTTCGACCGCGAGAGCGGTCTAGGAAGATTGTCCCGATGCCCACCATTGAAGTCGGACGCGTCTGTGTGAAAGTCAACGGTCGGGAAACGGGACAGAAATGCGTCATTGTTGACGTGATTGACAAGAACTTCGTCCTGGTTACAGGACCACAGAAGATCTCTGGCGTTCGCCGTCGAAGAACAAATGTGAAACACCTCGAACCTACAGAAGACTCCATCGATATCAAGAAAGGAGCATCGGATGAGGATGTGGCAAAGGCCATCGGCAAGGGAAAGAAGGCCGAAGCCTTCAAAGAAGCCGTTCTTCCAAAACAAGTTCTCGTAACAGCCTGACGAGTTCCATGCTGGAACTCATCTCCTATCTGCAAACATCCGTTCTTCAGTTGAGATTCTTTAAGAGATGCCGGATTCCACTGTTGAAGTGGAGATGATGAGTGTCTCAGCGGGCTCCCTGGGAAGAGCAGAGAAAGCTACTGGTCAAGCTTGAAGAGGAAACCGACCCAGCCCTAGGATGTCCGCCGACGAAGAGGCCTCTCGATCAGCATCTTCGTTTTGGACTCATCAACCTGGACAAGCCCTCCGGGCCGTCCAGCCACGAGGTTGTAGCTTGGGTCAAACGAATGTTGCGGCTGAAGCATGCCGGCCATGGCGGAACTCTAGAGACCTTCACCAGGTTGGAGCAATCCGATGGTCACAGGCGTGCTTCCTCTAGCTCTTGAAGACGCAACAAAGACAATCCAGGCCTTCCTACTTACCGGCAAAGAGTACGTCTGCCTAATGGCGCTCCACGGTGAGGTGGAAGAGAAGAAAATCCAGGCAGTACTCGAAGAGTTTGTCGGGGACATTCTTCAGAGGCCTCCTGTTAGAGCTGCTGTTAGGAGAGATGTGAGAAAAAGGAGAATCTACTACATTCGAGACGTCGAGATCGATGGCCGCGAAGTTCTGTTCAGGGTCGGATGTCAGGCAGGAACATACATTCGGAAACTAGTCTATGACGTTGGCGAGGTGCTTGGAGTTGGCGCGCATATGCGTGAGCTTCGACGGACCCGGGCGGGAAGCTTTACCGAAGAGGAATCATTCTCATTGTACGACCTGATGCAACTCTCTGAGGCTAACGGTGAGGAGATAGAAGTGGTGGCAAGACGAATGGTGAAACCAATGGAGTCAGCCTTCCAGTATGTCCCACATGTCTACATCCGTGATTCTACGGTCAGCTCAATCTGCCACGGAGCAGAACTGGCAGTCCCCGGAATAGTCCGGCTCAGTGAAGGTATTGTCCCAAAGATGCCGATCGCATTGTTCACTTTGAAGGACGAGCTCGTCGCCTTGTCAAAGGCACTCATGTCGAGTGAACAGATGATGAAGGAGGATCACGGCCTGGCCGCGAAAACTGTGAGAGTCATAATGCCCGCTGAGACCTATCCCCGTTTATGGAAAACGAAGACCGTCACAGTCAAAGCTCAGAGTTGACTTCTCAATGACCGAGAATCAAGTCTCTTTCGTCTGCAACTGTGGAGAGGAGATCGTGATGGAAGTGAAGGCTGAGGAGGAGTACAATGTTGCCTGTTCCAAATGTGGCCAGGAGTACCGTTTCTTCGGTCAAAGCGTCTTGAGATGGAAGTCAGAGTAGCTAGGATAATTGGAGGATGAGTGCTGCTGCGGTTGCTAGCCATAGGGGAATCGTGACTAGTGCCCAGATGGCTCGGTTCCAGGTCAGGACTTTCTGCCCGTCGAGTATGAAGAAGGGTATCATGTTGAAGGCTCCCAGCCAGAGATTGATGAAGATGGCCCAGGGCAGGAAATTGATGCCGTTGATGATTATTCCTCGGATTCCGGCCGCTGAAAGCGCAACGGAGGCCAATCCAAAGATGCCCGCGGCGGCTATGTTTACTATGGGTCCCACGAGAGAGATCACACCATTAGTTTTTCGATCCATTGCATCACCGATATAGCTCGATCTAGATGCGATGTAGACCGCGCCCGGAGCGGCAAAGACGAAGGTTCCGGGTGGTATCGACGCGAACACGAGAGCCATGATTGCTCCGATAGTCCAGAGCCTGAACTCCGCCCACGCACCATATCTCTGCGCGGTGAACTTGTGGGCCAACTCGTGGCCAAGAAATCCTATTCCGATAACGAGCAGGGTCAGGAGGAACACTTCGAGAAATGCTAATGGAGTTGCGAACCAGCCTGCGAACATGTATCTCGTCGAGAAGCTTACTGCAAGGACGATCCAGGCCGCGCTGAGCGCTACCAGCTCGCGCCTCGGCATCAAGTTCATCCTTGGAGATTGAATGAGTTTTAGAGTCGTTCCGGTACGGCGCCGCTCTAGTACGATGGGCTGTCTGGGGGCGCGGGCCTGCTGGATGTTGGGGCATTCGTGATTCTCAGGGAGGCGATGGAGGACGCAGTGGGTGCGGCCGCAGTATCGGCAGACGTAGGGGATGAATTCCTCTGCTCCGCATACTGCACAGCGTTCCAAGATTGCCTCGTGTTAAGGGGGGTTAGTCACTTAAAATCGTGCCTCCAAAGGAGTCTGTTGTAGTTACGAGCGGTTCGAAATCTGGGTAACGCCAGGCTTAGAATTGTTATTCCTCAGGTAAATATTTCAAGGGTGGCGTCCCCCGGGCGCGAGCACTGCCATTCGCCCGTTAAGGGTTGTTGGCTGGCTCGCTCCCATCGCCACTCTCGTTAATCTTCTCAAGAAACATGCCCAGGCTTCTTCCTTTGGGGCGATTCTCGTGCGAGTTTCGCATACTGGATTCCTTGAATTAGCGTCTTCTGGCGCGCTTTCCAAAAGGGAAAATAGTCGGTGAAACGTTGCCCAGTTTAGCCGGGATTCCGGAGCCTGGTACCGGGCAGTCTGCCTAGCACGCGGGCCCATGTCTGGAATAGGCTCTCCTGTCAGCCTGTGCCCCTTCGGGGCGCGTGGGTTCAAATCCCACTCCCGGCGCCATTCTGATTTCCATACTGAAAGTGCGAAGGAGTTTTTTTATTTTCAGATACCCCCGGGGGTCGAGAAATAGTTAGTAGAAAAAAGAAAGATAAGATCTGGCAAGGAAGGTTCTAGAGCTGGAGGATGAAGAAGGGAAAAAAATCGGCGGTGAAGGCGGATCTGCGTCGCGAGACTCGCGCGCATACCTTTTTTTTTCTTCGACGCGCCTGCTGACGGGGTCTTAACAGGGTCTCATCGTCACGCCTTATCGCGCAAAACTGTTGTCCAGTCGATCTTGCCACTGTTAAGGATCCTCAGTTGATTTCTAGCCGTTCTCTTGGGGACTATCAGGGCGTTCACGCTAGTCTGCGTTCATGGGGACATGGATAGAGGTGGCTGTTCGGCGGGTTTCGAGCTAAGAAATTAATTGCAGGGTCAGCGCATGGAATCTCTTGTGCGACCCCGCAATCTTGGATTCTCGGATCCGGGGCTGTTTTTCAAACTTGAAGAATTAGACGGGCGTTGTTATGGGGAAGGGTCCTTTGTGGCGGAACAGGTTTGGGCCGAACCGCGCTGAGACCCGAATTCCTACTTGCAAGGTCGTCGGATCTAATACTGGACCGTCTAGATTCAGCTTACTGCTTCAGGCTGGGGCGGGATCGTATTACGATCTCTCTGGCCGCTTCGACCTGTCGCGGGTATTCCTTTCCTCGCCCGGAGAGTTTCTTGTCAGCCTTGTGAGCGTCCAGCTTGGCGACGACGTAGTCGACAGCCTTGTGAATATCGAACTGTTTGCAGCTGAAGACGTCGACGAAGGCCGTGTTTCTGTCCGGGAAGGTGTGAATGCTAATGTGGCTCTCAGCGATTATGACGAACCCGCTCACTCCCCATTCAGAAGGATTATCGCCGGGGCGATAGATGAAAGTGTAGGGCGGGGTGATCTTGTGCATCCCGATAACATCGGGAAGCTCGTCTAAGAGGTCATAGATGTGGGAGAGGTCGGAGAGCTTCCGACGATCACACTCCGACAAATCAAGCGTAAGATGTGGTCCAAACATTTCTGGAAGATTTTCTAGTCCGAATTTTCCGGATGATAACAATCAACGGTCAACGCGTATTTAAGAATTGTTTGCGCGAAGATCGATCGCAACAGTAATTTTTTCGCGCAAGAAATTTTTCAGTGAACGGAGAAAATTCTCTCTCCACGAACTTTTTCACCGAAAAAACGATCATCCGGTCGCTTGCGCGCAATAAATCGTAGATAAAAATTCCGCAGACAACTCCAGAATCCCACAACGAAATGTCCGCTGAGGCTGGAATGAGACAAACACACATAGCTGTAGCAAAGTTGGCGCCGCGAGAGTTCCTCGGCGTCTCGTGTACAACAAATTTGCTCGTCACTCAGACAATTTTGATGTGCGAGTTGTCAATCGCTCCGACGACTCTTGACTCTGAACTCGTGGAGCGGCTTGAACTTCTGACCAATGTTTGCTCGCTTCGACCTTGAAACCAACCGTGGACGACTGAGATAACTCATCGACTTAGCGACTCAGCCTCTAACACACGGGTTTGAGGACAACCAGCAAGGCCAAGAGGGATCTGCAAAGTGGAAACGTTAAATTACGCGATAAGACGGGCCGATTGCTAGTCTCATAGTGAAATCATGTCCCGAGAGTTCAGGCTCATACTCCGCTTCATGGGAACCGACATAGACGGGACCAAGAAGGTAGCCTACGGGCTCGGGAAGATACGAGGCGTAGGACCCAACCTAGCCTTTGCAGTCGTCAAAGCGGCAAAGATCAACCCGGAAGCCCGTATGGGAGCCCTCTCTGACGGCGAACTGTCGAGGGTGGAAGATGTCATCAAAGATCCTTTGAAACACGGCATACCTCCTCGAATGGTCAATCGACGTAAGGATATCGAAACTGGTCGAGATATGCATCTTGTCGGGGCTGATTTGGCTCTCAAGATCAAATCTGACATTGACCTCATGAAAGATATCCAGAGCTGGAAAGGAATCCGACACTCTCTGGGACTAAAGGTCCGCGGCCAGAGAACAAGGACGACAGGAAGATCAGGGAAGGCGGTTGGGGTGAAGAAGAAGGTTCTCATGGAGGCAGCTAGAGCGGCCGGAAAGAAGGAGAAGGAAGAGGAGAAAAAGTAGTCTAGGGTAATGCCATGGGAGACCCGCGAAAACCAAGAAAAGCGTACCAGACCCCTCGTCACCCATGGCGAAAAGACCAACTCGAAGAGGAACTCCACCTAGTAGGAGAATACGGCTTACGAAACAAGAGAGAACTACGCGGCCACGAGACCGAGCTGTCGCAGATCAGAGGAATCGCCAGAACATTACTCGGAGCGGAGGAAGAGGAACGGGGTCCGCTTGAACGCCAATACTTGACTCGGCTGGCAAGACTCGGGATTCTTCCGGAATCAGCAACTGTCGACAATATTCTTGATCTGAACGTTAAAGATCTAATGGAACGCAGACTACAAACAATAGTGCACCGAACGGGTCTCGCGAAGTCTATCCACCAGGCTCGCCAGTTCGTCATTCATGGTCACATCAGTGTCGCCGGCAACATTGTCTCCGTGCCAAGTTATGTTGTTCAGCGCGAACAAGAGTCCAGAATAGCCTTCCACGCGCGCAGTCCCTTGAGCAATGCTCAACACCCTGCCAGAGCAGCTCCCACAGGTAAGAGAGTCTCCCGGATCATAGAGGAAGTAGCCGCACCCACTGCTCCAATTCTTCCAGAAGTCCCGCCTGAAGTTAAGGAAGAAGTTCTTGCCGAACAACCTCTCGTAATGCCGGAAGTCGAGGAAGAAGAAGAAGCGCCCGCGGAGCCGGGAGAAGAGAAACAGACGCAACCTGCTTAAACCCCCTTCTCCGGTAGGAAACACACCCGATACCAATGGTCGTCTCAACCGCCATTCTCCTAATCGTAGGAGGAACCTGCGCGGCTGCACCCTTGTTCAAAAGAGTCTCGAAAGGCTTAGAGAAGGGTCTGGTCATTCTGGGCCTTGCGGTAGGAGTCGCAATAATCATTGTTGCGATAGACTTGGCGCTTGGACTGGGCATCCTATCCGGCATTTTCGGAATAGGATTTGCGCCCGAGTCGACTTCGAATCCCTACCTCAAGTACTACTTGGTTGTCATGGCCGTTCTCGGAATACTCCTCTTCTCTCGCCCGCTCCGCAACGTACGCTGGGCGTCTTTGATAGCCCTCGGGATCGGTATCCTCGCAGCCGCCTATCTTCACGTAGCGTTCTCTGTCTCTAGCACGGTTATCTTGGGCATAGTTTTCATAGTCACCATTCTGATCGTCTACACACTCCTTAGATTCGTCGAGGATATCCTTGAGTTCATTGGAACAGTACTTGCCTTTCCACCCGTCGCGATCGCAATCGGGCTCGTAAGCATCTATTTTGGAATTACAACCTTCGCGTCCTGATCGCATAATCTCACAGATCCCTCGCTGGGACTCCGAACGAGTCTCTAGCAGTTCTTCGCGACCGAAACCAAGCATAGAAACGGAATCAAACTGTTTCAATCCGGTCCGTCATTCTGCGTTAACGATCGTGTTTTCAGCCAAGCAAATGTTGAAAACTCAGATAATGCCATACGTTTTCGTGAACAGCTTTAAATAAAGTCCGGCGGGCGGGCTGGACACTTCGCGTTGGAAGCATGATAACTAGATGGACATAAAACTCCTCACCAAGGAACAGGATACTATCCGGTTTGTCCTGTCCGATGTTTCGCCAGCATTCGCCAATGCGCTCCGACGCATAATCCTCGCCGAGGTCCCGGTGATGGCGATTGAAGACGTCATGATTCTTGAGAACAGCTCGGTAATGTATGATGAGATTCTGGCCCACCGTCTAGGGCTCATCCCGATCACAACTGATCAGAGTTACAATCTTCCCGAGGAATGCACCTGCAAGAGCGAACTTGGTTGTGAAAAGTGTAGAGCATCGCTCTCGTTAGAGGTCGAGGCCTCCGACCCTGTGGAGGTTGTCTACACCTCTAATCTGAAACCAGAGAACCCCGAAGTGAAACCCGTCTCCGACAAGGTCCCGATTGTCAAGCTTGCCCAAGGCCAGAGAATCAAGCTAGAAGCATACGCGCGGCTTGGAAGAGGAAGAGACCATGCAAAGTGGCAACCTGCATCAGCATGCACCTACAGCTACGACCCGAAAGCGAAGACCTTCAACTTTCTAGTCGAATCAACGGGAACCTTACCGCCCGAGAAGTTGGTTCTAGATGCCGCTCGGCTCATCAGCGCGAAAACCTTGGGGTTCGAGGAAGGACTCGGAGGAATTTCTGAAAAGTGAAAAAGACCGTAGCCGTCGCCCAACCCGAAGAGATTGTTGACGCTTCCAATTTGATCCTGGGAAGAATGGCCAGCTACGTGGCCAAGAAGGCTCTCGACGGAAAGAGCATGGTGGTCATAAACGCAGAACGCGCGGTCATTTCCGGAACCAAAGCGCGAGTTGTCGCTAGAGCCAAGCTGAAGCTAAAGACTCGAACGCTCGGAAACCTGGAGAAGAGTCCGACCCATCCGCGCAAGCCTGACGGTTATGTCCGAAGAGTCATACGAGGAATGTTGCCCTGGAAGAAAACGGGAGGCAAGGACGCTTTCCATCGAGTCAAGGTCTACATCGGGACTCCTAGCGAATATCAGGATCGTCCAGCGACGAGAGTTGCTGACGCTGACGCTTCAAGACTGAGGGTTCCTTACATAACCATCGCCCAATTATCCGGTGAGATTGGAGGCTATCCACAGTGAGCGAGAAGAAGAAACTCTCACTTGAAACAGGCAAGAGGAAAACTGCCATAGCGAGAGCAGTAATGAGACCTGGGAAAGGACGCATTTACATCAATGATCAATCGCTCGATCACATGTATCCAGAAGTTGCAAGAATGAAGATCGAGGAGCCGTTGTTGATCGCTGGGGATAGGTCGAAGGCTGTCGATATCAGAGTCAGCATCGAGGGTGGCGGAGTGATGGCTCAGGCAGAAGCTGCACGCATAGCAATAGCCCGGGCGTTGGCAGGCTGGACGAAGGGTACTGAGTTGAGAAAGACCTTCCTCGCCTACGATAGAGTCATGATAGCTGGAGACCAGAGAGTCACAGAACCCAAAAAGTTCGGTG
>Ga0209690_1002199_pt1 | contig 11136 bp, 12 predicted proteins | sample GraSoiAngelo_150_FD_186164 | JGI IMG/M metagenome (GOLD analysis project Ga0209690, IMG submission 186164) | Grasslands soil microbial communities from the Angelo Coastal Reserve, California, USA - 14_1009_09_40cm (SPAdes) (version 2) | ecosystem: Environmental > Terrestrial > Soil > Grasslands ...
CGTAGTTTACCACGGGCGAGCGAGCGCTTCCAGCCGCCGCGGTATTCGGCGGCGCTGAGCTTTTCAGCGCCTCTATTCGTCGAGGTGGTCGCGCTTGAACTGATCGATCGCGGCCTTGGTCTCCGGGGCAGGGCTGTCGCCCACGGCGGCCTCCAGCTCCTTCAGGATCGCCTTCACGGCCTTGCGCTTCTCCTCCTTGAGCTTGCGGTCGGCGACGGACGCCATCGCAAGCCGCTCGACCGTGGCGGGGCTCATCCGCGGCATCTGTGGATCCCAGGTCTCCGCGCCTTGCAGCACCAGCGTGTCGAGCGCGACGCCGGTGGCTTCCGCGACCCGCTCGCGCTGTTCCTTGGTGAGGACGATCCGGGTCTCGCCGCTACCCTGGCTCTGCGCGTACGCCCTCTCCAGCCCGGCGGCCATCTGCCCGAGCTCCTGCGCCATCTGCGCGATCTGCTTGCCCAGCTCCTGCACGCGGTCGGCGTCCGTCTCCCGGGCGATCTGCTCCAGGAGCGGCTGCATCGATTTCTGCTTGCGCTCGATGTCTTCGACGCTCGCCATCCGGGGACTCCTTCCGTCTCAACGGGTCGCCAGCACCAGCAAGCGCGCGGCGTCCGCGTCCGACAAGCCGAGCAGCTGCTGCACGCGCCCCAGCACCGTCTCCTCCTCGAGCGGGAAGACGCGGTCGGCGCCCATCACACGGGCGCAGCACTTGAAGGCCAGCTCACGGTAGTCGGCGTCCTTCAGGTCGGCAGCGGCAGCGGCCAGGCACGCGTCCATTCCTTCGGCCAGCATCCACTTCCGGGTCTCGCGGCCGATCTCGCTCACCACGCCGACCCGCTCCAGCATCGGGTTGCCCGCCACCTGCCGCTGGATGGCCAGCGCCTCGCTCCCCTCGACATGCCCGTCCGCCCAGGCGGAGAGCACCATGAGTTGGACGACGCGGAGCGCCTGGACGGGGTCGAAGCGATCCATGGGGCCATTGTGCCCAAGAGGGGGACTCAGGTCCATGCAGGGGGGCCGACGGGCGCCGTCCGGCCCTGGGTCATGCCGGCTGGCGCCTCTCCAGGTATCGCTTCATCAGCAGGGGGAGGACTACCAGGGCGAGGACCAGCACGACGCCGATGGTGATCTCCAGCCAGCGTACTTCCTTGGCCAGCTCGTGCGAGGCGCCGAACTCGTAGCCAATCCCGACGATGATCGCGACCTCGACCACCGCGACGCCGCTGTTCAGCGCGATGAACTTCCAGGCCGGCGGCCGGGCCGCGCCGATGGCCAGGTACACTGGCCCGCGCAGCCCGACGAGGAAGCGCGCCAGCAGGATGGCGCGCACCTGGTGCTCGCGGACCAGGTCCTCCGCCCAGCGGCGCAGGCTCGGGCTCACGATCTTCCGCCCCCAGCGCGACCCGAGGAACTTGGGCAGAAGCCCCCGGCCGAGGAGGAAGGTGACGGTGTCGCCGATCAGGACCGCCGCGAGCGCGCTCAGGTACGCCCCGGGCAACGAGACGGCTTTTTGATGCGCCAGGTAGCCAGCGCCCAGGAGCGTCAGCTCCTCGGGGAGCGGAACGACGAGCGTGGAGAGCACCACGCCGAAGATGGCCCAGTAGGTTCCCGTAGCGCGGCCTCGGTACCCACAGTGCGCACCGGAACGGCGGAATTCCATCCCGCCGGCTGCCTCGGCACCCGCCCGCCGCTCCGCCCGCTTCCCCGGCAGACGCGGGCTACGACTTCCGCGCGGCCCTCCGTTCCATCAGGGCCCGCTTGTTGCGCTCACCGCGGCGTTCCAGGGCGGGCCGCAGCAGGCGCATGAAGCGCGGCGACAAGTAGCCGAGCGTGCAGAGCTTGCCCGAAAACCAAGGCAATGCGATCTCGACGCGGCGCTCGCGCCAGCAGCGGAGCACGGCGTCCGCCACCTCCTCGGCGGTGCTCATCGGCTGGGAGAAGTTGAGCGCGGGCGCCTTCGCGAGGTCGCCGAAGAAGCTCGTATCCACGGGTCCGGGCGACACGATCCCGACGTGGATGGCGCGCGGTCGCAGCTCGCCCTGGAGGACCCGCGAGAAGGCGCGCAGCCCGGCCTTCGAGGCGCTGTAGGCCGCCTCGTGCGGGACAGGGACCATCCCGGCGAGGCTGGCGACGTTCACGATCGCGCCGCCCTTGCGGATGTGGGGCGCCGCCGCGCGCGCGAGCACCACCGGAGCGGTGAGGTTGGTGGTGATGACGTCGCCGAGCTGGCGCGGCGTGTACTGCAGCGCCGGCCCGCGGTGGTTGAGTCCCGCGTTGTTCACCAGGAGGTCGAGCGCGCCGAACCGCTCCAGCACACGCGCGGGCAGCTCCTCGAGCCGGGCGAGGTCGGTCACGTCGAGCGGGTAGATCGAGGCCCGGTCGGCCCCGAGCTCGCGCGCTACCTCCCGCAGATTCGGCTCGGTCCGGGCCACCATCGCCACCTTGCCGCCGCCCGCCACGACGGCGCGAGCCACGGCGAGCCCGATCCCGGACGAGGCACCGGTCACCAGCGCGATCTTTCCCTCCAGCATGCGTGCCTCCCGAGCTCAGCGCTGCGGCTCGACCATCCGGTAGCCGATGCCGCGGACGGTCTCGATCAGGTCCCGCCCCGCGCCCAGCTTCTCGCGCAGGCGCTTGACGTGCGTGTCCACCGTGCGCGTCTGCAGGTCGCTGGATACGCCCCACACGTCCTGCAGCAGCGACTCGCGGGTCTGCACGCGGCCCAGGCGCGTCATGAAGGTGGTGAGCAGCTTGAACTCCAGCGCGGTGAGCGCGACCTCCTGCCCGTCGACGTAGGCGCGGTGGGCAGCGGGATCGACGCGGATCGGGCCCACCTGATCGCGCTCCTGGTCGCCCTCGGCGCTGCCGCCGCGGCGGAGGACGGCGCGGACGCGAAGCACCAGCTCCCGCACGCTGAAGGGCTTGGTGACGAAGTCGTCGGCGCCGACCTCGAATCCGACCACGCGATCCACCTCGTCGGTGCGCGCGGTGAGCATCAGCACGGGAACATGGCGCGTCCGCGGCGAGGCCTTGATCTGGCGGCAGACCTCGGTCCCGGGGATGTCGGGCAACATCAGATCGAGAACGACCAGGTCGGGCACGCGCTGCCTTATCTTGTGGAGCGCCTCCTCGCCTCCATATGCGGCGGCGGTCTCGAAGCCGGCCTGCTGGAGGTTGAACTCCACCAGGCGGACGAGGTCGCGCTCGTCATCGACGATCAAGACGTGCGGGGGAGGGGACATGTTCCTGGCGTTGTCGCGGAAGCGGGCGCTCGGCGCAACTGCGTCACCTTGCGGACGCGGCGGGCAAAGGCTCCGCGCCGGCCCCAGGTTCGAGGACTGCCAGCGACCTGGCGTAATACTCGAGCAGCTCCACCGCGTGCGGGTGCGGGCCGACCCGCACCCCTCCGCCCGCCGAGACCACCGCGCGCCGGCGCGAGAGGCGCTCGACCCCGATCCGGACGATCTCCTCGGCTTCCTCCAACGCCAGGACGTCGGCTTCCAGTCGGAGGAGGTCGCGGTTTCGATCCTCGTCCTCCAGGAGTTGCGCGCGGCCGCGCCGCTGCGACTCGAACTCCTCCCCCAACGCAGTGGGCACGCCGAGCGCCTCCAGCTCGTTGCGCAGGTCGCGCACGCGCTCGGCGAGGCGCGACGCGGACACCTCGCGCAGCTCGAGCAGGGCGCGCGCGACCAGCGGGACTGGAGTGGCAGGGATGGACCGCGCGATGCGTCCCATCAGGTCCCGCGCAACCTCCTTCGCGATGCCCCGCCGCTCCTCGTCCGAGCAGCGAGCCAGGTCCCAGCCGCGCGCGGCGGCCAGGCGACGGAAGGAGATCGGTTCTCCGAACGCGAGCGCCACGTAGCCGCTGCGGTGCAGGCGCCCCACGGCCGCGCGCGCCACGTTCAGCGCGATGCGCGAGGGCACGATCCAGAGGAGCCGGAGCGCGCCGCGCAGCTTCTCGGCGGCGCCCGGCGGATGCTCGCGGCCGCGCTTCTCTGAAAGCAGCGCCTCGTCCTCGAGAACGCGATCGTAGTTGATCCCGACGGGCACGAAGATGAGATCGCGGTCGAAGGCTGGATCCGCGGAGAGCTGCAGCAGGGCGTCGAGCAGCCCCACCTTCGGACTGCGCAGCGCTCCGTCCCGGGTGAGCCCTCCTTCTGGGAAGATGCCCTGGGTGACTCCCTGCCGGGTGATGAGCTGCAGATAGCGTCGCAAGACGGTGTGATAGAGCGGGTCCGGGAAGCCCCGGCGAACGAAGAAGCCGCCGAAGGCCTTGAAGAGCGCGTCGAGCGGGAACACGCGCGCCCATTCGCCGACGGCGTAGCTGATCGCCACTTGCCTCGCCAGGGCCCAGCCGACCACCACGTAATCGAAGTTCGACCGGTGGTTGATGAGAAACACGGCGGTCGCGTCGCGCGGCAGCTCCCGCAGCGGACGCGTCACCACCGGGCGGTAGGCCGCCCCGATGGCTGCGCGCGCCAGCTTCATCCCCACCTCGTAGTACGCCGCCAGCGAGAAGGCAGGGACGATCTCGTCGATGTACGATTCGACCCGGCGGCGCACCTCCTCGGCGGGCTCGCCGGAGTGCGCGGCCGCGAGCATCGCGCGCTGCACCACCATGTCGTTCAGCAGCTCCTCCCGCACCAGGAGCTTCCCGCCGAACTTGAACAGGTCGACGCGCACGCCGTGACGCTGCGCGAACCGCCGCGCGCGCCGGTGGAGCCGCTCCCGCACCGTGCGCAGCACCGACCAGCGGACGAGCTCGTACCCGAGCACGGCGAGCAGGACGGCGACGGCGAGGCGCACGGAGCGCATTGTAGGTCGAGGTCCCGGTCGGGGTCGAAACGGGTGAAAGTCCCTCGCGGCGCGGAGGAAGACGGTGTAGAGGAGGCGTTCTTCCCGGAGGAATCCATGCGGACCGTGTGCTGTACCGTCGGAGCGCTGCTTCTCTTTGCCTGCTCGGGAGCGCAGAAGCCCGCGGCGGGCGGCGACACGCGTTCGCGCGCGCAAGCCGTGGTCGACGCGCCGGACCGGACGCCCCAGGATCGCGCGCTCGACGGGGGCCGCAAGCCGGCCGAGACGCTCGAGTTCCTGCGCCTGCAGCCCGGCATGAAGGTGGCCGAATTGGGTGCGGGCGCGGGCTACACCACCGAGCTCATGGCGCGCTCGGTGGGCCCGGACGGGGTGGTCTACGCGCAGAACCCCGACCTGTTCATCCAGCGGTTCCTCAAGACGAGCTGGCCCGACCGCCTGTCCCGCCCCGCGATGAAGAACGTGGTGCGCGTCGATCGCGAGTTCAACGATCCGCTGCCGCCCGAGGCGAAGGGCCTCGACCTGGTGCTGATCAACGTCATCTACCACGACACGACGTACATGGACGTCGACCGCGACAAGATGAACAGGGCGGTGTTCGACTCGCTCAAGCCGGGCGGCCTCTACGTGGTCATCGACTCGAGCGCGAAGCCGGGCACCGGCACGGCCGACGCCAAGACCCTGCACCGCATCGACGAGCAGGCAGTCCGCGCGGAGGTGGAGCGGGCCGGGTTCAAGCTCCAGTCCGAAGGCGACTTCCTGCGCAACTCGCAGGATGCGCGGGACTGGGATTCGTCACCGGGAGCCGCGGCGGCGGCCGGACGCCGCGGCCAGAGCGACCGATTCGCGCTGCGCTTCGTCAAGACTGGATGATCCTCCCGCTGTCCGCGCTGTTCGCCGCCGGGCATGCGCTCTTCCGGGCGCGAGGCTTCGCGCTCGAGGAGATCGACTCCGGCGGCCGGCGCGTCCTGCTCTACGACCGCCGCGGCTCCGGCGCCGCCCCTCCGGTCGTGCTGCTGCACGGGCTGGGCGGCAGCGCGGCGTCGTTCGCCTTGCTGGCCACGCGCCTCGCCTCGGTCAGCCGTCGCGTGCTGGTGCTCGATCTTCCCGGGCATGGCCGGAACCGCCTGCGCCGCGGCGAGGAGGCGGCCAGCCTGCTCGAGCAGGCGCAAGCGCTGGCCAGCGTCCTCTCGCAGATCCGCGAGCCCGCCGTGCTGATCGGCAATTCGCTCGGCGGCGCGCTGTGCCTGCACGCCGCGGCCGTCGCCCCGGAGCGCGTGCGGGCAGTGGTCGGGCTCTCTCCCGCAGGCGCGCCGCTGCTGGACGCGGATCGCGAGTCCGTGCGCGACGCGTTTCGCGGCGATCTCCGGGCCGCCCTGGAAATCCCGGGCAGGCTCTACCGGCGGCCGCCGCGGCTGGCGCGCCTGTTCGCGCGCGATCTGGCCCGGCACTTCGCCGCCGCGCCGGTGCAGCGGCTCCTCGCGCAGGCCGGGCAGCAGGCGCTGACCCCGGAGGACCTCGCCCGCATCGAGCAGCCGGTCCTCATCCTCTGGGGCGAGTCGGACGGCATCCTTCCCGCCTCCAGCGTCGAGTGGTTCCGCACCCACCTGCGCAACGGGACGGTGGAGATCCTCCCCGAGTGCGGGCACCTGCCGCAGATGGAGCAGCGCGCGCTGGTGCTCGCCAGGCTGCGCCGGTTCCTGGCGGAGCTGGCATAGTGCAGTCGTTCACCCCGCCGCGCTGGCTGCGCGGCCGCCACGCCCAGACGGTGTTCGGCACGCTGCTGCGACCCGGCCCGCGCCTGCCGCTGCGCCGCGAGCGCTGGGAGCTTTCCGACGGTGACTTCCTCGACGTGGACCGGCTGGAGGGGCCGCCAGCGGCGCCGCTGCTCGTGGTGCTGCACGGCCTGGAGGGCAGCTCCAGCTCGCACTACGTACGCGGCCTGCTGGCCCAGGCGCGAATCCGGGGCTGGCGCGGAATGGCGATGAATTTCCGCTCCTGCTCGGGCGAGGCGAACCGGCTCCTGCGTTCCTACCACTCGGGCGAGACCGGCGATCTGGGAGAAGCGGTCCGGCGCGCGCGCGCCGAGTCGGAAGCGGCTCCTCTTCTCCTCGCCGGCTGCTCGCTGGGGGGAAACGTCGTCGTCAAGTGGCTCGGCGAGCAGGGCGCCTCCGCTCCGGTGCACGCGGCGGCGGCGCTCTCGGTGCCCTTCGACCTGAAGGTGTGCGCGCGCGCCCTCGACGCGCCGGGAGCGATGAGCTTCGTGTACCGCACGCGGTTCCTGCACACGTTGAAGCGCAAGGCGCTGGCGAAAGCGCGCCGCTTCCCGGTGATCGACGCGGTGCGGGTGCGCTCCGCACGCACCCTTTTCGAATTCGACGAGGCGCTCACCGGGCCCGTGCACGGATTCGTGGGCGCCGAGGACTACTGGGCCCAGAGCTCCAGCGGCCCGTACGTGGCGCGCGTGCGCGTGCCGCTCCTGCTGCTCTCCGCGCAGGACGATCCATTCATCCCCGCTGCCTGCCTGCCGCGCGAGGCAGCCGCCTCGAACCCGTGCGTGACCCTGGAGGCCACCGCGCGGGGGGGCCATCTGGGATTCGTCGCTGGCCCGTTTCTGCCCTGGTTCTGGGCGGAACGGCGCGTCGCGGAGTTCCTCGCCGGGCACCTGTAGATCCGGCTGCGCGCAGGCGCGTTGAACCGATCCGGCCCCGCACTCCATGGGCCAGAAAGGCTCCGCCATGGTCCGCACCGCCGGGGTCCTCTCGCTGATCCTCGCCTCCGCTGCCGCTGCCGGGGTCGCCGCGCTCCGCGCGCCGCGCCGGCCGCCCGCCGATCCGCCCGCGGCAACTGCTCGCGAAGGCGCGCTGCAGCTGTCTGTGCGCCTGGATCGGCGCTGGCTCGATTCCCGCGGTGGGGCTTCCTACCTGGAGATCGGCGTGGCTGCGGACGGAATGCCCGAGCGTGGCCCGCGCACCGCCGTCAACGCCGTGCTGGTCATCGACCGCTCAGGCTCGATGTCGGGAGAGAAGATCGCGCGGGCGCGCGACGCCGCGCGAGCGCTGATCGCGGCGCTTGACGGGGAGGACCGGCTCGCGATCGTCGATTTCGCGAGCGACGCGCACCTCCTCCTCGCCTCGGCACAGGTCACGCCGGCGTTCAAGGAGGTCGCGCTGGCGCAAGTCTCGCGCCTGCAGGCGACCAGCGGGACGAACCTGTCCGCGGCGCTGGACCTGGCCGCGCCGCAGCTCGAGCGCGGGAGGGCGCCGTCGCGGCTCGACAAGGTGTTCCTCGCCACCGATGGGCTCGCCAACGAAGGCGTGTCCGATCGGGCGGGCCTGCTCCGGATCGCGGCGCGCGACTTCGGCCGCGCGACCGTCTCCACCTTCGGCATCGGCGAGGACTACGACGAAGACCTCCTCGCGGCGCTCGCCGCCCAGGGAGGAGGGCGGACGCGGTTCATCCATTCGGCCAGCGAGCTCGAGCCCGCCATGCGCGCCGAGCTGACCCGCGCCGCCCGCACGGTGGCCCGCGACGTGCGCCTCGAGGTGCGTGGGTCGTCGGGAACGCGCGTGGTGCGAGTGCTGGGTTACGGCGCCGACGGAGGCTCGATCCGCCTGCCCGATTTCGCTGCGGGGGAGGAACGGCGCGTGCTGGTGAAGCTTTCGCTCGCGCCCGCGGCGGAAGGCGAGGGCGAGGTCGCGCGCGTGGCGCTCTCGTTCGCGGATCCGGTCGGCGCCGCCCACCACGCAGAGACGGTCGCGCGCGGGTCGTTCACGGCCAAGGCGGCCCTGCTCGGAATGCGCGCGAACGACGCGCTGGCGCACGGCGCGCGGGCGGAGCTGGCCGAGTTGGCGCGCGACGCGGCCGAGATGAAGGGCGATGGCCGCGCGGAGGAGGCCCGGCAGCGGGTGGACGAGATGCAGGTCTTGCTGCGCTCCGTGACCGCGGCGGCGCCTCCGGCGGCGATGCCGGCGCTGGAGAAGGAAGCGAAGGACTACAAGATCGAGCTGGATGGCATCCGGGGTGGCGGTGACGTCCCCTCCAAGCGCGTCAAGCAGCAAGCGTTCGATTCGCTGCGGGCGCCGGTCTCCGGCTGGTGACGCCGTGGCGCTCCGGTTCGAGGACCACGCCGGGTTCGAGCGCACCTGCCTGATCGCCGCGGCCGGTGGCGCATTGGCGGCGGGTTACGCCACCTCGATCACGCCGCCGGCGGACCTCGTTCCTTGGGCGGCGGCGGGCGCGGTGTTCGCGCTCGGTGTGGCAGTGCGATGGGAGGAGCTGCCTCCCGTCCCGTGCATCGCCGCCGCCGCATTGCTGGCCGCCGGCGCCATCTACGCAGCGCCGTCGCTCCTCCCGCTGACGGAGATCCTCGAGACCGTCGTGCCGGCTCCCGGCGCGGCCGCGCTGGGAGGCGCCGTGCTCGGCCTGTGGTTGGGTGGCGCGACGGTCCCGCTGCACCTGCGCGTGGGCTCCGACCGCGTCGAGCGGCGGCTCGCGGAGCTCAGGTTGCGGCTCGATCCCGAGGCGCTGCGGCTCGCCGAACGCGCCGCGTCCGCGCGCGTCCTGCTGCTGCGGACCGCTCCCTCCGAGGTGCGTCCCGGACTGCGCCGCGTCGCGGACGGTCTCGCCCTCTCGGCTCTCGACCTGGCCGGGCAAGGCACCGAGGCGTCCCGCGCGGAATTGCTCGAGCGCGTCGTCCAGCTGGAGCGTGCCTGCTCCACGCTGGCGCCCCCGATCGGCGGCGGCTAAATTTCGGGTGTGGCCGATCCGTGGGACCCAGCGCAATACGAACGGTTCCGCTCCGAGCGCGAGCAGCCCTTCCATGACCTGCTCGCGCTGGTGCGCCCGCGGCCCGGCATGCGCGCGGTGGACCTCGGCTGCGGGACCGGCGCGCTGACTTTGCAGCTGCACCAGGCGCTGCAGGCGCGCGAGACCGTCGGGATCGACAGCTCGCCCTCGATGCTCTCGCAGCCGCCGAAGGCCCCTGGCCTCCGCTTCGAGACACAAGACATCGCCGCGTTCGCGCCCGCCGAGCCGGTCGACCTCGTCTTCTCGAATGCGGCGTTGCACTGGGTGCCGGACCACGGCGAGCTGCTCCCGAGGCTGCGCGCGGCCCTGGGGCAGGCCGGGCAGATCGCGGTGCAGATGCCCGCCAACGACGACCACGCGTCGCACGAGACCGCTCGCGAGCTGGCCCTGGAGCACGAGTTCAAGCGCCACCTGGGCGGATTCGTGCGGCGTCCTCCGCTGCACTCTCCGGTGCAATACGCCGCGTGGCTCCATCACCTGGGCTTTGCCACGCAGCACGTCCGCTTGCAGGTCTACACGCACCTGCTCGACTCGCGCGATGAGGTGGTCGAGTGGGTCCGGAGCACCTTGCTCACCGATTTTCAGCGACGCCTGCCTGCCCCGGTGTGGGATCGGTTCCTCGCGCGCTACCGCGAGCTGCTCCTGCCGCGCCTGCCGGACGATCGCCCGTTCCTCTACACGTACCCGCGCATCCTGTTCTGGGGACAGCTGCCGGACTGATCCCGGTGCTCCAACTCAAGCGAGCGGCGGGTTGGAAAAGAAGCGGGTGCCCGAAAGGCACCCGCCGGCCGGCGTCCGTGGTCGAGCTGCTGCTTCCTGGCTGGTTCCGTTGCCGGACGGGATGTGAAACCGTTGTGCGAGCGTGACGCCGGGAAAAGCCCGCGCGTCGTAGCACGGCATCGCATTTGCGACAAGTCCCGCCCGACGCATGCCGGAACGTCCGCGCTCGGAAAGCACAGCGCCGCCGAATCGGGCGGCGACTGGCGTCAGCGGAGTCGGGCGACCCGGGACCGCGCCTCGTCGAGAGCGCGGTGGATCTCTTCCAGCGCCGCGCGGGACTGGACCGCTTCGTCCGCCTCGGCGCGCGCCCCGATGAGCGCCTCGGAGAGCGATTCCCGCTCGGCAGCGAGCGCGTCCGCCGCCTGCCGGGCCTGGTCGCGCTCCGCTGCGCGGGCCTGCACCTCGGCCGCGAGCCTCTGCGCATGCTCGCGGGCCTGGGCCGCCTCCGCGCGCGCGGCCTCCGCGTCCCGGACGGCGCCGGCCGCGCGGTTGCGCTCCTCGCGCAGCTCGCGCGCGAGACGCGCCACCTGCGCCAGCGCGCCGTCGCGCTCCGCCTCGAGCAACTCCATCTCGCGCCGGAGCTGCTCCGCCGCTGCGCCGCGCTTCTCCAGCTCCGCGGCGAGGTGCTCGGTCTCGACTCGCTGCTCGCGCGCTTCCTCGGCGGCGCGGCGCAGCGCGGTGACGGCCGCGTCGAGGTCCGCCCGCAGCTGCGCGTTCGCCTCGGCGGCGTGAGCG
>Ga0209690_1002204_pt1 | contig 11132 bp, 10 predicted proteins | sample GraSoiAngelo_150_FD_186164 | JGI IMG/M metagenome (GOLD analysis project Ga0209690, IMG submission 186164) | Grasslands soil microbial communities from the Angelo Coastal Reserve, California, USA - 14_1009_09_40cm (SPAdes) (version 2) | ecosystem: Environmental > Terrestrial > Soil > Grasslands ...
GTCCACCTGAGCTAAGGGCGCGTGGCGGAGAGGCCGGGATTCGAACCCGGGACAGAGGTTTTGCCCCTGTAACCGCTTAGCAGGCGGCTGCCTTCGGCCAACTCGGCCACCTCTCCAAGGCGAAGCCTCACCAGTATATACTCACGCGCGCGGCTCAGTAATCCTTGGGGTCGAGCAGGTCCCGCAGCCCGTCGCCGGCGAGGTTGAAGGACAGCGCGAGCGAGAAGATCGCCAGCCCAGGCCAATACGCCATCCAGGGCGCCGTCTCCAGGAACTGCTGCGCAGCGTTGAGCATCGTCCCCCAGGACGGGGCGGGCGGCTGCACGCCCAGGCCCAGGAACGACAGGATCGCTTCGGCGATGATCGCGGTCGGAATCGAGACGGTCGCCTGGACGAGGATCGCGCTGAAGATATTCGGGAAGACGTGGCGCCGCATCAGACGGAGGTCGCCGGCCCCGAGGGCCCGCGCGGCCAGGACGTAGTCCTCCTCCTTGGCGGAGAGGGCGAGCCCCCGCGTAAGGCGGATGTAGGTGGGCGTGGCGCCGAGCCCGATCGCCAGCGTGGCGTTCGTGAGGGAGGGGCCCATGATCGTGACCAGGCCGATGGCAAGGATCAAGAACGGGAAGGCCAGCCACGCGTCGGTGAGGCGCATGATGAGCTGGTCGAGCGCGCCCCGGTGGTAACCCGCCGCGAGCCCGAGCGGGACGCCAATCGCCGTCGCCAGCAGGATCGAGAAGACGCCCGCCTGCATCGAGATGCGGCTCCCCCAGACGACCCGCGAGAAGTTGTCACGGCCCAGGTCATCGGTCCCGAACGGATGCGCCCAGGTTGGAGCCTTGCGGATCTGGCCCCAGTCAGTGCGGAGCGGGTCGTCGGCCGCGATCCACGGCGCCCCGACCGCGAGCGTGACGAAGACGAGGACGACGACGCCTCCCGCGGCCGAGGCCGGCCTCCGCAGCATGCGCCGCCAGCCTCGGCGCAGGCGGCCGGCCGGCTCCGCGACGGGCGCCCTCAAGAGCGCCTCCGCCGTCGCGGCGTCAGGACTCACCGGCCGCGCCCCTGATGCGGATACGGGGATTCAATAAGGAGTAGGAGACGTCCACCAGCAGGTTAATCAGCACGTACGAGCTCGCGGTGATCAGCACGACGCCCTGGACGAGCGGGTAGTCACGGGTAAAGACGGCCTCGACGATGAGGCGGCCGAAGCCCGGCAACACGAAGATCGACTCGGTGACGACGGCACCGCTCATCAGCGCGCCCATCTGCAGGCCGAGGACCGTGACGACCGGGATGAGGCCATTCCGGAGCGCGTGGCGGACGACCACCGCGAAGCCCGCCAGCCCCTTGCTCCGGGCGGTGCGAATGTAGTCCGCGGAGAGGACCTCGATCATCGCGTTGCGCGTCTGCCGCATCAGCACGGCCGCCAGCGCTGTGCCGAGGACGAGGGCCGGCATGATCATCCGCCTGACGTTGGCGACGGGGTCTTCGAGGAGCGGAACGAAGCCCGACGCGGGCAGCCACCCGAGTCGCACCGAGACGAGCAGGATCAGCATGATCCCCAGCCAGAAGTTCGGAATCGACACGCCGCAGAGCGAGACCGCGCTGGCGGCGACGTCCCACGGGGTGTTCCGCCGGACCGCGGCCAGCACGCCGGCCGGGATCGCGAGCGACAACGCGACCAGGAGCGCCAGGCACGCGAGCTCGACCGTGATCGGCAGCTTGATCGCGACCGTCCACGCCACCGACTGCCGCGTCCGGATCGACTCGCCGAGGTCGCCGCGCAGGGCGAGGCCGACCCACCGGAGGTACTGAACCGGGATCGGATCGCGGAGGCCGTATTTCTCGCGGATCTCCTCGAGCCCGGCGGTGTCCGCGTCTGTGCCGGCCATGACGCGGGCAGGGTCGCCCGGGATCATGCGCACGCCGGTGAACACGATGACCGTGATCAGCGCCAGCGTGACCGCCGAGATGAACGCCCGGCGGACGAGGAACTCGATCACCGCACTACTGCCAGCTCGTTCCCTTGATGCGGATCAGTCCGTCAGGGACGGCCGTGTAGCCTTTGAGGTTCTTCGGGAACGCGACGATGTAGTTCTGGAAGTAGAGGTAGATGATGTTCCGGCGCGCCAGGAGCAGGTCGTTGGCCTCACGGTAGAGCGCCGTCCGCTGGCCGACGTCGCTCACCTCGCGGGCCTTGCCGAGGAGCGCGTCGACCTTCTCGTCGCACGCGAGCGTCTCGTTGAGGCTGCCGCCGCACGTATGGAACTGGTGGATGTTGTGATCGGGGTCCACGCGGCCGCTCCAGCCGATGAGGAAGGCCTGGTGCTTGCCGTCCTCGTTGTCCTTGAGCGAGGAGGCGAACTCCTTGGGAGTCAGCGTGATGTTGAACCCGGCCTCGCGCGCCATGCCCTGAATGACCTCGCCGACGCGCCGCTGCTGCGGGTTGTTGACGATCACCATCTCGAAGCCGTAGCCGCCGGCGGGCCCGGCCTCGGCCAGGAGCTTCTTGGCTCGGGCCACGTCGCGGCCGGGGCACTTACGGCCCTTGTCGAAGAACGGGCTGTTCGGCGCGATCGGGGTGCAGCCGGGCGTGTACAGGCCGTCCCACGCCACCTGATTGAGGGCCTCGCGGTCGATCGAGAGCTCGAGCGCCTCCCGAACGCGCGGGTCGTTTGCGAGCGGCGTGCCGAGGTTCCCCGGCGCCTGCGTCTTGCCGCTCTTGTTGTGGAGGTTGATGGTGACGCCGTTGTAGCCGAGGCCCGTCACGTTCGAGACCTCGAACCGCCCTTCCTTCTTGAGGCTCGCCGCGTCGGTCGGCGCCACCAGGTGCATGAAGTCGATGTCGCCGGAGCGCAGGTTCGCCAGCCGGACGTTGTCGTCGGCGATGATGCGAAAGACGATGCGATCGAACTTCGCAGCGGCGGGGTCGAAGTAGTGGGGCGAGCGCTCGACGACGATGCGGTCCTGGGGCACGCGCTCGACGAACTGCCAGGGGCCGACGCACACGGGGGCGGTGCCGAACTTGTCGCCGAGCTTCTCGACCGCCAGCGGCGACACCGGCATCCCCGCCCGGTCGGTCAGGATCGCCGCCAGCGGCGACAGCGGCGTCTTGAGGCGCAAGCGGATCGTTTGCGGATCGACGGCCTCGACCGCGGTGATCCCGTCCAGCTCGCTGCGCCGGTTCGAGCCCTTGAGCGTGCGGTGACGGTCGAGGGAGAACCGCACCGCCTCGGCCGTCATCGGCGTGCCGTCGTTGAACTTGACGCCGCGCCGGAGCTTGATCGTCACGGTCTTGCCGCCGTCGCTCAGCGCCGGCATGTCGGCGGCCAGCTGCGGGTAGATCCGGAGGTTCTCGTCGATCTCGTAGAGCTTCTCGCACATCTGCGCGAAGATGATCCGTCCCACGTAAGTCCGGGCCAGGGTCGGGTCGAGCACGTCGGGGTCCTGGTTGAGGGCCACCACGAGCGTCTTCTTCTGCGCGTGCGCGGCCGCCGTCTGCAGCGTGAGCACGGCGAGCACCCCCACACTGAGCCACAGTCCCTTCCCCATCCTGCCCATAGGTCGTCTCCTCTCGCTGAGCGGCCGGTGTGACGGCCGGTAGCTCGCCTGGCGATGAACGGATTCAAATGATATAACACCCTTCTTCGACGGGTTCCGTGTGTCCGTGCGGTTCGCGAAGGGGGACGCTCATGGAGAACGCCGCAAACTTCGCCGATGCGGTGCGACAGACCTTCGAGGCTTACACGGAGGCGCTGTCGGCCGTTATGAAAGCGCTCGAGAAGCTCCCCAAGGAGGGCGGCGATGCCCACCGGCAGATGGTCGAACAGTGGCTCGCCCTCGCGCGGATGAGCAAGGAGAGCGTGGTCGCCGCGATCAACCAGGGGTTCGACCTGTGGGAGCGAGAATGCCGGCGCCTCGTCGGCGCCCCCCACTCCCCTGGGCCGGCCTCGGTCTCAGGCGCAATGATCGACGCTTTGGCTGAGAGTTGGCGGCGGACGCTCGTCGCGTTCGTGCCCGGAGGAGCGCAGCGGACGCCTTGAGGGTCCAGAGGAATGAGCCGAGCCGCCGCGACGAAGCTCTCGCCTTCCATCGCCGACCTCGTTCGGAGCTTCGAGGCGTATTTCGCGGAGCATCGCGTGTGCGACGGGCTCGCGGGCAGCATCCTGGAGGTGACCGAGAACGGCGTCCTGTGGGGCGTGGCGTGGCTAGAGTGCTCCGCCTGCAGCGTGCACTGGGAGCGTCGACTGGCGGTTTGACTCCATCGAGCGCCGGATCGCGGCAGTCATGGCCCGATCACCTTCGTTGCAATCAGAACCTGCACGACGGTGAGGATGAGGATGGCTGCGGCGACCGCGAAGAGAGCCCACGTGGCTCTGACCAAGCCCCGAGCGAAGGCGACCAGCCCTCGCGTTGCGGCGACCATTCCGTGTGAGACGATCGCCTGGTCAGCCGCGGCCCTCGCCTGCTCTGTCGCGGCTCTCAATTGTTTCTCGATATTCCGCATCTCCAGCATCACGAGACACTGCCTGTGCGTAGGCGAATCCACCTCGCCCGAATGTAGGATCTCCCAAAGTTCCGCGTCGCTCTTCTTTCGCAGATCTGGCACCGTCACAGCCATCGGCCTTCCCTCCCAAACGCATCGCACCGGATCGTGCGCTGGAGCGCGTTCGCGTGATGCGGGCGCACTCCGGCTACGACGTCCGCCCAGCAGCGGAGCAGGGCGAGCGTGAGGGCCGTCGAGGGCGAGACGATCCCGCTAGACCGCTATGTGTCGACCGAGCCCGGCTGCGCCGCATGGAGCCGGCGCCCGAGCTCGTCCAGCGGCTGCTGGAGCTGTCCCAGCAAGCCCACGACGCCGCCGACGGTCTCGGCCATCGCCACCCGCTCGCCGCGCAGCCTCTCGAGCTCGCCCTGGAGTGAGCCGAGGTTACGGCGGAGCTCGCTGACCTCTCCGTGGAGCCCCTCGCGCTCACGCTCCCTCGCCTCAAGAGTCTGGCGCAGGCGATCCCGATCCTCGATCAGTGCGGGGATCACGCGGCCGAGTATATGCTGGCTTTCGGCGAGCCACCGGGTCACCTGCTGCGGACTTTCGAGAATCTCCATCTCGCTCATCGGCCGTCGTGCCTCCTCGTAGTGAACGCTGGGTTGCTGTTTCGGACTCGGGGATGCGGTGGTCGTGTCCTCCCGCGCGACCTGGACGAGCTCGTGAGCGGCCCCGGTCGCGAGCCACGACCGGCGTCGCCGGCGCTCGACGGGTGGCGGGCTATCCGTCGATCTCACATCGCGGGCACCGCGCCGGTCGACCACGACCCGGACCCCCGGGTCGCTCTCATGGCGACCTCGCAAGTGCTCGTAGAGCGCCGGCTCATTCCGTGCGACGACGATCAGATAGCGCATCGTGAGCTCTCTTGTCGGCTCGCCGGCACGGGACGCGGGGCGGGAGAGATCAGTGATGACCTCCCGAAGCAGCGAGCGCAGGAGAAAGATGGGCATTGCCGTGTCGTTACAACCTCCCCGACCCAAGATCCAGGACAGGCGCGACTCTACCATCCGCGATCTGGCAGATTCAAGCGTGAAGTGAACGGAGGGCTCAAGGCCGGTCACCTTCGGGTCGACACGAGGTACCAGCCGCGAGCCCGCCGGAAGAAAAAAGTCGTGAACCCCGGGGTGGCCAAGCTATGAAGGTGCTATGGTCCGCGTTGCGCCCGCGGCCGCTCTCGCGCTTGTGCTCGGCCTCTGCGGTGACGTCCTGGCGGGGCCGCCAACCGACACACTCGACGGGGTGTTCATGACGGTGAACCACCTTCTCGACGATCCTGAGCTTCGAGAAAGGCCGGCGAGGCTTCTGACGGCGATCCGCAGCGTCGTCGGCGACCGCTTCGATGTCCGCGAGGCGTCGAGGCTCGCCTTCGGGCGCGAGTGGCACGCCCGGACGTCGACCGAGCGAGACGAGCTTGTCCGGCTCTTCGGGGAGCTCCTCGAGCACGCCTACGTCTCTAGGATTGCGTCACGGGCCAACGTGCATCGCGGCCTGGCCATCCGCTATCTCGGCGAGTCCATCGACGGCGACCGGGCCGCCGTCACGACCACGATTGGGTGTCGCGACGGAAGCGAGATTCCACTCGAGTATCGAATGATTCAGCATGGTCAGCGTTGGGCGATCTACGACGTTTCGATCGACGGCGTCAGCCTCGTCGCGAATTACCGAGCTCAGTTCCACAGGATCATCCAGCAGTCGTCATATGCAGAGCTCGTCGCTCGGCTCAAGGCCACCAGCCCAAGAACGCCGACCGTTTCGGCTGCGGCCAGCGAGGTTCCTGTCGGTGCACGGGCCATGGAACACGCGTCGCGGGACGAGGTGAGCCCAGCCGCGGTCCTCGAGCGGGACGTCGCCGGTGACAGAGACGACCACGTCACAGAGCTCATCCGACCCCGCCCGCCCGAATTGCAGGCGCGCGTGCCGCCAGCGAGCGCGGCTCCGGTAAGCGCCACATCCTATTGGATTCAGCTGGGCGCCTTCACACGGCCAGACGCGGGTGAGATCGCATCCCGTCTCCTCGAGCAGAGCCTTCCGGTGTCGATGGACAGAGTGGCGATCCCTACGAGTCATCGCGGACAGCTCCTTTTGCGGGTGCGCGTTGGCCCGTTCTCCGATCATGCGGAGGCGGTATCGAAACTCCGGGACCTCCAGACGAATGGCTACCAGGCGTTCATCGCTCGCGAGCCCGATTGATCGGGCGAAGTGCGCCGCCGGGTGATCTCAGGGGGATCAACGATGAGTCAGCCTTGGATTTGTGCGAAGTGCGATCGGCCGATTCTCAAGAGTCAGCCGTTCACGACGGCGATCGTCCCGGGGCGATCGCCCAACCCCGGCGTCGTCTCGGGGAAGGTCCTGGTTCACAAGAACGAGGAGGATTGCCAGAAAGATTGAGTGGCGGAGGGCGAGGGATTCGAACCCCCAAGGGGCCTGCGCCCCGGTGGATTTCAAGTCCACTGCCTTACCAGTTGAGGCTAGCCCTCCGTCAGCACGGATTGTCGCATGGGCGAGCGGCGCCGTGCAGGTCGCGCGCCGGTTCTACGTCGTCGGCGTCAGGCGGGCGAGCCCATCCATATACGGTCGAAGCGCGTGCGGGATCGCGACGCTTCCGTCCGCTTCCTGGTAATTCTCGAGCACCGCGACGAGCGTGCGGCCCACGGCGAGCCCCGAGCCGTTGAGCGTGTGGCAGTACTCGGCGCGGCCGCCGGCGGCGGGGCGGTAGCGGATCTCGGCCCGGCGCGCCTGGAACGCTGTGCAGTTCGAACACGAAGAGATCTCGCGGTACTTCCCCTGCCCGGCCAGCCAGACCTCCACGTCGTAGCTCTTCGCCGCCTGGAACCCCATATCGCCGGCGCAGTGGAGCACCACCCGATAGGGGAGCTCGAGGCGCTGGAGCACCTCCTCGGCGTTCCGGACCATGGACTCCAGCTCGTCGTTCGACTGCGCGGGCGTCGTGATCTTCACCAGCTCGACCTTGTCGAACTGATGCTGGCGGATCATGCCCTTCATGTCCTTGCCGTACGTCCCCGCCTCGCGGCGGTAGCACGGCGTGAACGACACGTAGCGACGCGGGAGCGACGCCTCGGGGAGGACTTCACCGGTGTGGAGTGCCGTCACGGGCACTTCGGCCGTGGGGATCATGTAGAGCGTGCGGCCTTCGTCGGCCTCGAGCGTCTTGAAGATCTGCTCCTCGAACTTGGGCAGGAGCCCGTTGTTCTGCATCGTCGCGGCGTTCACGAGGTGGGGCACCCACACCTCCGTGTAGCCGTGCTCCCGCGTGTGGAGGTCGAGCATGAACTGCGTCAGCGCGCGCTCGAGCCTCGCCGCCGCGCCCCACAGGATCGTAAACCGCGACTTCGCAATCTTCGCCGCACGCTCGAAGTCGAGGAGCCCGAGCGCTTCGCCGAGCTCCTCGTGGGACTTCGGGGTGAACCCGAACGCGCGCGGCGTTCCCCGCCGGCGCACCTCTACGTTCTGGTCCTCGGTCGTCCCGGCGGGCACCGACGGGTCGGGAAGGTTCGGGATCTGGAGGAGGAGACGCTCGATCTCGGCGTCGATCGTGCCGATCGCGGCATCGAGCTCTTTGATGCGATCGGCTCTCACCCGCATGTCGTGTCGGACGTCGGCGGGAATCGCCCCGCCGGGGTACTTGCGGGCCAGTTCCTTCGAGGCACGATTGTGGCTGGCCTTCAGCTCTTCGGCTTCGTGGATCAGGCGGCGGCGCTCGGCGTCGCGGGCGAGGACATCCTTCACGAGCTCGGCGCCGCCCCGGTCGGCAAGCCCGCGCGCGACCGCCTCGGGATCCTCACGGATCAGCCGGAGGTCCAGCACGGACGCTACTGCGCTTCGACGGGCGCGGAGCTTTCGGCGTCGACGCGGGCGACGGAGCCGACGTGGTCGTCCGGGTCGAGCTCGATGATGCGGACGCCCCAGGTATTGCGGCCCTGCGAGGAGACGTCGGCGGCGTGGAAGCGGATCATCTTGCCCTTGGTCGTCACGACGAGGATGTCGTCGCCGTCGCGCACCTGGAGGATCGTGACGACGTTACCGTTGCGGCCGCCCGTCTTGATGTCGATGATCCCCTTGCCCGCCCGGCCCTGGAGTCGGTACTCCTCCAGCGGCGTCCGTTTGCCGTAGCCGCGCGCGGTGACGGTCAGGATCGCGACGCCCTCCTGCACGACGTCGGCGCTGATGACCTCGTCGCCTTCCTCCAGCTCGATGCCTTTCACGCCGGCGGCGGCGCGCCCCATCGGGCGCACCTCCTCTTCGGGGAAGCGGATGATCATGCCGAGCTTCGTCGCGATCATCACCTCGCGCTGGCCGTCGGTGCGGCGCGCCGTGATGACCATGTCGCCGTCCTCGAGGCCGATCGCCTGGATACCGCCGGCGCGCGGGTGCGAGAACGCTTCCAGCTCGGTCTTCTTCACCTTGCCCTGCTTGGTCGCGAAGAGGACGTAGCCGCCCGCCCCGAAGTCGCGCACGGGCACGCACGTGGCGACCGCCTCGCCCTCGCCGAGCGACAGGAGATTCACCATCGCCTTCCCCTTCGCCTGGCGCCCGCCCTCGGGGATCTCGTGGACCTTGAGCCAATGGACCTTGCCCAGCGCGGTGAAGAAGAGGAGGTAGGAGTGGGTCGAGGCGACGAAGAGGTCCTCGACGATATCCTCCTCCTTGGTCTCCATGCCCGTCACGCCTTTGCCGCCACGCCGCTGGCTCCGATACGCCTCGACGTGGGTCCGCTTGATGTAGCCGGAGCGCGTGATCGTGACGACCATCTCCTCGTCGGCCAGGAGGTCCTCGATCGTCAGCTCGGTCGTCTCGGTGAGGATCTCGGTGCGCCGCGCGTCGCCGTACTCCTCCTTGAGCGCGAGCAGCTCTTTCCGGATGATCTCCATGAGCTTCCGCTCGGACGCCAGGATGCCCTTCAGCTCCTCGATGAGCGCCAGCGTCTGCTCGTGCTCCTCCACGACCTTGTGGCGCTCGAGCTGGGTGAGGCGCTGGAGCCGCATGTCGAGGATGGCCTTCGCCTGGATCTCCGAGAGGTCGAGGCGGGCCATCAGGGCGTCCTTCGCGGCGTCCGGGCTCTCGGCCTGGCGGATCAGGCGGATCACCTCGTCGAGGTGCTCCACGGCCTTGCGGAGGCCGGCGAGGATATGGGCCCGCTCCTCCGCGCGCGCCAGATCGAAGCGCGTCCGCCGCGTCACGATCTCGCGACGGAAGCGGACGAACGCCTCGAGCATCTGCTTCAGGTTGACGATCTGAGGCCGCCGGTCGACGAGCGCCAGCATGATGATCCCGAAGGTCGTCTGCATCTGGGTGTGCTTGTGGAGCTGGTTCATGATGATCTGCGGGATCTCCCCGCGCCCCAACTCGAGCACGACCCGGATCCCCTCGCGGCTGGACTCGTCGCGGATCTCCGAGATCCCCTCGATTTTCTTCTCCCCGGAGAGTTCCGCGATCTTCTCGATGAGGCTCGCCTTGTTCACCTGGTACGGGAGCTCGGTGATGATGATCGCCTCGCGTCCGCCCCGCATCTTTTCGGCGTGCGCCTTGGCGCGCAGCGTGATCGTGCCGCGCCCCGTCGTGTACGCGTCGGCGATTCCGGCGGTGCCGTAGATGTAGCCGCGCGTCGGGAAGTCGGGCCCCTTGACCACCTGCGTGAGCCGCTCGATCGGCGTCTCCGGATCGTCGACGAGCATGACGAGCCCGTCGACGACCTCGGCGAGGTTGTGCGGCGGGATGTTCGTCGCCATCCCCACCGCGATGCCCGCCGAGCCGTTGACGAGGAGGTTCGGCAGACGCGTCGGCAGCACGGTGGGCTCCTGGAGCGACTCGTCGAAGTTCGGAACGAAGTCCACCGTGTCCCGGTCGATGTCGGCGAGCATCTCGTGGGCGATCTTCGCCAGACGCACTTCCGTGTAGCGCATCGCCGCGGGCGGGTCGCCGTCGATCGAGCCGAAGTTCCCCTGCCCGTCGACGAGCGGATAACGGAGCGAGAACTCCTGGACCATCCGGACCAGCGCCTCGTAGACGGGCGAGTCGCCGTGGGGGTGGTACTTCCCGAGCACCTCACCGACGACGCGCGCCGCCTTCTTGTAGGCGCGGTTCGAGACGAGCCCGAGCTCCTGCATGGCGTAGAGCACCCGCCGGTGGACGGGCTTGAGGCCGTCGCGGATGTCCGGTAGCGCACGGCCGACGATGACGGACATCGCGTAGGCCAGATAGGACTTCCGCATCTCCTCTTCGATCGGAACCGGCACCTGGCGCTCGTTCGGCATGGGCCTCTAGCTCGGGTGGCTCACCACGGCTCAGATATCGAGATTGGCAACGTCGAGCGCGTACTTCTCGATGAACTCCCGGCGCGGCTCGACCGCGTCGCCCATGAGGACCGTGAACATCTCGTCGGCGCCGACCGCGTCCTCCATCGTCACCTTGAGGAGTGTCCGCGTCTCCGGATTCATCGTCGTCTCCCACAGCTGCTCCGGGTTCATCTCGCCGAGGCCCTTGTAGCGCTGGAAGGTGGCGCCCGCCCGCGACCGCTCGAGGGCGGCGTGCAGCAGCTCGTCGACCCCCTTCACCGGGGTCTCGCGGCCCG
>Ga0209690_1002205_pt1 | contig 11130 bp, 10 predicted proteins | sample GraSoiAngelo_150_FD_186164 | JGI IMG/M metagenome (GOLD analysis project Ga0209690, IMG submission 186164) | Grasslands soil microbial communities from the Angelo Coastal Reserve, California, USA - 14_1009_09_40cm (SPAdes) (version 2) | ecosystem: Environmental > Terrestrial > Soil > Grasslands ...
TTCCTCCAATATCAGCGACCACCCACTCCGTGTTCATGGTCTTCTGGAGAGTCTTCGCGATCATCCGAACGGTCTCGAAGTACCTTCCAGCTTCCGGGACATCCCAGACCCAACGATGATGCTTCTTCGGGGAGACCAACGTGTGCCCTGGGTTTAGCGGTCGAATGTCGAGAAAGGCGATAAAATTTTCGTCCTCAAAGATCAGATAGGATGGCAATTCCTTTCTTACGATCTTACAGAATATGCAGTCTTGCAATCTGTCTCACGTTTTGATGGGTTCTAGTTGCCTGCGGCGCATCTGGCTGCTTCCGATATCAGATCGGTAGTGCATTCCTGGAAAGTGGACAGAGTTGCCGATGACCGAATAGGCGTCCTTCCGGGCTGACTCGACGCTGGGTCCTGTTGCGGTCACGTTGAGGACCCGTCCGCCTGATGTTACGAGCTGCCCGTTTGGGGTTCTGGCAGTTCCCGCATGGAATATGACGATGTTGCTATTGGCTAAGGGTCGAAGCGCGATCAGCTCTCCCGCTGAGGGATTTTCTGGATATCCCTTGGACGCGAGGACAACAACTACGGAGGCGGATTTGGAAGATTCTGGTAACGGTGGGCTGTCCGAATTGGCTGCAACAGCACCTAGGTGTGCAAATAGTCCGCTCTTGACTAGTGGCATTATTCCCTGAGCCTCAGGATCTCCGAAGCGCGCATTGAACTCCAAAACGTACGGGTCTTCGGTCCCGTGCTTGACGATTACATTCAGGTATACAACCCCCTGGAAGGGAGCACCCTCCTTCTCCAGCGCTGCCGCTGCGGGGTCCAGAATCTTCTTCCTAACGCTCTCAACAAGCGATTGAGTCACAGAGGAGACTGGAGTAAAGACTCCCATTCCTCCTGTGTTTGGTCCAGAGTCGCCGTCGTAGGCTGGCTTGTAGTCTTGAAAGACGGGTGCTAGCCATTGGACCCGATCTGCCGAAACGGTTGCGGTGAAGCTTGCCTCCCATCCATCGATGAATTCCTCCATCACGATTCGCCTAGGCTCTCGTAATAGTTCCCGTTGAATCGCAGCTTCAGCCTCGCGCCTGTCTCTCGTGACGGTCGTTCCTTTGCCCGCCGCGAGCCCATCTGCTTTGATCACCCATGGAGGGCCGAGCTCGTCGAGAGCTCTGTTCGCTTTAGTCCTGTCAGTGAAAGTCTCCCAGCGCGGAGTCGGTAGAGCGTATCTAGTGCAGAGGTCTTTCGCGAAGCTCTTTGAGGTTTCAATACGAGCTGATTGCTTGTCGGGTCCGAAAATAGGGAGATTCTGTTTTTTGAACGTGTCGACTATTCCTTCGCCCAGTGGAGCCTCGGGTCCGACCACAGTCAGGTCGATTCCGTTTTTCGATGCAAATGATGCGAGCTCGTTAGAATTGTTCGAGGCAATAGGAATGCAGGTCCCGATTTCGGCAATGCCTGGATTGCCTGGGGCCGCGTAAACCTCCTCGACGTTCCGATCCTTCGAGAGTGCCCAAGTAAGAGCGTGCTCTCGGCCGCCGCCTCCGACGATGAGAATCTTCATTCGGCTACAAGTCGGATCGAGTGTCAGGCCTTCATTTCTTCTCGGGTCCGAAGCACGGGATTCTTCTTCAATCCAAGATACTCACCTGTCACACAGGCGAAGCACATTTCGCCCTGCTTGAGCCCAATTCCCTTGCTCAGTCCTTCGATATCATTGTAGCCGAGACCATCGACGCCGATCTCATTACCTACCTTCGTGTTCAATTCTGGAATCGACAATACGTCGCCATCAACCTTGGTCGCCAGCAGTTCCCCGTGCGTTGGAAAGTCGATGCCCATGTAACATGGGTGGCGGATAGGTGGATAAGTCACGACCATGTAGACCTTCTTGGCACCCGCGTCGCGCAGCGCCCGAACGATATTCTTGCTACTTGTTCCCCGCACTATGCTGTCGTCGACGACGATGACGTTCTTCCCGTCGACTACGGGTCTGATGGTTATGATCTCCCTGACGATCTCTTCCCGACTCTCATCGGTAGGCTCGATGAAGCTCCTGAGACTTCCCTTCCTCCGATAACGGTCTTTCATCAAACCCTCTTCCATAGGAATCCCACTCTCTTCCGAATATCCAAGAGCTGCCGGTCGAGCGGAATCAGGGACCGGTATCACCACGTCTGCTTTGAACGGATACTTCCGAGCAAGGACCCTCCCTAGTTGTCGTCGTGCCTCGTAGACGTATTGGTCCTCGATCTTGCTACTCGGATGCGCGAAGTAAGTGTATTCAAACGCGCAGTGATGGTGTGGAGCTTCTGCAAACTTTGTGACGGTTACACCGTCTTTGTTGAGACGGACCAGTTCTCCCGGCTGAACGTCTCGGACAAGCTCGGCGTGCAGAGCAGTTAGCGCACAGCTCTCGGAGGCTACAATGTTAGTCTTGGTTTCTTCGTCCCAGCCGAGGCATAGTGGTCGAAAGCCTGACTCGTCCCTGGCGGCGAGCACCTCGCCGTCGTGCGTGACAATGACGAAGCTGTAGGACCCGCTGATTTCCTTCGCGAGTCGGGTGAAGGCTCGTGTCCAATCATGTTCTCGACGATAGTGCTGGAGTAGTCGGTACCCTGCCAGTTTCGTGTCCGAGTTTGAGTCAATGATTGGGAATTCGCCTTTGACCAGAGGCTCCAGGTCTTCCGTGTTTGCGATGGTCCCGTTCTGGGCAATGGCAAACTCTCCATGAATGTCCAGTGGGTGAGCGTTCTCGAGGTTTGTTCGTCCACGAGTGGAGTAGCGAATGTGTCCGATTCCTCGGTTACTCTCCAAACGGAGGATTTTCCGGGCATTGGCTGCCGCTCCTACACCGATTAGTCCGAGGCCCTTGATTATGGGTTCGTTAGGCATGGCAAGGCCCCAGGATTCCTGCCCTCTGTGCTGAAGAGCCGCTAATCCTTTGACGATACGCTCGGCGACGGGTTCATCCTTTAAAGAATAAATTCCAATAACTCCGCAATGCTCTCTTACAGAGCGGCTTCCATCTTCGAGGTCGAGTTGTGAAGTCTGGATTGCTCCGATTCGAGCAGGGAGACGATCCTTCGCTCCTACAATGGGATCGGTATTGAAGCCGCTCAGGTTCAATTACAAACCTGTATCAATTTCAGGCCGTGTATAGCTCTTTCTTGACACAATCATCTAAATAGGCACAACAGCTCACTTTTTGGAAATCCCGGCTACTCGTTTTGTTGCGAATCCCGTGGTCTTGGTTCTTCTGTGGGCAGTCGTCGCTTTACGTTGACAGCTCGAATGCGAGGGCAATAGAATGGTTGACTGATTTTTTCCGTTCGTCCGTCTCCACTGGCTACGGGGCAACGTCCATCGTCTTGGAAAGGGTCTCGGACCAGGCTTCGGTCGCAACTGACAGTGGGATCGTGATGAGAGAGTCTTCGAGGGACTCCAATTCGATTTTGCTGCTTTGAACTCTGCCTATTTTTGCTGCCTTAATCCTCGCTGCTCTTAATCTGCGCAATATGCGGGGCGTGTTTTTCGGCCTTGACTCCAAGACGAATCTGGGCTTCGATTCTGAAAACAGTAACTGAGCGATGTTTGTCGTCTTGGTTGGGACTTTGTCTAAATTTACCGTGAACCCTTTCTGGCCTTGGACGGCCATTTCAGCCAGACTTACAGCCAGTCCCCCTTTGGATATGTCGTGAGCGGCTTCGACCACTCCGCTTTCGATAATCTTCGTAACGGTTCGAAGAAGTTGTCTCTCTGTTTTCATATTGACCCTCGGGACCCGTCCACCTACGAGGCCCTGAACGCTCTCATAATACTCGCTTCCGCCGAGGTCTGGGAACGTTGTTCCAACGATCAGTAGGTCATTTCCTTCCTTGGCGAGAGCCGAGCCAATTTTTGGTGCTCTCGCATTCCGGAGTCCTACGGCAGCAATTACAGGCGAAGGCTTGATCGCAGTCGTTGTCTGAGTGTCTTCGTTGTAGAAACTGACCTTTCCTCCAATACACGGGACCCGTGTAGCCTTGAGATAGTCTCGGATAGCCCGTATCGCTTCTTTGAAGGTCCAGAAGACCTCGGGGTTGCCGGGGTTTCCGTATTGAAGGTGGTCGACAACGGCGATTGGCTCGGCCCCTGTAGCGACGAGGTTGGAGAAAGCCTCGCTGAGAATTCCAACCGTTCCCCAGTATGGGTCCAGGTAGGCTGGTTTGCTGTTTCCATCGGTTGTAATTGCCAATGTTCGGCTGTTAGGAAGTCTAAGGATGGCGCTGTCTGCTTGTCCCGGTCTGATGATTGTTCGTAGTCCTAATTCGAAATCGTACTGGCGGTAGATCCATGCTCGACTGCAAATGTTCGGGCTGCCGAGGAGCGCTAACAGAGCTGCGTTGAGGTCCTCCGGAATCGGAGGTTCAGGAGCGTAGGCTAATTCGTCAATGTATGGGGGCTTTCGGCTGGACCGTGGAGACAGAGGTGCTTCTGCGACAAATTTGGCAGGGGCCTCAGCGACCACGTGATTATGATGCTTGATGCGGAGTATTCCGTCCTTTGTAAGATGCCCGATCCTTGAGTAGCCTAGTTCCCATTTGTCCAGGATCCGAGTGAGCTTCTCTTCATTCTTGGGCTGAACCACAACTATCATGCGTTCTTGGGACTCACTGATCATGATCTCGGCCGGGCGCATGCCGGGCTCGCGGGTCCGAACGTTGTCGAGGTTGATCTCCATGCCCATCCCGGCCTTCGAGGCCATCTCCGAGAGTCCACAAGCAAGGCCTCCACCTCCGAGGTCTTTCATTCCCTGAACAATGCCCGCATCGACGGCTTCTAGGATTGCTTCGATGATCAGTTTCTTGGTGAACGGGTCCGGGACTTGGACAGCAGATCTCTCACTATCCGATCTTTCTGTTAGAGTTCTGCTTGCGAAACTGGCACCTTGAATCCCGTCGCGTCCAGTGCTTCCTCCTACGACATAGACTAGGTACGCTGGACGGATGGATCCGCCGAGAACGAGCTTGTCCCTTAGGCCGAGACCGAGACATACAACATCCACGAGACAGTTTCGTTCGAAGGAGGTGTCAAACTCTACTTCGCCTCCGACCGTCGGCACCCCAATGCAGTTCCCGTACGAGCCTATTCCCCGGACCACGTTGTCGAAGAGCCAACGACTATGGCTACTGGCTAAGGCTCCAAATCGAAGGGGATCAAGTAGCGCAATGGGACGGGTCCCTAGTGAGAGGATGTCCCGGACGACTCCGCCGACGCCTGTGGCCGCACCACCGTATGGGTCAATCGCGCTCGGATGATTGTGGGACTCAATGTGAAGAGTAACCACCCATCCATTTCCGACATCGATAACTCCCGCATCAGATCCGGGCCCTACAATTACTCGGGGACCTTTGCTGGGCAGAAGCCTCAGAAGTGGTTTGCTGGACTTGTAGCTGCAATGCTCGCTCCACTGTGCCTCAAGCATCGCCCACTCGACCTCGTTGGGCTCGCGGCCGAGCTTCTTGACCGCATAGCGAATCTCTTCACTAGTCAGGTTTGGTTTTTGAATCTGGACCGTGGTCATTGGTCCTGTTCTCTTGCTTTGTGCATCAGGAGAACGGTTCGTGAGCCAACTATCGCCCCTGCGATGAACCCGATTATCAGCCCCAAAATACTGTTTATGGCATAGTAGCTGACGAGTCCTGCGGCGATTCCGGCAATCAGACCGGCCAGGATCGCGCGGGGAATAGGACTTGACCTTCGATTATCACTTGTCGAGCTACTCATCCGTTAACAGCCTCCTTCTTTGCGATTAGAGCTACACCGAGCGCTATCATGACGGCGCCGTAGGCTCCGCCGAATATGCCTAGACCAAAGTAGTAGCTGGTGCTCGATAATCCGACCAACGACACGCATCCCATGATTATTGCGAAGACGCCAAGCGCGATTCTACGCCAAGAGCGGGCCGGTTCGTTCATCTCGCGGCTTGACTCCTCTGAGACGTGTAAAAGTAGAGACCCGCAGTTACTAGCGCCCCTCCGGCGAAACCGAGAAAGAAGCCCTGCAGAGTGAAGTTTGGACCAGTCAGAAGGCCAACGACTAATCCAGTTAGCAGTCCTACAACGATGATCCCAAACACGGATGGGGGTGGAGCACCGGCGTATGATCGAGTCGAGGGAGCTGTGTTTTCTGCCGAGGAAGCGTTGAACCGTGAACTGTGAAAGTTCATCCTAAGCTCCAGGCCCGTGCAACGTTCTCATCATAGAGTCGAAGATGACTCTGCCATCAGTCTGGCTGTCAAGTGATAATACTGGTATTGAGGCTCTTTCGGGATGCGGCATCAGGCCCATGACATTGCCCTTCTGATTACATACGCCGGCGATGTTGTCTATTGATCCGTTAGGATTAGCGTCTTCTGTAGCCTCTTTCTTTTCACTCACGTATCTGAATACGATCTGCTGATTTCGCTCCAGTTCTGGAATTTGTTCCTTATCGAGATAATAACGTCCCTCGTTGTGCGCAATTGGAATTTCCAATACCTGTCCTGCAGTGGCCCTTTTCGTGAAGGGCGTGCGCGTGGTTTCGACCCTCAACCTAGTCCAAGTGCACACGAAGCGGAGTGTGCTATTGCGCAACACTGCTCCTGGTAGGAGTCCAGCCTCTACCAATATTTGGAATCCATTACATATTCCCAGAACCGGCTTGCCACGCTCAGCCGCTTCCTTGACAATTCTGAGGCTAGGACTGGTAGCTGCGATCGCGCCGGCTCGGAGATAGTCACCGTAGCTGAATCCACCGGGAAGGACGTACGCATCATAATCGTCGTGTGTCAGGTCTTTGTGCCAGACAAGATCTGTCCTTGCCTTGACAACGTCACGGAGAATTTCTAGGGCGTCTAGGTCACAGTTGCTTCCCGGGTATTGGATTACTGCGACCTTTCCCATTACTCGGTTATCCTACAACTCTGACTTGGATTGTGTGAGCTGCTGGGTTGTAGATTCGTAGATCATCGGAAAGCTTGCGGACAATCGCACCTGCCTCTTCCGGACTTTTGGCTTCGACGTTCATCCGTAGGAGTTTGCCTGCGCGGACGCCGGTTACTTGGTTGTAGCCGCCTTTCAAAATGAGATTCTGATATATCGTCTCGCCTTCAGGGTCTCGGGCTAGCGGCTTGTTCTCGACGATGACTTCGACTACATAGCTGCCTGGAGTCATTACAAGTTTGTATTAATTTCCGCGGCTATTTACCCCTTCTTTAGCATGTTCATGTTAGGTTGTTCGTCAGGACTATTGTTCTTTCCTGAAAATCAAGCAGTACTGATGATGTCTATTCCCCACCCAGGCGTTGAAGACTCCCAACGGTAGGAGTCTCTTGTCGTCTTGACACCAAATCTTCTCATCTTTCGGAGTCCAAGCGAAGGGCGCCTGGGAGAGAGTTGAGACCGTGTCGAAAGCAAGCGGGAACATTCTTCCATCACTGAAAACATTGTTCGTAATAATCGTCAGGTAGCCCTTCGGTTTCATCACTTTGTAGACTTCGTCGAACGTATGTTTCAAAGCACGCAAGAAATCGTGATAATCTTCTATGTTGCCAATCTCATCAGGATTATCGCTATAGGCTGTATCTAGGCCCTTTTCCACGCGACTCTTCTGTCGCATGTGACTCTTCTTCAGCTGGTTCCAGTAAGGCGGCGAGGTGATGCAATAATCGGCCTGAGGGAAACCGTTCTCTCCCCAAATCTTCGATAGTCTTGCTGAATCAGCCGTAATGATCTTGGCCCAGGACGATTTGCTTTTTGTCGCTCCATTACGTGTCCTTCTACGAGCTAGCGCATCTTTGACTCGGTCCTTTGATATGTCTCCGTACTTCTTAACAATCTCAATTCCTATTCCTGAGCGGCTAGTTTCCAGTGCTGCCACCAAAGTGCTTCCAGTTCCGACAAAGGGATCGACTATTATCTCGCCCTTCTTTGTGAAGAAAGAAACAAATTCCCTGATTAGGGATTCCGGAAAGGAGGCGGGGTGTCGAATCTTCCGGTCTCCCCTAGGCTCAGGCCTATGGACGAACCATGACTTTGTGAACTTGATCCAGTCCTTTCCAGAAAGCTCGTTCAGCTTGTTTCTGCGAGTCACCTGCGCTGAGGCTGGGCGATGAACAGTCTCGGTCTCCATCATAGTCCCCCATTGCATAGAATAGGTCAGTGTAAGGAAGAACCGTACTTATGAAAGCACGCTAAACGGACAACTGGCAGGAAGAATTGATCCGTGTCGGTCCCTAAACTACAAGAGTTTACTCACGAAGGTCGGTTGAGGATCGCACACCAAATTTCAGACCGCATTGTCGAAAAATATGGGAGCGATATTTTGGCTATTTATGTCTGCGGCTCAACATCAAAGAAACTTGACCGTCCCTTTTCCGACTTGGAACTGATCGTTGTAGTTCGTGATCAAGCTGAGATTTCGATGAAATACTATCTTCACCAAGGACTTATCATACAGATTGAATATCTCAAATCTTCGGACACGCTAGCTGCCGCAGAGCGGCTTACGGACAATTGGCCTTGGGAGGCTGACCAGTACAGAAACAGAATTGCGCTTTACGAGCGAGATGGATGGTTCAGAAAGCTCGATGAAGCGGTTGATAGGAACGACAAGGCGGCTACTGTTGAAGCGATTCGAAAGTCGTTCCTGATGATGACTGAGTCTATGGCGGTTATGAGGAATGCGATGCTGACAAAGGACACGGTCGGGATATTGTCGAGAGGGCGCGTGCTCGCGGAGGATGCTGCAAGAATAGTCCTTCTCTTGAATCGAAGATATGTAACGACGACCAGCTGGCTCTGGAAGATCGTCTTCGATTTACGGACTAAACCTAAAGACTTCAAGGAGCTTGTCGAGAAGATGTCAGGGTTCGTTCCGACTACTCGGGAAGAAGTTGTCGCTGCCTCGGAGAGACTGTACAAAGAGATGAGTGAGCTTGTATCTAGTGCAGGTATCAAAATAGAATTCAACGATTTGTGGGTCTAAGAGCTAAGTCCACTCGTAGTCCGTCGCAACAAAGTCTGGACACAAGGCCAATCATCTTTCCTGATTCCCATGCTTTGTTGAGAGGGGTTACATCACTCCATTATCCGGCCGAGAGTCCATGCGACAAGAGATTCCAGCGTTGGCCACTAGGAGACGCGCTCATCCAGCTAGAACGGTCCATTCTATGGTGGATGATGAGCTGCGAGTCTCCACGCATAAGAGCATCATCAAGACCCTGGGACGCCAGTACACCGACTCGGCGCAGTTCTTTGTAGAGCTCGTGGTCAATTCTTGGATGTGGGGCGAAGCAAGCAAGGTCGAAATCAGGATTCCCGAGAATGGGTCTACCATCGAGTATGAGGAATGGGGGAACGGCATGGACCTCACGGGGCTGCGAGAATTCCTCACCAAGGGAAAATTAACTGACGAGGGTTTCTCGCCCAAGTACAAGCGTCCGATACGAGAATCGTACGGTATGGGCAGTCTCGCTTGGCTGACCGTCGGTAAGGATTTGGAGCTTCAAGTCCACAGGGGCCGGTTCGACCGCACGATTACCCTTACCGAGAACCTCATCGACAAACACTGGGACGCCATCGACCAATCGACCTGGAGACCGCTCCGACTTATTCAAGCGCCTCTAGATCATGATGGTTTGAGAATCCGGATACGCTCACTCACCAAGAAACCGGATCCCGTAGACGTCAGGAGAGCTCTACTAGCCCGGGCCAATGTTCTCGCTCTCCGAGGCTACGGACCATTCGAAGTCTCGGTCAACGGAGAACAAGTGAAACCCGAGGAGTTGAGAGGCTCGACAATGCTCCCAGTCAACATCGCAACGGAATATGGAAGGATAACAGGAGAGATCATGATAATGCCCATATCAAAGGTCAGAGCCGGAATATCCGAGGCGGGTATAAGCGTCCAGCAGAAACACATCACCTGTCTTCAGCACCAGTTCTTCGGTCTAGACCAGTACCGGACCCACGGACTGTCCCGCATCCAGGGATGGGTCAACGCTGACTTCCTTCGACGCCTCCCCGGAGGAAATGACTTCGAACATGACAGTGCCCAGTGGCGTATTTTTGAGAAAGCAATGCGAAGCTTCGTGAAAAACAAGGTCTACAAGTTTCTGAAACAGACAGCCAGCAGAAGGGAACTAAGAAGCATCCAATATCTCAATCGAGAGATTGCCGAGAGGCTTCGTCGAAGTCTTCGAAGAAACGTTCAGATCCTCTCCAAGACAATGCTGAATCCAAGAGTGGCTCCAAAGATCAACATGGTGCCGGGCAAGACGAGGAAAGAGATCGTTCTTGGAGAGAGGAAGCGCAGGAGGGGAAAGAGACATAGTCGAGAAGCTACCCGGAGTATTATCCATCTCAAGGACCAGATCCTAGCCTTCGATGTAGCTCACGGTGGAGACCGGGGCCAGGCATATGTTGAAACTGACAAGAGTGGCGTCCGGACGGTCTTCGTAAACATGGATCATCCCATGTGGTATGTTGAAGCCGGTATGACTCCCACGAAGCTCCGTTATTGTATTAGACAGATACTTGAGAGATCTATTGCGGAGGAAATTCTTCCCGTGAGCCCTTCTACTCCTGAGGAGACATTCTCCACGCTGGACGCGTTATACAATGATGCCCTAGCATAGAACAAGGCCCTTGATCATCGCAACACTGGGTCGAGACTAGTCAATATATCCAGAGACCTCGAGGGGGTATGTGATATGGAAGTGCAGCGTGTGTTTTCTGAAGCGGAAACTCAATACTTGAAGTCTCAACGCTTGGCTAGGATAGCAACCGTATCCAGCAAAGGTCAGCCTGACGTTGTCCCCGTAGGGTTTGAATTCGATGGAAAATACTTCTGGGTCGGAAGCCATAGCCAAGAGATTTTCCACCGGACGCTGAAATACCATAACGTGAAGAGCGGCAACAAGCTTGTTGCACTTACAATTGATGACTTGGAATCTATCGATCCCTGGAAGCCTAGGGTCATCAAAGTATACGGCACAGCAGAGGTCTTAGATCATCAAGGTAGATTCGGTGCCGGCAAATATCTTCGAGTTACGCCAAAGATTTCCTGGAGCTTTGGAATACTGAGTCTAAAGCCTGAAGGACCTGGTCTGGGACGAGT
>Ga0209690_1002206_pt1 | contig 11127 bp, 7 predicted proteins | sample GraSoiAngelo_150_FD_186164 | JGI IMG/M metagenome (GOLD analysis project Ga0209690, IMG submission 186164) | Grasslands soil microbial communities from the Angelo Coastal Reserve, California, USA - 14_1009_09_40cm (SPAdes) (version 2) | ecosystem: Environmental > Terrestrial > Soil > Grasslands ...
TCCCGACGCCCTGGACGCAAGTCTCCGGAATGGCCTTCACGGTGTGGGATGAGATCGCCTTCGGGCCGGCAAACCTGGCGTGGCCGGCGCACGAGATCGCGCGTCAGGTGGATCGTGCCCTCGAGCTACTGCAGCTGGCTCCGCTGGCATCGCGGGACCCGGCCACCTTGTCGGGCGGGGAATTGCAGCGAGTCATCATCGCCGCGATCCTCGCCATGGATCCGGGGCTCGTGCTGTTCGACGAGCCGGCGGCCGAGCTCGACGCCGACGGCGCGGGGATACTGTGGCGACTGATCCGGCTGCTGGCGAGGGAAGGGAAAGCGGTCCTGCTCGCGACGAGTGCCCTCGACGCGTTACCCGATGTGGCCGACCGCGTCGTGTGGCTCGAGGGCGGCGCGATTCGCGCCGTCGGGACGCCGGACCTGCTCGCCGACGTGGCTACCTGCGACGCGGGGCTGGGCACGAGCATCGCCACGGTCTGGCGGGCAGCCGGGCTGCCCGCGCCCTACCCCCTTACGGTGGCCCAAGCCGTACGGGGGTGGCGGTGATTCCCGCGCTGCGCTTGGACGACGTGAGTTTCTCGTACGGCAGCGTGCCGGCGCTCGAGCGCGTGTCCTTCTCCGTGGCGCCGGGCGAGCGCGTGGCGCTGCTGGGCAGGAACGGCGCCGGGAAGTCCACCCTGGTCCGCCTCGTCGCGGGCCTCCAGAGACCGGACGAGGGAACACTGTGGGTGGGCGACTGGGATACCCGCGACTGCGTCCCGGAGCAGCTCGCATGGCGCGTGGGTTCGGTCTTCCAGCACGCGGACCAGCAGCTCTTCGCCCGCACCGTCCGCGACGACGTGAGCTTCGGACCGCGCTCGCTCGGTGTGGGGGAGCGGGAGGTGGAGCGGCGGACCGCCCACGCGCTCGAGGACCTCGACCTCACCGCGCACGCCGGGCACCACCCCTACGACCTCCCGCCTGCCTTGCGTAAGCTCGCGGCGCTCGCGGGCGCGCTGGCGCTCGAGCCGGCGCTGCTCGTGCTCGACGAGCCGACCATCGGGCTCGATCGTGCGCTGCGCGCACGCGTCACGCGCGCCCTGCTCGACCGCTCGGCCGGGAGCGTGGCGCTCCTCGTGATCACGCACGACCTGACGTTTGCCGCCGAATCGCTCGAGCGTGGGCTGGTACTCGACCGCGGCAGCCTCGTATGCGATGAGTCGCTGGCTGGCCTGCTCGGCGACGCGACGCGACTCGAGCCCCTGGGACTCGCACCGCCCCCACTGGCCGCCCTCTCGGCCGCCCTCGACCTTCCAGGCCGGCCCGTGCGTGAGGCGGAGGTGGCTCGAGAGCTGGCGCGCGTTGCCCGGGGTAGGCTGGCCCCCTAGATTGACCGGCCCCCATGCCGACGCTCGATAACCTCGCCGCGCGGTTCGCACAGTGTGTGAGCCTGTTCCGCGACCCGAGCGCTAAAAGCGAGCAAAAGAAGGAGTTCCGCGCTCTGCTCGGCCTGCTCCAGGACGCCGCCGTTACGCTGCGGCTGGCCCCTGGGGGGAACGGGATCGAGTTGAACGGTGTGCCGTGCGAAGCAGCGGGTCTGGCTACGCTCGTGGAGCGCCTCGACCTCCACGGCATAGGCGAGATCGCCCTACCCGCGAACCCGCCTCCCGCCCAGCTGTTCGAGCTGTTGCAGGCGCTTGCCGACCAGCCCGGCGCGCACGACGTCGCGAGCCGACTCGCCGCAGCGGGCGCCGACCGTATCCGTATCGCGCCCGCCGGTCCGCCCCCATCTCGTTCGGTGGCGCAACGCGGCCCGGGTGCCTCCCCCGAGGACTTTGGTGGACGCGAGCCTGTCGTCCCCAACCCGGACACGCCCGTAGACAGGAGGTCCGGTGCGCTCGGCACAGCGGGTATCCTGCGCGGCGAGTCGATGCGGGACATCAAGTCCGTCCCGCTCGAGGGCGTGCCGCTGGTCACGCACGACCCCCCACCCCCCAAGGCGGCGGACGCGCTGCCGGGCGTAGTGGATCGCCCTCCACCACGCAAGGACAGGGGCGAGGAGCTCTTATCGCTTTCGAGCGAGCGTCATCCCGAGCCGGAACCTCCCCACGCCGCTCCGCCGCCCCCTCGCGCACCGCCGTCTCCACCCGAGCCCGGTCCTCCCGCGGTGGCCGAGCACGATCGCGCCCGCGCTGCACGGGCGACGCCCGGCGACCGGGTAGCCCTGCCGCCCGGCGCCGCCGACGTACTCGCTGAGCTCGAGCGCAACAGCACCGCGCCGAACGTGGGGGACCTGCTGGCGGCGCTGATCGATAACACGGCGGCGGCGGCCAAGCTGGGCCGCTTCGAGCAGGTGCTTGGCGTGATCGTTGGCGTCATTCGGGTGGAGGAGAAAGTCCCCGAGGCGAGCGGAGTGCGTCGGCAATACGGTATTGCGATGCGGCGCTTCTACACCAAGCCGGTGCTCGAAGGGGTCTCGCGCCTGCTGGGGGCGCCCAAGCACCGGGCGGCCGCCGTGGCGGCGCTGCAGCGCGGTGGGGCTGCGGGTGTGGAGGTGCTGATGGATGTGCTGGCGGCAGCGCCGACGGTGGGCGAGCGGCGCGCCGTGTTCGACGCGCTCAAGCACATGACGGAGGGGACGGACCAGCTCGTCCACATGCTGGAGCATTCGCAGTGGTTCGTGGTGCGCAACGTGGCGGAGCTGATCGGGGAGCTGGGAATGGAAGATGCCGTCCCGGCGTTGGCGAAGTGCCTGGACCACGCCGACGAGCGCGTGCGCAAGGCCGTAGGGCTCGCGCTCGCCAAGATCGGCACGCGGGGTGCGGCCGAGCCGCTGCGCCGGGCGCTGCGCGACCGTTCGCAGGAGGTGCGGATGCAGGTGGCGGTCGGAATCGGCGGACGCAAGTCGAGCGCGCTGGCGATGCCACTCGTAGTCGCGATGGAAGAGGAGAAGGACGAGGCAGTGGTGCGCGAGCTGATCCTCGCGCTGGGCCGGATCGGCAGCCCCGACGCGGTGCAGGCGCTCATCAAGTGGGCGCAGCCGACCGGCCGATTTTTCGGTCGCAAGCCGAGCGAGCTGCGGGTGGCGGCGGTCGAGGGCCTGCGGCTTGCGGCCGGCCCGGCGGCTCTGGGAACGCTCGAGGGGCTGTCGGACGACGGTGACCGCGATGTCCGGGAAGCAGCCACGCGCGCCGTGGCGGAGCTGAAGCGGAAGAAGGGCCGCTAGCGCCCGACGCTCGCCTCAGGCAGGAATGAAGCTGATCTTGGGGTCGAGCCGTCGCGCGAACGCCGCCAGCAACCGCGCCGCCCGCTCCAGATCGTCCCGCGCCACCATCTCGTTCGGGCTGTGCATGTAGCGGTTGGGCACGCTGACGAGCCCCGTCGGGATTCCCCGCAACGCGTTATAGATGGCGTCGGCGTCGGTGCCCGTATCGTGCGGCGCCGCCTGGATGCTGTAGGGGATCTTCTCCCGCTCGGCGCACTCCACCAGCAGGTCGAACACCACCGGGCTCACCGCCGAGCCCCGCGCCAGGACGGGACCGCCTCCGAGCTTGTGCTCGCCCGCCCGCTTCTTTTCGGCGCCAGGCCAATCGGTCGCGTGCGTGACGTCCACCACCAGCGCGACGTTCGGCTCGAGCCCCACGGCGCTGGTGCGGGCCCCGCCGCCCGTCCACGCGATCTCCTCGCGTGTCGTCGCCACGCCGAATACTCCGGCATGCTTGGGCCGGTCCTCCGCGAGCAACCGCAGCGCTTCGGCCACCACGTACGCGCCGATGCGGTTGTCGATGCTGCGCGACACGATCCGTGCGTTCGGAAACTCCAGGACGCTCGCGTCGAGCACACCGGCGTCTCCCAGGCGCACGCGCTCGAGCGCTTGGGCCTTGTCCGCTGCCCCGATATCGATCCACAGGTCCGTGATCTTCGAGACCTTGTCCATGTCCTCGCGTTTCATCAGGTGCACCGCCTGCTTCCCGATCACGCCACGGACCGGACCCTTCGAGCCGCTGATCACCACGCGCTGTCCCACGAGGACCTGGGAGTCCCACCCCCCGATGCCGGCGAAATACACGTACCCCTCGTCGTCGACGTGCGTGATCTGCAGGCCGATCTCGTCGATGTGGCCGGCCAGCATGAGCCGCGGGGCGCCCTTGGCGTTCAGTGCCGCCACCGAGTTGCCGTGCACGTCTGCCGTCACCTGATCGGCGAAGGTCTTCACCTCCTCGCGCCACACACGGGCCGGCGCCGTCTCGAAGCCGGACGGCCCGGGTGTATCGAGGAGTCGCTTCAGGAAGTCCAGGGTGTCTCGAGTCATGGTTTGCGAACCGTTGTGGGCGATAGACGCACGCCAAGCCGGCGCCGCACGCTGTCCGCCGCGCCCCCGGCCGCGAGCGTCGGCTGAGGGCCGACGTGGACCGGAATGGCGGAGAGTCGCAGCCGCCGGTCGGGCGTCACCACGACCCGGAGAATCGCCGACAGGCGGGTCCACGGGTCGTCCTGCAAGAACACGAAGTTACCGAGCGACTGCACGATCGGCTTGTGCCGGTACCAAACCACCGGCTGCAGCACATGGGGGTGGTGAGCCAGGACCAGATCCGCCCCCGCGTCCACTGCACCGCGCTCCAGGTCTTGCATGTGCTTGGGCGGCGTATCGACGTATTCAGTGCCGCCGTGCATGCTGACCACCACGAGGTCGGCCCGGCCCTTCGCCTTGACCTCGCGAATCGCCGGGTAAATCCGGCCGGTGTCCCCCCAGGCGATGTACTGCGACCCGGCGTGGGTATGGAAGGTGTAGGGCGCCGGGTTCCAGGCCCGGGTGAGCGCGAAGAACGCGACCCGCCAGCCGCGCCGCTCGAGGATCACCGGCTGCTCTGCCATGTCTCGTCCGAATCCTGAGCCCACGAACCGGACGCCCGCGCGGGTGAGCCGCCGCATCGTCTCCTCCACGGCGGCGGGGCCGCCGTCCCACGCGTGGTTGTTGGCCGTGCTCACCACGTCGAAGCCGGCGCGCGCGAGCGCCGCCGCAGCGGCCGGCGGCGCGGTGAAAATCCCGCCCGAATCGGGCGCCACGCTCGAGTCTGGTGCAATCGGGCTCTCGAGATTCCCGAAGGTGATGTCCGCCGAGGCGAGCGAGTCGCGGAGCGCGAGGAACGGGTAGAGGGTGTCCCCCTCCAGCAGCCGCTCCTTTGCGAGCCGTCGGCCCAGATTGATGTCCCCTACCGCATAGAGACGCAATGTGTCGGTAGGCCGCTGATGCAACCCGACTTGCACGTCGCCCGACGCCACGGTGAGCGAAACCAGCAGCACCCCGATCACGAAACCCTCGTTCGAGCCGTCAACCGTGTATCAACCGGGCAAGCGTCTCGGCCGCGTCCACGAGGCGGGGTCCCGGACGGGAAGTATACGCGTTGCCGTCGAGAAACTCGACGCGGCGCTCGAGCAGCGCCCGCGCCGGCCCGTCCGTAACCGCGCCAAGCTCTACTTGGGCGCGGGGAACATCGAACCCGCACAGCGCCACGACGACGACGTCCGGCGCGAGCACCGCGAGCTCGTCCCAGGGCCGGGGTCGCGACGGCTCGCCGGTGGCGCCGCCGACGTCCTCGCCCCCCGCGAGCGCGACTAGCTCGGGAACCCAGTGGCCCGCGACGTAGGGGGGATCGAGCCACTCGAGCACCAACACGCGCGGCTTCCCCGGTCGCGACGCCCCGGTCTGCACCCGCCGCAACCGATAGCGCAGGCCCGCCTCGAGCTCCTCCGCCTCGTCGCGGAGCTCCATAGCCTCGCCGATCTTGCGGATGTCCAGGAACACCTCGTCCAGCGTGTGCGCGTGCAGCGTGACGACCCACGGTGTAGGCATGAGAGTCGTGACGAGGCGTGCCAGCTCGCCTTCGCCCACGGCGCAGACCTCGCAGATCGACTGTCCGATCAGCACGTCGGGCCGGAGGTGGGCCACCAGATCGACGTCCACCTCTACGGGCGGAACACCGGTTCGCTTCGCTTCGACCATGGCGCGGTCGATCGCGCCCGACGGCAGCGCGGGATCCACGCGCGTACGGGTGACGCGGGGCAGCGAGCGCACCTCCGGCGGGAAGTCGCACTCGTGCGACACGCCGACCAGCCGCCCCACCGCGCCCAGCGCGGCCACGATCTCGGTGGCGGCGGGCAGCAACGACACGATGCGCATGCTGAAATGTAGGGGCGCAGCATGCTGCGCCCCTACACCATTCCCCGCCCCTGCACCCCGGCGTCGGTCACTGGTCGCGCAGGCCGATTCGATAGAGCAGCACGCCCAGCGCCGCGAACAAACCGAACGCGAGCAGATTCGAGCGGGCGAGGCCGCCCAGCGCGTGGAACAGCGGCGCCTTCTCGGCGAGCGCGTCCGCCGAGCCCAGCACCCCCGCAATCGCCGCCAGGACGATCCCGCAGATGGCGCCGCCTGCGATCAGGCCGCTCGCGAACAGCACTCCCGGCCCGGACTCGACCTCCGCGATCGACTGCTGCCGGGCCTGCGCGCGACGCTCGATGAGCCAACGCACGACACCGCCGGCGAACATCGCCGATGAGGTCGAAATCGGGAGGTACACGCCCACGGCGACCGGCAGCGCCTGCACCCCCATCAGCTCGATGGCGATCGTGATGAACACTCCGAGCGTCACCAGCGTCCACGGCAACTTGTGGGTGAGGATGCCGTCGGCGATGAGCGCCATGATGGTGGCCTTGGGCGAGTCGAGGCGGGGAATCGTCTTGCCGTGATATTCGTGAATGCGCCCGCCGATGCCGGGATCGACCACGTACCGCAACTCGTGCGTCGCCGGGTCCATCAGGTACTTGCCCGCCGCCACGCCTTCGGTGACGACATACACGCGGACCACCTCATACGTGGCGCGGTCCACCGAGTCGCTCGCTGCGATGCGGAAAGCCGACATCGTTTGCGGCAGGACCTCGACCGCCGCCCGGCCCGCCCCGCCAGCCGCCGGCGCCAGCGCCTGCGCGCTGAAGGCGGGGTGGGTTTCGGGGACGGGGTACGTGTAGGCGCGGTTGAGCAGAGTGAGGGTCCAGCCCACCACCAGGGCCGACCCGAGCGCGCCGACCAGAATCGCGATCTGTTGGCGGCGTGGCGTGGAGCCGACGAGGAACCCGGTCTTCAAGTCCTGTGAGGTGTTGCCGGCGTTCGCCGTGGCCACGGCGACAACTGCGGCGATCGAGATCGCCTGGACCCGGTGGTCCACGCCCGTCCAACCGATGGCGACGAAGATCAAGCACGTCCCGAGCAGTGCGGCGATGGTCATGCCGGAAATCGGGTTCGCCGAAGACCCGATCTGACCGGTGACGCGCGAGGACACAGTGGCGAAGAAGAACCCGAAGATCACGATCAGGATCGCCCCGAGCAGATTGACGCCCACCTGCGGCAGCAGGGTGAGCGCGATGGCGAGGGCGATCGACCCGCCGACGGTGAGGGAGATGGGGAGGTCGTCCTCGGTCCGCAGCCGGGTCACCGCCTGACCCAGCCTCGAGTCGCGCAGGTCCTTGAGACTCGAGGCGAAGGAGCTCAGGATCGTCGGCAGCGAGCGGGCCAGCGCGATGATCCCGGCCGAGGCCACGGCGCCTGCCCCGATGTAAAAGACGAAGCTCGAGCGCAGCTCACCCGGGCTCATGTCGCGGATCAGCTTGATCGCCGGGAAGCCGAACGGCTCGGTGAGGCCCGACCCCACGAGCTTGATCGCTGGAGCGAGCACCAGGTAAGCAAAGCAGCCGCCGGCGAACAGGTAGCCCGCGATGCGCGGGCCGATGATGTAGCCCACCCCCAACAGCTCGGGGGACGCCTCCGTGAAGACGGCGGCCCCGGGATAGAAGCCGAGCGCCTTGCCGGGAACGTCCGGCCAGAGCTTGAGCCCCGCCTGCAGGAACTTGTAGACGAAACCAACCCCGAACGCCTGGAACACGCGCTTGGCCTGCAGGCCGCGCTCTTCGCCGGCGATCAGCACTTCGGCGCAGGCCGTGCCCTCCGGGTAGATCAGGGTATCGTGCTCCTTCACGATCAACGCGCGGCGCAGCGGGATCATCATCAGGATCCCCATCAGGCCACCCGCGGTCGCGAGCACGGCGACCCGGCCGATGTCGAGGTCGTAGCCCATCAACAGGATGGCCGGAATCGTGAAGACGACGCCCGCGGCCACGGAGTCACTGGCCGATCCGGTCGTCTGCACGATGTTGTTTTCGAGGATCGACGTCCGGCCGAGCGCGCGGAAGATGGTGATCGAGAGCACGGCGATCGGAATGGAGGAGCTCACCGTGAGCCCGATCTTGAGCGCCAGGTAGACGCTCGACGCGCTGAAGATGAGCCCCAGCACCACGCCGAGGATCAACGCACGCGCCGTCAGCTCCGGAGGTGATTGCGTTGCCGGGACGTAGGGTTGGGGGGCGGGCATAGGGCGGAGAATGTGGCGAGAGAGGTGTGACGACGGAAGGAGACCCAGGTCGGTGTGCTGGCCGTCACCGTCGCACCGTTCGGATGCCGTTACGGCCTCGTGACCAAACTGCGCACTTCGCGCGGAACCTCGTCCAGACCCCTCGGGGTAGACAGGCCCCGTGACCGTGACCGCCGACCCCCTGCTACCGGATCTCCAACGCGCCCTCGCCGGGCGCTACGTGCTGGAACGACGCCTGGGACGCGGCGGCATGGGAGTCGTGTATCTCGCCCGCGAGCTGCGCCTGGACCGCCGCGTCGCGATCAAGCTGCTCCCACCGGAACGGGCGATCCAGCCGACCGCACGGGAGCGGTTCCTGCGCGAAGCCCGGACCGCGGCCCAGCTCTCGCATCCCGGCATCGTCCCCATCTATGCGGTCCACGAGGTCTCGGACTTCGTGTACTTCGCCATGGCGTATGTGGACGGAGACACGCTGGGGCGGCGGGTTCGTCAAAAGGGCCCAGTGCCCCATGACCGGGCGGCGCGGCTGCTCGAGGAGGTGGCCCGGGCCCTGGCTTACGCGCACGACCGCGGGGTGGTGCACCGCGACGTGAAACCCGACAACATCCTGCTCGACCTTGCGACGGGCCGCGCCTTGGTCTCCGACTTCGGGATCGCGCGGGTGGGGTCGGGCACCACGACGGAGCCCCGCCGCGTGGTCGGGACGGCCGAGTTCATGAGCCCGGAGCAGGTGCTGGGCGAGCGCGTGGACCCGCGGAGCGACCTCTATTCGCTCGGCGTGGTGGGGTTCTTCGCGCTCTCGGGCGAGCTGCCGTTCGTCGGCCCGGACGACATGACCGTACTGGCCCGCCAGGTGAGCGATCCGCCGCCCCCGCTCGCCTCGGTGGCGCCCGGCGTGCCCCCACGTCTGGCCGAGACCATCGACCGCTGCCTGGCCAAGGACCCGGACGCCCGCTTCCCGAACGGTGCGGCGCTCGCCGATGCGCTCGCCGCCGCGCTCGATCGGCGGGCGGCGGTGGCCGTGCGTGCGTTCGTCACGCAGGCGCGCCATCTTTCGACCTCGACGTTGCTCTACGGGGCGTTCGCGGCGGTGGCTCTCCCGCTCCTGGCGCTCCGGCTGCTTGGGGGGCAAGAGCCCGGGGCCCGGGCCGCCATCATCGCGGCGGCCGCCGCGATCGTAGCGGTGCCGCTGGTCGTGATGGTCGCGCGCGTGCGCCGCCTGCGCAAAGCGGGATACATTCGGGAGGACCTGGTCGATGCTCTGCGCGCGGAGCTTTCGCACCGGCGCGAGGAGCTGGCGTTTCTCTACGGCGATGGACCGTCACGGCTCGAGCGCGCGCTGCGACGGGTGTGCTACGGGTGCGTGGCGGCGGCAGGTGGAATCGTTGCGGCGCTGGTACGCATGCCGGGGCTGGCGCACGTGGTGGGCGTGCCCACACTGTTCGGCGTCGCCGCGGCGACGGCGCTCCTGGCCGCGGTCCTCGCGCGGGCGCGCACCGAGCATCGCACCGACCCGAAGACCGAGCGGCGATTGCGGTTCTGGACCGGGCCGCCCGGAGCGTGGCTCTTCGCGCTTGCGGAGCTGGACCTCTCCCCCTCGCTCCCCCTCTCCGCAATGGCGGAGAGGGGGAAGGGGGGTGAGGTTACGCCCGTACCTGGTGTGCGGGACGCCTGACGCGGGCGAGCCGCCGGGCCGCTTCGGCCAGCATCTCCTCCGTTTTGCAAAAGGCGAACCGCACGAGCCGCCGGCCCAGCTCCGGGCGGCTGAAAAAACTCGAGCCCGGCACCGGCGCTACACCGATCTCCTTCGTGAGCCAGAGGGAAAACGCGTCGTCGGGGAGCTCGGAAATGGCCGAGTAGTCCGCCAGTACGTAGTAGGCGCCCTGGGGCGGCGTGCAACGGAAGCCGGCGTCGACCAGCGCCCGGCACAGAAGATCCCGCCGGGCCCGGTACTCGTGAACCAGCCGCTCGTAATAGTCGTCCCCCAGCGTCTCGAGCCCGACGGCGACCGCTTCCTGGAGCGGCGCCGGCGCTCCCACGGTCAGAAAGTCATGCACCTTGCGGATCGCGTCGGTCGCGTCGGGCGGGGCCACGATCGTGCCGATACGCCAGCCGGTGACGCTGAAAGTCTTGGATGCGCCGCTGATCGTGATGGTGCGTCCCATCATCCCGTCGAGCGTCGCGATCGGGATGTGCTCTCCCTCGTAATAGATGTGCTCGTAGATCTCGTCCGTCACCGCATAGGCGTCGTGCCGCCGACACAGCTCGGCGATCGCCTCGAGCTCGCGCCGGGACAGCACCCGGCCCGTCGGGTTGTTCGGCGTGCACACAATGATCGCGCGGGTCCGCCTGGAAAACGCGGCCGCCAGTCGGTCGAGGTCGAGCTCTTGGGTCGCCGCAAGCGGTACGTACACCGGCTTCGCCCCGCACAAGACGGCGTCCGGCCCGTAATTTTCGTAAAACGGCTCGAACACGATCACCTCGTCGCCGGGATCGACGATCGCGAGCAGCGCCGACGCCATCGCCTCCGTGGCGCCGCATGTGACGGTGATCTCGGTTTCCGGGTTCACGCTCATCCCGTACCAGTCCGCGTACTTGCGGGCCAGCGCGTCCCGCAGCCGCTTGGCCCCCCAGGTGATCGCGTACTGGTTCACGTCGGCCCGAATCGCCCCCGCCGCCGCCTCCTTCAGGACGTCGGGGGCGGGGAAGTTCGGGAACCC
>Ga0209690_1002209_pt1 | contig 11121 bp, 13 predicted proteins | sample GraSoiAngelo_150_FD_186164 | JGI IMG/M metagenome (GOLD analysis project Ga0209690, IMG submission 186164) | Grasslands soil microbial communities from the Angelo Coastal Reserve, California, USA - 14_1009_09_40cm (SPAdes) (version 2) | ecosystem: Environmental > Terrestrial > Soil > Grasslands ...
CCACGGGGGGCGGCGCGTCGGAGAGGGCGTACACGTTGAGCGGCGGGCTCACTTCTTCCTCGCGCGCGCCTGCACGCGATCGGATGCGCAGAGCAGAGCGGAGAGCCGCAGGTACACGAGATCGACTCCGGCGACTCCGAGCATCGCCTCGCCGCTCACCACCACGCCCTTGTTGAGCACGTGGTCGATGACCTCGAGGAGCGACTGGTCGGCGGCCTCGAGAATCTCCATCGCCTGCTCTTCGCGCCGCTTCACGCGGACTCCGCCACGAAGTTATAGGGCGGCCAGGGTCCGGAGAGCGTCAGCTCGTACCCGTCGCGCTCGAGGCGCGCGGCAGTCTTGCGCGCGGCGGCCTGGAACGGCTTCCCCCGACCGCGGCGCACCAGGAACGCGGCGTCGAGGAGGACGCGGCGCCCGGCGGGCCCGGGGGGCGGCGCGCGGCGGCGCGCATCGTCGGCGCGGCGCGAGAGCTCGTCGAACAGCGCGGCGGCGCGCTCGCCGCCCTTCTCGATCACCTCGCGGGCGAGGTCGCGCTGCTTCTTCTTGCGCAGCAGGAACTCGGTGCCCGATGCGCCTTTCGCCTCGCCCCGCGCGCCCGCGGCCGCCCGCTCGAGCGCGCGAGGCTCGTCGAGCAGCAGGCGCACCCCCCACTCCTCGCGGCCCGCGAGCCGCTGCAGCAGCCGGTCGATGCGCTTGCGCTGCCCGGCGACGTGCGCAAGCGCGCGCTCGTCGCTGCGGAAAAGCGTGAACAGCTTCATCGGGAGGACGGTCCCGGAGCGTCCGATGAATTCGACCACCGCCTCGTGCGGCAGCGCGCGCTCGGACACCCAGGCGAGGTCCGAAAGCCCCCGCTCGATCGAAGCCTCGCCGTATCCGGAAGCGGGCGCGTCGGACGCGACGAGCCACAGGCCGTCACCCGCGCCGATCGCCCGGGGAGCGCCCGTCCCGGGCAGGCCGCGCGGGGCGCGCGCGAGCGGCGGCGCCTTCTCGCGCTGGACCACGCAGTACAGGTAGGTCAGGTCGCTCATCGAGATGCCCAGGTCCGGCCGAACGCCAGGAGCTGCCGTGCTCCCCGCGGAGGAGGCGCCACGGCCGGAGTGGCCAGCATAGCAGGGGACCGCCTCCGCAGCGCCGCGATCTCGCCTGCCTCGACGGCTGCTGCGCGCCCGCACCGGCCGCAGCCGGCCGGCGTGAGAGCGTTCACCAGCACCGGACCGGTCGGGATGCCGAGACGGCGCAGGGCGCGGAGGAGGCGCTCCGTCTCCATCCGGGGCAACACGGCTGCCCGGGTCACCGGGACGAAGAGCGCGCGGGCCGGATCGCGGAGCAGCTCCTGCAGGTCGCGCAGCTCGCGCGCGGTGGTCGTGAGGGTGCGCGCGAGATCGCCGAGGCCGATCACCCGGCGGTATTTGAGGAGGATGGCGAGGAGCGCGTGGACCCAACCGAGCGCCTTTTCGGGCATCTCCAGCAGGCGCAAAGCATGCCCGGTCGGCGCGGTGTCCACCACCACCGTCTCGAACCCTGCCTGGAGCGCCTCGACCACGGCGAACAGGGCGAACAGCTCGTCGATCCCGGGCGGAGCGAGATCGATGAGGTCCTGCACCACCTGCCGGTCGAACGTCGCGTCGAAGCGCGCCCCGCCCCGCAGCGCGTCGAACAGCTCATCGACGCTGCGCCGGTACTGCTCGCGGCGGGCGGCGAAGGCCTGGTCGGCGTCCAACTCGCGCGCGGTGAGCCGCTCCGCAATGTCCCGCGGTTCGTCCGAGAGCGCCCGATCCAGGACGTCGCCGAGCGAGTGCGCGGGGTCGGTGGAGAGCAAGAGGACGCGCTTGCCGCGGCGGGCGAGGTGGAGCGCACAGGCGGCCGCGCAGGTCGTCTTCCCCACGCCGCCCTTGCCACCGAAGAGGAGGAGCCGAACGCCCTCGGGCGGAACCCAGGCAGTACCCTCGCCGGGCTGCGGGCGTGCCGCCCCCGGGCGCGGCGCCTGCGTCCGCGCCGAGGAGAGCCGTCGCAGGGCCGCGAGCCCCCGCGGCTCCTCGTCCAGCGCGCGTACGAGTCGCAGCGGAGTATCCGAGAACGCCTCGCGCGTTGCGCGCAGGACGCGGGCCTCCTCGGCGCGCCGGCCGGCGCAGAGTGCGCAGGGTGAGCGCGGAGCGGGCGTGAGGCGGTTTACGACCAGCTCGCGAACGCGCACTCCGAGGCGCTGCAGCCCCGCCACGCCGTCCCGCGCCTCGCGAAGCGCCAGCTCCTCCGGCAGCATCACCCAGTGGAAGGCGGAGCGCGCCGGGTCGCGCAAGAGCGCCCGGAGCTCCTCGGCCTGCCGCTCGAGGCCTTCGATGACGGCGTCGCTTGCGTCGGGCAGGTAACGCCCGCCCAGCGATTGGGACATCCAGCGGTGCTTCTGCTGCAGATCGTTCAGCACGCGCGCGAGCCGGGCCAGCGTGTCGGGCATCGCGAGCAGCCGCAGCGTGTGCCCCGTCGGCGCGGTGTCCACCACCACGCGGTCGTACTCGCCCGCGGCCGCGAGCCGCGTCAGCTCGACGAGACCGATCAGCTCGTCGACGCCGGGCAGCGACTGCGAGAGGAGCTGATCGACGTCCTCGTCGTCGAGGTACGTCCCGCGAGACGCGAGCACCCGGAAGGCGCGTTCCCGCTTCTGGAACCAGCGCGAGAGCGCGCGGTCGGCGTCCAGCTCCGCGGCGAACAAGCCGCGATGTACTCGCCGGGGCCGTGCCGAGAGCCGCTCTCCCAACGCGTCGCCCAGCGAATGCGCCGGATCGGTGGACACCGCGAGCACCCGCCTGCCGCGCGCGGCGAAGAGGACCGCTTCCGCGGCGGCACAGGTCGTCTTCCCCACCCCTCCCTTGCCGGCGAAGAAGGAGAAGAGCACGGCCGACCCGGTCAGCGCAGGCCCGCGCGCGACCCCGATGACCGCAAGCCGCGAGCCGCAAGCCGCAAACCGTTCACCTCACTCCTCGCCGTGGATCGTCGCCTCGACGCCGATCACTTTCATCTCGCCGGGCTTGGGCGCCTGGCCGCGCTGCCGCTCGCGGATCTCGCGCAACCGGGCCAGGAGGTCCGCTTCCAGAGCGCGGAACTCCTTCTCGTCGATCTCGCCCAGCTCGAGCCGCATCTGCGCGGCGAGGAGCTCCTCGCGCAGGCGCGAGTCGTCGTTCATCTCGGCATCGACCGCTGCGGCGATCTTGCCGAGCACGAACTTGATCCCGGAGGTGAGCATGCGGTCGAGGACGATCACTTTCCTTCCTTCGCCCTCTCGAGCTTCAGGCGGATGTTGACGAAGTTGTACGGCGGCCACGGCCCCGTGTACTTGAAGGTCAGCTTGTCGTGCCTGGCGCCGATCTGCTTGACGCGGTGATCGAACGCCAGCTCCTTGTCGCGCGAGACGAGGAATGCGGCATTCATGATCATCTTGTCGCCGATCGGCTTGTTCGCGCGGGAGGCGACCGCCACGTCGCGCAGGGCCTCGAAGATGTCCGCGACGTACTTCTCGGACATCGACTGCAGGGCCGCGTCGACCAGGCGCCCGAACTGCATGCGGGCGAAGTAGGTGGACCCCTTCTGCGCTCCGATCTGGTTCTTCAGATTGCGGATGTCCTCGTCGGCGCGTTCGATCTCGCGGATCATCACGTCGCGATCCCAGAGGACCTTGAGGCCGAACTCCAGCTTGTCCTGCATCTTCACCAGCACGTCGTGGAAGGCGTCGTATGCGGAGCGCAAGAGCTCGACGATGTCGTCTCGCGTCTTGAACACCGTCCCGAACGACATGGGGATGACGGTGTACTTGCGCATCACCGTCTCGTTCACCCGCTCGTGCGCGAGCACGTTCTCGCGGGTGGGATCGTGCACCTCGATGGGAGTGTCGGACACCACCGCTGCGATGTCCTTGTAGTTGACCGTGTGCACGTCGGCGGGATCCGCGCCGATCCCGAGCGGGCCGAAGCGCAGCGTCTCGCCGCTCTGGATGATGCAGTAGACGTACTTGCCACGGGCCCCGCCTTCGGGCTTTGGCCCCGCGTCGGCGGGCACCTCGGGAGCGAGGGCCCGCGCTCCCGCGCCTTCCTTGGCGGGCGCGCGGGCCGAAGCCTTGGCTCCGCGCTTCTTCTTCTGCACTTCGGGCATGCTATCCCCCCGCCTTGGCTGCGTTCACGCGTGGTGTGGAGAGCATCTTGCGGATCTCGGCGACCAGCTGATCGGGAAGGCACGGCTTGGCGACGAACGAATCGCAGCCGGCCTCCATGGCGCCCTTGGAATGTCCTTGCATGGCGTGGCCGGTGAGGGCGACGACAGGAATCGCGTTGGTGCGCTGATCGGCCTTGAGCCTGCGCGTCGCCTCCCACCCGTCCATCACGGGGAGCGAGAGGTCCATGATGATGATGTCCGGCCGGTTGGCGAAAGCCTGGTCGAGCGCTTCCTTCCCATTGGCCGCCTGGATGACGCGGAACCCCGAGAACGCGAGGTACTCGGCGTACATCTCCCGATTGTCCTGGAAATCGTCGACCACCAGGACGAGCGGTTCTGGCGTCATGGCCTCCTCCCTTCCCGGGGCACGTGCAGGGTGAAGGTCGATCCCGCGCCGAGCTTGCTTTCCACGATGATGCGGCCTGCCAGCATGTTGGCGAGCCGCCGGCAGATCGAGAGACCGAGCCCCGCTCCGCCGTACTGGCGAGTGACGGAGTCGTCGGCCTGCCGGAAGTCGTCGAAGATCTTTTGCTGGTCGTTCTCTGCGATACCGATCCCGCTGTCCTTCACCGCCAGCGAAATCTCGTCCCGCGTCGCATCGTAACCCGCGCTCACCCGGATCGCACCCTGCGGCGTGAACTTGATCGCGTTGGTGAGGAGATTGAGCACGATCTGCTTCACCTTCTGGCGATCGCCCTGCACGGCCGGCAGGTCCCCGGTCAGCTCGGTGGTTGCCGAGAGCCGCGCCTTCTGGATGAGGGGCTCTACCTCCGCGAGCAGCTCTCCCAGCAGCGTGGGCAGCTCGAACTGCTCGAGGTGCAGCGGCATCTTGCCGGCCTCGATCCGGCTGATGTCGAGCAAGTCGTTGATGATGTTCAAGAGGTGCTTGGCGTTCGAGTCGACGCGGCCGAGGTTCTTCTTCTGCGGCGGCGTCATCTCCCCGTTCACGCCCTGCAGCAGCATGCTGGTGTAGCCGAGGATGGCGTTCAACGGCGTGCGGAACTCGTGCGACATGTTGGCGAGGAACTGCGACTTGAGCTGCGACGCCTGCTCCAGCTCGATCGCCTGCCGTTGGAGCAGCTCGTTGCGGCGGACCAGCTCGGCGGTCGCCTCGCGCACCTTCTCCTGCAGCTCCTTCGAGGCGCGCTCCAACTGCTCATAGAGGCGCGCCTTGTCCAGCGCCTCGGTGTGGTCGTGAAGGATGGTCACCACCGCGGTGACCTCCCCGTGCTCGCTCAAGACCTTGCCGCTGATCGCCTCCACCGGCAGCGGCCGGGCCGCCTGCGGGTCGGCGAGGCTGATCTCGCCTCGGAAGCGCGAAGCGCCCCCGGAGAGGAACACATTGGAGACGAAGGAGGAGAAGTGCGCGTCGTTGGTGCGCACTGCGCGCTGCATGTCGTCGCCCGAGCCCTCCGGCGCGGTGAAGAGCCGCTCCGCCGGAGCGTTCATCAGCAGGATCTTGCCGGACGCATCGGTCACCAGGATCGGATCCGCCACCGAGTCGATGACCAGGTCCAGCCGGTCGCGCTCGGCGCGCACGTCCGCCTCGGCGATCCGCAGCTTGCGGTAGTTCTCCTCGATCTGCTCCGTGGCGGCGCGCAGGTCGGTGACGTTGCGCAGGATGGAGACGAAGCCGGTGCCCTCGCGCGGGTGTTGCACGGTGGTGGAGAGCAGCTCGAAAAGCAGGTCGGTGCCTTCGGTCGGGTTCACCAGCAGGAGCTCGCGCCGGGCGGCCTCCGGCTCGTCGATCGCCTGGCTCGAGAGCGCAGCCGAGAAGAGCATGTTGTTCAAGGTGACCGCGCGCTGGCGGCCCTCGCTCTGCTCGTCGCGCGCGACGAAGAGCGCGTCGGCGCGGCTGTTGGAGATGATGATGCGGCCCTCGGTGTCGGTGAGCAGCACCGGGTCCGGCACCGAGTTGATCACGCTGAGCAGGAGCTCTCGCTCGCGCTGCAGCCGGTGCTCGGACTCGACGGCGCGGCGCATCGCGCGCAGGTGGACGAGCTTCTGTCCCAGCGCGTCCGCGAGCCACCGCGCCTCGCGCTCGAGCTCTGGAGAGGGGGGCGCCGCGAGGAGGATGCCGACGCGCGCTTCCGGGCGCTCGGCGATGGGCAACGGGACGGCCACGAACGGTCCGGGCCCCAACGGCGGCGGCCCGCGCGCCTTTCCATTCGCAAACACGATCGGCGTGGGACCCGAGAGCGCGAATGCCACCGGATGAGCTCCCTCGTCGCGGTGCACGGAGAGGCGCTTGAGCTGCGCGGGAGTGATTCCGAACCCCGCCAGGGCGCGCAGCTCGTCCGTCTCGGGATCGACGAGAGCGCACACCGCTGCCTTCGCGGCGGCGTGCCGGGCGAGCCAGTCCACTGCGCGCTGCGCGCATTCCGCCGCGTCGTCGCTCGCGATCAGCTGCTCCGCGAGCGCGAGCCGCGCGACAGCGTTCGACTCCGCCGGCAGAGCCGCCGCGGACGCCGGTGCCGGACGCGCCACCGCTACTCCGCGCGGCGCCGCTTGGCCGGCGTCCCAGCCGCCAGCTGGGCCCTGAGCGCCGCGTTCTCGGCGAGGAGCGCCTCGTGAGTGCGCGAGTCGATCGACTTGCCGGACGCCGGCGTGGTCGCGCCGACCGCCTCGGAGTACTTGAGGTAGGTGTCGATCGACGCCACCACCACCCGGGCCTCGACCGTGATGAGGTCAATGCCGACCAATGAAACGCGGACCCACGCATCAATCACGATCCCTTTGTCCAGCACGCGATCGAGGACGTCGATCAGGCTGGTTCCACCGGATGCTCTCTCGACGGGCATGTCGCTCTCCGATCAGCGGCGCGGCGCGCTGCGCCGGGCGGGGATGGTGCGGGTGAGGGTCGCGAGCTTCCGCTCGAGCAGGCGGACCTGCTCGCGCAGGGCCTTTTTCTCCGCCTCGTCATGGTTGCGCCCGGGGGCGAGGTGGTGGTCGTACTTCCACCAGTCCAGGCCGATCTCCTGCGCCTTGTCGATCGAGCAGACGATCAGGCGGATGCGGATAGTGAGGAGCTCGACCTCGGCGAGCGACACCTTGATGTCGCCGGCGATGACGAGGCCCTTGTCGAGCACGCGGTCGAGCACGTCGACGAGGCCGCTTGCCTGATGTCGCCCCAGCTGCAACTCGGTGGCCATCGTGGAGTCAGGTTGTAGACCGACTCCCGCCCGGTCGCGCAAGGGGGCACCCGGTCATGTGCCGGACGGACGGTCTGGCGAGTCCGCTGGCTAACACTCGCGGCGGCCTTTTACGCGTAGTGCGTGTCGGTGCGACACTGACTACACCAGACTACACGCCTCTTGCGACAATGCGACGCGTCATAAAAGGTCGACGACCTGCCATGCGAACCTCCGAGGCCAGGCGGGCCGCGCTGCAGCAGGAAGGGTTGCAGGTCGTGGTCGGGCACGACAGGCTCGAAGGCCTCGAGCTGATCGACCAGCTGCGGCCGCAACTCGTGCGTCACCGATCTGGTGATGCCGGTGCTCGCACGGTCTGGCGCTGATCCGCGGTCACGCGCGAGCTCGGCGCCGCGGTCTACCTTCGCGCCGCGTTCGCGGCTCCATTCCGCGGCTTGTCAGCGCAAGCGCGCGTCGTCAAGTTGCGCGGATGCGACGCTTGCAGATGGTGCGGGAGCAGTTCGGGAGCGCCACTCTCATCCGCCTGCGCGGCGCGTTCGATCTTCCGCAGGCGCTCGAGCTGCGCGGCGCCCTGCACCAGCTCGGCAACGACGTCATCCTCGACTTCAGCCAGGTGGAGGACCTCCGGGTCCACGCGCTCGGCGTCGTCGCGCAATCGGCGCAACCCGGGCTGCACCTGCTCGGCCTGCGCCAGCATCACGTCGACGTACTGGGGTACCTGGGCTTCGACGTCGACGACGGCGGGCGCCTGCTCCGCCGTGAGGCGGGCGTCGGAGCGCAGTGAGCCACGCGGCGAGGGGAACCGCGGCGCTACCGCCCCGCCGCGAGAAGGCGCATGTTCGAAGGGTGACGGAGCATCCGGACGGGTGGTTCAGGCGATTCGCCTGCAGTGTATCGGACGCGGTGGGCAGCTACTGGGCGTTCGTCGCGGCGCTCGGAGTCGTCCTGGTCTGGGCGATCACCGGACCGGTGTTCCACTTCTCCGATTCCTGGCAGCTCGTCATCAACACCGGTACCACCATCGTCACCTTCCTGATGGTGTTCCTCATCCAGGCCACCCAGAACCGGGATGGGAAGGCGCTGCAGCTCAAGCTGGACGAGCTGATCCGCGCGCAGCGGAAGGCGCGGAACGTCTTCGCCGACCTGGAGCACGCCACCGAGGCGGAGCTGAAGGAGTTCGAGGAGGAGTTCCGCCAGCTGCGCCGCGGCGGCCACCGCCCCGAGACCGCCGTGCGCAAGGCGGCTGCCGAAGTGAAGAAGAAGTGAGGTGCTCTACAGGAGCGGTGCGATCCGGGAGAGATCCTGGACGAAGCGGTGCGTCTCGCGCCGGCGCGTCTCGTCGTCGGGAGCGCGCAACAGCGAGCTGGGGTGCACGGTCGCCATGACGTACGGCGCGAGCTCGGAGCGGAGGAGCTCGCCGCGGTGCTCGGTGACCTTGAAGGTCTTTCCCAACAGCGCCTGCGCCGCAGTCGCGCCCAGGCAGACCAGCACCCGCGGCTTGACCACCGCGAGCTCCGCGTCGAGCCACGGACGGCAGGCGGCGATCTCCCGGGCATTGGGCTTCTCGTGGATCCGCCGCTTGCCGCGCGGCTTCCACTTGAAGTGCTTCACCACGTTGGTCACGTACACGAGGTCCCGATCGATGCCGGCCTCCGCGAGGGCGCGGTCAAGCATCTTCCCGGCGGGACCGACGAACGGCTGTCCGACCCGGTCCTCGTAGTCGCCCGGCTGCTCGCCGACCATCATGGCGTGTGCCGACTTCCCCCCTTCGCCGAACACCGTCTGCGTCCCGCACTTGTAGAGATCGCAGGCCCGACAGCTCGCGGCCGCTTCCCGGAGCAGCGGCAAGGTCGGGTGTGGAGGGATGAGCGGCGCCGCGGTCGGCACCTCGAGGGCGCGTCCCATGACGGGAAACGTATGCACGTCGTACGATGCAGCCATGGAAATGGCGGCACCGACGCTCGACCAGATCCGCGCGGCCCGGGAACGGCTCCGCGAGCTGGTCGCGGAGACTCCGCTGTGGCGGTGGCGCGGCGACGCCATCGAGCAGGCGGCGGGCCGCGGCACCGAGGTGCTGCTCAAGCTCGAGCTGTTCCAACACGCGGGAAGCTTCAAGCCACGCGGGGCGCTGTGCTCGATGATGGACCTCTCTCCGGATGCGCTTCGGCGCGGAGTCACCGCGGTGAGCGCCGGCAACCATGCGATGGCGGTGGGCTACGCGGCCCGTGCGCTCGGCACCACCGCCAAGGTGGTGATGCCGCGGACCGCCAATCCCGCGCGCGTAGCGGGTTGCCGTGAGTACGGAGCGGAGGTCGAGCTGGTGGACGACGTGCACCGGGCGTTCACCCGGGTCCGCGAGATCGAGGAGCAGGAAGGGCGCGCCTTCATCCACCCGTTCGAGGGACCTCTCGTCGCGCTCGGCACCGCGACGGTGGGCCTCGAGATCTGCGAGCAGGCCCGCGAGCTGGACGCGGTAGTCGTGCCCATCGGTGGAGGAGGGCTGTGCGCCGGCGTCGCCTCGGCGGTGAAGCAGTTGCTGCCTCGCTGCGCCGTGTACGGCGTGGAGCCTGCCGGGGCCGACTCGATGCACCGCAGCTTTGCCAGCGGCAAGCCCGAGTCGATCGACGTGGTCCGGACCATCGCGGACAGCCTGGGCGCGCCGCACGCCGCTCCCTACAGCTTCGCGCTCTGCCGCCGCTACGTGGACCGCCTGGTCAAGGTGGACGACGACGCGCTCCGCTCCGCCATGGCGCTCCTGTTCCGCTCCGCGAAGCTCGCCGTCGAACCCGCCGGCGCCGCCGCCACCGCGGCGCTCTGCGGCCCCCTGCGCGAGACCCTCTCCGGAAAGCGCGTCGCCGTGATCGTCTGCGGGGCCAACATCGACGCCCTCACCTTCGCCAAACACCTCGGCGTACGAGACTGAAAGATCACCGCGGAGGCGCGGAGGTCGCGGAGACTGTCCTGTAACAGCTTGCTCCGCGCTCTCCGCGTCTCCGCGGTGATCGCTTGGTCGTCTTCGTGACTAGATCTGGCGCATGGGGAGGATCAGGGTCGGGACCAGTGGCTACGTCTACAAGCATTGGAGGAACCTCCTCTACGAGGGGGTGCCCGCGTCCGAGTGGCTGGAGCGGTATGCCCAGGTCTTCGACACGGTGGAGCTGAACGCCACCTTCTATCGGCTGCCGAGCGCTTCCATGGTCGACGGCTGGCGCGAGCGCACGCCGCGTGGGTTCCTGTTCGCCTGCAAGGGCAGCCGCTACATCACCCACATGAAGCGTCTCAAGGATCCCGGCCCGGGGCTGCAGCGCTACTTCGAGCTGGTACTGCGGCTCGGCTCCAAGCTGGGCCCGATCCTCTGGCAGCTCCCGCCGCAGATGAATCGCCCGGACCTGGCGCGGCTCGACGATTTCCTCGCCATCGTCCCGCAACAGCTGCGCCACGCAGTCGAGTTCCGCAGCTCCGCCTGGTACACCGACGAGGTCTGCGAGGTGCTCGACCGGCACGGCGCCGCGTTCTGCGAGCACGACCTGGTCGATCGGCCTCCGCCGGCGCACACAGGTGGTTTTCGCTACGTCCGGTTTCACGGTGCGACGGGCAAGTACCGCGGCCGGTACGGCCGGACGGCGCTGCGGAAGCGGGCCCACGATCTGAAGGCGTACGGACGCGACGCGTACGTCTACTTCAACAACGACACGCACGGCCACGCGGTCCAGGACGCGCTCGACCTCTCCGAGCTGCTCGAGCAGCTGCCCGCGAGCGCTGCGCACGC